>Ga0209097_10004595_pt1 | contig 10130 bp, 10 predicted proteins | sample AD_UKC052_MetaG_FD_184419 | JGI IMG/M metagenome (GOLD analysis project Ga0209097, IMG submission 184419) | Active sludge microbial communities of municipal wastewater-treating anaerobic digesters from USA - AD_UKC052_MetaG (SPAdes) (version 2) | ecosystem: Engineered > Bioreactor > Anaerobic >... | reverse complement strand
ATTCATTCCAACCCGCGGACGAGGGCTGGGGGCCGCGTCCGGTGCCGGTCGTCAAGGGGCATCCGGAGCTCGCTGCGCACATCGCGCAATCGGTGATTCAGCAAGATTTTGATCTCACCATCGTCAACAAGATGGACGTTGATCACGGCCTCACCGTGCCGCTCTCGCTCATGTGCGGACAACCGCAAGAATGGCCGTGCCCGGTGATTCCGTTTGCAGTGAATGTGGTGCAATATCCCGTTCCATCGGGCCGCCGTTGTTACAACCTAGGCAAGGCGATTCGCAAAGCGATTGAGTCGTACGACGAACCGCTCAACGTGCACATCTGGGGCACCGGCGGCATGAGCCATCAACTGCAAGGGCCGCGCGCGGGACTCATCAATCGCGAGTTCGACAACGCGTTTCTTGATCGCCTAATTGCCGACCCCGCAGGGCAAGCCGACGTGCCACACATCGACTATGTGCGCGAAGCGGGCAGCGAAGGCATCGAGCTTGTGATGTGGCTTATCGCACGCGGCGCAATGTCTGACAACGCCCCCAAAGTCGCGCACCGTTTCTATCACGTGCCCGCATCCAACACGGCCGTCGGCCACCTGATTCTGGAGAACAAATAAATGAGCAAAACCATCAAAGTTGCCCTCGCTGGCGCTGGTGCTTTCGGCATCAAACACCTCGACGCGATCAAGCTGATTGACGGCGTGGAAGTCGTGTCCCTCATCAGTCGCGATCTCGACAAGACCAAAGAGACCGCCGCGAAATACGGCATCGGCCATGTCACGACCGATCTCGCCGACAGCCTCGCGATCAAAGAACTCGACGCGGTGATTTTGTGTACGCCTACGCAAATGCACGCAGAGCAAAGCATCGCTTGCCTCAAAGCGGGCAAGCACGTGCAGGTCGAAATTCCGCTCGCTGATTCGCTCAAAGGGGCGGAAGAGGTCGTCGCGTTGCAAAAGCAAACTGGACTCGTCGCGATGTGCGGCCACACGCGTCGCTTCAACCCGAGCCACCAGTACGTGCACAACAAAATCACGGGTGGGGAATTCAACATCCAGCAAATGGATGTGCAAACGTATTTCTTCCGCCGCACCAACATGAACGCGCTCGGACAAGCACGTAGCTGGACCGACCATCTGCTGTGGCACCACGCGGCGCATACGGTCGATTTGTTCGCCTATCAAACCGGCAGCGAAATCGTACAAGCCAACGCGATCCAAGGCCCGATCCACCCGACGCTCGGCATCGCGATGGACATGTCGATCCAACTCAAAGCCGCCAACGGCGCGATCTGCACGTTGAGCCTCTCGTTCAACAACGATGGCCCGCTCGGCACGTTCTTCCGCTATATCGGTGACACCGGAACGTTCATCGCGCGTTACGACGATCTGTTCAATGGCAAAGACGAAAAGATCGACGTCAGCAAAGTCGCAGTGTCGATGAACGGCATCGAGCTACAAGATCGAGAATTTTTCGCCGCGATCAAAGAGGGGCGCGAACCGAATTCGAGCGTGGCCAAGGTGTTGCCTTGTTATCGGGTGTTGCATAAGTTGGAGCAGCAGCTGAACGCGAGCTAGGCGCTCGTAAAACCGTAGGGTGCAATCTCATTGCACCACAAGTTGATACCAGCCAACGTGTTTTTTATCGCCACCAACGCGCTCTGTGGCCGCGCGGGGCCAGTTACCTTTTTGCTTCGCCAAAAAGGTAACCCACAAAGGCGACCCCAATATTCGCCCCGATCCTGCGGTGCTCGCAACAGGCGGGACCAAAACAAATCGCCCGATGGCGCGCTAACCGCGCGCGGTGGGCTCATGGTTTTGGTCTTGGACCGCCTGTTGCTCCGCTCCTCGGGGTCGAATACACGGGGGCCCTGTCGAACGGATTCTTGATCGCTTCGCGATGGGGGTTACAAGAACCCGGATGCGAGCATCCGGGCTACGGCATTAATTTGGCGTACAAGTGAAAATTACTTCCACACGTGGAAAGTTGCCAAAAATATAGGGTGGCTTCGATTCATTCGTGGAAACCACTTGCATGCCACGTGACTTCAGGCGGCAATGTGCATCCGCTTCGCGCAACGCCTCTGCCTTCATGTCTCCGAGACCGGAAAAACCGGTAGCTGCCTGCTTCGAAATCATGAAACGATCCGTTCCCGCTGGCACGACTCCTGAGTTGCTTGCACATCCCCCAGCAAGCGATAAAAGCAGCACTACTAAGTACTTCATAAAAATGGTCTCTCTTGAAATTCAGTTTTCAATTCTGCACTTATTCAGTTTAGATAGTGATTCTCAGGTCGCAATTCTTAGCGAATGACACCTATTTGGAATCCCGTAGGGTTTTCACCGTTAGCACGACTTTCGGATCACACTTCTGCCTGTCGCAGTAAGCGCTGCGACGCAGTGATACACGTGTAAACACCCAATCGAAAGAATGATATGGAATCAAATTTATCTCTAGAAACCCGACTTGCGCTAACGATCAGCCTACACAACGGCTTCTTTGCCAACTCAAAGGATAAGCAAACCCTTCTCTCCGCGGGCCAGATAGGTACGGGTATGCCAGAAGCAAACTTGATCGGAGAGCGACTCGACAAATGCTTACAAATAGTCGACGACCTTGCTGCCCGGAACCATGCGAGATAGGGCGTAGCCCGGATGCTTGCATCCGGGTTCCCGTAAACCGCATCGCGAAGCGATCAAATATTGGTTCGACGGGGTCCCCGTGTATTCGACCCCGAGGAGCGGAGCAACAGGCGGTCCAAGACCAAAACCATGAGCCCACCGCGCGCGGCAGCGCGCCATCGGGCGATTTGTTTTGGTCCCGCCTGTTGCGAGCACCGGAGGATCAGGGCGAATATTGGGGTCGCCTTCTTTTGGTTACTTTTCTTGGCGAAGCAAGAAAAGTGACTGGCCCCGCGCGGCCACGAAGCGCGCTGGCGGCGAGACAAAACATTTTGATTCTCCAGTCACGTTCATGGTTCGACAAGCTCACCACGAACGGGGGCCACGGAGCACGCTGGTGGCGAGACAAAACACGTTGGTTGGTATCAATTTGTGGTGGGTTGAAACCCACCCTACGAGGTTTACGAACGCTTCGCCGGCGCCGCGACCGCGGCCATCGCCACCCCTTCCACCATCCTCCGTAACCACCGATACGGCGCATCGTCTTGATACCTCCGATGCCACACCAAATACATCGGCATCCGTGGGCATTTGATGGGGACCTCTGCGTCCGCAAGGCCATTCATCAAATGCGTGCGTAACCGCCCAGGCACGGTGGCCAGTAGCTTCGTGCCGCGAATGAACGGGGCGATACCTGCAAACCCCGGCACCATGATTCGGAAGTTGCGGCCGATGTTGCGCGCGCTCATCCATTGGTCCAAGTCGAGCGCGCGTTTGGGTTCGTAGACGACGGTGACGTGTTCGCTGGCTAGGTACTCAGCGCGGGTGGTCGGCGCACTGCGTTGACTCGCGTCGAAGAACACGCGGTAATCGTCTTCGAACAATCGCTTTTGCACGATGTCGCTGCCGTCGGGCGGGCGTGGGGTGATAACCAGTTGGCAGCGTTCGTCGCGGAGCATTTCTAGCGTCGGCACGCCTGAGGCGATCACGCGTAGCGATACGTTCGGCGCTTCTTCGCGGAGCTTTGCGGCGACGGCTGGCAATAGCAGATCGCGCTGAAAGTCGTTCGCGGCGATGGTAATGGTTGCGTTCCACGTCGCGGGCTGCCACTGCGCGCCGTGGCCGAATTGTTCTAGGTCACGCAGGATTGCGCGTGAACGTTGCGCGAGCGCGTTGGCGTGCGCGGTCGCTACGATGCCGCGGCCGGACTTCACGAAGAGCGCGTCGTTCGTGATTTGCCGCAAGCGTTCTATCGTGTGACTTACGGCCGATTGCGTGACGCCCAATCTCGTTGCGGCCGCGGTAACGGAGCCTTCTTCCACGACAGTCACGAGCACCGTGAGCGACCAAGCATCGAGTTTTAACCAATCGAAATTGTTCATGGAACATATGATGAAGCATGTCTTTATCTTTAGCAATGGGCGCGCAAAAATTTGTGGGATTGAGCCGCTAAACCCGTCAGGGAAACGCCGCTCACCAACGCACCGAGCCCAAGGAGATCACCGTGACCACAGCCAAACTTCCTCCGATACCCGGCACCACACCGTTCGATGGCGAGCAGGCCAAGAAGGGCTACGCGCTCAACAAGATGTGTTTCTCGTTTAACTCGGCGGAGTGCCGCGCTGAGTTTCTGCGTGATGAAGAGGCGTACATGAAGAAGTACTCGCTCAACGAAGAGCAAGCGGCGGGCATTCGCGCGCGCGACGTGCTCGGCCTCATTCGCGCTGGCGGCAACGCGTATTACCTCGCAAAGTTCGCGGGCATTTTGGGTCTCAACATGCAAGACATTGGGGCGCTGCAAACGGGAATGACCGTCGAGCAATTCAAAGCCAAGCTCGCTGCCTACGCCTGAGCCACACGACGCGCAATCAACTAGAACACACAAATTACGGAGAAATCTCGTGGCAAAAATTGTTGGCATGCTCACTACGTCGCACGTACCGGCTATCGGCGGAGCAATTGCAAAAAATCTTCAACAGGACGCTTACTGGAAACCGTTTTTTGACGGCTTCCTGCCCGTTCGCAAATGGCTCGATGAAGTCAAACCGGACGTCGCCGTTGTGCTCTACAACGACCACGGTCTGAACTTCTTCCTCGACAAAATGCCGACGTTCTCAGTGGGCGCGGCGCGCGAATATCACAACGCGGACGAGGGTTGGGGCATCCCGACGCTCGCACCGACGCGCGGCGACATCGATCTGTCGTGGCACCTCATCAATAATTTGGTGGAGCGCGACTTCGACATCACGACGTGTCAGGAAATGCTTGTGGATCACGCGTTCACAATTCCACTGAAACTCTTCTGGCCGCAAAGCCCATGCCCGATTCCGGCCGTGCCGGTGTGTATCAACACCGTGCAGTTTCCGCTGCCGAGCGCGAAGCGCTGCTATGCCTTGGGCGAAGCGGTGGGGGATGCGATCCGCAATTGGGACACCGATAAGAAGGTGGTCGTGATCGGCACCGGCGGTTTGTCACATCAACTCGATGGCGAACGCGCAGGTTTCATCAACAAAGACTTTGACTTGAAGTTCATGGACAGCATGATTGATGATCCGAAGTGGGCGACGCAATTCTCGATCCATGAGCTCGTGGAAAAGACCGGCACGCAAGGCGTTGAACTCATCATGTGGCTCGCGGCGCGCGCTGCGGTGAAAGGCAAAGTGCGCAAGGTGCACAGCAACTATCACATCCCGATTTCGAACACCGCGTCGGGACTGATGGCGCTGGAAGCGTTGGAGTAACGTTCGAGGCCGCGCTCGTCGGCGAGCGTTCGTGCTTCGCGTAGCGATTGCGCACCTGCATACAGGTGGATTCAGATACAACTTTTACGTCGTAACGACTGCCAGGCGGTCGTTACAGGTTGATTTTTGACTAAGTTGATATTGCAAAAAAACGTGTGCAAACGACCGCCAGGCAGTCGGTTGGGCGTAAAAGCTGCTGCCGAGCCTTTGCCGCGTGTGATGCGTTCGGCCGCTACACGTCCGCGCGCGGATCCACGCGCGCCACGCGTGAGAGCAGGTAATCCACCTCCGCTTTGGCGACCGCGCTGAGTGCAGCGCCGGGTTTGCGCAGCGTGTCGTGCGCGATGATGCCGCGACGCATCATGACGTATTTGCGCACGGCAAGCCCTGGACCCGGCTGCTGCTCATAGCGAATCAGCGGCAGATGCGCGTCGAACAGATCGTGCGCTTCATCGCGAAGACCCGCGGCGGAGAGGCGCACCACGTCAACGAGCATGTCAGGGAAGCAGTAGCCGGTGTTCGCACCGTCCGCACCGCGCTCCATCTCGAAATCTAGGAACAGCCCATTGTTGCCACACAGAATCGAGATGTGGCGCATCGAGCCTTCGCGCTCGTACGCACGCAGCGTGGAGATTTTGTCGAGGCCCGGCCAGTCTTCATGTTTGAGCATCACACACGAAGCGTTTTCCATCACGATGCGGCGAATAACGCTGGGCGTCATCTGCACGCTAAACGTCAGGGGATAGTCTTGAATCACAAACGGTACGTCGGTGCCAATCGCTTCGCTGGCTTGTTTGTAGTACGTCGCGATTTGGTCGTCGGTGCGCAGGGTGTTGGGCGGCGCGATCATCACGCCAGCTGCGCCCGCGTCCATCGCATCACGCGTGAGCGCGCGCATGGCGGCGAAACCCGGCGCCGACACACCGACGATGATGGGCAGACGTCCGGCGCGCTTTATCACGCGTTTCACCACGTCAACGGACTCAGTGTGTTCCAACTTCGGCGCTTCGCCGAGCTGACCGAGCACCGTGATGCCGGTGACGCCACTGGCAACAAAGAAATCCGTCATGCGATCAATCGAAGCGGCGTCAATTGCGCCGTCGGGCATGAAAGGCGTCGGCGCAATGACGATCACGCCGGAGGCTGTGGGGGTGAGTTTCATAAGTGGTACTTGGCGGTTTTCGTTCGTGGTACGTGGCGATATGCGACGCCTGTCTGTGCGGCAACTCGGCGCGAATTTGTGGGCGTTATTCGCCCTTAATGTTCCCGTCCTTAATCACCTGCGCCCACATGGCGACTTCGTCACGAATGGCTTGTCCTGCTTGTTCCGGCGTTGTCCATGTGGCGTTCGCTCCCTGGGCGAGCATCGAATCCTTGACCTCTTGTTGCTCCAAAATTCCCTTGAGCGCGCTGCTCAATTTCGCGATGATCGGAGCAGGCGTTCCGGCTGGCGCGAGGATGCCGAACATTGAACTCACGTCAAAGCCTTTTAGTCCCGCGTCGGGTGCGGTGGGCACCTCAGGCATGGTCGGGATGCGCAGCGTGGTCGCAGTGGCGAGTGCGCGCAACTTGCCCGCCTTGACGTGGCCTTGCGCCGACGGAGCCGTCTCAATCATCATCTGCACTTGGCCGCCAATCAAATCAGTCATGGCTGGACCACTGCCTTTGTATGGCACGTGCAGGAGCTTCACGCCAGCGAGCCGTTGAAACATTTCTCCGGCCAAGTGTTGCGGCGATCCGTTGCCCGATGACGCGTAAGTGATACTGCCGGGGTTCGCCTTGGCGAGGGCGATCAGTTCTGCCAGCGAGTTCGCTTTCACCGACGGATTAACCACAAACAACAACGGCACACGCCCGACAATCGCGACCGGCGCGAAGCTTTTGTTCATGTCATATTGCGCGGACGAGGCCTGCAAAATGCTGCTGATCGAATGGCTCGTGAGCGCGCCCATCAAGAGCGTGTAGCCATCAGGCTTCTCCTTCGCAACCACCGCTGCGCCGAGGCTACCGGCTGCGCCTGCGCGGTTATCGACGACGACAGTTTGTCCCAGCGCCGCGCCGAGCTTTTGCGCCATCACGCGACCGATCACGTCGGTTGCGCCACCCGGCGGGTAGGGCACGACGAGGCGAATCGATTTGTCGGGATACTGGGCGAAGGCGCTGCCAGCGGTGAGTGCGAGCGCCGCCGCCGCGAGCGCAGCGCGGACTACGTTTCGCGCGATCGAATGGGTTGTCTGCATGGTGCCTCCAGGTTGCAAGTGGCGAAGTATCGTACGCGGTAGCGCCGGCTCGACGACAGGATGTGTGCAAACGAAACAATCACGCAATCGCACGGCGAAGAGCGCTTTGCGCAACCGAGCCTTACAGTGGCGAAGCAGATTCGTGGCTCCCGCGATGCTGAGACCATGAAGCATTCGGGGGCGCTTCGGTGTCGCGAATTGAAGCGTCAACGGCCTCTCCGACCAAGGATGCGCCACAATTGTGAAAACGGCACTCCCGTGCGGAGTTCGCTTGACCTCCGACCTTCAAAACCTAGAACTGTGCAATCCATGGCTTTCTGCAAAACTCTTGTCGCCGCCGCGCTCTGCGCCTTTGTTGGGGCGGTCGCAGCGCAATCGTTCCCCACCAAACCAATCACGATCGTCGTGCCCAATCCGCCGGGCGGCGTGGTGGACACGTCCGCGCGATTGATGGCCGATTCGCTCGCGAAAGTGCTCGGACAATCGGTGGTCGTGGATAACCGTGGCGGTGCCAGCGGCAACATCGCGATGGGACAGGTGGCCAAAGCGCCGAAGGACGGCTACACGCTGCTCGCCTCGTATTCCGCGTATCACGTTGGCAACCCGGCGATGTTCGCTAAACCCGGCTGGGAGCAAAAGGATTTGGTGCCGATTGCGTTGATCGCCGCCGCGACGAACGTGATCACGACGCATCCGTCGATTCCCGCCACGAACTTGAAAGAGCTGATCGCCTACGTGCAAAAGAATCCCGGCGTCGTGAACTTCGCCTCACAAGGCAACGGTTCGCTGTCGCACGTCGGTACCGTGTTGTTGGAACAAGAAACGAGCACGAAGATGACGCATGTGCCGTACAAAGGCTCTGGCGCTGCGATTGCGGATGTTGTGGGCGGACAAGTGCAACTTTTCATGACCACGCCGCCGTCGGTGCTCGGCCACATTCAAACCGGCAAACTTCGCGCGTACGCCGTGACCAGCAAAACGCGACACCCAATGTTGCCGAATGTACCGACGACTACCGAGGCGGGGTTGCCGGGATTTGAGCTGGAAGCCTGGGTGGGGCTCTTCGCCCCCGCAGGTACACCGCAAGCGGTCGCCAATCAACTCACTGAGGCCGCAAAGAAAGCGCTCGACACGCCCGAAGCTAAAGCACGCGGCGCAGCACAGGGTATCGAAGTTCGCTTCCTCGGCCAAGAGGCGCTCGCAGCACTCGTAAAACGCGAGACCGATTACTGGACTAAAGTGATCAAGTCGCGCAATATCACCGCTGACTAGCGGATCTGCGTTTCGCAACAATTTTTAGGTAACCATCATGTCCGCACTCATTGACGCCCTCTACGCCCAAGCCGACGAATTTATCGCCATTCGCCGTGATATTCACAGTGAACCTGAACTAGGCTTTGAAGAATTCCGAACGTCCGATCTCGTCGCCGAAAAGCTGATCGGTTGGGGTTACGCGGTGGAGCGGGGCATTGGCGGCACTGGGTTGGTCGCACAGCTTAAACGTGGCGATGGAAAGCTTCGCGTTGGCCTCCGCGCCGACATGGACGCGCTGCCGATTGTTGAGGCGAACAGCTTTGGCTACAGCAGCCGTCGAACGGGTGTCATGCATGCTTGCGGGCACGACGGGCACACTGCGATCTTGCTTGCCGCTGCGCATTACCTCGCCAAGAGCGGACGATTTTCGGGTACGGTGAATCTGATTTTTCAACCTGCGGAAGAGGGCCAAGGCGGAGCGGTGCGCATGCTTAAGGAAGGCCTGTTCGACAAGTACCCGTGCGACGCGATCTTCGCAATGCACAACATGCCGAGCATGCCGCAGGGCACGTTTCATCTTCGCGATGGCGCCGCAATGGCGTCCAGCGACGAGGCCATCATCACGTTGCACGGAAACGGCGGGCATGGCGCGTTTCCGCATCGCACGACCGATTCGATTGTCGCGGCCTCGAGCATTGTGATGGCGCTGCAAACAATCGTGTCCCGCAACATCGATCCGCTCGATACCGCCGTGGTCACCGTTGGGTCGTTTAATTCCGGCGTGGCCAGCAACGTAATTCCTGCGAGCGCCAAAATCAAGCTCAGCATTCGCGCGCTCAACCGTGACGTGCGTGAGACGCTGGAGAAGCGCATTCGTGCCTTGGTTACCGCGCAGGCTGAAAGTTTTAATGTGCGCGCAGAAATTGAGTACAACCGCAACTATGCGGTGCTCGTGAACACCAAAGCGGAGACCGAGTTCGCGGCAAGTGTCGCGCGCGATTTGGTCGGTGCTGAGCGCGTGACGTATCCGTGCGTGCCCCTCACCGGCAGCGAAGATTTCGCGTTCATGCTCGAAAAGCTGCCCGGCTGCTACCTGTTCATCGGAAACGGCGATGGCACACCGGGAATCGACGGCAAGCCCACCAGCGCCTGCATGGTGCACAACCCTGGCTACGATTTCAACGACGCCAATATCGGCATGGGCTCGGCGTACTGGGTCGCGCTGGTGCAGCGCTACTTGCCGCTCGAAGCGTAGGGCCGTGCGTCCACGCCTGCGC
>Ga0209097_10004594_pt1 | contig 10131 bp, 6 predicted proteins | sample AD_UKC052_MetaG_FD_184419 | JGI IMG/M metagenome (GOLD analysis project Ga0209097, IMG submission 184419) | Active sludge microbial communities of municipal wastewater-treating anaerobic digesters from USA - AD_UKC052_MetaG (SPAdes) (version 2) | ecosystem: Engineered > Bioreactor > Anaerobic >... | reverse complement strand
CCGAAACGTGCCGCTTCGCTCGCTGGCCGCAGGAGCGGCACGCGCTCGCGGCGGCACAAAGCCTCCGGCCGTCGTTTCTGCCTTCTTGTCTTCGGGAGGTGTTCCCCCCGGCGCGCGCGAAGACAATGCGGATTGGCAGAAACGCCAGCCTCCGGCTTTCCCCACCCACCCCCCGAAGAGCGCAGAACGCTCGCGCGTTCTGCTTAGCACTGCGCAGTCAATCGCCTTGGTCTCGCCCACGCTCAACAAAGCCGTTTCACTGCTCCGTGAAAACCAAGACCGCTCGGGCACAGCGTTCGTCATTCGTGTACCACGAAAGCCAATCCCTGTGCTTTCGTCGCTCCGGAAACCAAGCGCGCTTTTCAGCGGCCGCTTTCGCGCCGCGCGCGCCTGGCCGCTGCGGCTCCGGCTACGCCGGGCCTCGCTTTGGTCGCTTCGCTCCGTGGAATAGTCTCACAATCTCCAAAGACATCTATCAATCAAGCCCCCTGTTTCCCATCGCTCGCCAGCAACGCCCCTCCGAGGCTGAGCGCGCTTTTCTCTCCGTTCCGGCCCAGAACACCGGTCGCCCGCTATGCTATGGAAGCAAGCGGGCTCGTTTGCCTTCGGCAAACGCCAGGTGTCTCTGGCCCTCCACGGAGCGCGCGCTACGCCTCTTCCGGGCGCCGCTGGCTTCGCTCGTCACAGACCACCCGACCACCCTTCCGCGCGGGACGCCCGCCCCAAAGAGTCCCGCGCGGCCGGACAACGGCACGCATGCGGTTAGCGTCAACGGACTTGCTCCGAGAATGAATGGTGTTGGCTCCAGCACTCTCCCTTGCGGACGCTCTTTGTATCAGTCCTTATGCCCTCCCACTCGCAATCAGGAACCTGAGCTTGTGTGTTGTGTCTATTTGTGATAGAAATCCTCGGCTTTCCAGTCGCTTGATATGGCAACAATTCGACAGCTTCTTGATACGCTTGATTCGCAACCGGCTGTCCGGGGGCGGCAGTTCGAGAGAATATGCAAGTGGTATCTGCAGCATGCACCCGAATACAGAACGTTGCTTCGCCGTGTTTGGCTGTGGGACGAATGGCCTGGAAGATGGGGTGCAGATTCGGGAATCGATCTTGTTGCTGAAACACAGCAGGGCGGGCTTTGGGCTGTTCAGGCGAAAGCCTACGCAGCCGATCATGACATCACCAAGAGCGACATCAACTCCTTCCTGGCCGAATCTGCAAGGGATGACTTCGTCTTCCGCCTGTTAATGGCGACAACAGACTTTGTTGGCCCTACAGCTCGGCGCACAATTGAAGCACAGACGAAACCGGTCGGCCTTTGCCTCCTTTCACATCTCTCTGCGTCCGGCCTTGACTGGCCCGAGACAGCGCAGAGTCTCCACGCTCGACACGTGTCCCGGGCACACCCACGTCCGTTTCAGCTCGCAGCCGTCAAGGATGTCGAGTCGGCTTTTGCTACTCACGACAAGGGGCAGCTACGGATGGCGTGTGGCACAGGGAAAACACTTGTGGGGCTATGGGTAGCCGAAAGGTTACAGAGCAAGCGCACGCTTGTACTCCTGCCCTCGCTTTCGTTGCTGGCACACACATTGCGAACATGGGTAATCAACTCTCAGGAGCCGTTCGCGTACTTGCCCGTCTGTTCTGATGATACGGTGCAAGAGGAGGACACATTTGCCGCCAAGACAATGGACCTTGGTCTTCCCGTCACGACAGACCCGGAAGCGATTGAGCAATTCCTTAGGCGCGATGAGCGGCTGGTGGTCTTCGCCACCTACCAGTCTTCGCCCGTATTGGCGGAGGTGTTCGAGAGGTTTCATCCCCTCAGTTTCGATCTCGCGATAGCGGACGAGGCCCATCGGTGCGCTGGCACTGTGCCTAGAGCATTCTCCACAATTCTGGAGCCGAATCGTATCCGGGCCACTCATCGGCTATTCATGACAGCCACCCCTCGCTGCTTCACGCCCGACATTCGTCAGGAAGCCGCCGAATCCGATCTGGTCATAGCGTCGATGGATGATCCGGGCCATTTCGGCCCGGTCTTCCACACACTAAGCTTCTCGAAGGCTATTGAGGATGGATTGCTGTCCGACTATCAAGTCGCAATCGTCGTTGTGGACAACCCCACATATCGAAAGTATGCGCAACGGGGCGACTTCGTAACAACCGACGGCAAGACGATCACAGACGCACGAACGCTCGCTGGACACATCGCCGTTGCGAAGGCCATGCGGGAGTATGACCTGCATAAGCTGATCTCATTTCACAGCAGGATCACACGTGCGGCCGACTTCAGCGAGCGTCTACCAGAGGTAATCGCCTGGATGCCTGACTCTGACCGCCCCGCGGACAAGGTGCTCGCCCGGCACGTCTCGGGCGCCATGTCCACAGGCCGACGAGAAGCTGTTCTTGCCGAAATGAGAGAGTTGACCACAGGAACCCGAATTCTTGTATCGAACGCAAGATGTCTCGGTGAGGGCGTTGACGTACCAAGTCTGGACGGCGTTGTCTTCATTGATCCTCGCCGCTCTCAGATCGAGATAATCCAAGCGCTGGGACGCGCGATTCGGAAATCGCCAGACAAGAAGATGGGCACTGTCGTCTTGCCGGTGTTCGTGGATAGGGATACCGACCCCAAGCAGGCGCTCGAGGGCTCCGCCTTCAGGCCGATTTGGGATGTCCTTCTCGCATTGCGGGCTCATGACGACGCCTTGGGAGAAACGCTGGATCGACTTCGGCAGGACCTGGGGCGGCTGCGAGCACCGATCGTGGATATCCCCCGGAAAATCCACATCGAGTTGCCCGTTTCGGTTGATCAAGGCTTCTCGGCTGCAATGCGACTGAAGCTGGTTGAAAGCACGACAGCATCGTGGGATTTCTACTTTGGCCTCTTCCAGGGTTTCATTGCCGAGAACGGCCACCCCATTGTCCCTGCGCGATACAAAACCTCGGACGGGTATCGGCTGGGTGCCTGGGCAACAGAACAGAGGGTGGTTTATCGCGAAGGCCGAATACTGCCCGAGCGGAAGGAGAGACTAGAAGGAATCCCTGGGTGGGAGTGGTCCCCTCACGAAAGACGGTGGGAAGGCGCCTATGAGAAACTGGTGGAGTATGTTCGGCGCACCGGACATGCACGCGTGGAGCAGGAGCATATCTGCGGTGATGGCTTCCGCCTTGGTCGCTGGGTCACAGGCCAACGCAAACGCTATCACGATCGCCGTCTCTCAAGTGCTCGGCGGCAGGCACTCGAAGCACTTACCGGGTGGACTTGGAACGCATCGCGAACATGGGAGACCGGCTACAACAAATTCATAGAGTATTCGAAGACCCGTGAGGCGACTCTTATCCCGAGGACATACAGAACCGCAGACGGCTTCGCGCTTGGCAACTGGGTAACCCACCAGAGACAGGAATACCGAAAAGGTCTTCTCGACCCCGAAATCAGGCAGGCGCTAGAGAAGATACCTGAATGGAGATGGAACTACGATGACGCGAAATGGGAAGTAGGCCTCCGCCAGCTTACCTCATTTGCGCAACAACAGGGACACACACGCGTCCCCTATGATCTTGTTGATCGCGGATTTTCTTTGGGCGCTTGGGTTCGTTCGATCCGTCGCCAATATGCGAACAATCGACTGTCGAGCGAGAGGTGCAACACCCTGAATACCATTCCCAACTGGGCTTGGGAATGGGAGGGCTATCACGACGAATTCACAGAGTGGCCAGACGGACTCCGCAGGCTTGAAGATTACGTTCGGACGCACAGGCACTCGTGCGTTCCGTATGAGTACAAGAGCCCCGACGCGTTTCCTCTAGGAGAATGGGTTCGAGAGTTGCGTCGTCGTAAACGTCTTGGCGAACTTCCGGAGCGACACGCCAAAACGTTGTCTGCACTGCCCGGTTGGGCCTGGAATCCAAGAGATATACCTTGGAACAAGCACTACTGCGCGTTGCTGGAATATTCACGTCGAATTGGGATCAAGAAGCTGTCAACCGATGCAACGTCTGACGATGGCCTCGCTATCGGCAAGTGGGCAGAAATGCAGCGACAAGCCCATTCCCGCAGCGCCCTGTCGCCTTCCCGCATAAGCTTGTTGGAGGAGATTCCGGAGTGGTTTTGGCCACCGCTTGAACCTGTAGCACAGACAATTTCGCATCTGGATTGGACATCCTGCTTCTCCAAGCTGAAGGCCTATGTCCATACTCACAGCACTGCGGCCGTCAGGCTCAAGTATGTTGATCCGGATGGGTTTCCTCTTGGAAGATGGGTCGGCATGCAACGCAAGGCCTGCCGGCTGGGCGCACTGTCAGATAAGCAGAAGACCGCGCTTGCGAGTCTCCATGGATGGACGTGGGATCCTTATGACGCGAAATGGCAGCGCGCGTTTAGGAAGCTGGGGGCGGCCTTGAGCGAGCAGGGTTCTGCTGCGCTCGCCCTTTCTTTCGTCACGGATGATGGATTTCCTCTCGGTTCCTGGGTTCAGATTCAGCGGCGCGCGTATCGCAAGGGCCGACTCGACACCTCGCGGGTTCAGGCTCTCGAGAGTCTCCAGAAATGGACTTGGACCGCCCCAAATGCAAGTGCGCGGGACCCGGTAGCCGACTGGCAAGATCGAATCGAACGCCTTAAGTTATTTGTTTCACAAAAACGGCATGCACGTGTGCCCAAGATGTACAGGGCTCCGGACGGTTGTCGTTTGGGCCTGTGGGTTGCTTCACAACGCAATGCGTTTCGCAGAGGCTTGCTCACGTCTATGCAGAAAGAGGATCTTGAGTCCCTCCCTGGTTGGTCTTGGGGGACGAGCGACGATAATTGGCGCGACGCATTCGCCAAGTTGCAGGAGTTCATCAAGACGAACGGGGCTCAAGCATTGGGTGTTCATGCGGTAACTGCTGACAACTTCCGAGTCGGCTTGTGGGCTCGTGCACAACGCCGAGCATTTCTCATCGGCAGGCTCCCTACTGAACGTCTCGATCTTCTTAAGCAGGTTGAAGGCTGGCCGTGGCAAGAGAAGGCGAAACAGCGGACACACGATGCTGAATTCAATGCGGGACAAGGCGTGCAGTCTGCTGACGACAAGTGGGAACTGAGATTCGAGCAACTCAGCGATTACGTTCGGCACAATGGAAGCGCCAGGATTGCACGCAGTTACATTACCCCCGATGGATTTGGCTTGGGCATGTGGGTTGGATTGCAGCGGAAAGCATTTCGGCGAGGGCGCCTTAGTCATTCGAGGCGTCATCGCCTCGAAGGCCTACCCGGATGGGAATGGGATCCGTATGAAAGCACTTGGAATAGCGCATTCATGCGCCTTCGCGATGTTCTCGCTGCTCATGAAATCTCAGATGTCAAGGCAGACTACACAACTGGAGACGGCGTGCGCCTTGGTCTGTGGATAAGAACCCAACAACGCGCCTATCGGACGGGGCTGCTTTCGAAGGAACGGCAAAGGCTTCTCGAGAGCATCGCGAAATGGCGTTGGAACATTGGACCAGGGCCTCGAAGGACACCCGCGTGGGACGAGATTCTCGTTCATGTCCGCCGGTACTCAGAGACACACGGGAATCCGAACGTTCCGTGCGAGTATGTTGAAGAAGATGGCTTTCCGCTTGGGGCACGCTTGGCGCACGTCCGGCGGAAGTACAAGGAGAAGAAACTGTCCCAGGAGCAGATCAGCGCGCTCGATTCGATTCAAGGGTGGCAATGGAAGGCGCTACTTCCCCCCAACTACGTTCGTGTGGATGACGACCGTGTTTGGAACGAGTTCCTTGGCTATCTGCGTGAGTACGTTAAGAAGGAAGGCCATGCATTGGTGCCCATCAGTTTCCGAACCAAGAACAATCGCCGCTTGGGTTACTGGGTTGGCGGTCAAAGAAAAGCGCACCGGCTCGGTCGTCTGTCAGAGGAACGGACCCATATTCTCGAGTCTCTGCCAGGCTGGAGTTGGAGCATGGTCGAGACGTGGGAAGCCGAGTATGAACGCGCCAGAAAGCTGCTGGACCAGATACCCATTGCCGATATCCGGCAGACACATGTGACGCCTGACGGATTCAAGTTGGGGCGTTGGATCAACTGCCAACGAATGTATCGGCTGCGTGGCAGTCTGTCGGACGAGCAGATCCGGAAGGTGGAGAAGATTCCTGGTTGGGTGTGGAATACGCTGGATGACCGATGGAACAAAGCATACGTGCGCCTTGTCGAGTTTACCAGAATCAACGGACATCCGAATATTCCGCAAACCTACAAAGCTGAGTCGGACTCGTTTAACCTTGGCCAGTGGGTGCGGATACAGAAGAGATATCATCGCAAGGGGAAACTCTCGGAAGCGCGGATTAAAGCGCTTGAAAAGGTCAAGGGATGGGCGTGGTAGCAAGTCCGCCGCACACAAGTTTCTTGATTCGACGCCTCATCCCCACGCAGCGTTGGTGTGTCGATCCGAGCCGGGTGCATTCTCGCTCGTATTCAGCCAAGTAAGCGCTTGTTGGCGCAATACCGTTGTTCAGTTTCATTCCGAGGCTTACCTGTTCTCGATCTGCTCCCATCATCTCACACTTCTTCCGATTCACGCGGAATCCGTGTCGCTCAAATATCCGTATCAGCGTCGGCATTAGCCGCTTTAGCCCCAACGGCCCGCTCACCGTAACATCATCTACCCAAATTGATCCGTTGCTTTGCTCGGTCGTTCGCTTCAAGGCTGTGACGATATGCCCTGCCGCAGGGTGCAACACAAGCCGTGCAATCTGAGGGCTTGTTGGTGCGCCCTGTGGGAGATGATTCTTGAACGTCACGAGTCGGCAGACGAGCGTTGCCACGACTCGCGATGCGCCCCGCGACATGAGCATTTCCAACACCATCCTGCGCGAGACGCTGGGGAAGAAGTCCTTCAAATCGAGCGTCATCACAAGGGGCTTGCGGACATGCGCGGCCACCGCCATCTCCGGCGAGGTGCCTTTTCCCCCGTACAGTATGGGGTGGGTGTGCAGGTGGGTGAGAACTCTGTGAAGCAATAGAGTCTGCGCTGCCTTCAAGTTCCTGTGCGGAGCATCAATCCGTCTTGTTCCGCCTGATTTCTTCGGAATATCCCTTGGCCGGTACAATCTGGGGGCCATGTCGGCAAGAGACTTGAGGGCATCGGTGGACAGCCCCAAGTTCCGGGCCAATTCTTCAACTGTCAGGCTACTCAGTTCCACGTCGGCATCTCCCGCATCATGTTGTTTGCGCAAAAGGAATTCTGGGGACTGCTGCTCCCAAGTCCGCCGCAGATCGAGACGAGCAACCGGCACAACGGATCAAACACCTTGCTAATCACCTGCCACGCCTTCAGCCAGAACGGCTTCAGCTTTCGGCACGCGATAGTGATCAGCAGTCGGTGCTCGTTCGTGAGATCCGGACACTGTACGAACTGCTCCAGAAGTTGCGACGCCGAAGCGCTGTCATTCGATGACACCGCCGCGAGCGCCGACTGGAGCAGCGAATCCCCTGTCGCATTCCGTCCTCTGGTGCGACGAACAGTCCGAATGTTCCGGACAGCCGTTGACCAAGAGGGACGTTTTCTCGCGCAGGGAATCCGCCGACGTTCCATCATCGGTACATCACCTCCTCTCTTGTTGTTTATGCCTGCCATCAAAAGCCGCTTGGCTCTCCATGACAGAATTGACCGGAAACAACTTCGTGCGGTTATGTGGTACGAACATCGACACGCGGCAAGTTATCCCGGAGTACCCAATGCTGGTCGATAGGCCAATCTACCGGGTAGCGATGTCCCATGAAACAAGCCGCAAGGATGCCACGACCCCCACTCTGCAAGCGGCTGCCGACTATCGGCCGACCTGCAATCGAGTTAGGTCGAAACATGGTCACGTCAATCTCATGGTCTCAATCGACTTGGCCCAGACTCACGGGGAGCCTGGTTCTTGAGAAAGGAGGACTACGGTCCCCCGTCGAGAAAAACCTTTTTTCAAAGAACCACGGACCACTACTAATAGAGGTCCATACGCAAACAACGGCTTAAACTATAGCACATTTAGTGCCACAACCGACCGCGTTGCGCTAATTAAGCGTAAGACTTTATTTATCATCGAGTTATGCATTACGATATGCAATAGGCGATGAACGATGAGATTTCGCGTGTGTGTCAATATGTCCCGAGTGTGCCAGCATCAGCGCCAGACGGACACACTTACAGACGGGGGACGCGCGCGCCGGGGGGAACACCTCCCGAAGACAAGAAGGCAGAAACGACGGCCGGAGGCTTTGTGCCGCCGCGAGCGCGTGCCGCTCCTGCGGCCAGCGAGCGAAGCGGCACGTTTCGGCGAAGGCCGAAACGTGGGCGGGGGTGGTGAGCGAGGCCGGAGTCTCGCCAAAGGGCGAAACGGAGGCCGAGTCCGCACGGGCGGCGAGGCGCGGGCACCGAGCCGGGGGAAGCAAGAACCGTGACGCCTCCGGCGGCGCGGTTCTTGCGGTAGTCCGAGCGGCGCGTCAGCGCCGCGAGGGGGGCGGCCTACGGGTCAAGGGGCGAGATTGATCGCGCTACCGGTCTTCTGGTATCAATAAAGCTCGAACTTGGTCCAAGACGGACCACCAGCCTTCGCTCCGAGCGAAGCGCAGAGCGAAGGCTGTCCCGCCGTAGTCCGTCGAACGTCCGTGAGCCGGCGTAGGCGGACGCGTGACGCCGCTACGAATCTACAGCTTGGCAAGCCAGCCCCGTGCATTACTACGTGTGCGTCTTGATAAGCGAGAACGATCCGCGCAACCGGGTGCTTCACTTCCCCAGCATCTTCAACGCCGCCGCCGGACCGATGGCGACAGGGCCGCGCCAGATACCACCGCCGCCACCCCAATCATCCACGCGGATGGCGATGACGTTCTCGCCCTGCAGCAGCAGTGCGGGACTGAATTCGTACGCGCGCACCTGATCCCACGCGGTCTCTCGCACAGGACTCAGTTTGCCTGATGCACCGATCTTCTGTCCGTTCAGGAAAGTCTCATCCGCGTCATCAATCGCGCCCATGACCAAGGCCAGCGTCACGTCGCCCCACGCCGCACGCTGCTCGTCGGAGATATTGAAGCGCAGCCGGTACCACGCCACACCATCATAGTCCGGCAACACATCGCGCTCCCACCCACCGGGCACGCTCGTCGTCAGAAAATTGCCGTCGTCGAATTCCGGCGCTGCGCGTGCCATATCGTCGCCACGCGCAATCTTCCACGCGCCTTCGAGACTCTTGAAGCCGGGCAGGAGGTCCGCCGAGTAGCCCATCATGCCCATCCGCTGCAGCGGTGTAAGCGGCGCATCGTTATACTGCACGATGTCGAAACTGCCATCCGGTTTCTGCACCAGGTGGGTCACCGAAGCGTTCGCGGGCGAGAACGCACCCTTCGGCCTGAGCCCCAACATCAACTCGATGAACCGACCGCCCGTGCAGGAATGTGTAACCAGCAGCACACTGACATCCTTGCCACCGAAACGGTCCAACACCAGGTTCTTTGCCCGCTGCAGAACCCCCAGCGATTCCTCGCGGTTGCGCGGCGCAAAGTGCGTTTCCGCGGATGCCTCTCTGAAGAAGAACCGGTTCGTCGCATTGTCGGCAATATCTACGTGCGGCCCGGCAGGGATATCCAGCGATGCCACTTCCTTTCCCGTGATATTGCAGTCCAGTTCCTCGATCTCCGGGCAGATCTCAGCCTTCCGGTCATTCTTCTCAAGGTAAGGGAGAATGGTCTTCTGTGTCCGCCATGCAGGGCTGACCAATATCTCGTCGAACTTCAACCCCTCCAGCTTCGCGGGCAGAGCGGCGACCTGCTGAAGGCCCTTCGGCGACAACGTGTTCTGATTGATTTCAGAATAGTCGAGGGTGACGTTGCCCATCGTCTCCGCGTGGCGGACGATATAGATATCCAGCGCGTGGGCGGCAGGCACCGCGAGGAGAAGAAGCACGCCAGACCACGCCGTTATCCGTGCCCGCCGTCCGGCCCCGCTGCGCGACGAGGCCGTCACTGGCTCCGCCTCCGCAGGTACACACCCCCGAGCGGCGGCACATTGAGCGGCACCGAGTACTGCCGGCCCATCCAGGGGATGTTGTCGGCATTTGTCGTGGGCGAGTTCCCGACGTTGCTGCCGCCAAACTTGT
>Ga0209097_10004591_pt1 | contig 10133 bp, 12 predicted proteins | sample AD_UKC052_MetaG_FD_184419 | JGI IMG/M metagenome (GOLD analysis project Ga0209097, IMG submission 184419) | Active sludge microbial communities of municipal wastewater-treating anaerobic digesters from USA - AD_UKC052_MetaG (SPAdes) (version 2) | ecosystem: Engineered > Bioreactor > Anaerobic >... | reverse complement strand
ACGGCTCCAGCACTGTCAGGCTACCGATCCATGCCCCGCTGAATCCCAAGGCGACCAGAACCAGCGGGCCGAGGCAACAGGTAGAGGCGAGGCTGGCGGCCAGCCCTCCAGCAAAGAGCGCACCGCGCCCGTTTTGAGGTTCAGACATGCGTCTGTCCTTTTGGATTCAAAAGTGATCGAGTAACCTTACTTCCGTAGTCATGTACGGAGTCAAGCGATATGGAAAATAATTTGGAGAAGCTGACTATTGGCGTTTTTGCCAAGGCGGCCGGGGTCAACGTGGAGACCATCCGCTTCTATCAGCGCAAGGGTTTGTTGCCGGAGCCGGCCAAGCCCCATGGCAGCATCCGCCGCTATGGTGAGGCGGATGTAACGCGGGTGCGGTTCGTGAAATCAGCTCAGCGGTTGGGCTTCAGCCTGGAGGAGATCGCCGAGCTGCTGCGGCTGGAAGATGGTGCCCATTGCGAGGAGGCTAGCAGTCTGGCCGAGCACAAGCTAAAGGACGTGCGCGAGAAAATGGCTAGCCTGGCGCGCATGGAGGCCGTGCTGTCTGAACTGGTGTGCGCCTGCCATGCACGGAAAGGGAACGTTTCCTGTCCGCTGATTGCGTCTCTACAAGGAAAGAAAAGAACGTCGTAGTGGCGCCGTGACGTAGCTCGGCAGCTACGCCTTAGCGTGCCTTATTCTCCGAGTTCTGAGGCGCCCCCAAGTAGCCCCCACGAAACTCGCTTGTGGATCCGACGCGACCGCATTCGCGCTTCTTGCTCGTGCCCTGACACTCAGTCGGGATCGCCAACAGCTACGTTTCATCCAGCAATAAAGCAGCCCGACAATATAACCGCCCGATGACAAAACTGTCATCGGGCGGTTTGGCTACCGTAAGGAGCCACCGTCCATCATACAAGTGCAGGACCACCTGCACACAACCTGAAGGAGAGAGAAATGCTGAAGAAAATGTTGGTCGTGGCCGCGCTGAGCATCCTGGGTACAACGGGCGCATTCGCTTCTGATGAGGCGCGTGCCGCGGCAAGAGAGGTCATCGAGCTGAAGGATGGCTCGACGGTCTATATCTTCAAGGACGGAAAAATGGCCATGGAAGACAAGTATGGCCGTGCGACTCGCATGAAGAAAGAAACCGTCATGGAAACCAAGGATGGCCGGAAGATCATCATGCATGGCGATGAGGTCATGCGGCTTGACTCGCTACTACGACATGGTGACGGCAGCTAGTTGTCCCGTTCGTACATGAGGTATAGCGGAGCCCCCAATGTTCGCTGAAGCGGCTTGGGGGCTCACGGGATTCGTTGCTGATTACGAACATGTGCTCGTATCAACGCGAATTCAGAACATTCTGGCGATCGCCTCCACAGGCTTGATACCAGCCCCGAAACGGGCGATGGCTTCCCGGTGCTGTCGTAGCTCCCCGTACGGCAGATAGCGGATGTTGAGTTCCCTCACCTGTGAGAAGGCCGGCCTCAGCACCTGCTGCCGGACATCAGCCTCTCGTTCATCGGGGGCGACGAGGAACAGATGATGACGCTGGGCCGCACCACCGGACAAAGCCAGATCCAGCAGTCGAACGATGCCGGAGTAGATCGAGGTCGTATGCTCGACCTCGAACGCCGCCACCACTGCGCCGGATTCCCGTTCCAGCCAGATCACATCGATGAGCCGCACCGCGTCAGCCCCTTCGCTTTGCAAAGCCGGGGGTAAGACGGTGAGACACCCATCGGCAAGGCGCCCTCCTCCGCCATAGGGTCGGCTCTGGTCGTTGCTGGCAATCCACACAGAGAACCCCAGGGCCAGCCCCAGGTCTCTCAGCCACCCTTGCACTTCGGTGTGTCCCTCGTCGGAGACCCGGTTCTTGTCAAGTTGCTTGGTAAAGGCGGCGGTTTCCTCCCGGACTGCGGCCAGATCCTTGGCCCAGGCATCGGTTGCTTTGACATCCCCCTCGGCGGGTGGCAAAGGGTAGCGCTCCATGCCCAGGTCGAACATAAGCCCGGCCACGGCACCCAGATCATTGGACAGAAGATCCCGGTGGCGCTGGTTAAACTCGATGAGCCCCTGCCGCATCGCGAGGTAATGATCCCAGCGCCCGAGCTTGACCGCAGCGCCGGTCAGGGCGTTGTAGCCTTTGACGATGGCCGTATTGAACGGGACGACGATCGTGGGATGAATGAAGTAAAGCAGGTTGGCTGCGGCTGGCCCCAGGCCCTTGATGCCCTTGGCTTCGAGCGTGCGGATCGCTTGGAGCACGTCGGCCTCCTTGGTGCAGCAATCACACGCATGCAGCAACCGTCCAAAGGCACGTTGATTGTCCCGGTCTTCGTAGATATCCGGAATCCTCAGTTTGGGCTTCCACAGGAACGCATGGTCGGCCCCCTTGAAGATCTGACGCTGCTCGGCAATCGAGGCCACGACCGTTTGGAGAGAAGATCCTTGATAGACATTGCCGAAGTTGCCTTCGTCGATCTCCTTGATGACCTGGCCGATTCCACGCCGGATCGAGCGGAAGTTCTTCAGTCGTTCGGGCCACAAGAACCAGGACTGGTAGGTTCCATTCGGGTCTTGCTTCCAGCGATCAATCAAGAGACGGGTAGTTTCAGACATGCAGATGGAAGGCAGAACAGGTAGTCGATCAGGGTATCACCAACCGAAGGCTCGACGGGACTCGCACCTACCGAACACGTCCTGCACCTAGCGTGAACTACACAACCGGCGGCAATACACCCAGCTTGAAGTAGCGCGACAACGCCTCATGGAGACGTTGTCGTAGTTCGTTCGGATCTGCCCGCGTGATCGTGACGTACAACGCAGGGGCGATATCCATGAACGCGGTCGCGATGCGCGGATCAAAGTGACTTCCGGATTCGCGCAGGATGATCTGCATGGCCTCGTCGAGCCCCATCGGCGACTTGTAGGAGCGCTCGGAAGTGAGCGCGTCGAATACGTCCACGACGGCGAAGATCCGGGCGATGAGGGGAATTTCCTCACCGCGCAAACCATCGGGATAACCCTTTCCGTCCAGACGTTCGTGGTGGTGCCGGATGATCACGGCAGCCTCCTGCAACCAGGGGTTTCCGGTGACGATCTCAGTACCTAGGACCGGATGCGTCTGCATGACCTGGAGTTCGGGAGGCGTCAGCGAGCCCCCCTTCAGGAGGATGTTGTCGGGAATCCCGATCTTGCCCACGTCGTGCAGAAAGGCACCGGCAACCAGGTGCGAGATATCTTCCGCCGAGACCCCCAGTGCTTCAGCCAAACCGATCGCGTAGAGCGTGACCCGATAGTTGTGGGCATCGGTACCGGAATCCTTCTTGGCCACGGCGTTTCCCAGGGAGCGGATCAGCGACAGGTTGGAGTCCAGCAAGGAACGGGACAAGTCCGTTGAGCGCCGCAGCAAAGCCAGCATCAGGGGATATAGAACCAGCGCTGTCGCCACCACAGCGCCAATAGCGGTAAGCGCCCCCGTGCGAACCTGATCCCGCTGAGCCTGGAGAGTTTCCGCATCGAGCCGGCTGAGGGTCCTCACATATCCGACAAGACGCCCATCGCTACCGGAGATCGGGACAACGACGTGGATCAGATGCTCGGAACCCACTTCGATCCAGGTGCGGTGGATCTGGTGCCCCTCGGGACGTTTCAAGGTTTGGGCACGAAGCACGTCTATCAGCGAAACGGTGCTACTCCCCCAGTTCTCGTAAACCGGACTGCCATCACGATCAAAGACCTGCAGCCCGACAAAACGACTCTTGTCCAGCAAGCGCTCCAGTTCGTCATGACCGTCAGGCCGGCCAGCGCCAACGATCACCTGCATCGCAGGCGTGGCGAAATGGCGGGCGCTGCGGGTGGCCTGCTCCAGTGCGGCCTGTTCCGCCCGGTAGGTTTCAACGAAATAAGCAACGCCACCGGCAACCAGCGCAACCACGGTCGCAGCCAACCCAAGCCTGATGGCCAGCATCCCGTGCAGCTGGCCAGAAGTTTCTGGCAACAGGCGGCTCATGTCAGCTTTTCACTTCAGGCTCTGGAGCATTTCGATTTCGTGTTTGAAGTGCCCACTCACCCGATCCATTGAGAACTTGAGCATCAGCGTGTTCTCCGCGAACTTGGCCCGTTCGACATCCATTTCGACGGTGTTCCCATCGACACTGCCTTGGCTGGGGACATGGTATTTCAGGGGGATGGGAGGCGGGGTGCCGGTGCTTTGTCCTGGCAAGTGCCCCATTGAGGTCGTGGTCAGGGATACTGGAGGCACATTCGCCGCCGCCTGGGCGTTACGTAGCGCGTCCTGGAAATCGATGTCGACGGCCTTGTAGCCGGGGGTATCGGCGTTGGCGATATTGGACGCGATGATTTGTTGACGATAGGCCCTCAAGCCCAAGGCGAGTTGCTGAAAATCATGGCTCGGGTGCCCTGATCCCACCAATGGGATGTGACGGGGTTGGAAGACATCCCCCAAAGAGGGCCGTGTATCGCGTTGTGCTGAACTCTGCGGTGCGCCCCCCGTACTGGATGCGGGACTGGGCGTCCCCGACGGGGCCGTACTGGTCGTTCTGCTCATGACCTGTGAAAGAGCGCCGGCAAAGGAAGAGGTGCCACTTGCCGAAACGGTGTGACCACTGTGCCCAGCGTCCGAGGTCGGCTGAACCGGCCCAGGGCTTCCAATTCCGGCAACGAGGGGCATGGCAACTTACTCCTGTTCGTTCATGATCAGGATGGCCTTCACCGGATCGATCGGTCCGGTCTCGTGCCATTTGCTACTGAGTTTTGAAGCAGGCGCCTTGTCCATGCAGCCGTGGTTGCACTCCACGACCCAGCGCTTCATCAACACCGCCTGGCAAAAGGAAAAGGCGATGGCCTCGGGCTTGCAGCCGACGGTCTCAGCCAGAAGGCGGCAAGAACAACGGCTCCCGTGTTCATCGTGGGTTGGGGTTTTCATGGTCAAAACACCGAGGCCCCTTCACGGGGCCTCTGAATGACTGCGCTTACTTCATGTCCCGCTGGTGGTTGTGACGCTTTGCATCCTTGGCCGGAGCGGCCTTGTCCGTCGTAGCCTCAGGCGCCGGGATACCGGTCTTTTCCGTCATGTGGGAATGGGGCTTCACCTTCTTCGGCGTGGCCTTATCGGTTTGCTCGGCGGGTGCCTTGTCGGTATCCGCAGCCTGGGCGCCAAAAGACAGCGCTGCAACGGTGGCGATCAGTGCAGTCGAGAGAAAAGAATTGAGTTTCATGACAGCTTCTCCAAAAAAGGGTGTCCAGAGGATTCGAGATGCCGGCGGGCGGGTCCGACAAAGCCAGTTTGTGCTTCTGGAGCCGTCAGAGACATGACCCGATGATTACATTCCTGTCAGCTTTCTCCTGCCCGCTACGCGGCTAGCGCTTAGGAAGTGCCGCCAGGAATGCCTTCTGAAATTCCAGCGTGCACGAAAGCAGTGCCGACCAGTGGTCCACCGCAATCCGGCCACTTGCCGCGGTGAAACCCGCAACGTCTCCCTGCAACAGCGCTTTGGGGTCGTGGTCAGCCTGATGCACCCACTTCTGCATCGTCTCGGTGGTCAATGTCGTCACCTGCTCACCGTAGGTGAAGCCCAGACGGCAGAGTCCGGCCGCTACGTCGAGATTGGCCTGAAGACGCGCTCTCAGGTCTTCGTTCGCTTCTTGCATGATGTTCCCCTGTCCAGGCCGAACCGCACGAGACTCACGCCGGCTCGGCAATGACTTATTTGCCAAGACTCTCCGCCAGGTCGCGATGCCCCTTTTCCAGTGCCCGGGCCTCTTGGGCCGCTTCCTTGAGCTTGGTCTTCAGATTGCTGCAGTGGGCCGCCCACAAACCCGCATCACCTCTCGGACGGCCAGAGTAAGAGGTCGCCATTTTTTCGTGTTGCTTGGCTTCCGCCTCGTAACTCACGGCCTTCTTGGCAAAGTAGTCGGCGATACGTTGGTGGTCAGCCGCAGTTGAAGCACTGGAAATGGCCTCCGGGATCTCTGCAACGGGGGGCGTTGATGAACAAGCACCCAAGGTCAGGATCAGCGCTACGCCAGCAAGTGTCACACCCAAATTGCGTTTCATGATGTTGCCTCCTTGTGAGTTCGCACGCTCAGTGTGCGATCTGGCGACTGACAAAGGGGTGACGCAACCATTACATCCCTGTCCTTGAAATGTCAGGAAGTCTGTTTGCCTGTCTCTGCCTTCCTGAGGCGCAGTGCATTGCCGACCACACTGGCCGACGAAAAACTCATCGCCAGGGCGGCAATCATCGGCGAGAGAACCAGTCCATATGCCGGATAGAGGGCGCCGGCGGCAATAGGTATGCCGAGGGCGTTGTAGAGAAACGCGAAGGCCAGGTTCTGCCGCATGTTGCGGACCGTGGCGACTGATAGCGCACGGGCACGGGCAATGCCTCTCAGATCGCCTTTGACGAGGGTCAGCTGCGCACTGTTCATGGCCACATCGGTCCCGGTTCCCATGGCGATGCCGACATCGGCCTTGGCGAGGGCCGGTGCGTCGTTGATGCCGTCACCGGCCATCGCCACGACATGTCCTTCGCGCTGAAACCTCTCCACGAGTGCAAGTTTGTCGGCCGGTTTGACTTCTCCGTAGACCTCATCGATACCCAGGCGCTGGCCCACCGCGCGTGCGGTGGTCAAACCATCTCCGGTCGCCATCACTACGCGTAGCCCGGCCGCCCGCAGGCTCGCCAAGGCTTCCGGTGTACTTGCCTTGATCGGATCGGAAACAGCCAGCAGACCGAGAAGCTGCCCATCACAGGCAAGATGGATCACGCTGGCCCCACTCCTGCGGAGTTCCTCGGCGTGTTCGGCAAGTTCGGTGGAGGATCCAGGCTCGATACCCTCCTGCGCCATCAGCGTCACGTTACCGAGTGCCAGGCGTCGCCCTCCAATGATGCCGTGTACGCCAATACCGCTCGCCGACTCGAACTGCTCGACCTTGTCGAGGCGCATCCCCCGCTCACGCGCCGCACTCACAATGGCATCGGCCAGAGGATGTTCACTGCCTTGGTCGAGACTGGCGGCGAGCCGGAGAATCTCGTCCTCACTGTTGCTTTGCAAGGCGACGGCCCGCTCGAACGCGGGGCGCCCTTCGGTCAGGGTGCCGGTCTTGTCCACAATCAGCGTGTCGATCCGGCGCAGATCCTCGATTGCAGCGGCATCCCTAAAGAGGATGCCCTGCGTGGCGGCCTTGCCGGTCGCCACCATGATCGACATTGGGGTTGCCAGCCCAAGGGCGCAGGGGCAGGCAATGATCAACACCGAGACGGCGCTGATGAGTCCGAAGACCCAGCCCTGATCGCCTCCAAACAGCCCCCAGGCAAAGAAGCTGGCGAGGGCGACGGTGACTACCGCGGCGACAAAATACCCGGCCACCACGTCGGCCAGACGTTGCATCGGGGCCCTGGAACGCTGGGCCTGGGCGACCATCTGCACGATCTGTGCAAGCATGGTTTGCGCGCCCACCTTCTCCGAACGGATAACGAGACTGCCGGAGGTGTTCATCGTTGCACCGATCACCTTGTCCGGTGCCTGCTTGCTGACCGGCAAGGGTTCGCCGGTCAGCATCGACTCATCGACCGAACTGCTTCCTTCGACCACCACGCCGTCCACCGGCACTTTCTCGCCGGGCCGGACGCGCAGGAGATCGTCGACATGGACATGGTTGAGCGGAACATCCTCTTCACGGCCATCGGCCAGGATCCGCCGTGCGGTCTTCGGTGCTAGGCCCAGCAGCGACTTGATTGCCGCCGAGGTCTGCGAACGGGCATGTAACTCCAGCATCTGGCCCAGCAGCGTCAGCGAAATGATGACGGCTGCTGCTTCAAAATAGACGCCGATCCGGCCATGCGCCATGAACGACAATGGAAACAAGCCAGGTGCCAGCGTCGCGACGACGCTATAAAGGAAAGCCGCGCCCGTACCTAGGCTGATCAGCGTCCACATGTTGGGACTGCGATGGACCACCGACTGCGCGCCCCGAACAAAGAAGGGCCAGCCAGCCCACAAAACGACGGGCACGCTCAGGACCAGTTCCACGCCGCTGCGAAGGGTCGGCGACAGACCGCCGAGCAGATGGCCTGCCATGGCCAGGAACACCACCACAACGGTAAACGGCAAACTGAACCAGAAACGCCGACGGAAATCCCGGTATTCGCTGTTGTCGTCTTCAGTCGCCAGATCAGGCAGGACCGGTTCGAGCGCCATCCCGCATTTCGGGCAGTCTCCCGGACCGATCTGCCGGATCTCCGGATGCATCGGGCAGGTGTATTCGGTGCCGGGATCGGTGACGGCGGGCTTTGCAGGCTGCAAGTACCCACGCGGGCCTGCATCAAATTTGGTCTTGCATTTGCTGCTGCAGAAGCGGTAAGTCACGCCTTCCCACTCACTTTGGAAAGTCGATTCCGGCTTCACCGTCATTCCGCAGACCGGGTCTGTCGCGCTTCCTGGTGCGGCCTGCCCAGAAGAGGACGGAACGTGATGATGGGCAGGGTCGTGCACGTGTCCGGACGCTGGGGATGTCATGACAACTCCTTTTTGTCTCGACCTTGATCGTTACCCGGCCTTCAAGGTTACGTCGGGTGGCTGCCCCACTTTGGCCACCACCCGGGCGTTCTGAGCAGGTAGTCGCGGTATTCCTCGCCGAATGCGTCCAGTGCCCGTCTTTCTTCCCGTCTCGCCAGGCGGATGTAAGTCATAAGCAAGATAGGAAACAGGGTGAGCGTGACCAGGGTCGGCCACTGCAGCAGGAAGCCGATCATGATGAGAATGAAGGCGGCGTACTGGGGATGACGGATTCGGGCGTAGGGGCCCGTCGAGGCCAGCGTCTGCGCTTTCTGCGCGGCATAGAGCACTGGCCAGGCATCAGCGAGGAGCCAGAAACCGCCGAGGATGAAGAGACTGGACAGGAGGTGGAAAGGGCCGAAATGAGGATTGGCCTTCCAGCCGAAAATCATTTCGGGCAGATGCCCCGCGTCATGGGAAAGCCAGTTGATGCCCGGAAAGTGCTCCGACAACCAGCCCGAGAGCAGATAGATGGTCAGCGGAAAGCCATACATCTCCGTGAACAGGGCGACGACAAAAGCCGAGAACATGCCCAACGTTCGCCAGTCCTGCTTGCTCTGCGGCTTGAAGTAACTGGCGGCAAACAGGATGAAGAAGATCGAGTTGATCGCGACGAGCGTCCACAACCCATAATCACCGTTACTGGCGTCCATGGCCGTCTCCTCCTTCACCGGTATCGCGGTCATGCGACTTGTGGGCACCGTGATGGCCATGCATGAAGCGGTGCATCAGGGGGCAGGCCAGCAGAAACAGGTAGGGCAATACACCAAACAGATGCGCGCGGTGTTCCGTCAGCAGGTAGAACAGGGCAATCGCGGCAAACACCCACCACACCCACTTGCCGCGCCGGAAATGGTGGGAGCGACCATCAGTTCCAGCTGGGGATGGATCACGAGAATCGATCATCACGGCCTCCTACGTTGCAGGACAAGAATCAGCGCGACGTCAGTGGACGGCTACTGCCCTCCAGGGTGCCAGCGTGGGCCGCATTTTCCAGTTCGTTGTGCTCGAAAAACCGCCACAGGCTGCGCCGGAAGGTATGCAGGCCCGGCGACAAGCACATCCATTCCGCACAACGGATCACGGCTGCTTGATACAGGACGGGGTGGCATCGCCGATCACCTCTTTGGCCCATCAGTGCGTTAACACTAACTTTCCTGGCCCCGATCCAGCCGCCACTGTTTCACCAGTGCGTAGATCGCCGGGATCACCGCCAGGGTTAGCACCGTCGAGGAGATCATTCCGCCGACCATCGGCGCGGCGATGCGGCTCATCACCTCGGAGCCGGTGCCCGTCCCCCACATGATCGGCAAGAGGCCGGCCATGATGGCGACGACGGTCATCATCTTCGGCCGCACGCGCTCGACAGCGCCCTCCATCACGGCGGCGTAGAGATCACTGACGTTCGGACTGCGGCCACTCTCGCGGCACGTCGCCTTCACGGCTTCCCAGGCATGGTCGAGATAGATCAGCATCACCACGCCGGTTTCCGCCGCCACGCCGGCCAGGGCGATGAAGCCCACCGCCACGGCCACCGACAGGTTGTAGCCGAGCAGCCA
>Ga0209097_10004587_pt1 | contig 10138 bp, 8 predicted proteins | sample AD_UKC052_MetaG_FD_184419 | JGI IMG/M metagenome (GOLD analysis project Ga0209097, IMG submission 184419) | Active sludge microbial communities of municipal wastewater-treating anaerobic digesters from USA - AD_UKC052_MetaG (SPAdes) (version 2) | ecosystem: Engineered > Bioreactor > Anaerobic >... | reverse complement strand
GTAAAATATGACCAATCACGTTTAGCCGAATCTGTATCACCAATTGGATTACCGTATTCTGCTTCATTTTCACCAAAGAAAACTAGAGGTATCTTATGAAGCAATGCCATTTTAGGGGCTAAAGATTTTTGCCCAAACATGAAGGCTTGAAACGGATGGAATAAATTGTCCACTGCCAAACGGGTAAGCAATCTATGCACACGCCCATTTGGAGTCATCAACAAATTATCATGCCCAGCATGAATCCAACGCTCAAAATTTTTCCAACCCCATGGTGTATAAACATGTGGAGCCCATGTTACCGTTAATGGATGCATACCATACTTAGTTTTAAGTATGTGTGATGCGTAAAAACTATCTTTACCCCCAGAGCCAGGTACGATACAGTCATAGCTTCCATCTTTGCTGCGATGGCGGTCTAGCAAATCTCTTAACTGACGTTCACGTTCATTCCAGTCAATTGTTCCTTGTTTTCTTTCAGCAAATCTACATGCATCACAAATACCCTCATCATCAAAATTAATGGTTTTTTTCTTGGTATCTTTAGTATGTGCATATTCAACAGCAGAATTTGGTCGCTGATTGGAAATCACACAACGGCGGCAATAGGCCACCTCGGAAGGAAGTCCATATTTAACTCCAGGTTTTTCAATATTAGGCAGAAATAGCGACTTATCTATTTCTTTAGGTGCAACGATGCGATCCATGAGTAGTCCTTAGTGTTTTCTTAAAATTGAATTAATTTGAGACAAAATTAGCAATGTAGCATTCGGTTGACTGTTGCTTGCAGCTTGTCGCTTTGCTTGGCTTGTCTGAATAGCTGCAACTTCTTGTATTGCTGAAGCCAAACCCCCTACAGACTTGACTCCGATTGAAATATCCATTGTACTGTATGGCGCATCATCGGTAAATATAGAGCAGTCTACTGAAATAACTTTGCAGCCTACAATGGATGCCTCAAGCCCTACAGTTGATGCAGTAACAACCACAACATCAACTGCGTTCAATAATTCCGCTACATTTTCTTTCGTAGGACTAAATTCTACGCTTTCCTGTGGCTCAAACTTCTCAGTCTCGCTTGGATGATAACGCACTATCAATCGAAAACCGTCATGTTTGGCTACAAAACTTCTAAGTTCACGTTCTATTCTTCTAGGTAATGTTGGATCTCCTACTTTATCATTGAAAGGGTGCTTTGTCGGTTCAGGTTGAGATGCCCACAACAAATTAATTTTTCCATCATTCCAATTTTTATCTTGCTTTAGTTTCAGGCCAGCTAGTTTTGTTTCATGCTTTATTAATCGATCAAATGCTGGGTTGCCAGTTACAACCACTTCATGTGGTTCACGACCACTATTAATAAACATTTGTCTTACAGATTCATTCAAAACGCAGATTTTATCCGCATAACCGGGTTGGCCAATCCACTGCACCTCTTGCAATGCAAACAAATCCACTATACAAATCGAAGGGATATTTAACTCACCTGCAGCAATGATAGATGCGCGTTCAGTTCGCGGTGAATTTGTAGCAATCAACAAATCTGGCTTATAGCAATTGAGAGCACTCTTCATAACCTCTACAGGTAAGAATGCCTGTCTGCCATATTCTTCATACAAATTAAATGCTTCTGATTCACCGTGTTTAATAACCAACTCTCGAAAGTTAAGTCCTAGATATGCTTTGGTCTCTACTATATTTACCGTGCCATTATTGGGTACATCTTGTGCCAGCATATTGCCCCACCGTTGCACATCATCATCATTAGTACCATTTAGGTCGCTATAACCTATTGTTTTAATTCCTTGTTCTTTAAGATATTGAGCTGCTGTAGTTAAACCTAAGACAGTCACAGCATGTCCATTTTCAAGCAACTCTCTTATCACTGGAGCAACAAGTGCGGCATGTCCTCCACCATATGTAACTACAAATATCTTCATGAGGCTAAAGGTAACATTAGAAAATCGAACACACTTCTTAAACCACCAATTTCAGCAAATATTTCCATACTGTCCGGGCTCATTAAAAGCAAGCGATTGTTATCTGCATCGGCAATTAGCCACTTTCCTTTATAGGGTCCAAAAGGCACCTCTTCGACATGTGACGGTGAACGAATAAAACCATAGCCAACCGAACGTATTTCCATTGAAGTTTGTAAATCAATTTCCCTGATTACACCAGCATGCTCGTCAGCAACTAGAAGCGAGTTATTGCTTGTTATACTTAAACCGTTGGGATAATTAAAGCCGTACCAAAAATATAGCACTTGAAATGTATTAGCATCTAAAACTACCAACCGATGGCGTGAGCCATCTGCAATATATAGCTTATCACCATGTATTGTCATTCCCCTCACATCAGCAAAGATAGGTTTAGTTAATATTTTGATTCTCTTAGTATTAAAGTTGTATTCATAAAGAGACGATTTATCCCATTCCTTTCCAAATGGATAGCCAACAAAATACAACTTATCTATAAGGATATGTATATCAGTTGCAGAATATCCATCTACTAATACATTGAGTTGACCCGTTAGTTTGTTATAAGTAAAAATTTTGCCGTGCCCTGGTTCTGATACTAATAACGTATTATTTTTATATGAGGTCACGGAATAAAATGCAGTATTGTAATCTCCCCCTTCTGATAAAACATTACCGATAGCATCTATGTAAAATGCTCTTAGTCCAAACGTCGTAGCTGTAAAAATATCAAAACCCACACCTTTGCTTGGATATGAAATCTTAGGGATGGATGTACCGTAATTAGCTTCTGTGTATTCATCTATCTGCCCATTACCATACATAATATATTTGACTGGCGTATCTGAGGAGTATCCAACTTGGGTTGATTTTGGTTTGAAACTTATTGCTTGATTGATTTCTGCTAAAGCTGCTGAAATGACTTCAGGTTTTATTTGATGCCCACCGATTACTTCAAGGCCTTCTGTAAGTGGAATTTTATATCTGGTTAAAACTGAGCGTATAACTGAGATTTCTTTGCATTTTTTTTCTTTACTAAAGAGTGATACTAAAAATTTATTACCTAGATAATCTTCCGCCCATAAAGAGTTTGCGTTTGCAGGTCGAATTGATTGTGGTACAAAAGACAACTCAACATACTCACATTTGCGTGATGCATCTGAGTAAACTACCGCATCTTTTAAATTTCTAGCTACAACCAGTCCATTGCCTACTTGACTTGGTGAATAGTAATTTATAGTTAATCCAACAAATACCGTAACAAGCATTAGTTCAAAAAAAATCCACTTAAATTTTTTCATTAAGTTGACCTGCAGTTATTTCAGAACTTCTACACAATTCACCCTCACTTTTTAACTCTTCGCTTTCAGAACTATTATGCACGTTCAAAGTAGATGTTTTTTCTGATTGTAATAACTTCCTATTTACGCAAATAGGAAGTACAAAAATAAAAGACATTAGCGTTGTTATTCCAAATACCCCGCCAAATGCCGAGAGAATTAACCCTCTATTGGCTTGATTAGGTAAGTTAAGTTTATGTATGACTCGCACTGTCATAATCAATGCAAAAAAAACAAATATCACTGAAAAAAATGGTCCTAGTACAGAGAAAACTGATGCAACTTGGCAGGTGCTGTCATCTAAACCTTCTATTAAGCAGTTATCTAGCAAAGGGGCAGGATTTATAAACATTCCAAGACCATGACTTAAAACTCCAAGCAATCCGTAACCTTCATCTATAAAAAATGAGAAGTTCTTAACAAGAAAAACACTAGCTAGTATTGTTGAGGGTATCAATACTAATAAAAACACACACCAGCCATAAATGCTTTTTATTTTTGGCTTACGCTTATTAACATCCACAAAAGAAAATAGCCAGTATAACAATCCAACTATGAATACACCTGAGCTAACAGTACATAAAAGCAACCCTAGCAACATACCAATTATTTTTCCCAAAGTTAATTCAGTGTTTGCATGAGCGATTGATGTACATAACAACATAGATAGCCCTAGTAATCCAAATACGAATCTTCCATTTACGAAAAATAGCAAAACAAATGGCAACAACAAAACTAATGAAGATTTATAGTTATTCTGCAAAAGCATTTCACGTGACTTCTCCCACAAAATACTTGTCAGAACTGTCGCGCCTAACAAATACCATCCATACACAAAACTCAACTCTACTTCCAGAAATTCCGAAATGTAGTAAGCGGGAAAAACCACAATGTAACGGGGAATATGCGCGATCATTTCAATTGATGAAAAATCAAGTTCCGCTTCGTTCATATACTCAACTTGAGCCCATACATCAAAACTTAATTCGTCTGTGATTAACAAGACGGAAAACATTAAGCTAGCGAGTAGTATTAAAAAAACACTATTTAAGCGACGGATCTGCAATTTTTTAGAACCTGTAAATATTTGCACCAACGGCTTAAGCAAACTAGATCTTAAGCCAATGCGAAATAGCAATCAAAGATCTTAACTCTCGAGTATTATTTTCTTGCCCTGATATATGTGAGTCAAATAATTGCTGTACAGAATCTTTTAAGAATAATGAGCTACTGTTAAAGAGAAACTGTATTTCTTCTAAACAATATTGCTTTTTAGTTGTTCTAAACCAATCACCCACGGGTACAGTAAACATTTGTTTTTTTCGGTAAGCCAACTCCTCACCGATTAATGGTGTAACCGCTTTTTTATACAAATATTTTGTTTCACCATGCTTCAACTTTAGTTCGCCAGGCATACGAAAACCAAACTCCATCATTCTATAATCTAGAAAAGGTGTCCGAGCTTCTAATGAAACCGCCATTCCCATACGATCTGGTTTCACTAAATTGTTACCAGATAACAATAATTGCATATCTAAATATAACGCTTGGTTAATTCTGTCTTGATGTTTTACTTCTTCAAAATATGGCTTGGCAACTGCAAAAGAATCAATTTTTGCCAATCGATTTTTTAACTCAGGGGAATATAGGCTAAGCTTTCTTTCATCCGAAAACAACGAAATACTTCTGTAATAATGACGTTGAAATGCATCATCCCCCATAGATAACACGTCACTATTTGAGAAAAATGATTTATATTTGTCGTAGCCGGCGAACAACTCATCTGCGCCATCCCCCGTCAGAACAACTTTTACTTTCTTAGCAGCTAATTGAGAAACACGATATGTGGGTAAAAATGATATATCTCCATGTGGCTGATCACAGTGATAAGTCGCCAAGGGCCATAAATCGAGCATATCTGGATTAACTTTCTCCATGACGTGCAGAGTTCCAAAACGATTCGCTGCGGCTTGTGCAAAAATTGATTCATCATACTTTGGATCATCAAAACCTATACAGAAGGTTTTAACAGGTTCTGACATGTGCTTAGACATTAGCCCAACAACGGTACTTGAATCAACCCCACCAGATAAAAATGCGCCGAAAGGCACATCGCAACGTAATCGCAACCTAACGGCATCATCTAAAATAAAGTTGAACTCCTCTATCCAGTCAGATTCACTTCTTCCGTAATTAGGTTCAACATCTGCAAGATTCCACCAGCGGGTAAATTTTGTTTCGCGCCTTGAAATCTTTACAAGATGTCCAGGCATTAAGTGTTTAATGCCTTGATACATTGTGTACGGAGCAGGCACATAGTTAAAGGATAGGAAATGGTGCAGTGCCTCTTCATTCATCTCAGGAATCTGTTTCAAAGCAGGAATTAGTGCCTTAATTTCCGATCCAAATGTAACCTGTAAACCATCATCATGTATATATAAAGGTTTAACTCCTATGCGATCTCTTATGAGATACATTGCCTGCTCTCGCATATCGTATATAGCAATCGCAAACATCCCATTCAATTTATTTACAAAACCAATTCCTTCTTGTTCATATAGCCTTAATAAAACTTCCGTATCAGAGTGAGTACGACACGGATTGCCAGACTTCAATAAATCAGCGGCTAATTCAATATGATTGAAAATTTCACCATTTTGCACAACAATGATATTTCCATCATCAGATACAAAAGGTTGATGCCCTCCTTTAACATCTATAATTGAAAGTCTTTGATTTCCCAGTGCGAAACCTTGCCCTTGATGGATACCTTGATCATCTGGCCCTCTATGCAGAATTGATTGACCCATTTCTTTTAATGCTTTTAGGGAAACATTATTTCCTAGTCTATGCATATACCCGAAAATACCGCACATACTAGTTACCCCCTCTAAATATTACTTGCTTAAAGGTTAAAAGAATAATTTTTATATCTAACCACATACTTTGATGCTCTACGTATTCCAAATCTAATCTCTTTCTTTGTTCTGGGGTAGCTGTTGACCTTAAAGTTGCTTGCGCTAAACCTGTAATTCCTGGTTTTACGCTCAGCCTTTTTAACCACTCTTCATCACTATATTCACTTTTTTGTTTTAGTACATCTGGTCGGGGACCTACTATACTCATTTCGCCCTTTAACACATTTACAAGTTGTGGCAATTCATCAATACTTGATCGTCTAATAAACTTGCCAACTGGCGTAATACGTGAATCATTGTCTGATGTTGAATGTCCCCCTAATTTCTCAGCATTAACAACCATACTTCTAAATTTATACAGTCTAAATAATTTTCCGGCTAGGCCCACTCTATTTTGAATAAAAACGATGTAATGCCGGTCAAAGAGAAATATTGAAGCGGCAGTGATTAACAATATTGGTAACAACAATATCAATGCGACTATCGACATGACTATATCAATAATTCGCTTTAAGAATAAATAAGCCTTACTAAACTTTGCCACGAAATAACCCTAAAATTAAATATGAACTAAATAAAAAACCAATAAAAAGTAATGCAAATTTAGCCCATATATTGTAAATATGAAACAGATAATCTATTAGTATTACAATTGCCGCAGGTGCTAATGTAAGTACAATACGAACAATAAAATCAAAGCTTATTAATGCATTTCTACCAAATATCTTCTGTTTAATCACAATTAATAATGCTATTGCGTTTAGACCGTGAAAAGAAACCACTGCATACATTAGTTGGGTTTCAGAATTATTTAACAGTCCTGGGGCAGCGAGTAATGGTAATACAAGCAGACTTAATAAACTAACCTTTAAGACGTTAAGGTTTTTCTTACACGCATTTAAATACGCCGTTGCCATCATGCAGATGGCTAACATTGGTAAAGACAACAATCCGATTTTAAATAGTAGTGCAATTCGATGGGTAGCTGCTTCATCAAAATCACCTCTAGCATAAACAATCTGAACAATCGATTCAGAAAACCAAAAACCCATAACCAATATTACAATGGCAAAACATATACCATTCTGAGTTTGTACCTTAAATACATTCAAACAATATTTTGCGTTATTGTCTGCGAATGCTTGGCTCATTTTAGTTAAAGCAACAGTAGCAAATGGAGCAAAAAAAATGCCTACTGGAAGTTCAATTAATTTCTGTGTGTAATTAAATGCTGCTATCGCACCTTCACCAGTTAACGAAGCCAACGCCCTAATTAGGATAGGTGCCATCAATAAAATAGAAGCTGAAAATGCAGCATAAGAGAACGACTTTACCAGCGCCCTATCAATTAGCAAACCTTGTTTATAAATCTCATATTTTGGCAAGATAATAAACAGAGAAAACCAACGTAAAAAAGCACCCACACCAATGCCTAAACCTAACAGCAAGAACTTATTTTGTGCCTGTGGCAATACGCCTGAATTATTGTAAAACTGCAAAGCTAAAATAATAATTAAGTTGAAAATTAACGTACCACATCCGGCTATAAAATAAAAATCCTTTGAATTTAAGTACGCAGAAAACACACCTGCAAAACCAGTTAATGGAATTGCAATCGCCACTGCAGCAATTGAAACCCAAGTTAAAGTAGATGGAAGGTTAATTCCCGGCGCAAAAAATTTAAATACAAAATCAGGCAGAATAAATACCAACATTCCTATCGGGATAAATAACATAGCCAGCATAAATGTAACTTGGCGGAACAAAGCGGCTGACTGATTTATGTTTAGTTCAAGAAATCTAGGCACTAGAGCTGCGCTTATGCCACCAGAAATCAGTAAGTTGACAAACAAATCTGGAATGGATAACAACAGCACAGCAATATCTGCATCGGCACCAATACCAAAAATCTTTGCTAGCTCAATTTCTCTTAGTAACCCAGCTAATCTTCCTGCAAATAGTGCCAAACTTAACGCTAGCCCTGCCGATAAAACTCCAGTTTTACTTCTTGTCATTATTAAATAACTTTATCTATTAACCAAGCTATTAGATATTTGTATAATTTTATTTACAGTTTCATGATGTTGTTGATTTAATACTTCATCGCTAGAATTTAAATAAAACTCATATTCGTCTTTTAACTTTTTTACTTCATCTGCAAAATCCATGTGCTGCTTAATATCTTCTACCGTTGTCGACTGCCTATGAAAGGTTCTAGACAAAATCGCTGCAGTTGACCCCACTCTTACATGTTCTGCCAGCAGCCTTTCTGCAGGCAATAGGCCCTCACCTAGTCTGGCAATGCCACCAACACCAAAGGGTATATGGTATTTCCTCAGAATTTTTGCCATGGCATCAATATGACCATCTGAGAAAAGTTCAAACATAAACTTCTTATTCATTTCAAGATGCAAATCATTTAACCCTATATGTACCTCATCAACTCCCTTGATAGAGATACACTCTTCAAGAAACTTCATTGCACCCACAGTCTCAACGAGAATAGATGTCTCCGCTCTCCCTGCTACTAAGTCTATAAAAGTTTTTACTTCTTCTGGAGTGTGAAACATTGGTAGCATAATTACATCTGCACCTGCATCTACAACTTGATTAATTTCATTCTCAGAGTCTTTATGAATTGGATTTATTCTAACTAAAAGTTGACCAATGTCTACTACAGAACGTAACTTGATTACATCCGATATACGATGCCTACTTATAACAGTGCTAAGATGACCCTGTCGGTCTTCTTTTCCAATAATTTCTAAATCTACAAAAATTCTATCTACTCCTGCATCTGTAGCAAATTTAGCCAAGGGTATTGAATTCGTTATAAAAAAAAGTTTCATTTTTCAATTATCTTAAAGTGTACTGGATCAATTATTTCTAGCTGGAAAGATTAGAAAGTGTTGCGCATTTGGTCCTCGATTTGAGGCAAAATTATATAGCACAGTTACACTTTAACCTCCAGTAAGTTTTATTATGTCTCTCAATTGCCGCTTAGTGGGCCGACCCGCACCTCTATCACGTAAAGCATAGGCATTTACACCCGTTACTTTTAAGTTTTCTCTCTTTGTAACACTTGCTGTTGTTTCAGTATATAAAAGCTGGGCTTCTGGGGCGCCTTTGCGTATATTTGATAGCGCTTGCACTGTAACTTCTACTTCAAAATCTTTATTCCGAATATGAACAAGTTGGCCAACATGCAGTTCTTTGGCGGGTTTAACACGGTCGCCATCCACGTGCACTTTGCCTGTTTCTATTGCAGCAGTGGCTAAGCTTCGCGTTTTAAAAAAACGAGCAGCCCAAAGCCATTTATCTAACCTACATTTTGCATCTTGTTTATCGTCCTGTTCTTTCATGTAAATTATTTAAGCAAAAACCATACAGTAAGGTAATTAATTTTCTATCTAGTTAATATTTTCGGCGAATTAGCTTCTAAAGTAGCCTTAAATGAAACCAATTTTTTAGTTGCCAGTTGATTGATTTGCCCTAAGGTTTTGCCAGTGAGATGCGAGATACCCTCGGCAATATCATCCATTACGGCAATATGAAACTTGCCATTTGCCACCGCATTAATTACTTCATCACTCAGTATTAAATGTCGTGAATTGCGTTTGGGAATAAGCACGCCTTGTTGACCATCTAAACCAATCTCCTGGCAAACTCTAAAATAGCCTTCAATTTTTTCATTTAAGCCGCCAACAGGTAACACTTCACCATGCTGGTTCATTGCGCCAGTCACGGCGATTCCTTGTTTAATTGGCACTTGGACCAAAGCTGACAATACTGCAAACAACTCTGCGCACGATGCAGAGTCACCATCCACGCCGCTGTATTCTTGCTCAAACACCAATGACGCCGTCAGGTTTAATGGATTTGAGTCTGCAAAATTAGCATG
>Ga0209097_10004583_pt1 | contig 10148 bp, 10 predicted proteins | sample AD_UKC052_MetaG_FD_184419 | JGI IMG/M metagenome (GOLD analysis project Ga0209097, IMG submission 184419) | Active sludge microbial communities of municipal wastewater-treating anaerobic digesters from USA - AD_UKC052_MetaG (SPAdes) (version 2) | ecosystem: Engineered > Bioreactor > Anaerobic >... | reverse complement strand
TTCGGTACGCATATCGTCGCTCATCGCATTTCGCTTTTCGGGGCGGTTGAGCGTTATCGTCGCGATTGCGTTTTGTAGCTGAAAGTCGATCAATGAATAGGTCATGGGTAACTCCGCGAAGCGCGCGTCTTAATCGGCCTTGATGTTGTTTTCTTTGATGATTTTCTTCCAACGTACTTCTTCCGCGCGGACGTACGTGTCCAATTCCGCAGGTGTTCCGGCGCTAATGACAAGACCTTCTTGCTCAACCTTCTTTCGGAAATCAGCGCTTTGCGTGGCCTTCGCTGCCGCTGCATTGAGCTTCGCGATTACGTCTTTCGGCGTGCCAGCCGGGGCGTAGAGGCCGTACCAGCTCTCGGTCTGATAGCTGGGTACAGTGTCGGCAATCGCGGGCACGCCTTTGAGCGCCGGTGAAGGCTGCGGCGATGTAACCCCGAGCGCGCGTAGCTTGCCCGCGTCCACAAATGTTGAGACAGCGGCAGCGGTGCCGAAGATCATATCCACCGATCCGCCCAGCAGATCAGTGATCGCTGGACCCGCGCCGCGATAGGGAATGTGGAGCATTTCAACTTTCGCGAGATTGGCAAACATCTCGCCCGCTAGGTGTGCGGACGTGCCTTTCCCTTGCGACGCGTAGGTCAATTTTCCAGGATTAGCTTTCGCCGCAATGATCACATCGTTCACGCTCTTGTACGGGCTTTCTGCGCGCACCACCAACACGTTTGGACCTCGACCCAAAAGAATCACCGGAGCAAACGCCTTGTTGGTGTCGAACGGAAGCTTTTGCAGCAGACTTGGATTCACAGCGTGCGCGAACGTCGCTACAACCAACGTGTAACCATCGGGGGCGCTTTTCGCCACCATATCGCTGCCGATGACCGTGCCGCCGCCAGGCTTGTTCTCCACGATCACGGGCTGCCCGAGCGCTTGCTGCATGCCCCCGGCCAACGTGCGCGCGATGAGGTCAGTGCCGCCGCCCGGTGCGAACGGCACAACCAGGCGAACGGGTTTGTCTGGAAACTCGGCGTGCGCGAGCGTCGATAGTGTGAGCGCCAGTGCGAGCCAGACTCGATGGACGACTGTTTGCCTAAATGGGTGTGACATGCATTGCCTCCTGAGTGTCTTGAACGGTGAGCGCTTGGGTCGTTACATCGGAAAACGCGTCACTTTGATTTGCGGAGCATAGAGTGCATACTTGCGCCATGCATCCACCTATTTCCATCAGGTGGAAATAGCAGGCGAGGACGTCTACTGAATTTCGAGCTATGGTGATCAGCGTACGCACAGCAAAACTAGAGAACACACGAGTGACAAGCGATCGCAATCGTTCGCTCGCGCGTGGCATTGAGGTCCTGCGTGCGTTCAAGCCCGGTGCAGATTTATTAGGTAACGGCGAATTGGCAGAACGCACTGGTCTATCCCGTGCAACGGTGAGCCGATTAGCGCAGACGCTCGTTGATGCGGGCATGCTGGAGCACGATCGGCTGCACCGCGCATACCGTTTGGCCGCGCCGGTGTTGAGTCTCGCGCATGCGATGCGCACAGGCTCGCCAGTACTGCAAATCGCGAGCCCGCTGATCCGAAAGGAAGCGGAAGCGAGAAAGATCAACGTCGGCCTCGCGGTTGCGGATCGCGGCGATATGGTCTATCTGGAATCGGTGCGCTACAGTCACCGCGTTTCGTGGCGCAATGTGGTCGCGGGTCAGCGCGTGCCGATGGAACTGACATCGCTCGGGCGCGCGTGGCTGTCCACCGCGTCTGTTGAGGTACGACGTGAACATTTCCGAGTGTTCAAGCCACGGCGTCCAACGACGTGGCGGTCGCTACAACAGGAGATAGAGGCGGCGATCGAAAGCGTCGCTGTCCACGGTTATTGCTGGGCGTCATGGCAACCGCAGGTGGTGGCGTTGTCCACGCCACTCGTCATAGCAAACCAACCGGTTTACGTCCTAAATATGAGCGTCACTGGCGACGGCGAACCGAACGAAGTCGTCGCACGATTGCGTGAGCCGTTGATGGATTTAGCGAAGCGATTGCGCCAGTTAATTGGTGAGCTGTAGCTCGCCGCCGCAGGTCATGCTTCGATGTCGCCGCCCTCGATCTGAAGCGTCGCAATCATCCGATCCAGCGCCTCGTAAAACTGTCCAGAAAATTCGGGGCCGATTTTTGCTTCGAGGTCAGCGTATGCGGCTTCTATTTTTGGCGCGATGCGCGTCGCGAGGGCGCGGCTCTTTGCCGTGAGCGAGACTTTGACGCGACGTTGGTCGTGCGACAGACGCTCGCGCACCACGTAGCCGGTTTCCTCCATACGCGTCAGCACACCCGCGAGGCTCGGGCTCGAAATGCAACATAGCGTCACGATTTCGCGCGGCTCCATTGGCCCGCGCTCCAAGATCGCGCGCACAATGCGCCACTGCTGCTCGGTGATGTCGTGGGCATTGAGGATCGGACGAAAGCGCGCAATCACTTGCTCGCGTGCTTGCAGTAGCAAGAGCGGGAGATTTCGATGCGTGATCGGTGCGTTTGACTTGGTCATTGTGCTTCGCGTAAGAACAGTCACATGTTAACGAATTTCACTCTGTTGCTCGCCGCGCTTGACACCTTCAACATGTCGGGAATATATTGCTAACATATTAGCGAATAAGGCGCCACACGCAAATTCACATGACAGTTTTCAATCCACGCATTTCGTTCGACGCCGCACCGTGGCGACTGTCCGGCGTTGTCTACGGTACGTTGCTCAACGACCGCGCTGCGATGGCTGCCATTGGCGAAGCAGCCAGCCAGCCGCCGTACAAGGCCGCGCCAAACGCGCCCGTGCTCTACGTGAAGCCACGCAACACGCTTGCCAATTCCGGATCGACCGTCGCAGTTCCCGACGACGCGGGTGAATTTGAAATCGGCGCCTCACTTGGCTTGGTGTTCGGGCGTACGGCGTGCCGCGTGAGCGAGGCTGACGCCATCGCCCATCTCGCGGGCTACACGTTGGTCGCGGACCTATCAGTGCCGCACGATAGTTTTTATCGTCCGTCGGTGCGCTTCAAAGCGCGTGACGGATCGTGCGTCTTTGGTCCGAGCGTCGTCGCGACGAAGCACATTTCATCACCGGACAACCTAAGCCTGCGAGTGAGCGTAGATGGCCAAGCGGTGCACACGGCGAGCAACGCAGGCATGCAGCGCTCGGTCGCGCGCCTGATCGCCGAGGTGACCGATTTCATGACGCTTCGTGCCGGTGATGTTCTCCTGCTCGGCGTTGCTGCGGGCGCACCACGCGCGCGTGCGGGACAGCGCTTCGCGATCAAAAGCGACGCGAGCGAACTCGGTCGGCTTGAAGGCTCGATGGTCCAAGAAGCAACCACGCAGGAGCACGCCGCATGAAGACCGCACGTGTTGCTTACGGTGGCGCATTACACGACGCCACACCACACGCCGATGGCGTGCGTCTCGCCGACGGGCGCGTCGTATCCGAAGCCGAGGTTGTGTGGCTGCCGCCATTTGAAGTCGGCACCATCATCGCGCTTGGCTTGAACTACGCCGATCATGTCAAGGAACTGTCAAAAGAGCTGACCGTGACCAGCAAAGACGAACCGCTCGTGTTCCTCAAAGGTCCGGGCGCGGTGATCGGACATCGCGGCTTCACGCGCCGGCCGAATGACGCGACCTTCATGCACTACGAATGCGAACTCGCTGTAGTTATCGGCGCGACAGCGAAGAACGTTAAGCGCGCAAACGCCATGCAGCACGTCGCGGGCTATACCGTCTGCAACGACTACGCGATTCGCGATTACCTTGAGAACTGGTACCGCCCGAACCTTCGCGTGAAGAACCGCGACACCTGCACCGTACTCGGCCCGTGGTTTGTTGACGCCGCTGACGTTCCCAATCCGCATGCGTTGGCGCTGCGTACGCTCGTGAACGGCAAGGTCACACAGCAAGGCAACACGGCAGACATGATCAACGACATCCCGGCGCTGATCGAATATCTCAGCGGCTTTATGACACTACAAGCAGGCGACGTCATTCTCACTGGTACGCCAGACGGCGTCGTGGACGTCAACGTTGGTGACGAAGTCATCACCGAAATCGACGGCATCGGTCGCCTCGTAAACACCATCGTCGGCGACGCTGCGTTCGGCCGATAGTTACCGCACAACTCGTACAAGGCATCCCATGCGCATCGAACATCTGATTGACGGCAAAGCAGTTCAAAGCCGCGACTACTTCGAAACGATTAACCCGGCAACGCAAGAAGTGCTCGCCGAGGTCGCGGCGGGCGGTGAAACGGAAGTGAACGCTGCCGTGGCCGCGGCGAAAGCTGCGTTTCCCAAGTGGGCCGGGCTGCCCGCGACGGAGCGTGCGCGCCTAGTGCGAAAGCTCGGCGACTTGATCGCGCAGCATGTGCCGGAAATTTCACGCACCGAAACGATGGACTGTGGCCAAGTCATAGCGCAGACCGGCAAGCAACTCATCCCGCGCGCAGCCGACAATTTTTATTACTTCGCCGAAATGTGCACGCGGGTGGATGGCCACACCTATCCAACGCCGACGCACTTGAACTACACGCTGTTTCACCCGGTTGGTGTCTGCGCATTGATTAGTCCGTGGAATGTTCCATTCATGACCGCGACGTGGAAGACCGCGCCCTGTCTCGCGTTCGGAAACACGGCGGTGTTGAAGATGAGCGAACTGTCGCCGATGACGGCTGCACGCCTGGGTGAACTGGCGCTCGAAGCGGGCATTCCGGCGGGCGTTCTGAACGTCGTGCACGGCTACGGCAAAGACGCGGGCGAACCGCTATGCAAACACCCGGACGTTCGCGCGATTTCGTTCACGGGTTCAACGGCGACGGGCAATCGAATCGTGCAAGCCGCAGGCCTCAAAAAGTTCAGCATGGAGCTCGGCGGTAAGAGCCCGTTTGTAATTTTCGACGACGCCGATTTGAGCCGAGCATTAGACGCCGCCGTGTTCATGATCTTCAGCAACAACGGCGAGCGTTGCACCGCGGGCAGTCGCATCCTCGTACAGAAAAGCATCTACGCCGACTTCGTGGCGAAGTTCGTCGAACGCGCAAAGCGCATCACTGTCGGAGATCCACTCGACGAAAAGACGATCGTCGGACCAATGATTAGCCAGGGCCATCTTGCTAAAGTGCGGAGCTACATCGAACTCGGCGGGAAAGAAGGCGCGACCATGCTCTGCGGCGGGCTTGATACGCCCGTGTTGCCCGCCAACGTCGCGAAGGGAAATTATGTTTTGCCGACGGTGTTCGCCGACGTCGACAATCGCATGCGCATCGCACAGGAAGAAATTTTCGGGCCGGTCGCATGCTTGATCCCGTTCGACGACGAGGCCGACGCGATCAAGAAAAGTAACGACATCGCCTATGGTCTGTCGAGCTACGTCTGGACCGAAAACATCGGTCGCGCGCACCGCGTCGCGGCCGGTATCGAAGCCGGCATGTGCTTCGTCAACAGCCAAAACGTACGCGACCTGCGTCAACCGTTCGGCGGCACCAAAGCTAGCGGCACCGGCCGCGAGGGAGGCACCTGGAGCTACGAAGTGTTCCTCGAGCCGAAGAACATCGCGGTGTCGATGGGCAGCCACCACATTCCGCATTGGGGCGTTTGATCATGTCGACCAAGGTTTCGCGTATTCGCCGCACGTTGTTGCAATCCGCTGCATTGCTTGCAGTGCCGACTTGGGCGCAGCAACCCTGGCCCGCGCGGCCCGTGCGTTGGGTCGTGCCGTTTCCACCTGGAGGCACGACGGATGTCGTGACACGACTGATTGCCACGGAACTGTCTCGCGCACTCGGGCAGTCGGTCATCGTTGAAAACAAGCCTGGCGCGGGCACGGTAATCGGCGTGGACTTCGTTGCCAAGGCACCTCCTGACGGTTACACGATGATCACCGTCGCGAACAGTTTTTGTGCAAACCAAACGCTCGTGAAGAATCTGCCGTACGACGGCGCGAAGGACTTGGTGCCCGTGGCCTTGATGGGACTTAGCGAGCATGTGTTGGTCGCGAATCCGGGCCTTGGCGTGAAAACGCTTGGCGAATTTGTAGCACTCGTGCGCCGACAACCCGGGAAGATTAGCTACGCGAGCTTTGGTAACGGCACTTCCGCGCATTTGTCGGGCGCGATGCTCGAGAGCGAGTTGCAGACGCCAATGATTCACGTGCCGTACAAGGGGCAGGCGCCTGCGTTGACTGACGTACTCGGCGGGCAGGTCAATGTGATGTTCGGCAATTGGCCGGAATTCAGGGGGCACGTGAAGAGCGGAAAGCTTGTCGCATTGGGAATGGCGACGGCACAGCGTTCTACGTTCGCGCCTGAGATTCCAACGCTCGCAGAGCAAGGTCTAAAACTTGAATCAAATTCGTGGAGCGGCGTGCTAATGCGTGCCGGCACAAGCGATCTGATCCTCACGCGAATCCACACCGAGATTCAGGCAGCACTTCAAGCGCCAGCGGTAGTCGCAGCGTTCAAAGAGAGCGGTATAGCTGCGCAACCGGGGTCACAGGCCCGATTCGCATCGTTCATCGCTAGCGAAACTACGAAGTACGCGGACGTCATCCGCAAAGCCAACATCCGCATCGACAACTGATCGGCACCGTAACAGGAGCAACTCATGGGCAAACTCGCACTCGTCGCAAAGACCACACACGTTCCCTCCATTTACCTGTCGGAACTAGACGGTCCGCGCAAGGGCACGCGTCAGGATGCGATTGATGGTCACCGTGAAATTGGTCGCCGCTGCCGCGAGTTGGGTGTTGACACCATCGTCGTCTTTGATACGCATTGGCTCGTGAACGCGAACTATCACATCAACTGCGCGCAACACTTCAAAGGGCTCTACACGAGCAACGAGCTGCCGCATTTCATCAGCAATTTACCGTTCGAATTCTCTGGGAACCCTGCGCTCGGAAAAATTCTTGCGAAAGGGTGCAACGACGCAGGCGTTGAAACACTCGCGCACGACGCGACGACGCTCAATCCCGAGTACGGCACGCTAGTACCCATGCGCTACATGAACGCCGATCAACACTTCAAGGTGATTTCGGTATCCGCGCTGTGTACCGTGCACTACCTCAACGACAGCGCACGCTTAGGCTGGGCGATGCGTCGCGCGGTAGAGGAGCATTACGACGGTACCGTCGCGTTCCTCGCGAGCGGTAGCCTCAGTCATCGCTTTGCCCAAAACGGCCTCGCGCCGGAATTCGCATTCAAAATTTGGAGCCCGCTCCTGGAATCGCTTGACCGTAGCGTCATCGACATGTGGAAGCGCGGCGACTGGAAAACGTTCTGCGAAATGCTCCCTGAATATGCAAGCAAAGGCCACGGCGAAGGCTTCATGCACGACACCGCGATGATGCTCGGCGCGCTCGGTTGGAGCGGCTACGAAGGCAAAGCGGACATCGTCACCCCGTACTTCGGAGCGTCCGGCACCGGCCAGATAAACGCCATATTTCCAGTAACGCCGAACGATGGCGCCAACATTCCTGTTGCTCAAGCTTCCGCTGCACTGGGCTACCAAGCCGTGAGCCGACTTTAAGATCAGTAGCCATGCCTCACCTAGTCATCCTCTACACCGGCAACCTCGACCAACCCGCTGATCAAGGCGGCACCGACATGAAAGTGCTTTGCCGGGCGCTGGCAGACACCATGCTCGCCGCCCGCGATGAACAGGGCAAGCAGGTCTTCCCCACCGGCGGTACTCGGGTGCTGGCGTATCCCGCGCCGCACTTCGCTGTCGCGGATGATGGCAGCGTGGGTCGCGCGGCTGGTGGCGACGGAAACTACGCCTTCGTCTATCTCAACTTACGTATGGCGAAGGGCCGCAGCGCGACGGTCCACGCGGACGTGGGCCGCGCGCTTGAAGCAACGGTCAAAGCTCACTTCGCGCAACATCTTGCCAATCGACACATCGGCATCACGCTGCAAGTTGATGAAGGGCACGAAGTTTTCGACGCGAAGAACAGTTCGCTGCATCCGCTCTTCCTGAAACCATGACTCGCACCGATCAGATTGGCGGACGTTGTGGGAGCGGGCTCGCCCGCGATTCTCCGCACGCAAACGAGAATCGCGGGCGAGCCCGCTCCCACAGTCGACTCGTCTCGTCCTCTGCTGACACTTATTGACACTCTCAGAACCATCATGCTTCCAACCGAAACGCTTCAATCGCTTGCCCGTGAGTTGTACAACGCCCGTAAAGCGGGTGTTCAACTACGTCACTTCTCCAAGCGCTTTCCAGAAATGACGATCGAAGACGGCTACGCGATCCAGCGCGAATGGGTCAAGCTTGAGCTCGCGGATGGTCGCGTTGTAAAGGGGCGAAAAATTGGTCTCACATCGCGCGCGATGCAGCTCTCCAGCCAAATCACTGAGCCCGATTACGCGCCGCTGATGGACGACATGTTCTTCGAGCAAGGCGGCGACATAGCGATCAAACGCTTCATCGCGCCGCGCATCGAAGTCGAACTTGCTTTCGTGCTCGGCAAACCACTCAAGGGGCCGGGCGTGACGATATTTGATGTGCTCGCAGCGACTGAATACGTCTCGCCCGCACTCGAAATCATCGACGCGCGCATCGAACAGTTTGATCGCGACACCAAAGCACCGCGCAAAGTGTTCGACACCATTTCCGACTTCGCCGCGAACGCGGGCATCGTCCTCGGCGGTCGTCCCGTGCGGCCCGACGCAGTTGACCTGCGCTGGGTCGGCGCGATGTTGTTCAAGAACGGCGTCGTCGAAGAAACGGGCCTCGCTGCAGGCGTGCTCAATCACCCCGCAACGGGCGTGGCGTGGCTCGTCAACAAGATTGCTCCGCACGGCGAACATCTGACCGCTGGCGATATCGTGCTCGCTGGCTCATTCACCCGGCCGACGACGGCTGTCGCGGGCGACACACTGCATGCGGACTACGGTCCGTTAGGTACGGTGTCGTTTCGGTTCGTCTAACGGGACGTCGTTTGTAGGCGCGGCATCAGCCGCGCTAGCGCAACTTCAAAGTAGGCGAAGCGCGGCTGATGCCGCGCCTACAGGTACCGTGGCGCTTGCCGAGCGTCGTTGCTTCCGACGCTGCTCGAACCTAGTAAACAAACCCTTCCAGCAAGTCCACAGGATCGCCATACACTGCGGCGGCGGCGACCACCGCTGGATCGCGCAACGCGGCGAGGAAACCGGCATCAATCACCACGTTCTCCCCCGCAGTAACGGTGGTGTCAAACGTGACCAAGTCTTGATGGATCGGCGGCTCTTCCCATTGCGGCATCACTTTGCGAATGAAGTCGCTGGGCTTTACGAGGTCAATGCCGAAGTGCAACGCGCCCGGCGAGTTTGAGCCCGCGGGGTAAATCGTGTGTCGCGGCGCTTTCGGATTAAAGCCGCAACCGCCGCCCTCGATGAGTTTGCCGCCCATCAGCATCTCTCTAAGCAGTTTCGCGTCTTCCGATTCGCCGTGTACGGCCGTGACAAACTTGTTCTTGAATTCGACAGCAATTTTTTCGGCGAACGGCGCAGCGAAGCCGATCGCCCATTGTGGATAGAGCACGCCATCAATCGCTAACGACGAATTCGTGTCGTTCTTCATGGCCGTGCTGTCCCAGAAATTTGGTCCGTGCGTCGGCAGGTAGTGGACGTAGCAGCCGGGCTCGTCGGCCGTCATCACGCCGCGCCAACGATTGCCTGCAAACATCGCTTCGCGCATGGCGGCGGCGTACGGAATCACCAGATTGCTACCGCGCGCATCCGAGAAGCGTAGCGTGAAGTCTTCGCCTTTTGGAAACTTGCGCTCAGTCGCTCGAATGATTTCGCCCACCAGTTCGATCGGGAAGCGCGCTTGTGGCGTGTGCAATAAATCGAGATCACGGAAGTACGTGATCTTCACCCAACGCTGCCCGCGCTTTCGCATCAGCACATTGAACGGATCTTCGATCGAGCAAAACCACGTCGACACAACAAACGTTGCGTCTTCGATCAGCGGCTTCACCGCAGCGGGCACGCCCGGTAGCGTCGTGCTTTCTGCCATGTATGCCGTCAGTGTCGCGCCGCGCGCTTTCGCCAGGCCGCCGATGGCATCAACTACGCGCGGGTCCAGCAGCGGATCAGTCAGCATCAAAACGCGGTCACCGCGCTTGATCGCGAA
>Ga0209097_10004578_pt1 | contig 10152 bp, 7 predicted proteins | sample AD_UKC052_MetaG_FD_184419 | JGI IMG/M metagenome (GOLD analysis project Ga0209097, IMG submission 184419) | Active sludge microbial communities of municipal wastewater-treating anaerobic digesters from USA - AD_UKC052_MetaG (SPAdes) (version 2) | ecosystem: Engineered > Bioreactor > Anaerobic >... | reverse complement strand
GGACCCCTCCTCCGTTGTGGTGAGGGCCATAGTTAGATCAACCTCGTACCATCCGAAGCCAATACAGGATATGCTTTGGCTTCAATACCAAATGCAGCTTTATATCCCTCAAGGGCTTCAGTTGTAAAAGCCGCTGCTTTTTCTTTTGCCACCAGGTTAAGCGTACATCCGCCAAAGCCGCCGCCCATCAGGCGCGCACCCAATACCCCTTCAAAATCTTCTGCGAAATTTACCAGCCAATCCAGTTCCGGTAAACTCACCTGGTATAAATTACTTAATCCCCAATGGGTTTGAAACATCAGAATGCCGATTTCAGGGATGTCGCCTGCCAGCAATGCATCAGCGGCAAGGTGCGTTCGTTCTATTTCTTCCACCACATAGGTACAGCGGTCAAATACCACGGGGGTAAGGTCGGCTTTTACCTCATCAAGCTCTTCATGGGTAATATTCCTGAATGATGTTTTACCTGTTTTTGCTTTCAGGTGGGCAAGCCCTTCATTGCATTGCTCCCTCCGTTGGTTATACTCGCCACCGGTTAAAGCATGCTGCACATTGCTGTAAACCAGCACCAGTTCGTAATCGTTCAATTCGAGCGGGAGGTAATCGGTTTCCTGTGTCATGCAATCAATGCGCACAATATGGTTTTCTTTTCCCAGCATATTGGCAAACTGATCCATAATGCCACATTTTACGCCGGGGTAATCATGTTCGGCCGCCTGCCCAAGCAGTGCAAGTTCTTTGGCGCTGAGGCCTGCTCCCGATAAATGATTTACCACAAAACTGATAGCGCCTTCAAGTGCTGCGGAGGAAGATAATCCCGAACCAATGGGGAGGTCGCTGCCCATCACCATACGAAATGCAGGAATTTGGATACCCCTTTTTTTAAACTGATTCAGTACACTCAGTGCATAATTCTGCCATCCTTTCTCGGGCCCTATATTATCAGCATCAATGGTAACTTTATTATTAAAGTCGCTCGCTATTATTTCGATTGTGCGACCTTCAACAGGGGCAAAGCAGGCGTAAATGCCCAGCGAAATTGCGGCAGGCAGCACATAACCATCGTTATAGTCAATATGCTCTCCCAAAAGGTTTATTCGGCCGGGCGAAAATATAACTGAACATTCTCCGCCGAATTCTGCTGAAAACTGATTTTTTAGCTTTTGTAAAAGCAATGTATTTACTTCCATTCTGTAATTTGATAACTTGTTGCAAAGGTAGCCTGTTCATCGGGGTCAAGTACCAGCAGCCCCATTTTATTGTTGAATGCATCAGGTGCAGCACTCAGGTTTTCAATGGCAATGCTTTTGCGGTGAGGCGGAGTGTATACCTGCAGGTAGGGGTAACTGTCTTCCGGTGTAATATTCAGGGCAATTTTATCTTTTGTATTTACCAATGTGCAGGCCGGGCCTATCAGCGGTTTGCGCAGGAGGAAGCAATTGTCCAGCGAAATGTCTTCGAGTCCGCCCATAAATTCAAAACGGCCTTCCTGCTTGAGGTCACCGGTAGGAACCAGCCTTTCATCAAAAGCAACCATATAATCGCTTGCCATTTCAAAGAAAAGCTCATCAATTGGCCTTCCCAGCGAAAAATAAGGATGCCATCCGTCGGCAATAGGTATGGGTCCGGTATGCTGATTGTAAACCGTGGTAGTTAGTTTAAGCAAATTATCAGGAAGCAGGTGGTACACAACCTCCATAAAATAGGAGAATGGATACCCCGGATCAGTACCCTCATAATGGCATTGCAGCGCAACCATTGCCAGGTTTTCCGTTGCTTCATAGTAGGCAATTTCAAAAGGCAGGTTGTACAAAAGTCCGTGAATGCTTGCACCTGACAGGTCGAACTTGCCAACTTTGAATTCTGTATCATTAAAACTATATTTTCCACCGTCAGGAATACGGCAAACATAGGGCGACAATTTGCAACTGCGGAAACCTTTCGACTCGCAGTTGGCGGCAAAATCCTCCGGTGAATCGTAACCTTCAATTACTTCCCAGGGCCTGTCGTGCATTTGAACCTGCCAACGGTTGAGGATGGCCCCGCAGGAAGGTAATATTTCAACAACTGAAGTAGGTGACTGCATGCGAAGAACTGCCCCGTCCTGCGTAATGGTAAACATATGGCTGCTGATTAAGGGGCTAAAATTAGCGAAAAACAACTGCATTTCCGGTTAGAAAAGATTAATAAACAACGCGTTGTGCTATTAAATTTTTGAATGAAGAATTGAATTCATTGAATAGAATACTGGAATTAATACAAATGCCGGTAAGACGGTAAGGGCGGTAAGAAATCGGTAAGAAATTGGTAAGATGAACGTATCTATTCTTCCCGCAGCCTTCCCATTCTTCCCGCCCCAGCCTACCGGCAGGCAGGTTGCCGGCCTGAATCTGACATATTAATAGCACAACGCGTTAATAAACAATGATTTGAGAGAATCGAAACCCCCCTTTTTCAATTTGCATGCCGACTCGTTATTTCCATCACCCAAACATCGTTATCGTACCTGAATTCAGGGTGATTGGGGGTTCCGCCATATTTTCCGCCGGTCATAAGTATTTTATTGCGGTGGGTAACAACGGCTACTCCCCCGCGTGGCAGCCAGGGTGCCTGCTGACTTTTCCATAGCACTCCATCGGGACTATACAAAACCTGGCTGGTAAATTGCCCGTTACGATTGCACCCAATCAGCCAGATATGCTGGTCAAAAACAACCGCGCTATAACCGAAAATTTTCTCTCCTTTCACAATCTCATCCGAAATTTTCTCCCAGTTTACCCCATCCTTCGAACGCCATACTTCATTGTCAAGCAAGTATAGGGAATCATTTAAATACACAACCTGGCTTCCGCTTCTTTTCCCAAAAGGCAGATTATCTTTTATTTTTATCCAGTTAATGCCCTCTTTACTATTCCAGATATCTGAATATTGGCCTTCTTTATCCTCCCCACCTATAATCCAGATTTTATGATCAAAAACAAAAGGATGGTAAAAAAATCGTGCCGGCAGGGTACTTTTCTTTGAAAGGGTATCCCAGGATTTGCCATCCCGGGCCATGTATATTTCAGGTAAAAACCTGTTTTGTTCAATATTTCCTTCCAGGTTACCAAGACCATACAAATGGTTCTTAAATAAAACATAATCAAGGAATGCAAGATTACCGATGGCATTGGGCAGGGGCGACTTTTCCCAGTTGATTCCATTTACCGACCACCAGGTTCCATCCGGGTGAAAAGTCCACAGGGTATCCCACATAGAAAAAAGTTGGAAATTGTAGCTTTTCTTCCAGGGTGCCGTTTCAAGCAATTGAGTCCAGATATAACTTGTGTCAGGATGTGGCTGCAATGTTGGTTCAGCCTGGCTATTGGGATGTTTGGCCGAAGGATTGACGCATGCCGAACACAGGATCGCCGCTATAATGGCAATACTTTTCATTACCATGGAATTTGAAACATAAAGATATTGCCAAACCAGCTGAATGGCAAATATCAGTCAGCATACCTGTACAAATGGGCGTTTACTCCACAAAATGCCAGCACACGCCTGCAATATCAATCAGGTTCACTTCTTTTCCATAAGGCTGCATCACTGGTTTATTGATGCGGATACCAAATTCTTCGGGTAATTTTTTCTCCAGAACAGATTGGTAAAATTCATCTGCGTTACTCACTTTCACAGTAATCATCAGGTTTTCTGCAAACGCCTTGTTGTTGTATTGCTGCAAAATAAATTTGCACCCGTCTTTTTCAAAACCAATATAGCTGCCCGCATCCCATGCAATGGAAAAGCCAAGTGCCATAAAAAGCTTTTTCGATCCTTCGAAATTGCTGCCGGAAGGAATAAACGGTTCAAGTGAAAGGAATGTCATGTGGGTTGTTTTTTAATGAAATAAAGTTAGTGGAAATTGAATGCAATTTCAATGGCATATAGCGGAACATTTACCATCCAGCTTTCCTGCCGGTAATCGGAAAGGGAAGTGCGGATGGCTATTTCCGGTTGAAATTTTTCACAATACGTACGCAGGCTTTTTGAATGAAGGTTTTCGCTTGCTTTTACCTCAATGGGAACTACATTTTTGCCGGAATGTATTATAAAATCAATCTCCATCCTGGCGTTTTGAGGAGAGTAATAATAGATTTCGCCTTTTTTTTGTGCTTTTAGCTGTTGTAAAGCATATTGCTCTGTAATAGCGCCTTTAAATTCCTCAAAAAGTTTGTTGCCATCTAAAAGGGAAGAAGCATCAAGACCGGATAATGCACCAAGCAACCCGGTATCGAGCATAAATAATTTAAAGGCGCTGCCATCTTCATAAGCCTTAAGTGGCATACCCGGTTTACTTACCTGTTTTACTTTATAGACCAATCCGCAATCCTGCAACCAAAGCAAGGCCATTTCAAAAGTGGCTGCCCTTGCTCCCTGCTTCAGTTGACCATAAATGAACTTCCTGTTTTCCCAGGCTAATTGTGCGGGTATTCCGTTCCAAACCATCCGGATCCTTGGAACAATTTCCGCCGGTGCGTGTTTGGCGAAGTCCTGTTCATAGGCATTCAGGATGTTTTGCTGAACCAGGCGCACCTGCACCACATCGCCAGTTTGAATAAATGTGTTCACTACTTCGGGCATTCCGCCGGTAAAGAAATACTGCTTAAGAAAGTTGATTAGTTTTTCGCGAAACAGGGTCAGCATGGGCCAATCCTTTTCCTGAATAGCTTTAGCCAGTGCCTGCTGCCCAATGGCAGTAAGAAATTCGGAAAAGGGCAGGGGGAATAATTCCATAAAAGAGACCTTACCTACCGGAAAACTACTGCCTTTGCTTAATAAAATGCCTAAAAGAGAACCTGCAGCAATTACATGAAATTCAGGGGCATTTTCCGCAAAATATTTCAGGCTTGTAAGGGCTTTGGGGGCTTCCTGTATTTCATCGAAAACGATCAGGGTATTTTCAGCCTTTACCTCAATACCCGTTTCAATGCGTATAGCTAAAAGAATCCGTTGAATATCAAAATCAAGGTCAAATACCTGCCGCATCACCGGGCTGCTTTCAAAATTAATGTAAGCAACCTGTTCATAGGCTGTTTTGCCAAATTCCCTGATCAACCAGGTTTTGCCCACCTGACGTGCACCTTTGATAATCAATGGTTTGCGGTTGTTTGAAACCTTCCAGGCTGTTAGTTCTTCGATTTCTTTGCGATACATATGGAAATGGGTGTTGCATTAACTGGTACATAAAAGTATTCAAAAATACAATAATTCGTACATAAAAATGTAATTTTGAGCATTATAACGTACGAAATTTTGTATTGGATAGCTGGAGCATTTTCAATTACAGCATGTACAAAGGATAAAAGGTATATTAATATTGCAGGATGAGTTGTAATTTTCGAAATTATTCATTGTAAAATAGTGCCTTATGGAAGATAAACCTGCAATTGACTGGAGCCAGTTTATCATTGAAATGCCTTTCAGTGAAAAAGCCTCAATTATTGAGGAAGCCTGGACAACCCAAAGTGGAATAGAAAGCTGGTTTTTGAAGTCTGCGTTTTTTAAAAGTAAAGATGGACTCATTCGCAATCCTGTCGAAAAAGTGAAACCAGGAGATACCTATACCTGGATGTGGCATGGCTGGCCGGATTCAATGGCCGAACATGGTGAAATACTGGAACCCGGTGAGGGAGCTTTTTTCCGTTTTGCTTTTGGCAAAGCCGGCATTGTAAGTGTAGGGTTCTCCGAAAAAGTTGGTGAACAAATCCTGTGGCTGAAACAAGAAAAGATTCCTGATGATGAATCTGGCAGATATAACTGGCATGTAGGTTGCAAAACTGGCTGGACTTTTTACCTTGCCAACCTCAAAAGTGTGATACAGGGTGGGCCGGATTTGAGAAACAGGAATCAGGCGTTGGAGATGGATTGAGTTTTTTTGGCGAAAAACCGTATTACAATATGGTGGATGCTTCGAAAAGGGGCTTAACCGTAACAAACCCGTGCATCTTCCCTAAAAACTCTACCAAGGCTTCCATACTTTTTACATCCCTTACAAACAAAATACCATGTACACCAATTTGCTTTAACTGCGCTTTATTGGTTTTGGTGGTTACATACTCCAGGATGCGGTTAAAGGTTTCGCTCTGGAAATAGGGCGATTCATGGTTGGCCACAAAATGGCATTTCAGCAGGTTGTCTTTCAGGAGCATCTTTTCGAAACCCAGGTCCACAGCCATTTTGCGCGCACGCACGGTTCGGAAGAGGTCTTCCACCTGCGAAGGAATGGGCCCGAAGCGGTCCTGCATTTCGGTATGAAACTCCTGCAGATCCTCCTCATTTTCGCTGTTGTCGAGGCGTGTGTATAAGCTCAGGCGTTCGGCAATATTGTCCACATAGGTGTCCGGAATCAGTATCTCGAGATCAGTATCAATGGTGCAATCGCTCACAAAATCATCCTGTGCCTGTATCTCCTGTTTAAACAGGTCTTTAAACTTCTTGCGCTTCAGGTCGCGGATGGCCTCGTCTAGGATTTTCTGGTACATTTCAAAACCGATCTCTGCAATAAAACCGCTTTGCTCGCTGCCAAGCAGGTTACCCGCGCCGCGTATGTCGAGGTCGCGCATGGCAATCTGAAAACCGCTGCCAAGATCACTGAATTGTTCGAGGGTTTGCAGGCGTTTGCGGCTATCGGTGGGCAGGGTACTCATGGGCGGCGCAAGCAGGTAGCAGAAGGCTTTTTTGTTGCTTCGGCCCACGCGCCCGCGCAATTGGTGCAGGTCGCTCAGGCCAAACTGGTGTGCATTGTTTACCAGGATGGTATTCACGTTAGGTATGTCCACCCCGCTTTCTACAATATTGGTACACACCAGCACATCAAAACGCTTATCCATAAAGTCAAGGATGGTGTCTTCGAGTTTATCACCTTCCATTTGGCCATGAGCGAAGGCGATGCTCAGGTCGGGGCAAAGTCCGTGGATAAGCGCAGCCATTTCGGGCAGGCTGGCCACCCGGTTGTGGATGAAGAACACCTGTCCGCCGCGTTCGGCTTCGTAGTATATGGCATCGCGTATGGCATCTTCGTTAAACACCATTACTTCGGTTTGCACCGGCTGCCGGTTGGGTGGGGGCGTGTTTATAACGCTCAGGTCGCGGGCACCCATCAGGCTGAAATTGAGCGTGCGTGGAATGGGGGTGGCCGTAAGCGTTAAACTGTCCACGGTAGCCCGGAACTGCTTGAGTTTTTCCTTAGCTGTTACCCCAAATTTTTGCTCTTCATCAATAATCATGATGCCGAGGTCCTTAAACTTAACGCCTTTTCCAAGCAATGCATGGGTGCCGATGATGATGTCTATTTTGCCCGCCTCCAGTTTCTCCAGCGTTTCTTTTTTATCCTTCGCACTTTTAAAGCGGTTTACAAAATCAACGGTTACCGGAAACTCTTTGAGCCGCTCGCTGAAGGTTTTGTAGTGCTGATAGGCGAGGATAGTGGTAGGTACCAATACGGCTGCCTGCTTGCTGTCGCACACCGTTTTAAAAGCAGCCCTGATGGCAATTTCAGTTTTACCAAAGCCCACATCACCGCACACAAGCCGGTCCATGGGACTGTCCTTTTCCATATCTGCTTTTACATCGGCTGTTGCCGTTGCCTGATCGGGGGTGTCTTCGTAAATAAAGCTTGCTTCAAGTTCGGTTTGCATGTAGTTGTCAGGGCTATGGGCAAAACCCTTTTGTGCCTTTCTTTCGGCGTATAGTTTTATCAGGTCTTCGGCAATATCAACAATCTGTTTCTTGGTCTTTTCCTTCAGCCGGTTCCATACATCGCTGCCAAGCTTGTTCATTTTGGGAACATGTCCTTCCTTGCCGGTGTACTTGCTTATTTTGTGCAGCGAAGACAGGTTGACGTACAGCAGGTCGTTGTCTTTATAGCGAAGCCTTACTGCTTCCTGAACCCTTCCGTTTACATCAATTTTCTGCAGCCCGCTGAAAATACCCACACCATGGTCAATATGGGTTACATAATCGCCGGGCTGAAGTTCGCGCAGGGTTTTCAGCGTAATCGCCTTGTTTTTGCTGAAGGCCTGTTTTACCTTGTATTTGTGGTAACGCTGAAAAATCTGGTGGTCGGTATAGCAAACTGTTTTCAGGTCCTTATCAATAAACCCGCGATGAATAGCAAGTGGCACGCCTGTAAACTTAATTTCAGTTTTTAAATCTGTAAAAATGCTGTACAATCTTTCGAGCTGTCTTGCCTGTTCAGCAAAAAGGTAAATTTTAAAGCCGAGTTGTTCCCATTGTTTCAGGTCGCTGATCAGGAGGCTGAAATTTCGGTTGAAGGAGGGCTGCTGAATGGTATGGAATGTAATACTGAATATTGAATATTTAATATTTGCATTCGCAGCGAAAGTTTTACCGAAGGTTAGTTGATGATGGTTGGAGATTTGCATTTCCAATTCTTCCGCTTTTACTACATCTTCCCAGGTGGTGTCTTTGGTTTGAAGTGATTCATCGGGATCGCCGTCGGCATTGTGGCCGTACTCAGGTTTGCCGTTTTCCTTTACATAATCAATAAATAGCTGAAGGTGTTCTTCCTCCTGCAGCACCCTTTCTTTAATAAAATGCCAGTCGGCCAGCCAAATGGCTGTGTTTTCCGGTAAAAACTCCAGGAGGCTGACTTTTTCGCCTGATTCAAATTGTGTTTCAACGTTGGGGATAATGCTTACCTGCAACAGTTTTCTTTCACTCAACTGTGTTTCGGGGTCGAATATGCGGATACTTTCCACCTCGTTGCCAAACAACTCTATACGGTAAGGCTTTTCGTTTCCAAAAGAATAAATATCAAAAATACCGCCACGCAAAGCAAACTGCCCGGGTTCGTATACAAAATCGGTACGTGTAAAACCAAGCATAACCAGCAATTCCATCAGGCTGTCGGGCTTAATTTCCTCGGCCTGCTTTATGCGTATAATGTTTTCGGTAAGCTGTTTGCTGAGCACTACCTTTTCAAAAAGCGCTTCGGGGTAGGTAACAATTATTTTTTTGTTGCCACCAACTGCAATTTTGGTGAGCATTTCCGTGCGCAGCATTACGTGGCTCGGATTGAGCAGGTGGTAATTCTTCTTGTTTTTAAAGGAAGAAGGGAAGTAAAACAGGTCGAGCGCACCGGTTATATTCTCAAGGGTATTGTGAAAGTAAGCGGCATCTTCTGCATCTTCCAGGATAATCAGGTGGTTAATGGAGGAGGACACCTCGTGGTTAAAAAGGGCGTTTACCAAAAAGGCGGGCGCGCTGCCGGCAAGACCATTCAGTTGTATTTGCTGTGGCTGGGCAAAAGATAGCCTGTCCGCAATTTGAAAAATGCGGGGGTCTTTAAGCCATTGTTCTTTCAGTTCTTCTATGTTCATCTAACAAAATCCCCTGTGTCAATAAGTCAATAAGTCAATAAGTCAATAAGTGAATGGGGCAATAAGTGAGGTTTTCCTAAATCCACAATCTTCAAATCAAACATTCTCCTACATTCATGTATTCTATTATTCAAGTACTCATGTAATCTATTATTCAAGTACTCATGTAATCTATTATTCAAGTACTCATGTATTCTATTATTCAAGTACTCATGTATTCTATTATTCTCAACCTCAACCTTAGCCTTAACCTCAACCTATTTAACCTCCTGCATCTCTACCAAACGTTTATAAAGCCCTTCCTGTTCAATTAAATGATCGTGTGTGCCGCGCTGAATGATTTTTCCTTTCTGCAACACAACAATTTCATCGGCATGCCTTACGGTACTCAGCCTGTGCGCAATTACCAGTGTGGTACGGTTTTCCATAACATGGTTAATGGCATCCTGAACCAGTTTTTCGCTTTCGGTATCAAGGCTGCTTGTGGCTTCATCCAAAATTAAGATCGGCGGATTTTTTAAAACAGCCCTTGCAATGGTCATTCTTTGGCGCTCGCCGCCGCTTAGTTTGGTTCCACGGTCGCCAATATTGGATAAATAGCCATCTTCCTTGTTTATAATAAAGCTGTGGGCGTTTGCCACCTCTGCTGCATGAACGATTTGTTCCATGGTTGCATTTTGCATTCCAAGCGAAATATTGGAGGCTACCGTATCATTAAACAGAATGGGCTCCTGTGTAACAATGCCCATGTGGCTGCGCACACTGTTCA
>Ga0209097_10004572_pt1 | contig 10171 bp, 7 predicted proteins | sample AD_UKC052_MetaG_FD_184419 | JGI IMG/M metagenome (GOLD analysis project Ga0209097, IMG submission 184419) | Active sludge microbial communities of municipal wastewater-treating anaerobic digesters from USA - AD_UKC052_MetaG (SPAdes) (version 2) | ecosystem: Engineered > Bioreactor > Anaerobic >... | reverse complement strand
AAAATCCGCGTGGTGAGCACGTTCGAGTTCGAGTTGAAATAGTTTGGAAAAACCGTCGCGGGTCAGGGTTGGGAAAAGCGCGAAAACCATTGGTCCAGGACGGCTTGCTTTGCCGCGCACCGCGGCTGATCCCAGCAGGATTCATACGTGAAGACCTCCTTGCCGCCCTGTGTAATCTTCACGCGATAGGGTTTTTTCATCAACCGGCTGTGGACATACAGCGCGAACGACTCGGCAAAGTCTTCAAAAGGGCCGGTCGCTCCGTAGAGCGAAACGTAATTCGTCATCGCCAGATGGCGGTAAACCTCCGCCATCTGCGAAGATTTCAGACGGGCCTCCCCGTAAAAGCGCACCTCCCGGCGCTCCGGAAAAACATCCTCGAACACAGACACCTCCGAGCCGTCTTTCGCCTTTCGCCAGGAAAGAGGATAGAACAGATCATCTTCGATCGCTCCGACCGGTTTCGCTTCGTCCAGCCAGTCCGGGTGGAATCCCTCCCCGATGGAAACCAGGTGCCCGAACTCGTGCAGCAGTATAAACTGGATGGCGTTTTGGGAGTTGTCGCTCGATTTTTCCTCCAGCGTGACCTGAAGCCGACCGCCGCCGTCATCGCGAAAAACCGTGCGTTCTTTCGCGGTGGCCCATTCATTGGCGGTCTGCCGAAGCGACCCGACATCCAGAACAACAAAACCGGCAACGTGCCTTCCCTGCTGATCGACAACCGCTTCCGTATAACCGGTCGTTCCAAGATTGCGGACGAGAAAAATTCCGATCAGTTTTTCTTTGACCGCATTCCCAACCGGCCCGGGCAGTTCGGCCAGGGCCCGCCGCACATCTTGCCGGAACATCTCGTCTGCGACTGCCCCCTGCGGCCTTGCATCATACCCGTTCAACCGGTTGTCCAGACAGAGATAGTCCAGAAGCGCTCCAGGTGGCTCGTAGAGCCTTTCTTCAACGCTTCCACACCGATAGTCCTTCCAGAAGGACAGAGTGCGGACCTCGTGGCGGTCCATCCTGCTTTTCAGGCAAGCTTTTTGACCCGCCGCGCAGGCCGTCAGAACAAGCGCAAGCAAAGCGCAAAGGTAAATCCCCCTGCAGCGGTTCATCATCATATCCCCATGTTCGCCCGATAGGACGCGCGACAAACGTCCGGCCCCGGCACCGCTCACGCGGGCAAGGCGCGCGCCTTTTCCTGCAGGCCGATGTCTTCCTTCGAAGCCGCTTCGATCTCAATGCCATGCGGCACGGGACGCCCCTCCGAATCCACGTGCACAAAGGTCAGAAAGCCGTCCACGATGAGTTCCTCGTTCCTGCTTTTCACCGCTTTCACGTAGGCAACCAGGCGGGTGCGGCCGCTCAGGATCATCCGGCTTTCAAACCGGACCACCGTGCCCAGCGGAACGCGGGTCTTAAAATGCATGCCGTGGATGTTGACGCAGACAATCCGCTCCGGCGAGGTGAGATTGGCGGCGGCGATAAATCCCGCTTCGACAAACCATTTGGCGCCCTGGCCCGCGAACAGTGTTCCGTGATGGTTCAGATCCGGCCCCATGACCACATGATGAATCTCGCATTTCCTGATTGCCGCCGTTCCCATCGTCCCCCTCCCCTTTTCGGCACAGCATCATTGTAATTCCTGCCGATCCAGTCTCATCAACGTATTTACAGATTCCCGCCCCCCAACTTCTCGAGGGCAAGCTTTGCGGGAATGACCGTTTGATTTTCGCAAAGCCCTCTTCCTGTTCCTCGCGGGACCGCTAGGTTGCGTCCGTCGAATAGAATCGGAAATTATTCTTTCCTTCTTCCTTGGCGCGGTACATGGCAGCGTCGGCGTTTTTCATGAGCGTCTGTTCATCGTCTCCATTTTCGGGATAAACGCAGATGCCGATGCTGGCCGTCACGCGGCATTCCCCGGACGCTAGCCCAAACGGCTTCCCCGTTGCTTCAAGAATCCTCTGCGCAAGCACCGCGGCCTGCTCCGGAGCTGCGATATCTTCCATCATGACGACAAACTCGTCGCCGCCCAGACGCGCGACCACATCCACGGCGCGCAGCGTGTGCTTGAAACGAGCGGCAATTTCCTTCAGCAACTGGTCGCCGGCGTCATGCCCCAGGGTATCGTTGACGACCTTGAAACCGTCCAGATCGATAAACATGACGGCAAACTGCTTCTGGTAGCGCTTTGCGCCCTGCACAGCGTGGCTCAGCAACTGGTTGAACATCAGGCGGTTGGGCAGTTCCGTCAGTCCGTCATGCGTCGCCAGATATTTGATTTGTTCTTCCTGACTTTTGCGCTCGGAAACATCGCGGGCAATCCCGCGAAACCCGACCGGCTTCCCGTCGGCCCCTTTGATCAGAGACGCGGAAATGGCATGAAACGCCTTCGCACCGTCTTTCCGGATCAGCTCAAGATCGTAGGATTTGACCGGCGTACCCGTTTTGTAAACCTCGTTGAAGAGATTGAATAAGGCTACGGCATTTTTTTCATCGGCATACTGCCTGCGGTTCATGCCGATCAGCTCCCGGCGGGAATAGCCGAGATTTCTGCACTCCGCGTCATTGACAAAGGTAAAATTACCGGCAAGGTCCACCTCAAAATAACCGTCTTCCATCTGCTCGATGATGCTCCGGTAGCGCTCTTCGGACTGGCGCAGCGACTCCTCCATCTCTTTGCGGTCGCAGATATCGCGGGAAATGCCGCGGAACCCGACCGGCTGCCCCCGGCTGTCCCGGATGAGCGAAATCGAAACTTCGGAAATCTGTTTCGTGCCGTCCTTTCGGATGACTTCCATTTCAAAAGCCTTCACGGGAACGCCGGTGTTATAGACATTCACAAAGGCCTGATACGCTTTCTTGGCATTGGCCCTGTCCTGGAACTGGCGGTTGCCCAGCCCCAGCAGTTCCTCCCGGGAATACCGCATATGCTGGCAGATCACGTCATTGACAAACGTGTAGGTGCCGGTCAGATCAATCTCGAAATAGCCGTCCTGGATCGTCTCGATCATCGCCCGGTACTTCTCTTCGTTGAGCCGCAGGCTTTCTTCCATTTGTTTGCGCTCGGTGACGTCGCGCATGATCCCGTGAAATCCCGTGGGCGTGCCCTTGGAATCCCTGCGCAAAGACACGGAGGCTTCCAGATGTTTTGTTGCGCCGTCCCTGCGCGTAATCTGCCAGTAGAATTCCCTGACCGGCTTGCCCGTTTTGAAGACCTGGTTGAAAGACTGGAAGAATTTGTCCGCGCTTTCCTCGTCCACGTACTGCCGGTAATTCAGGCCCATCAGCTCTTCTTTGGGGTATTCCCATATCCGGCACAGGGAGTCGTTGAAGAACGTGAAGTTGCCCGCCAGATCCACTTCGTAATAGCCTTCTTCGATATTGTCCAGAACGCTGCGATATTTGATTTCACTTTCCCGCAGCATTTCCACGGCATGGCGGTGCGCGATGTTCTTACGTTCCAGCTCCCCGATCTTTTCCCTAAGCAGGAAAATCTCTTCGAGGAGTTCCGAGGGTGTTTTCGATAAATCGTTCATGGAAGACAACTATACTATTCAATGCTTGACGTGCAGAACTTTAATATTAGCAAAGGAAATTCTTTGCTGTTGATATAAATAGGCTTTTGATGGGTGTCAAGGGATATTTCGGCCGTGTCTTTTGTCCCTCAGGAGCGGAAATCGGCACGTCCAACAGATAGCCGACACATCTTTATTGAAAGATTCCCCGAAATGGGATAGCCGTCTTCGCAACAAAAACAGCGGACCGACAAACGGTCGTCATCACGCAGGCGGGAAGGAGGAGACACATGACGCAACTGGATCTCAATACGTTGTTTTCACTGAAAGGCAAGATTGCTCTGATCACGGGAGGATCGAGGGGCATCGGCAGGATGATCGCCCAGGGGTTTCTCCAAGCCGGCGCAAAGGTTTATATCACAGCCAGAAAGAAAGCGGACTGCGGGGAAACGGCAAAAGTGCTCTCCGCTTTCGGGCCGTGCATCGCGATTCCATCCGACATCGGCACGGCTCAGGGACGCGCGACTCTCCTGAAAGCTTATTCCGAAAAGGAAGACAAGCTCCATATTCTGGTCAACAATGCCGGAACGAATTGGGGCAATGTCTTCGACCAATACCCGGACGAAGCCTTTGAAAAAGTCCTTCAGATGAACGTCAGCGCGGTTTTTTCCATGACACGGGATTTTGTTCGTCTTCTGGAAAACGCGGCGACGCCGGAAGATCCGGCACGGGTGATCAACGTCGGTTCCATGGACGGTCTGCATATTCCGACGGTCAGCCGCGTCGGAACATTCGCCTATACCTCGAGCAAGGCGGCGGTGCATCATCTGACGCGGAATCTGGCGGTGACACTCGCGCCTCGTTTCATTACGGTCAACGCGATCGCCCCCGGCTTTTTCCCCAGCCGCATGACCGATTACATATTCGACAAATACAAGCCGGACATCGAGCAAAATGCCCTGCTCAAGCGCGTGGGAAAACCCGAGGAAATGGCGGCGGCGGCGATCTATCTGTGCTCCAAAGGCGGCGCTTATACCGACGGCGCGGTGATTGTCGTGGACGGCGGCACGTCGATCAATCATCAGCACGTGAGAACTTGAGAAAATCGTTTTGACGCCGCGCCCGCGACGGCAAAAAAGCCGGGCCACTAAATCTGCCGGTCCGATGGAAAAGGCTTCCAACCCGGCATCTATTCAGCGGATCTCACCGGGAGTGCACGATTGTAAATGCTATCCGACTGGGGCGCCCAGCCTTTAACACCGACATTGAAATGGAAATAAGCGGACTTCGAACCGCTTGCTTCAGCAGCCCATTGCCCCATACAGCTAAGGTGAATAAGGTCTGTTGCATAATAAAGCGGCCAGGTGCCGCCGAAAGGCCCTCTGCAATCGGAAGGATAAATGTTATGTGCGTCATGCAGTTCTGACAGTTCCGTTTGCGTGGGCATGCGCCAATCCGAGTATCCACCGCCCCGATAATTTTCGCAGTAAGATTTCGCGTTTGGCCAGTTGAGATTGCTTCCGTTGTCTTTCGCAGCCCACATCAAATTTGTCTTCGTGTCCAATACCGTCCCGTCATCATACGCAATAAACCGTTTGTCTTTTTTCATTTCCCTGGGCAGATTCCGGCCCGTTGCTTTATACCGTTCCAGGTTTTCTATCCGCTTCATCGCGTATTTCCTGAGTTCGTCAATTCTGGCCGTTCGTTCATCGGGCAGCGCGGCCGTAAAATGTTTCCACACCTGAATTCTCTCCGTGATGTCCAGGCTATCCTTCTCCAGCTTTTTTGCCGCCTCAAAATCCTGTGAAAGCAGGTTTTCTCTTTCCCGTCTTTCCTCCATCTTCTTTCTCAGATCGGTAAAGGCAGAAGGTTTTTCAGGTGCTGAAGAACCTGGCTGTTTCTCTGATTCTTGCCGGTTCTGTTTTTCCAGCGCCGCGTCCATCCCGGATGAATCAACCGCTTTCTTTTGCGAATCCGGCACAAAATAAAACTGCCCCTCCAGAGAGGACAACTCCCAGGGGATCTGCCCCGTTTCCTGCCTTACGCTTGTGCGGACATTGATGAAGACATCGCTGATGGTCAGTCCGGGAATCTGCATGTACTTGAGCAATGCGGCGGTGTAAGGGCTGTTGCGCCCTTCGCCGTCTCTTGCCACCTGGCCCGGTCCAGTAGAGAAGGATATAAAAGTCCCGGCGGGGGCGCTGTTCACAATGGCCAGCCCCCGGGAGGCGCTGCGGAACGTCCTGGCAAAGGGGTTATCACGGCAGGCATCCAGCAATACAACATTAAGGCCGTTGTTGGCGTACGCCATTTCATCCATGATTCTGTTGGCATTGACGGCTTTGTATTTTACGTCCGTCTCTTTGCTGATATTGGCTCCGACAGGAAGAAGGTAATTTTCACCATTGACCTGCACGCCATGACCGGCAAAATAGAACAAACCCACGCCTCCTTTTTTCAGCCTGTCGGCGAAATGGAAAACGGCTTCTTCCATTTCCTGAAGCGTCGCATTCTTCCTCAGAATTACTTCAAAACCCAGTCTCTGCAGTGCTGCGGCCATATCGGCTGCGTCATTGACGGGGTTTTTGAGCGGACCCGTACTGTAGGCGCTGTTGCCGATAACCAAAGCCGTGCGCTGTTCCGCGGCCGCCGTCAGCGACCATGGAACGCACATGGTCAAGATGGTCGATACAAGCAAGACTCTCGACAAGACGGCATGCACGGGAATTCTCTCCTTCGCATGGATTTTTTTCGATTATACATCATGAAAAACTCCAGTACAAAGGGAATGTACCATTCAAATCATATCCTGATAACAAAAACGGGAATGCCGTCTGAACGCGTCCGATGATCAGATCATGGCGGGGCACGAAGGCATTGGATGATTGGCTGTGCACAAAAAGGCGGGGTTCGATCCACCTTTGTGATGAGTAAAGATCGAAAAATGACAATAGAGTGTTAAGAACGAAAAGGACGAAAAAAGGGGGCTAGGTACTTATTACCTAACCCCCTGAATTTATTGGCTCCCCAGCGCGGACTCGAACCACGGACATGCTGGTTAACAGCCAGCCGCTCTACCGACTGAGCTACTGGGGAACATTTTTTATTTTCAAAACTTCTTTCCTCGGCGCAAGCAGGAAGGCCGCCGGAAAAAATTCAGCGGCTACATATTACAAGTCCATGCGGATGTCAACAACTTCCATGAAATATTTTACCCTCGCCTCAACCGCCTTTGCGCTGCCAATCCAGCAGCATTTCCGCGATGGTCTCTCCAATGAGCGAGTAAGGGAGCAAAACCTCATTCGCGCCGCCGGTCTTCAGCTCTTCCGCCTGTTCGGCGGAGTCGGCCGTGGCTACAATCAGGGCGTTGGGCGCCAGCATCCGACACGTTTTGACCAGCGACAGATTGCTTGTGTTTTTGAGCAGCATGTCGGGAATCGTGGACAAAATGACGTCGGCGCCGGCAACGTGGGCGTGGTCCAGTGTGTCCATACTGCTGATGTCGCCGAAAACCCCTTTGACATTGAGGTCTTCCAGCTCTTTGAGGACTTCCAGGTTGAAATCGATGACGAGTATTTTATCCAGCAGATCGGGGGCATCCTCTTCGATCTTTTCAACGATGGCCCGCGCCCCGCGATGATAGCCCAGAAGCACGACAGGGTAATGATCCTGTCTTTCTTCCGCGGTTTCCCGGGCGGCCTTGGAGGGAAATCCCATTCGGGTCAGCACCCGGTCAAAGGCGAGATATATCGTATGGTTGCCCTTGATGAAATAGGAGGACAGCACGGAGGTAATCGCCATCGCGTAAATGATGAGGGACATCAGCGATTGCTGGATATGCCCGTATTGGACGCCCAGAGCCGCGACGACCAGGGAAAATTCGCTGATCTGGGCCAGGTTCAGGCTGGTGATGAAACTGGTGCGGCGCCCGCTTCCGGACAGTTGCAGAATCGGGTAGATGGTCAGGAAACGGGAAGCGATCACGAACAGGACGATAAGAAAGGCCATGGTCAGGGTCGTGGCGTCGGGAAACGGAATCTTCATGCCGATGGAAAGAAAAAAGAGTGTCAGGAAGAAATCCCGCAGCGGCAGAACCTTGGCGGTGACATGCACGCCATAGGGAAAAGAAGCAATCGCCGCGCCGGCGATCAGGGCGCCCATTTCCATGGACATGCCGATCCAGGAGCCCAGTCCGGCCATAAAGGCGCACCAGGCGATGGACGTGGCAACCACCATTTCCGGGGTTTTGGCGATTTTTGCAAAGATCCAGCGCAGCGCGAACCGGCTGAGGAGAAAGCCGACGGCCAGCAGCAGAACACCTTTGCCCAGCGCCAGGGCAACCAGGTGCAGCTTCGGATCCATGAAATTCGGCTGGAGCGCAAGAATGAGGATGGCCCACAAATCCTGAAAGATGAGAATGCCCAGGCTGATCCGGCCGGGCAGTGTGTCCAGCTCGAACTTGTCATACAGGAGCTTCACGACGATGGCCGTGCTGGAAAGCGCGCAGAACAACGACAGGTAAAGCGCTTCAATGCGTCCACCGCCCAGGGGATAGCCCAGCAGCACAAAAAATCCCAGGCCGATCAGAACGCACAGGACGAACTGGCCGACGCCGGCGTAGATCAGCTTCCTTCCGGAGGAAAGAAGTTTGGCGGGATTAAGCTCCAGGCCGATGATGAACAAGAGAAGGATCAGACCGATCTCGGAGATGACCTCGATGTTGGCGGAATCGGAGACCAGTTTGAAACCGATTTGCGGCCCGATGAGCGCTCCGGCCACCAGATAGCCGAGGATGACCGGCTGGCGGCAGAGTTGAAAGATAAATCCCATTGCCGTGGCCGCCAGAACGGCAATGCCTATTTCAGGTAAAATGGTATGCATACTTCGCTTCTTTCCTTTACGCGCAGAGCGCCAGAATCTCCCGCATCATCGCGGGAGAAACCTCACTCCGCTCGCCCATGGCAGTCAGGCCATGCTCCTCAAGCAGTTCAACAACCCTGTCGGCATCCACTTTTTCGATGCCGCAGCCCGACAGGCGCGTCGGCAGACCCATGCTCTCAAAAAAAGCTTTAGTCTTTTCAATCGCGGCTTTGATCCGGTCTTCTTCCGTTCCGGAGGATATCCCCCAGATGCGCTCGCCGTACTGAAGCAGCTTTTGCTTTTTGCCCGCGCACCGGACTTTCAGCATGGCCGGCACCAGCACGGCCAGCGTCTGCGCGTGGTCCAGTCCGTACAGCACCGTCAATTCATAGCCTGCCCGATGCGCCGCCCAGTCCTGGGGAACGCCGGCGCCGATCAGACCGTTCAGCCCCAGCGTCGAAGCCCACATCAGGTTAGCGCGTACATCGTAATTTTCCGGCTCGACCAGCGCTTTCGGCCCTTCTTCGATCAAGAGCAGCAAAAGCCCTTCGGCAAGCCGGTCCTGAACCTTGCCGTCCACGGGATACGTCAGATACTGCTCCAGGACATGCACAAACGTGTCCACCACGCCGTTGGCGGTTTGCCGAGCCGGCAGCGTGTAGGTCTTCGTCGGATCCAGAACGGCAAAGCGCGGAAAAAACCAGTCATTCATGGCGGCGCGTTTCCAGTTTGCGGCCCTGCGCGAAATGATGGCCCGGTTGTTCATTTCCGAACCGCTCGCCGGCAGTGTCAGAACCGCGCCCAACGGCAAAGCCTGGCGAATCGCCGCGCCTTTGTTTTCCATGAGCAGATACGGTTCACCGCTGAAGGGGATGGCGGCGGCCATGAACTTGGTTCCGTCAATGACGGAGCCGCCTCCGACCGCGAGGAGGAAATCGATCTTTTTATCGCGGGCCAGAGCAATGCCGGAGCAAAGCGTTTCGTATTCCGGATTCGGCCCGATACCGCCAAATTCGATGATGTCAAAACCCGCCAGAGCAAGGAGAACCTCATCCAGGACGCCGTATTTCCTGGCGCTTTGCGCGCCGTAAACCATCATCACCCTGGCACCCGGCGGAATTTCACCCGCCAGTTGACGGATCGTGTTTTTGCCGAAAAGGACTTTGGTCGGATTCTGAAAAGTAAAATTGAGCATATTCATCTCCACCGGAATCAACCACCTCGCAGCAAGCTGTCGAGGAATGAAATGAACGTCATGATATCGCAGCAAGCTGCGGAGAATGAACGCTCGTCCCGCTTAAGCGGGATTAAAGAAATGCTTTTGACAAACGCCCGCAACCCATGAACTTGTTCATAGAAAAGACTCCCCTGCATGTCAACAGAAAATATCTGTTCATGACAAGAACAGTGCGAAGAGACGAGTGGAAAGCGCAAAGAGATTTTAGCGGGTCTGAAGACCCGCACTACATGGGATTGAAATCAATGTAAACGAAGTGCGGACTTTTATGCCCGTTAACAGCGGACCTGAAGGTCCGCACTACATTAATCTTACTCATGACCCCTAGGGAACGGTCGCGACCGTTCCCTACATATCTTGTCATGGTTCGACAAACAATGTCACCGTGAGCCTGTCGAACGGTCACCATGACATCTTTTCACTTTTCACTCATTGCTCGCCACTTTCCACTGTTCCTGTCACCCCGAGCCTAGCCTGTCCTGAGCCTGCCGAAGGGAGGGGCGCCATCCACCATTCACCATCCACCATTCACCATCCACTATCTTGACCCCCTTGGTCTTTCGTG
>Ga0209097_10004571_pt1 | contig 10172 bp, 20 predicted proteins | sample AD_UKC052_MetaG_FD_184419 | JGI IMG/M metagenome (GOLD analysis project Ga0209097, IMG submission 184419) | Active sludge microbial communities of municipal wastewater-treating anaerobic digesters from USA - AD_UKC052_MetaG (SPAdes) (version 2) | ecosystem: Engineered > Bioreactor > Anaerobic >... | reverse complement strand
GAACTGGACGCGATCACCCACGACCTGACCGGTTACGACTCATTCGAAAAACTCTGTCTCGCCCATCCCACCCTGCGCATTCTGCCCAACGTGTCTGCAGACTATCGAATCAAAATGTTGCGGTTACGGGCGGCGTATTTCCAGGAGACAGGACGGCATGCTGATTCGGAGATCGCCCACAACTATCGGTATACGGTGGTCACGAAAGACGGGCAGGCGTATTTCGGCAATACGATCGGCGAAACCCTGATGGTGGAAGAGGGGCGGTGGATCGATCATCGACGGCGGCGGATCGGACGTCGCAACCCCCATATCGTCGTCTGGACCGAATATTCGACCCCGGAACAGTTCATCGCCGGGTTGCGGGAGGTCGATGCGTGGCTGCACAGCACGGATCGGAGGCGAGATGGAAAATAACGAATGTATCGGCCCGGTCTACCGGAACGACCGGATCTGTGCCGAGTGCGGGGGCCAGTGCTGCAAGATCTACACCTCCCCGGACCAGGGCGGATCGTATCCAAACGACGTCTGGTTCGAAGAGTATTGCGAAGACTTCCACATGCACGCCGACCGATACGACGTGGAACCCCTGTTCGATCCGCTTATCACCCATATGCAGGGGAACGAACAGATGCTTGTCGATCTTGAACAGCAGGGGATCGATCCGTATGCCTGCCAGTATCTCGGCCCTACCGGGTGCCGGATTCGCTGGGATCTCCGCCCCCTCTGGTGCCGGGTGTTCGCCTGCGACCGACTGCGGGCGCCGGAGAACGTCGTCGCCATGGTCGACCGCAGCAGGCTTTGACATCATTGAGGAAAAGTTGATGTATGCCACCGAACACAGGAAGGTGATTGATGATGACTAAAAAATACATGTACTTCGACCTTATAGCACAACGGGGTCATCAACTATTTGATCCCCCAGACCGCGTTGATACGATTGAGTTCCGAGTGCGCGGAACCTCGCATACACAGCACATCTGGGACGAGACCCACATTGATGGGTTAGCGGGATCTGCTGAGAAAAAGATCCGGGCTCTGCGGCAGGATGGATACCGGATTTATGTGGAGATCGCGGGCCGAATGGTCAGGGTTGGAAATCAGTGAGCATCCTTTTGTTGGGATCGGGGGTGGCGATGACCGGGATCGGCATCGTGGAGTGTCGCCACGCCCGGTGCGGAACCGACCGGTGCCCGCACCAAACGTGTCCGGCCGGCCTGATCGCCGCGGTGTCCCCGTTCCTGATCCTCGCCGGCCTCAGTTGTGCGGGGATCGGGATCGTCGTCTGATACCGCAACCTATATCTTTTCGCACGACAATCCGTAGTATAATGGTAATGACAGTGGAATGGACCGCAGCACCTGACGCCGTCCGGATGTTCCGGCGGCTGCATGAGACCAGCACCAACACGATGGGACAGAACACGATTTCGCATCGGGGCAAGACGTATTTCTTCGAACCCGACTACGTGACGCATCCCGACGGCGCCATCACCGGGGAGATTTATCGGCTCGACGGGGACCGGAACGTCGTGGAAACCAAACGGTTCCGCATCGAGCCGACCGGCAAGGTGAGCGCCGACCATGTACTGAAACAGGCCGCCAAACGGGCGATGGGGGGGTAATGACCGCCATACCGAAGATTGTCTGGACCGTCAACGACCATGTCGTCCGGGCGACCCGTATTGGAACCCGGACGTATGTCCGGGTCACCTGCCCGGACAACCAGACGAACTACCTGCTGATCACCGACCGGACCGGGATGACGTTGCCGCCCTGCCCGCTCTGCGACGCGGCGATCGCTCGGTCGATTGGAGGACACGTATGCTGACACTGGAACATCTTGACGTCAAGACCCGGGACTACGTGCCGATGCAGACGACCCACTGTATTCGGGGTCTGGGATATAACGGGGAGATCAACTTCGCCGCCTGTCGCACCTGCCCGTTCTACATCCCGGATCATCGGCACGGCTGGCAGATCCTGAACATGCAGATCCTCGAACGAGAACGGGTTGACGACGATGATTGTGATTACGCCCTGCCGTTCTCGTCTGACCGGATTGTCTTTCGATGCCCGGTCTGCGGCGAACGTATCCGGTACTGCGGCCAACTGGTCAACCTTGGTTCCAACCACGACGAGATCCGATGCGACGCCTGCGGCGTCACGATGACCTGCGTCTGGCGCGACGACACGCCGCGGGGACATGTCGCGGTCGCAATGCCGTTATCAACCGGTCCCCAAATAACTATATTGCAAAACGATCTATAATCAGGGAGGTGGAATCATGCGAATACCAAAAATAATCAAGTATACTGACGATCAGCGCCGTCTCATCGAGTATTTAAAGGAGGGGGTGCTGAAAGGCAAAACGTATTACAAGTCGAAACACATCGCCACCGAGATCGGGATGAGTCCCAAGACCGTGGGGTCGAACATCCTGTACATCTCCAAGACGTATAAAGAACTGGTGATCCATCGGTGGGGTTACTCGAACAGCACGACGTGGAAGGTCATGCTGCCGGAGGCGGCATGATCCCGGGTGCGCCCTGCGCGCTCGGCCTCGTCCTGGAAGGGGAGGCCGCCCGCCGGTTCGACGAATATTTAGCAAATCCGACCTGTACGCCGAAAGGAGAGGCTATCATCAAGGCGGCAGTCAACCATCATCGGGCCCGCCGGAAGATCGCGTGGTGCATGGCCTGCGGTCGCCAGTATCCGGACGCCAACCCGGCCATGCAGACCAGTGTGTGCCGGGAGTGTGGCGAACCCGCCGTCGTCTGGGGGTCGCCGGACGCGTATACCTACTACATCGAGGTGATTCATCATGCCGAACAACCATCGATCGAGTCCCTGTGACCTCGGCCTCGTCCTTGAAGGCGAGGATGCCCGCCGGTTTCACGAATACATGGAGAACCCGACCTGTACGCCGGAAGGACTGGACCTTGTCAGAGACGCCCTTGAATTTAATCGCGCCCGCCGGAAAGTCGCGTGGTGTCTGGCGTGCGGCTACCGGTATCCCGACACCTACGACGAGATGCTGAACACCAGTATCTGCAAAAACTGCGGCGAAGACGCCGTGGTCTGGGGATCGCGAGGCGCCCGCGAGGACTATTGCGACCATTCTTAGCAGGAGGTGACTAAATGCGTTACGAACTAAATCGGTTTCATTCCCGAAAAAACCCGAAACGCTACTCGTTCGAAGGGCGGATGAAAGCCCTCTCGTTCGGTCAATTCCACGACACGTTTGCCAAATTCATGCTGATCAAAGATGTCGTTGCCCACACGCCGAAAGGCGATCTCCTCCTCACTGACCACCTCTGGATCAATCTCCCGTCGACCTTCGTCGCCCGATCGGATCTCCGGGCCGGGACCCATGTGGGGTTCACCGGGATTGTGACGAAATATAAGCGGAGAAACGGAGAGACCGATTTCACGATCGGCAGTGTTGAAGATTTCACCATTATCCGCACCGACATCCCCTGGAACCTGCTCTCTCCGGAGGCCACCGTATGATTGTGTCGACCGTATCCACCCTGGTCCGGCGCCCGGACGTTAAGTTCTGGTTTTTTACGTTCGCCGTCATGGGGTTCATTGTCCCGATGCTGCTGGGGATGACGATCGGGTATGCACAGACCGGGGTCAGCCAATCAGTCAACCTGTTCGTCAAGACCAGTACGGCACTGGCGTTCATGCCGGACCTTCACGCCGTCCCCTGGTACGTCATGGCCGGTCACCTGTTCGTCAACAATACCATCTGTATGACCGTCATGATGCTGATCTTCTACATCACCCGGAAACCGGAAAGCAGTCTGGCCCGCGGGATCGCGTTCATGATCCTGCCGTATCAGGCACTCATCGGCGGGATCGTGATGGGCGGACTGCTGGACCGGATGGGACCGGGGTTCGTGATCGCCGCGATCGTGCCCCACGGCATCGTTGAGATCCCGGTCTTCTGTTTCGCGATCATCGCCGGGTTACTGCTGGGAGAGATGAACGTCGATGATGGGATCGATGTGCGGTCGGCTTTAATGGCATGCGCCGTCGCGATTGCCGGGGGGGTCGCCGTTGCCGCCGGGCTTGAAGCTGTTATCACGCCGGCCGTGATCCAGATCGTCGTGGGGATGGGTTGACACTCTCCCCGGCTAAAGCCGGGAGATTCTTGGTTCATCGACCGAGACTTGCACCACCAGGATCGGTGGTGTAGCGGTCCCAATCTCCGCAAGCGTTGATTCGGGTGTGCCCCACCCTACCATTGCCTTTCTGAGAATATTTTGCGCGGCATTCAGATCCCGGGACACCGTGTAGCCGCAGACCGGACAATCGTGGGTTCGCTGCGACAGATCTTTCTTCTCCCGGTATCCGCATCGAACACAGTCTTGCGTCGTATAAGCGGGATCGATCAGATGCACATACGTACCAGCATTTGCAGCTTTGTAGCGTATGAACTCCCGGGCCTTATACCATGCCGCGTCCAGGATCGATTTCGATCGCTTCTTGAGTTTGGCGTCGAACGATTCGATCATCGGCCTGATGTTCAAATGCTCAAGAGCAATATGATCGTAGCGGTCGACATAATACCGGCTCCATTTGTGGAGAAAATCGTTTCTCCGATTCTCGACCTGTTCGTAGATCCTCGCAACCCGGACCCGCTGTTTCCACCGGTTTCGACTACCTTGTTCTTTTCGACTCAGTTTCTTTTGTGCCCGCCGCAACCGTTTCGCGGACTTCCGAACATTGTGGGGGTGGGGGAACACCACACCATCGGTATCGGTGGAAAAGTTCTCCAGATTCAGGTCGATCCCGACCCACGCATCTCCGGTTGTCGGTTCTGGTACTTCCGGCGTCTCCGAGATCACCGTGATGAACCAGTGGTGGGTCCTGGTATGCTTGATAACGATCTGCTTGATGGTTCCGACGACCGGCTGACTGAGTTCGACCGGCATCTCCCCGATCTTGCTCAACCAGAGACGAGTCCCGGTGAATTTAAACCCCGACTGTTCATAGATCATCGAGTGGAGCCGTTTTTTCCGGAGTTTCCCCACCTTTCTTCCTTTTGCTTTCATCCGCTTGAGAGCGTAGAGATTGTGAGCAATTTGTTGCACGACGTTCTGGAGCACTTTGCTGTGCACGTCCGTCAGTTCGGGGAACGCCTTTTTTAGAGGAGGGAGACACGAATCGCGAAACACGTTGTTTTCCAGACACCAGTTCCGGACAAAGGTACACCTCTCGAACGCGGTGAAGAGCCGCGTTTCAACATCGAGAGATGGATAAATCCGGTATCGGGCAACATGTCTCATGATTTTGGTCGTATCCTATTCTATTATATATGGTATCAACGAATATATATGTATTGGTTGCAAGGGGGCAATTCATCCCCACGGCTAAAGCCGGGGGCTTTCTTGCCCCCTTGAACCCCGATCTGTAACGTGGACCGCGACGTGCTCAAGAGTCTGATCGGGCTGGAATGTCTGGCCTTGATCGGCCTCCTTCTCCCCCTGATTGCCGGCGCCTACCTTCACCCGGTGTTCGGCCTGATCGTGGCCGTCTGGTGGTGGGCGATCCCCGGCACCCCGATCCCGATCCTCCACTCGTTCACCGGCGGCTGGCAGCCGTTCGTGGTGGCCTACCCCTGGTGCCTCCACCAATTTCTTGATGCAGACTGATCCGGTTTGCATACGTATTAGGTGCGGTAGGGTAGTCTGCCTACCCAGTATACGCGAAAATGCTGGAAAAATGATCGGGTTGATCGACTGGTTTCCAATCGATCGTAAAAATGCTGTTTTTTCTCCTATATAAAAGTTGACCCTCCACACCTTCCTATGAACAGGGTCATAGGAAGATCTATCGAATTTTTCCGGCCGGCAATCGGAGCCCGATACGGGGAGATTTTTCCTCCTATATAAAGGTTACCCGGTTTTGCCGGCCGCGGCCGAATTCGTTACTGTTCTGAACCGGGATTGTCGTCAGTCTCCTGCGCCTTCGAGATTGGATCAGTTGATCGACTACTTTCCGATCGATTTCGTGATCGACTTGATCGACTTGATCGGGTCTCTCTCTTCTGTGATCTTTGTGAGGGGAAAGATCTTCTATAGGAAGATCTATCGTTGTGAAAAAGATCTTAGTAGAGAAAGACCCGATCAAGTCGATCAAGTCGATCACGGCGGACGATCTCGGTAGTTTGTCATACGTTTGGTCATTCACACGCAGGCACTATCAGATAGTTAAGAACAGCCGTTAATGGCGGTTTTTCCTGGGTATACCTCAATACCAGGAGGAAGAATTATATGCAAGTGTATGACATATTATAGTATGCAAAATGATGCAACTGACGCCTTCTTGAATACCATTCTTACGGATCTCTCGGCCGGCGATCACGATGTCAGCACCCTCATCGCGTTCGTCCAGTGGTTGAACGATGCAAACCTCGTTATCTACCGGGAATTCGATTTCAAACCGGCCCAGCGCATGAACGGTATCAAACTTGCTCTCCAATTCGCCGGTCTTGATGTCGCCAGCCTGTCCGACACTGAGATTACTGCGATCGTCGATCTCCTCACGGAATCCTGATCCCATGTTTGTCGGCGACGATAGTGACTATCAGACGATCCAGCGGCTAAAGCGGGACGGCGCGTACGCGTTCGCAACCTGTTACGATATTGACTGGGGATTTCTTCTTCCTTGTGAGAGCGGGGTGGTGTTCGAGCAGCAGACCGACGGATGTTGCTGCCATCACGTCTTTCTCGAAGGTATCTTGATCCCCTTGCACCCGCCGGCCGAGTTCCGCGACGACCGGCGGATCGACCTGTTTGCGGAATTACAGGACGCCAATTATCGCGGAAAACCGACCCGCGACATCTGGGCCCGGATCAAACAGCAGTCGCATATCCGGTTCGACTGCATTGAATCGCCTGCAGAAATGCCGCCGAACCAGGAAGGATTTCAATGGATTCGGTATCACGGACACGACGATGGGTATGGGCAGATGTTCGCGCTGGAGGGGTGGAAGAACAAACCGATCGTCCTGATCTATCCCAACAGCGATTGACCAACAAACACCTATATATTGGTCGACTCCCAATCTGTAAGTATGTCAAAGGGATCGAAAATCTACGAATATTTTACCGAGATTGCGGACGAAGAGAAGATCGTCTGCAACCAATGCCATGACTGGTTCGACAAACGTGATTACGAAACGACGCACGGCCCCATCCGGTTCAACACCCCCATCACCTGCCCCTACTGCGGGTTCACGGGCGTGATCCGATGATCTTGAACGGCGACGCGCTCACGATCCTTCCGACTTTGCCGACAGCGTCCGTCGATATCGTGGTGACCGATCCCCCATTCGCCATCGAGTTCTCCGGCACCCCGGCAAACTATAACCGGAACGACGCAAACGTCATAGAAGGGTATCATGAGATTTCGCAATCTGAATACCCGGCGTTCACTCGGTCGTGGGTACAGGAGGCGTGGCGGGTGCTGAAACCGAACGGCTGTATGTACATCGTCTCCGGCTGGAGCAACCTGAACGACATCTTGACTGCTGTCAAAGAGGTCGGGTTCACGACCGTCAATCACGTCATCTGGCAGTTCCAGTTCGGTGTGTTTACTCGGAATAAATACGTGTCCAGTCACTACCATGTTCTGTTCGTCGTCAAGAACCCGCGCCACTACACCTACCATCTCGAATGCCGGCACCCGTTGTCGGAACGGACCAAAGACGGACGGTCGGCCAACTACGCCGACCGGGAAGACGTCTGGTATATTCCGCGCGAGTTCTGGCCCGGCCAGAAGAAGACCGCAACCAAGTTGCCGGAAGCCCTGGTCGAGAAGATCCTGGCCTACAGCAGTTCGCCGGGCGACGTCGTGCTGGACCCGTTCCTGGGGTCCGGGACCGTCGGGGTGGTGGCGCAGCGGATGGGCCGACGGTGGATCGGGATCGAGATCGTCGACGCGTATGCCGAGTTCGCGGCCGACCGCGTCAAGGCGTAATACATTTTTTATGCCAAAACGTCATACACCTATCTATGCTTCTGGTTGATTGGCAGATCAGAGAGTATCTGGAGACCGGGGTTATGGATATCGATCCTTACGACCCGGAGATGGTGCAGCCGAACTCGATCGATGTCCGGCTCGGCAACGATTTTGTTGTGTATCGGCGGTCGAACGACATCATCGATCCCTATGACCGGGAGAGTATCGATGCCGGCACAGAACGGGTGGTTGCCAATGAACTGATCCTGAACCCGGACGATTTCGTGCTCGCCCGCACGGTGGAAGTTCTCACCCTTCCGGAGACGATCGTGGCGGATTTGAAAGGAAAAAGCAGTCTGGCCCGGTTGGGGATCGAGGTGCACCAGACCGCCGGGTGGATCGACGCCGGATTTCACGGCACCATTACGCTCGAACTTAAGAACGTCAATGTCCGGCCGGTGAACCTGTATGCCGGGATGACGATCGGCCAGATCGCGTTCACTGAGACCGAATCGGTGGCGGTGCCGTACAACCGGCGGCCGGGCGCCAAGTACAACGGCCAGATCGCCGCCACCCCGTCCCGCTACTTCGAGAACAAGTCCGTGCCCCCGATGAACAGGATCTGAGAGCATGTACGACAAATTCGACCGGATCATGTGCCGAAACCATGCACGCGCCCGGTATACGGTCGGGATCTACGAATGTTTGCGGTGTCACGAACGGTTCGAGTTGCCGAACGTCGACGACGAGCCGGAACGGTGCCCGTTCTGCGGTAGTGGTGCCGAATGTCAGCGGATCGAGGTTCGGTCGACCCCATGCATACCCTGATCCTGGTCCGGGACGGGTGCGCGGCCCTGATGCTCGCGATTCTGGCGGGGTTTGCGTCCGTCGCCATCCACCGCCCGGACGCAATCGGGATCGCCATCGTCGTCTGCCTCTGTGCGTGGGGTGGGGTGGGGTGGGTGGAACAGATGGTCGTGCAGCGGATCAGCCGAAAAACGCCCTGAACCACCCCAACTTTTTTATAGTTTTATAAACCATGGGATACCGATTGCAATGCGCAAGTTTGTCGTGGGTCAACTACCACCGGTTGAAACCGGTGGCTTGCGAACGGCTAAGCGAGACTAAACAGTTAGACTAGGAGGCATTACACAATGCAGCAGCGTTACGGGCTACAAGAACGGCAGAATGTTTCCCTAGTTCTGCCCTCTTCTGGACACGCCGAATCCGATACCCTCATAAGAGGGTTAAGCCTGTTGCGCAACTCCGAAGGGATATATAACTCCGGGTTAACCGGAAGCAGGTAATACGTATGCGAGTACCCGTTTTGGATACCAACAGAACGCCGTTGATGCCGACGACACCGGTACGGGCACGGCTGCTCCTGAAACAAGGAAAAGCCCGACCGTACTGGAACAGACTCGGTATCTTCTGCATCATTCTGACCTATGCAGTAGAGCCTGACAACCAGCCGCTGGTTGTCGGGATCGATCCCGGCAGTTCGTTCGAGGGCTGGTCGGTGGTCGGAACCCAGGAAACCGTCATCAACGGTATGTCGGAGACACCCAAGCATGTTAAGAAAGCAGTAGAGACCCGGCGAACCATGCGACGAGCCCGGCGGTTCCGGAACTGCTGGCGCCGACCTGCCCGGTTCAACAACCGGCTGAAAGGACGAACGTTCGTGCCGCCGAGCACGTTCGCCCGGTGGAACGCGAAAATCCGGATCCTTCAACAGTTGCAGAAGATTCTGCCGATCACCGACGTGGTCGTGGAGGATGTTGCAGCGGTATCGAAGAAGAACTGCAAGCGGTGGAACAAAAACTTCTCGCCTCTGGAAATCGGAAAGAAATGGTTCTACCGGACGATCCGGTCGTTGGACGTCAACCTTGTCCTGCGCGCTGGGTACGAGACTGCGGCGCTCCGCGACCGGTTCGGGCTGACGAAGATCGGGCAGAAAGACAAACCGGTCTTTGCCTCCCATGCCGTGGACGCCTGGGTCATGGCCGCGGACGTAGCGGGTGCCGAAGAGCCGACCGAGTTCGGACTCTTCTACTGGACACCGATCCGGTTACACCGGCGACAACTTCACCGGCTGCAGCCGGAGAAGGGAGGGATCAGAAAACCGTATGGAGGGACCCGGTCACTGGGATTGACCCGGTGCACGTTAGTCCGCCACATCAAATACGGTTTGACGTATAT
>Ga0209097_10004560_pt1 | contig 10185 bp, 8 predicted proteins | sample AD_UKC052_MetaG_FD_184419 | JGI IMG/M metagenome (GOLD analysis project Ga0209097, IMG submission 184419) | Active sludge microbial communities of municipal wastewater-treating anaerobic digesters from USA - AD_UKC052_MetaG (SPAdes) (version 2) | ecosystem: Engineered > Bioreactor > Anaerobic >... | reverse complement strand
AATCATTGGCGTCCGGGGAACATAAAAAGGGCCAGTAGTTGAATCTTTGAAAAATGCAAAAAGCGGCTGTTTTACCAGACCGCTTTTAATGATGTATTTGCATCGACCAAGAAACAAAACATCGATGCAAGTAACAGAAAAACCCAAGTCTGGCCAACCCATTATTTGCCAGCTTTTCCAACTCATTCCGGATAGTGTTTTTCGTAAGGTTACCGAGGATACGGGAGCCAATCATTACTACAAAAAGATGCTTGCCAAGGATCATTTTGTTTGCCTGTTTTATGCCGTGCTAACCCGGAGCGCCAGTTTACGAGAGGTGTGCCAGCAAATGATTGTGCTTGGAAGATCGCTTAAGGTATTGGGGATGAAAGATCTGCCTCACCGAAGTACCCTTTCCGATGCCAATTGTAATCGCACGTCCAAGTTTTTCGAGCAACTCTACCTTGAGTTGTTTAAGCACTACAAGGATTACCTTCAGCAAACCAACTTCATATTGCCCATCGGCGGTGAAGTAGATGCAAGTCGGGTTGAAATTTTTGATTCAACCACCATTACCCTTTTCAAGGATATCCTTAAGGGGGCAGGCCGTAAACCTGTTAATGGGGCTAAGAAAGGTGGTTTGAAGGCATTTCAAAAGATGAATCTTCTGGAGGTAGCTCCCAACTTCGTTGCAATGCGGGCATCGGCTACCAATGAGGCCACATTCCTCCAACTTATGTCCCTGGAAAAGGGATCCGTCGGAGTAATGGATAAGGGTTTTAATTCATTTCGGTACTACGACAGCTGGTGCCAAGGAGGGCAATTCTTCGTGACCCGAATGCGGGAAGGGACAATCTATGAGGTAGTGGAACGGAAGCCCGTTGATCTGCAAACCGGGGTTCTTTCTGATCAAAGGATTCAAGTAAAGTACAAAAACAAAAGAGTTCCCCGGACAGTGAGCCTCAGATTGGTCAAATACCGTGACCTGGCAACGGGAATTTCCTATCATTTTCTCACCAATATGATGGATGAAAAGCCTGAGACCATCGCTCTGCTCTATAAGAATAGGTGGACTATCGAGCTGTTTTTCAAGCGTATAAAGCAGAATTTCGAACTTCGCTACTTTTTGTCGGACAGCGAGAATGGAATTAAGTCACAGATCTGGGTGGCCTTAATTGCCAACCTTGTCTTTACAGTTTTGGAGCGAATGACTAAGCGAGCTGAAGACTTTTCCACCATGGTTTCTATGGCTGCCAAGAACTTGTGCTCATTCATTAACTTCTATCACTTTATCTCTAATATGGAAGCCTATAGAAAGGCATGGGTAAAACGAACCTTCAACCTAGGAAATGTCCAACAAATAGACTTTAGTCAGCCACGGGGGACATAGTTTTCAAAACAACCTCAAAACCCCCTATAATCTTCAAAAACCCCCTTTTTTGAAGCAATTACTCTTTTTACCGGACGCCAATGATTGAGAATTGAGAATTACTAGCTGGCAATACGTACTTAGTAATAAGGCGGAACGTGGCGACTTTAGCGCCAAGACAGTAGCCAGGATTCAGTAATTGAGATGTTGTAAGCTGTTAGCGTTTAGTTAGACTTAGTTTTCAACTACGTCCGGGTTTTGGCGAATGATCCATTCGCGTGTTTCTGTCTGTTTCGCCTGGCGTATTTGTGTAGAAGGAGGTTCGAAGTGACTTATTTTCAATCTGCCACTGGATTTCCAGCATAGCATGTCAGCTCCAGTTCTGGCACCAATTCCCTTATGGTATGGACATGCCTGTCACGGTTGGGCGTTCTAGCTGAACATTAGATTTATTCGTTTTCCAAGTCCAAATTCAAAAATTCGGTAAAGTGTCGATAGTTGTATGTCACACTTTCCATTTTCAAGCCTTGATATGTAGCTTTTCTTTGTCCCAACTTTGTCTGCAAGTTGTTCCTGCGTCATATTGGCTTCTTTTCGAGCTTCTTTCAGCATTTCGCTGATAACAAAATACTGAGCTTTTTCTTCAAAGTTGTCACGGTTTTCAGTACCTGTTTTTCCGTATTTTATGTCTAATAACTCGTCAAAGTTCTTTGCCTTTCTGATATTGTCCTGTGTCATGACTTTTTCGCTTTTGAGTGAAAATATTCGTCTTTTAATTTTTAAAACGAGTGTGTAGAAACGTTTTCCGCTGACGCCAAAGTTGAAGCTAAACCATAATTGGAAATAATCGCGAATCTACGATTTGTGATCGCTCAGACAAAGACTAACCCTTGCAGGGGGCTGTCCAAAAAGTCTCCATACTCTAGATTTAATCAGCCAGTCATTCAATTAACACTATGTGTATTTACTATGTGACCTATGTTCCTATGTGGTTAAATGACTTATTTTAAACCACATAGGAACATAGGAGTACATAGGGGTTTACCTTAGAGAAATTTGATTCCTATATCAAATTCCAAATCCTTGCACCTTTCGGGACAGCCTTGCTGGGCGTAGTTTTCAACTACGTCCTGGTGTTGGCGAATGTTACATTCGCGTGTTTCTGCCAGTATCGCCAAAGTTGAATCTGAACCATTATTTGAAATAATCGCGAATCTAAGATTCGCGATCGCACAGACGTAGACCGAAGTCTACGCCTAACACTGTTTTTTTATTGCCGATTCTGGGTAAAACCCATAAAAAAACCCGCTGGCTTGTGACCAGCGGGTTTTAAACAGGCGCCCCATTTCCTATGGCAACTCCGCATTGCGGGCATCTACTTTCGGAATGGTGTCGTTGACGATCTGGAGATCCGAAATGGCCATTTGAAGATTCAATTCTTTGTCAAGAACCTTGAAGGGACCATTCTCCTCGAGGTCGGTGGTGAGAATCAACCGGCGGTGATTAAGAGCGCTGAGCTCAATGACCGCATCATTCCGCTTGGGCGTACCCATGGTTAAGGTTGGAATGATACTTTGATACGCCACAATCTGGGAGTCGATGGCGGTTACTTCCTCCTTTTTCTCCTTGGTGTTACCCGAAGAGGTGGTGGAACTTTTACCCATGTTGGCGATCTTTAACTCCAGATCGCTTTTTTCAGTAACAAGCTTTGCTTTGTACTTGTCACAATCTTCTTTCGTTGTGAGAAGATGCAATGATAACTCTGACATTTTTTTTTTGTTGGTAAACAGTTTATTTCTACGACCGGCTGACTTTGGACCTTCCATTGCCGAACCGATGATGCAAAGGTGTGGGGCCCATTTCGTTCCGCTTTCCTGATTTCCGCAGCCCGATTTTTCGATTCTGCGCAAATCAGGAAAATCATCCGGTTTTAGCCCGGATTTCGAATTTTTCCGCTCAAATCAAGAAAGGCCTCCTGCGTTTCCGCTCAAATCAGGAAAAATAGTTGACCCCATTCCTGAATTCCGCAGAAATTTCCGGCACTTTTTTGAAATTATTTTTTGGCGTTCCCCAGAGTTCTGCGGTTTTCAGGGAAAATTTGAATAGTAATCAGTACAAAGTAGTCGGTAATCAGGTTCTAGATTCGAAAGGAATTGGAGCTAAACTCGCTCCGCTATGCATTCATCATTCAGCCCCCTAACCCCCAAAGGGGGAATAATATCCCATTGCTCATCACGAATCACTCACCAATCAATGGCGACACCTCTCTGCATTCCGCATTCATAATTCATCACTCATAATTCATCGTTGAGTTCTTTCAACTCCATCTGCTGCATTTTGAGTTCCCATTGCTTTTGTTCTTTGCTGGAATCAGCAGAGAGATGGGGTGTGATTTTATCTGTTTCTCTTTGGATCCAGGCCAGGTCGAGGGGCGTGAGGTCCGGGAATTCCGTTTTCATCCGGTCATAAAATTCAAGTGCGTTCCGACGTGTTTTCGAATCGTTGCTCATTTGATTCAATTGGTCGTTCAGGATCCGGATCCGGTTTTCCACTTTTTCACGGCGGCTTTGTGTAAAGGAGGGTGAAAACCCGGTTGCATTTTCTTCCGGCTGGCTGGCTTGCTCTGCTTTTATTCTGGCCATCAGGTTGATCATATCCAGGCGGCGTTGGTTGAGGTGGAAGGGAAACTTGCGGGTGCCGAGGTCTGATTTATTAAACAGCTCCCGGCTGATGTTGAAAAATTCAGCCATTTCCTTTTGGCCAATCCGGAGGAAATCCAACAAATCCTGAACGAACGATTCTCTCTTCATGAGGCAAATATATTTGTACCAGGAAATTTGTACCATATTTTTTTGGTACAAAATATTTGGTACAAAAAAAGTACCATAAAATTTGTACCATTTTATTTTGGTACAAAAAACGTGGTACAAAACGGGGCGATGGAAATGAGGCAGGGGGTTGGCAGAGTGTATTCCTCTTCTGTTATTCCTCTTTGGTTTGAGGCCACTTAGTCGGCGGGGTCAGTTGGTACCATTACCGGATTCCGAACCAGGACCCTAATCACCAGAATTTTGGTGTCGCAACCGGTACGATTTCAGACTTCAAACGAATCCGGTTCATGCGCCTCCGCATGACCGGAATGGCTGGGCAGGTTGGGATGTGGGTTGCGGGTATGGATTTTCTGGGGGTGAGGTAGATGGGGGCTTTGGTGCTTTTTGGAAGGAGGGGTAGGAAGGAGAACGAATGGTGAATGGTTTGTCATTTTCTGACACCTAAGGAAGAAACAACTTCGTAAATCCATTATCCTAAGGCATATGATTATTAAAAGCGGCTGGAATTCTTACCATTAATCGAATTAAGCGTGGTTAAGCTTTTAAATTTCGGTATTCTCAACTGAGGTTTGTTTTCTTAATATTGCAATATGAAACTTACCAGGCTTGAGTTGACGAATTTCCGGGGCTTTGAACATGCCTCCATCGACCTACATCCGGAAGTTACGCTTTTTGTAGGTGTGAATGGAGCCGGTAAAACGACGTGCCTCGATGCTATCACAATTCCACTATCTTCAATAGCAAGGCGAATTTCATTATCGAAAGCTGGTCTTAAAACCTTCTCTGAAAAGGATGTGTTGCATAAAGGCAAGCAGGTAAAGGTCGTAATCCAGACCAATAGAGAATTTGGATGGACAAGGATAAAACCGCCGGTCCTTCCTTTAAAGTCGAATCTGACTGGAATTGCATATCTAAATAAATTGAAAGAAAGGATTAAAGAAAATGAGCAAATTAGTATTCCTCTTTTTGTCTTTTATCCTGTTGGGAGAACAGTATTAGATATTCCCATTAGAATCCGTAAAAAACATGAATTTGATCTTCTTGAAGCATACGACGGAGCTCTTAGTTCGGGTGTAAACTTCCGAAGTTTTTTTGAATGGTTTCGAAACCGTGAGGATCTGGAGAATGAAACAAAAATTGCTCAGTTAGAACAAGCGGCTTCAAGAAAAGTGAAGCTTAAGGCAGATAAGCAATTGGAGGCAGTTCGACGGGCCATTTCCATTTTTATGCCAAGCTTCACCGAGCTCAAAGTCAGGCGCAACCCGCTGAGGATGACAATTACAAAATTGGGCAAGACACTTGAAATTCAACAATTATCTGATGGTGAAAAATGCACACTTGCTCTCGTGGGCGACCTTGCCAGAAGACTAGCTATCGCAAATCCAATTCCTGAAAACCCGTTGGAAGGAGAAGGAATCGTGCTTATTGATGAAATCGAGCTCCACCTTCACCCCAAATGGCAACGGGAACTGATTGGAAACCTACGCCGTGTTTTTCCCAACTGCCAGTTTATACTCTCCACCCACTCCCCACAGGCCATTGGCGAACTGCCTCATGAGTGTATCCGGTTGCTGTATCGAAACGACGATGGAACCATTTCCTGGAAAACCCCGGATCAATCTCTTGGCCTTACAACGAATGAAATACTGGAGGAAATTATGGAGGCTGGCATTCTTGAAGAAGAAGTAGCGCAAATGACTTCGGACTTATATGATCTGATCGATAAAGAGAAATGGACTGTGGCCGAAAAACTACTCAACGATTTGAAAGCCAAAGTCAATGGTTGGACGCCTGAATTGCGCAAAGCAGAAGCTTTGATGGGAATTATGAGAGCTGATTCGCATGATTAATATTTCCAAATATTCTCAACCCGGGACGTTGATTAAATATAAAAGTACTTCTAAAGCCAAATTCGATGGACCTGGATTTACAGAAACTAAAAAAGAGATTCGAACCAATTTACTAAAAGAGCAAGGTTTCCTTTGTGCTTATTGTATGGTCTCCCTTGAGGACGATCCTCTGAAGACCAAAATCGAACATTGGCACTCCCAAAAGAAATATTCTTCGGAAGATTTAGTGTACAAAAACATGCTTGCTGTATGCCTGGGAAACTCCAACAGCGAAACCCATTGCGATACAGCTAAATCAAAATACGATTTGATTGGGAAACGTGATTTACATTTTAACCCTTCCAATCCTCAACATGACATGAACCATCTGGTGCGGTATTTAGCTAACGGGGAAATAAAAGGAGATGAGGATTTTACAGAAGACATTGAAGTTCTGAACCTTAATGCCTCACGTCTGAAAAATGATCGGGCCAAAATCTGGGAGGCTGTCACCCAGGGCTTAGCTACTAAGGACGGCGACCGTAACAAAATCCAGCTTCAAAAAATATTGGATCAATGGAAGGATAAATCTGGTGGTAGACTTAAAGCTTATTGTGGTGTCGCTATTTATTATTTGAATAGGAGGCTTGAAAGGGCTAATTGAGAAAATAAAATGAGATTCCCATCACAAGAGAAGATTAAAGTATGACTCTTGTTCGAAGAGTTTTCCAATTACTCGACGAACTTAGAATGCCAAGGGGGTGAAGGGAGGTTTTGTGGATAAAGGTGCGAGAGCTATTTCAAGCATCTATTGTTAATTTATTAATATCGAATTGATACATCATGGAATTGAGTGAGTTGAAAAGGAAAATAGAGGATTACATCAAGGAAGATAAATTCAAATCAGCCTTAGCTTGTTATCAGGAAAATGCTAGTGGTAAAACAGACTATGAGCTTTGTGTATTAATTTATTCCATTCATGAAGCACTTGGAGATGAGGAGCTTAAAATTTACTATAATAAAATGGCAGGTGAATTGGCGCCTTCAACCACCAAAGATTATCATAGGGCAGTTGATCACTATTTGAATGGAAGATGGGGAAAACTTGATCAGGAATTTAGTGAAACTTTCGAGCCAGCTGGTATTCAGCTTCTTGTTGGGAAGGCAAATCTTGAGCTAAATAACCCGCCAAGGGCATCTGTAAGCTTTGAAACTTATTATAGACGAACCAGGAATGAAAGAGCACTTTTCATGAATGGCAGAGCCTTATTCAAATCTGGGAAATATGAAAAAGCTATTAAGTACTTCAACGATTTCATTGAAAGGACGACAGAACCAATTCTAAGAAAAGATGGATTTTTATTCAGAGGCTTGTGTTACTCAGATTTGGGGCATGATGATCCAATGTATTTTCAAAAAGCACTTCATGACTTTGAGCGAGGATTGGCCCTAGATCCTACCAACATAAACCTTTTGTGGGCTAGTATTCAGATTTACAGGTGGCAAGAGGATTGGGAAAATATTATAAGCTTTTCAACTACCTTAATTCATATTAACCCTGATTTTAATGACAGTTTTATGTTTAGTGGCTTGAGAGATACCTTATTGGTTGAACAAGAAGCAATTACTACTAATGTTGTTCGCGAAAGCCTTGAGGAAACCAAAAAAAGCCAACGAAATGGCATAGTCAGTTTTCAAAGACCTCCTAGAAATATTGATGATGTCCTAAGACTAAGAGGGGCCGCAAGACTCAAATTGGGGTATCCCAGGGAGGCTATTCTAGATTTTGAAGCGACGAATGGTTACAAACTTCAATCTAATCCTGAACCTTTTCTTGACAAAGCAGCTGTATTATATAGCTTGAAGGAATTTGGGGCCGCATCCAAAATCTTGTTTTCGATTCTACAATGGCCAAATTTGACTAATCGAGAAGTCGGTATGGGTTGTTATAATTTAGCTTTAATATTTTCTGAGTTGAGATATCACAAATTAAGTGTCGACGCCAACCTAAGAGCTATTGAAAATCTTACTGGAATTCCAAAGGAAAATGCCCAAGTCAATCTAGCTGCTGCTCTATCTAATCTTGGGGATAATCTGTATGATATAACATTAAATAAGAGTAAAGCGAAAGATATTTATGCCAAACTACCTAATCACCCAATTGCGTTATCCAATTTGGGGATTTTACTTTTTGACGAAGGCGAAAAGGATGAGGCTTGGTCTTTGATTAACAAATCTGTAGATCTAACCGGACAAAATTTTTATCCATTGAAAGTAAGGGCAAATCTTCTCAAATCCGAGCGAAGATGGGAGGAGGCTAAAAGAGACTACCAGGCCATTGGCTTTAATGATTGGGTAGATGAATGCGATTGGAATATAGACTCTAAATTGGCATTTGAAAATGAGGGGCTTCTGGAAGAAAAGCTAAAATTTGACCTTGAATTAGAAAGCATTTTAAAAAGCCAACGACTGACCGAGCCGAAAGATCTAATTCATTATACTAAGCTTCCGGTCGCAAAAACTCTAGTGGAAAATCATTCATTTTTGAGTTCGCAAACCTTTCTTAGGGCCTATGGGACTCATACAATGAATGATCCAGAGGAAGGGAAAGCCTTTCTAAAAAATATCGATGCATTCATTTCAAATGGTGGACCAACTAGCTTAATGGATGAGTTTGAAGATTATAAGAAGTATTCTGGATATAGAGGATTTGTAGTCAGTTTTCTTGAGACTGACCAGATGACAGACCATTCTGATAACCTTTTGCTTTGGAGGCTTTATGGAAGAGATTTCAATGGAACAGAAGGTGGTGGTTGTAGTCTTTTATTTAGACCTGAGATATCTGCTACAAGATTTAATCCTAATTACAGCAGACCTTTAGTATCCAATCCTAGCAATCCCAGTATTGACAAGTTGCCTCAAACTATGGAAATTAAACCAGAAAAAGGTGAGTTTTTTCGAGTCATCTATTTGAACCAAGAAGGGCAAAAAAGACTTACACCCCTAATATCTATAGTCGACAAAATCTTAAACCCAAATGGGAAAAAAATTCCCCAAAAATTAAAGGAGTATGTCTTCAAGGAGATTTTGAAAGTATCACATTTAATTAAATCTAATGAATTTAATTATGAGAAGGAGATAAGACTGGTATGGAACGGGGGTAAAGGTCAATTTGGTCCCTTACTAAAAGTGGACGATTCCTTTCTTGCTTCTAATGACCCTAGGGCATACGTCGAAGATATGTTCCCAGTGGTTCCTTTTTTGAACCGAATAATTGTTGGTCCGAAAGCCAACAGAGCCTCTGATTGGAAAGATTTTTTTGAACTTCATGAAAAAAGAATTCGAAATGAAGAGAATGAAGTTTTGAAAAATATAGATTTCTTAAATTCTTCATCTTCTTTAGTTGATCCATTTTTTGAAGTTCAAAATTCTAAGATCCCCTTTTAAAAGAGATCATAACAACCCCACTTGTACGTAGTATTCCGCAGGCCACAACCCACTTTGAATAAAAAGTAGGTTTACAACATGCCTTCGGCTTGCCAAGCTGTCAAGGTAGCCATACCATTAGCCAAACTCTAACGATACTTCTCCTCTGTAATCCTACCAAATTCTCATATCCCAATGAAGGCCTGGTAACATGACCTTACTGGTTATTTCCCAGGTATACAAATCCGACTGAATAAGTTTGGACCAGGCCCCCGAATAAGCTCACCTCAAAACCCGGAAGGTTGCGTTTATTTCCTTGCCTTTAAGGTTCATGAGGTACATTCCTTCCGGAAAGGAACTCAAATCAAGCACATTGGATTTTCCATATTTTTCATGGGCGAGGACTTGCCTGCCCTGAACATCCATCACGGTTAGCTGAACGGAAGTTCCACTTGTGCGTAGTGTTCCGAAGGATACTACGAACAAGTGGTCTGTGAGCTCCATTTATTCCCCACCGGAATCTGATAAAACGCTGCCATAAAGCTCAACCTTTCTTCACGTTGATCATGAGGGTATCCGAATTAAGTCCTGTGAAAATCCCATAGCCATTGGTGATGCTGGTGGAGGGATTGGCCAGGTTCTGGGAACTGGTACTGCTTTGATTATAAAGGGCTGCATAATCGGGGAGTACATGATAAATAATGATGCGATGGCGGCCGTAATATTGAAATTCCATCGGCCTGATTTCGGC
>Ga0209097_10004557_pt1 | contig 10187 bp, 6 predicted proteins | sample AD_UKC052_MetaG_FD_184419 | JGI IMG/M metagenome (GOLD analysis project Ga0209097, IMG submission 184419) | Active sludge microbial communities of municipal wastewater-treating anaerobic digesters from USA - AD_UKC052_MetaG (SPAdes) (version 2) | ecosystem: Engineered > Bioreactor > Anaerobic >... | reverse complement strand
CCATTACGCGGGTTTCCATGTAAAGGGTATGTACAATAAAGTGGTAAACGTAAACAAATGTCACCTGATGGCCGAACCGGTAAATGTGATCCGCGAAGCACTGAAGGCCAAAGCCATTGAACTTGGCCTGCCATTTTACGATCTTGCGCTTCAGGCCGGCTGGATACGCGCGGTGCAATACCGCTACTGCACCACAGGGGACCTGATGGTGAATGTAATACTGGGTTTTGAGAAAGCCGAAGCCCGCATGGCCCTGCTCGACGACCTGCTGGCCAAAGTGCCGCAAATTACCACCCTGTTTTACACTATCAACCATAAAACCAACGACAGCATGGCCGACCTTACGCCCGTGCATTATTCCGGCGAAAGAGACCATGCCATTGAAACACTCGGGCATTTCAAATTCAAGATCAGCCCCGTTTCGTTTTTTCAAACCAACAGCCGGCAGGCCGAAACCCTGTACGAGGTTACCCGGCAGTTTGCCGAACTAAATGGCACGCAAACAGTATACGATTTATATTGTGGCACAGGCAGCATAGGCATTTATGTAAGCGGGGGCGCTAAAAAGATCATCGGGGTAGAAGTGGTGGATGCCGCTGTGCAGGATGCCCGGGAAAATGCAGCAATGAATGGTATTGACCATGCGCAGTTTTTTACCGGTGATGTAAGCAAAGTATGCACCCCAGATTTTTTTGCCACCCATGGCCGCCCCGATGTAATAATTACCGATCCTCCCCGCGCCGGCATGACTGAAAAGCTGGTTCAGCAGATCCTGGATATGGAAGCGCCCATTGTGGTATATGTAAGCTGCAACCCAGGTACGCAGGCCCGCGACCTTAAGTGGCTCGATGCCAGATACAGGGTTACCAAAGTGCAGGCGGTGGATATGTTTCCGCATACCCTGCATATTGAAAATGTGGTGCAATTGGTGCTGAAATAAATAAACTTTTCGCTCAGGTGTTGCCAGGAATAAAAAAAGCCCACCGGAAAACCGGGGGCTTAAATATGATTCAGGTCCTTTAAAGGAAAATGATAATGATATTATTTCAGTCCTTTTTCGTCGCTAACGGTAAGCTTGTGGCGGCCTTTTGCACGGCGGCTGGCGAGCACTTTACGGCCATTGGCCGATTCCATGCGCTTACGAAAGCCATGTACGCTCTTGCGGCGACGATTATGTGGTTGGAATGTTCTTTTCATAACTAATTGATTTATAACCTTTTGGTCCGTTTAAAATAAGGTGCCGGGGGAGAAGCCCGACGTGTTTATTTCAAGTTCACCAACAGGCCACCACGCCCGTTGTTTGTGAAAGGACGGCAAAGGTAGGGGGATTTGTGGAAAAGTTTTAAGAAAAAATCCATTGCGGTCGGGGTGCTTCAGATTTTTTGGAGAACAAAAATGCTGACTGTGTCAGGTTGGTCATTTAGCCACACCTCTTCCACCGATTGATCCACCACAAAAGGAAGCAATTTTTCAATAAACGATTTAGCCATTAAACGTTGTGGTGTGGCCAGTAAGATGGTGGTTCCCTTTTCAAGAAAGCCATAAATAACCGCCTGAAGTGAAGCAAATACTTCCGGCTCATAATTTACATCGCTTAGCAACAATACATCGGGAATTAATTCTTCCGGCAATTGGTTCCAGTTACAGGTTGTAAAGGTTATGTTTTGAAACCCATGATATTCTGCGGATTTGGCAGCCACTTCCATTGCTTCTGCTACAAGATCGCTGCACCATACTTTTTGGGCAAAAGGTGCTGCAACCAACGAGGGCAGGCCAACACCGGCGGCTAATTCGGCAACCAAACGGCCGCTTACACAGCCGGGATGCTGCCGGATAAAAGTTGCAAGTGCAATGGCCGATGGCCAAAGTCTTGCCCAGTAGGGGGAAGGCTCAAGGCTATTTTTCGCCCGGAGTTGACTGAAAATAAGTGATACCTTGTTTTCATCCGGAACTAAAAGGCTGAATGGCCCACCAGGTAAGTTGATATTTTGTATTTGAAGAGGATACGGCAGAAAGGCGAAGTTGGGGAAAAAGCGGCTATTCATCAAGACCTTCAAGCCCAAGTTTACCCTTCCCTTCTACTTTAAACCCTTCCTCGAAAGAATAAGAAGATTCCATGGAGCCCCCCACTGAGGTTCTTGGTCCAACTTTTGCTTCGAGCGTAACCTCTGATTTGTAGCCAAAATCCACCACATTGTTCTGATCGTCAATGGTAAGGGTGCCCCCGATTTTGCCACCGGCTTTAAAAAAATCAGATTTCCCCTCAATGCCCGCTCCCAGAAAGAAAGTAGTGTTGTCCTTTTTGAAATTTCTTTTCACGGCCGCCGAAATACCGGCCGAGCATCCAAATTCAATGCTTTCACAGTCCAGTTCCACTTCGCAGATCAACAGGCTTATGCCAATCTTGCCGTTCAGTTCGCAGGAATTTGCATTTGGATCTTTGGCTTTTGTTGGCGAAGGCCGCTCTTCAAACACCATGTAAATGATGGAGCAATCGGGGCAGCCGGTAACCTTTGCAGGGAAACCGACATTATAATTGATATAGGCCGAACCAATAATACCAAGTGCAAAAGCCTTCCGGTCAAATTCAACCAGCCTGCTCCAGTATCCCGATTCAATTTTGTCGGCCCAGGGTTGCGAAAATGCATAAAAATCGTCGAGTAACTGTGCCTGTTTGCCCTTGTACGACACAAAAGCCATTGAGTAAGCATTAAAAAGTTCAGACAGTTTATTGTTGCACACCTCCGCCGCCGGACAGGTTACCCTGCAGTAAGCCTGTAAACATTTGAGGTGGCAAACAGTGTTCGATTCGCCGCATTGCTCTATGCACGATTGCATTACTTTATTGGCAGCTTCCGCCTGATCGGTATAAGCCGTAACGGCATTATCCATGCCCTTCAGTATTTTATCAATCTCCTCCTGGTAAGCCCGGTCGTTTTTCTTTGCTTCTTCCTTAAAAAAATCAATTATTCCCTGGATCATAATGCGCTCGGGCAAATAGGGACGTACATATGCCCCCGGTTTGATTTGCTGCGGCTGCATGGCTATGGCCTTCCTTCTTTCGGCAAATGCCATCAGCTCCTTATGAAATTGCTCATAAACCTTAACCGAATTGGCATAGGCGCCGCCACCCGTCCAGTCTTCAAGTCTTTGCATAACCGGGAAAGCGGGGTACTTTACCTTGCTGTCGAAATCTTTTACATCATATACCGCAGGCTTAAGGGCATTGCGCAAAGCATCATTACCGGAGGCACCGCCTCCTTTTCCACCTCCTTTTTGGGCATTGGCCTGCTGTTGGGCTTTTATGTTCCCGTACAATTTAGCCGAAGTGCCGCCACCTCCTGCACTTGCCGAACGGAATACTTCCACCATGGCTTTATCAATGTCACCACGGGTAAAATAGATCAGGCAAAGCCCTTCATGCGCTCCCCAATGACCGGGGTGTGATTCGAGGGTTTGTTTCAGGAGCGCTTCTGATTTTTTATCATCTCCCAGTTCAAAAAGGGTGGCTGCAAGCTGCGTGGCAATAATGGGACTGATGCTGTCGAGCGAACGGGCATATAAAAGAACCGGCAGTGAGGTTTTAATGGAGTCAATCACCCGCAGGTAACCCCCGAAGTTGTTAACCGCTGCGGTATCGGTAGGGTTTGCCTTTATGGCTGCTGTAAAAAAGAGCGCGGCCTGAAAATGGTTGCTGCCCCCGAGCATATACTCCACGCCAAGATCGGCAAGGCGACGCACACTTTCCTGGCTGAAACTATCTTTTTGAGCTTTTTTGTATTCATTGTCAAACCCCGATTTTTCAATGGCATTAAGCGTTGCATAGCTGCGTTTGAAAAACCTTTCGGCAATGTCTTTCACCATTTTTGCCGTAATGGTTTTGCTGATATCAATGCTTTTGGAATGATAAGCTGGGGTACTGTCCGGAAGGCCGGTTTTTTTCTTCATATCTGCAGTTGTGCCTCCGGCCTGTTTCAGCATATCCTTTTTCAGCTTTTCGGCATCTGCTTTGGTCATGGGTTTGTTGGGGTCAATGTTAATCCCCATTTTCTTCAGTTGCTCAATGGCTTCCTTTTGCATTTGCTCCATTTGCTGTTTGGTGGGCTGCTGTGCCGCAATAAAAAGATAGGTGAGCATGAAAATGAAAATGAAGAAAACCTTTTGCATAAACTCATTGGTTTAATAAGTTAGCTTTAACAGTACACAGAGTAGCTGCCGCATGGCAGCCACCCTGTTTCGCTGTATTACAAATCCACTTTTTACAATTTTATAAATTCAACCCGCCTGTTCAAAGCCTTATTGGTTACCGAATTGTTTTCAGCCACCGGAACCGTTTCGCCTTTACCATCTGTTTCCATGCGTGCCGCATCAATACCAAAGGTTTTGGTAAGTTCGGCTTTTACACTTGCTGCCCTTCTTTTCGAAAGGTCAAGATTGGAGGCATCGCTACCATCGCTGTCGGTATGGCCTACAATGGTTACCCGTACATCGGGGTTTTCTTTCAGTACATCTGCAATACCCTTCAGGGTTCCGTAGGATTCTGGTTTCAGTTTGGCCGAGTTAACGTCAAAGTATATACCGTAACTTACAATTTTACCCTCGGTTATCAGCTTACTGCGCATATCGGGCGCGCCAACGGCAATGCGTACATTGGTAATTAGTGCCGCGTTTTCTTCAAAGCGTATTCTGTCCATTTTTACAGATGCAAGCGGAAAAGCTTTTGGCAGGTCTATAATCTTGTTTTCATTCTGGTAAAGCCTTACCCTCGACTTTTGAACCCATACAGAAATATGGTATTGCTGATTGATTTTTGATTTAAATTCATCGTTGTCAATATGGCCGGTAACGCCCAAAAGTTGGCCCTCCTCCTCATTCATATAAGTTCTGTAGTTTGGCCTGCCGAAATATTCTACATAAAACTGAAATCCGGCTTTTCCCGGCACAGCACCTCCATCCCATGATTTGGCATTTATGCTTTGCATTAACCGGAAGCTATAGCCACCCATACCACCTTCCTCGCCCTGAATAGGCACCACATCAAACTCAATGGTGTAATTGTCCGGAAGTTTTAGCAGTTCATCGGTCCAAATAGCAAACCGTCCAGAATACTTCAGCCACTTCCCGGGAAACAGGTTTGAAGTCACAATTTCTCCGGATCCGTTGGTATTCCAGGCTGCCGGAAAGTCGCCTATATTCTCTCCGCTGAAGTCATCAAAAAAAATCACTTTTTCGCCAGGTACAAAATCAAATTTTGAATAGGTTTGAAGCGAGGTTGGCTCCTGTTGCACTACTTTGGAGGTATCTTTTGCGGTATTTGAAGACGCTTCTGCCTCTTTTTTCTGAGTTGTAGCGGTATCCGGGGCATTTTTATCCTTCTTCTTGAACATCCCTTTTACCCCTGATTCTAAACTGTTCAAACCCTTGTTAATGGTTTGGTCAACATTCTGATTTACTTTCTGCTCCGATTTTTTTTCTGTGGTTTTTACGGGATTTACTACCTGCGCGGTTGCAATGGTGGCGAACATAAACATACAGGCAACCACCACCAATACGATGGAGTGCTTCATAAGTACAATTTTTCTTTAGAAATATTGATTGGAAACCCGGTATTTATGGCTTTGAAATCAACGGGGGATATTACATCAAAGCCGGTAAGTCAACCCATAGGAGTAGCATTTTACGGGAAACATAAAGGTACGTGGTTAGGGCCGATTAAACAATGATCCTGGTGATTAACTTCATAACGGCAAACTGCCGTATTTCCCTGATAATTTATTTACCTGTATCTGCGTATTAACCACCTTCTTCATTGCTTCCTCATGCCTGATAATGGCAATACTTTTAATTCACACAATTATTTTTTGGTAAGGCTCCAGGTTATGGTCAGACCACCTTGTTTGACGGACCCCGACGAGGAATTAATCTGAGGGCTGTTTCCGGTGGCGGAATCCACAGTCCAGCCACCCAATGGCAAAATGCCCTCTGATGAATAACTGCCGCCGCCCATACTGCTGCTGAATGTAGCTTTGGCTTGTATCATTCCCAGGTTAATCGAGGTCTTACCTTCGAAAACAGAAATGCTGACATCCGTTTTATAGGTGCCTGAAGCAACGTCAGTTCCACTTCCTTCTGCTCCGGTTAGCTTATAAAAGTAGTTAACAGTGCATAGAGCAACATCATTATTGACTACACAATTCACAGAAAGATCGGTCTTCTGGCTTGCCTCAGGTCCACGCGGATCTTCATGTGGTATTTTATAATTTGTGTGTTCTTCAACTGTGATCCTTCCAGTCCAGGTTTTTTCAGGGCAGAGCTGGCTATTGTAATCATATAAATCGTCAATAAGTTTTTTCGAGACTTTTTCCGCTCCTTCAAATGATGCCTGACCACCAGGCAAAAATTCAAAAGTCCGGGAGATGGCCTTATTCTGCCCCTTTTTTATTATTAATGCCGAGATTGCGGTTTTATTATTAAAAACAGTAACACTAAGACTTACCAGATAGTCGCAGTTCATTTGATCGGCAATATTGGATAATACATTAATATCTCCTACTCCAAGTAACTCTTTTTGTCTTTCCCAATCCAACATCATATTAACTTCGGATTGGCTTAAAGAACTGACGCATGGAAATTTTTTTCTGAGCCCATTAAAAAACGCCGATTCAAGGTAGTTCAGGTAAGCTGCGGTTTCCTTGTTGTTTGCAGAAAGTACAATGTAGATTTTTGGATCTGCTGCATGCAGATATTCTGCGAGTATCAGCAACAGGCAAAGAATGGCTGTTTTCATTTTGGTTGAATTTTGTTTATCATGCAACAGGCACATTTTCTCAAACGGCAGGCTTCGAAGCACATGAAAATAGAAACAAGCCAATTCACCGAATCAAAACTTCTTCCTGTTGAAACCTGAACTATGGTTTAACGTATTGTTTTATTAAAAGTCAAATTCAGGCCGGGAAGGCAGTAAGAACGGGAAGGCGAAGGGAAGAATACTGATTACCAACTTACCGATTTCTTGCCGACCTTACCGTTTTACCGGCATTTGTACCAATACCCATATTCTATTCAATGAATTCAATACATAACTAAAAAATTCAATAGCACAACACATTATTGTTTAATCAACTCCACCCTCCTGTTCAGTGCCTTATTGGTTACCGAATTGTTTTCAGCCACAGGTACCGTTTCGCCTTTTCCATCGGTTTCCATCCGTGACGCATCAATACCAAAGGTTTTGGTAAGTTCGGCTTTTACACTTGCTGCCCTTCTTTTCGAAAGGTCGAGATTGGTGGCATCGCTGCCATCGCTGTCGGTATGCCCCACAATTTTAACCTTCACATCGGGGTTTTCTTTTAGTACATCTGCAATTCCTTTGAGGGTGCCGTACGATTCGGGCTTCAGTTTGGCAGAATTCACGTCAAAGTTTATACCGTAGGTGATTAATTTACCTTCGGTAATCAGTTTGTTGCGCAAATCTGGTAGTCCGGCGGCAACCCTGAAATTGGTAACCATCTGCCCGCATTCTCCCCACATCTCAAAACGCATCATATTAATCAGGAAACCGGGTTTAAATACTCTTGGTAAATCAAAAATCTTCACATCATCCTGGTAAACACGAAGCCTTGTTTTTTGAACCCAGAACGAAAGATGGTATTTCTTCCCGGCTTTCATCGTGGCATCTTCTTTTTCTCCATTGATGGTGTACCCTTCTTCATTATAGGCACTGTAAGTAGCCCGGTAGCCAAAATTCATCTTAATGCCTCCGTTGAGTCCGGGAACCGCACCTCCTTCGTTAAGGTCTTTGGGATTTTGGGCGTTGTACAAATAAAAACCATATTCGAATGCTTCAAAATCTTCCTGCACCGGCATGCAAACCACATCATATTCAATGGTAAAATTCTCAGGTAGCCTGAGCCCGTTATCAAGCGCAATACATCCTTCCCCCATCATTTTAAACCAATTACCGGGATATTGATTATTGGTTACCACTTCGCCTGAAGCGGTGGAATTCCAGCTGACGGGAAAATCACCCACGTTGGTATCCATGAAATCATCATAGAAGACTACCTTTTCACCTGGAATAAAGTCGAATTTAGAATAGGTTTGAAGCGAAGCGGGTTCTTGCGCGATCGGTTCCTGAAAGGCGGGCATGGTATGCTCTTTTACGGTGGATGTTCCCGGTTTTGCCGGGTCCTCCGCTGTTTTGGTATCCGTATTTCCTTTATTCTTAAAAATTCCCTTCAAGCCTGATTCTATTGAATTAAGCCCCTGATCTATTGTTTCATTAATGTTTTGATTGGCTTTTTGCGCGGTTGTTTTTTTGGGATCTGCCACCTGCGCGTACGATGGAATAGCCCAAAAGGAACATTCCGCGGCAATCAAGATGATAGCTGCGAATTTCATACTATTGGTTTGAAATGATTTGAAGCCCCGGAAAAAATCCGGATAATTGCAAGGAAAACGGGTGTTCCTGGTTAAGTTAAAATTCCATTGGTATGAAATTTTTTGAATAAGGATAAAGATACGATAAATACCAAAGCATCATCAGGCATAGAGATTCTTTTTAGCCTTTAATTTCAATACTGCTATACCCCCCTGCAGTCCGCACCACCTGTATCTGCGTGGTAATCCGCTCTTTCATCGCTTCTACATGGCTGATAACCCCAATGCTTTTACCTGCTTCACGTAAATTCTCCAGCGCATCCATAGCTACGTCAAGGGTTTCAGCGTCAAGGGTACCAAAGCCTTCGTCAATAAACAGGCTTTGGATTTGTACTTTGTTGCTTGCCAGGTCGCTAAGGCCCAGCGCAAGGGCAAGACTAACGAGGAAGGTTTCGCCACCGCTGAGCGTGCTGATGGGGCGGGCAATATCGGCCTGCCAGGCATCGGTTATTTCCAGTTCGAGGTTATCGCCGTTTTTTTTGGCAAGCAGGTAGCGGGGGCTGAAACGGGCTAAATGCCGGTTGGCGAGGGTGGTAAGATGGCCCAATGTGAGACCCTGCGCAAAATTGCGGAATTTGGTACCATCGGCCGAACCCACAAGGATGTTCAGGTTTTGCCAGCGCTGGAAAACCCCCTGCTGCCGTTTTTGTTCCTCCAGTTTAGCGGCTTGGTCCTGTTTGCGTCGCGCATCTTCTTGCAGTTCGCGCACCAAAGCGCCTACGGCCCGGTTGCCTTCTTCCAGCTTTACCAGCAGGCCTGCCAGTTGTTCTCTCGAAGATTGTTCATCGGTGCCGGCTGGCTGATGTTGAAGGTGCAGTTCCAGGTCCTGATTGTTTTTTGCGGTCAGGGCATCCAGTTCCTTCTCCCGCTGATCCAGTTGTTTTTCCTGTTCCATCAGGCTAATTGCTTCATCAGGCAAAAGCAAGGCTGCCGCCAGACCTTCCCTGGATGCAAATCCTTCCTTTTTAACCGCCTCATCCAGTTCCTTTTCACAGGCAGACAGCCGCACGTCAAGGCCTGAAATCTTATCGTTCAGGTTCTTGAGTTTGCCTTCGGTTTCCTTTCTTTCATCCACCAGCTTTTGCCAATGCTCGCGGGTTGATTTTTCATTCTCCCTTGCCTGCTTTTCAGTTTCCAATAAATGCTTTTTGGTTTCAGCAGGATTCGTGTCACCGGTAAACCCGAAAATCTGTTTTTCCAAATCACGGCTTTCGGCCTCCAACCTTTCCAGCGCCTTTTCAAGGGCAGAAGCCTCTTCTCCAAGTTGATTTATTTGTTGGGTAAGATGCTTCTCTGCCAGCAGAAACCTGTCTATTTCGGCATCAAGGGCTTTTGCCCGGTCGCTGTTTACCCGGTACTCTTCCTTATAGAAACGGAAACTTGCGGTAAGGTCCGCCGTTTGCTTACCATCCCATGCCAGCCCGAATGGCAAAGTGAAGGCTGTTATTTCCCTTATTAAAGTTGCTTCATTTCTGCTGTTACCGCCGAGTTCCTGTTGAAGCTTGCTTTTGCGTTCATTTAGTTTACTGAGGGATTCATTGGCTGCTTCCAGCTTGTTCCTGCGGATCAGTTGTTCATTATTCAGGTTTTGCAATGAAGTTTCCCTTTCCTGCCGCTGCAACAATAATGGCTTTAGCTTTTGCCAGGTATTTTGAAGGGAAACCAATTGCCCGGTTAAATTTTGGTGTAATTGCTGCCATGATTCCTGTTGGGTGATAGGCGGGGGATTTTCAAAAGATGAAATTCCT
>Ga0209097_10004556_pt1 | contig 10191 bp, 4 predicted proteins | sample AD_UKC052_MetaG_FD_184419 | JGI IMG/M metagenome (GOLD analysis project Ga0209097, IMG submission 184419) | Active sludge microbial communities of municipal wastewater-treating anaerobic digesters from USA - AD_UKC052_MetaG (SPAdes) (version 2) | ecosystem: Engineered > Bioreactor > Anaerobic >... | reverse complement strand
TTCGACGGTACGGAGCATGTCGGTTTTGGAAATACCGGAAGCGCCTCGGACGGGTGTGTCTTTCCGGCGCAAAAAATTCGCCTGCTCGTACATGGCCTGTAGCATCATCGGATCGAAGGCCATGTAAGGAATGGTGTCGGGGCCTTTCGGGTGGAAAACGGAAGGAGAGAGTTTGCGTTTAACGCGGGCGCCTTTTTTGTTTTCCTCCGGTTCCGGCTCGGCAGGCAGTGCCGCTACTTCCGGTTCAGGAGCGACGTCTTTTCTGCTGACGACGACACTTTCAGGATTTGCCTTGAATGGAATGAGCACTTTCTCCGGTCCGACGCGGTGCATCATCCAGAGAGAGGTCAGACACGCTACCAGCGGAAGCGCATCCAGGAGCAGTATTTTTTTTGTCAGCGACATACGTGGGAGGACTTTCGCTTTGCCAAAAGTAGCAAGTTTGTCGAGAAAGTCTCCTTCGTGTGGATAATTTTCTGTGGTGATTTTTCGCATGATTCTGCAAAGGTGTGCATTCTCCGCAAAATTTTATTCTAAAACTGCCAATTTCTTGTGCCCGGCTTCATGGATCGTAGTACATTTGCAACGCTTTAACCAAATTATTATCAAACAACCCGAGCGGTGGCCCACCAAGTCCCGTTTACTCTGACATTACCTCTGCAATATGGCGCGCGTTGAACTCGTAATGCCCAAAATGGGCGAAAGCATTATGGAAGCCACCATTCTCAAGTGGCGTAAAAAAGCCGGGGACCGCATCGAACTCGATGAACCGGTGCTCGATATCGCTACCGACAAGGTAGACAGCGAGGTTCCTTCCCCTGTGGCCGGCATTCTGGTAGAAATACTTTTCCAGGAAAATGACGTCGTTCCGATCAACAAGGTGATCGCCGTGATCGAAACGGATGCAGCCAGTGCACAACCTGCCGCTTCGCCTGCTGTAAGCCAGCCTGCGCCTTCCAATGGTCAGAACGAGGCCGCCGCAGTGCCTTATATGCCGGCTACCGCTGCTGTCGCCGCTCCGGCTGTAAGCGTCGGCGGATCAGCCCGGTTCTACTCGCCGCTGGTGAAAACCATTGCAAAAGAAGAGCAGATTGGCCAGGCAGAACTCGATACCATTCCAGGCTCGGGCCATGACGGCCGCGTCACCAAAAAAGACATGCTCGCTTACGTTTCCGGGCGACAAAAAGGAAGCAGCACTGCCGTGCCCGCTGCGCCCGCCGTTTCGGCCCCCGCCACAGCCCCCGCTGTACCGCAGTCGCCGGCCGTGAGCATCAGCGGCAATGTTGAAATTGTGGAAATGGACCGCATGCGCAAACTCATCGCCGACCACATGGTGATGAGCAAACACACGAGTCCGCACGTCACTTCTTTTGTAGAAGTAGACGTCACCAACATGGTCAACTGGCGCAACAACGTCAAGGAGAAATTCAAAAAACAATACGGCGAGAATATCACGTTCACGCCGATCTTCATCGAGGCCGTCGTACGGGCTATCCGCGATTTCCCGATGATCAACGCTTCCATTGACGGCACCCGCATCATCATTAAAAAGGACATCAACATCGGCATGGCCGCGGCGCTGCCTTCCGGCAACCTGATCGTACCTGTCATCAAAAATGCCGACACGCTCAACCTGATCGGACTCAGCAAACAGGTGAACGAACTCGCCGCCCGCGCCCGCCAGAACCAGTTGAAACCCGAAGAAATTCAGGGCGGTACGTTCACCCTGACCAACGTAGGTACGTTCGGAAACGTAATGGGCACACCGATCATCAACCAGCCGCAGGTAGCCATTATGGCCGTCGGCGCCATTCGCAAAAAGCCGGCCGTGCTCGAAACGGAATACGGAGACGTGATCGCGGTGCGCCAGATGATGTTCCTGTCACTGTCGTACGACCACCGCGTGGTAGACGGTATGCTGGGCGGGTCGTTCCTGCGCCGGGTAGCCGATTACCTGGAGCAATTCGAAGCCAATCGGAGTATTTAGGGTGTCGTGTTTGGTGTTTGGGGCGCGTTGCCTTCGGCCAATAGGGTGTTTAGTTTTTAGTGTTTCGTGTTTGGGGCGCATTGCCTTCGGCCAATAGGGGTGTTTAGTTTTTAGTGTTTCGTGTTTGGGGCGCATTGCCTTCGGTGGATTAGTAAAGCCGGGGGCAATGCGCCCCAAACACCATACACTAAACACCAAACACTCTAAAGGCACTCAAAGCGCCAGTTTTTTTCCGAAAAATATTCCAGCAGCCGGGGCAGTGCGTAGCGCAGGTTGGGTTCCGCTTTCAGGCTGTCGTGCAGTACCACAATGGATCCGGGGCGGCTGTGCCGGATAATATGCTCCAGGCATTTTTCGGGGCGCAGATTCCGGTCGAAATCGCCGCTCAACACATCCCACATCACGATCCGGTAATTTTTGCGGAGCGCCTGCGCCTGTTCGGACAGAATACGTCCGTAAGGCGGGCGAAACAGGTTGCCCGGCACGTGTTCGGCGCAGGACTGTACATTTTGCAGGTAATCGGAAATATTTGTTTTCCAGCCGTTTAGGTGGTTGTGGGTATGATTGCCCACGGAATGGCCTTCTTCGGTGATCCGTTGAAAGATTTGCGGATGCCGCTGCACGTTTTCACCGACGCAAAAGAATGTGGCGCGCGCGCCTGCAGAGCCGAGCGTATCCAGCACCCAGGGTGTCACCCCCGGAATAGGGCCATCGTCGAACGTCAGGTATAACACATTGTCCGCCGTCGGTACGCGCCAGGTAAAGCCTGGTAGCAAACGTTGTACGATAGCAGGTGTTTTAACTAAATACATATATACAATGCAAAAAATACGAGCGCGGATGAGTTGCAGTTAAAAACCTGACTGTCAATCATTTATCGCCGTTTTATTTTTGAATATTTCCAAAAAAATTCTACCGCACCTTGTGAAGGTTTTGCCAATTAACGACACGAAGGGTCCGCAAAAGCAGAAAACTGTTACTTTTGCTGCGGTTTATGCAAAGCGCGACGGCTGGTCATTTCGGTCGCCGCGCATTTTTTTCTCCGATAATGACCGATCGGGGCGGCAAGGTAGTTATATGGCAACATCTTTGCGGCCCGGATTTTATAGTTAAAACATACGATGTCCGTTCGAGTAAGATTTGCTCCTTCCCCCACCGGCGCACTCCATATTGGCGGCGTGCGTACTGCCCTTTACAATTACCTTTTTGCTCGACAACAGGGTGGCACTTTTATTCTCCGGATCGAAGATACCGACCAGGCGCGTTATGTGCCGGGCGCGGAACAATACATCATCGAGACCCTCAAGTGGGTCGGCTTGCTACCCGACGAGGGCGTCGGTTTCGGGGGCGACAAAGGCCCGTACCGGCAAAGCGACCGCAAGGAAATTTACCACAAATATGCGCACGAACTCGTGCAGCGCGGACATGCTTATTATGCTTTCGACACCCCGGAAGCATTGGACGTTCGCCGGCAGTCGGAAGACAATTTCACATACAACCACCTGACGCGCAACGGCTTATCCAATAGCCTGACCCTGCCCGCCTCCGAAGTGGAAAGCCGCCTGCAGGCCGGCGGGCCTTTCGTGGTTCGCCTGAAAGTGGAGCCCGGCCGCCAGATACACATCAACGACCTGATTCGCGGCGACGTCATTTTTCAGAGCAGCGAACTCGACGACAAGGTGTTGTTGAAAGCCGACGGTATGCCGACGTATCACCTGGCCAACATCGTCGACGACCACCTGATGGAGATCACACACGTGATCCGCGGCGAAGAATGGCTTCCGAGCACGGCGCACCACGTGTTGCTGTATGAGGGATTCGGCTGGTCGGATACCATGCCGCGTTTTTCGCACCTGCCGCTTATTCTGAAACCTGTCGGCAATGGCAAACTGAGCAAACGCGACGGCGCAAAATTCGGCATCCCTGTGTTCCCGCTTGAATGGACCGGCGGCACGGCGGAAGAGAATTTCAGCGGATTCCGCGACACGGGTTTTATGCCCGAAGCGGTCATCAATTTCCTTGCATTGCTGGGCTGGCATCCCGGCGGCGAACAGGAAATATTTACCCTGGAAGAACTGGTGCAGGCATTTTCGGTGGACCACATCAGCAAGGGCGGCGCCCGCTTCGATTACGAAAAAGCGAAATGGTTCAACCAGAAATATATCCAGGCAGCCGATAACGCCGTTCTGGCCTCTTACATCGGGCCGCTGGCAAAAAATAAAGGTTACGAAGCAACGGAGGAATACCTGCAACAGGTAGCGGGCCTGATGAAGGAACGGGTGACTTTTTTGCCCGACTTCGTTGAAACAGGATATTATTTGTTCGAGCCGGTACGGGAATACGACCGGGAAACGTTCCAGAAGAAATGGACGCCTGCGATTGCCGTTTTTTTTAACGAACTGATCGGATTGGTGGCTACTTTTGATACTTTTAATGCCCTTGCCCTGGAAGAAGCCGTGAAGCATTTCATTCAGGAAAAAGGATTCAAGCCCGGCGACGTACTGCCGCTGCTGCGCCTCGCACTGGCAGGAACGATGAAAGGCCCGGCAGTGTTCGATATGGCGGCAGCGCTCGGCCGCGAAGAAACCGCCCGGCGTTTACGGGCGCTTACCCAATTGCAATAAATAGAAGATTGCGGCAGCATTGAATGAACCCGAAAACCATTCGTGTGAAATAACCCCGTTTTTTGCATCTGAAAACTACTTGAAACATGTCCAAACAGAAAAAAGCGCCCAGTTCATCTGACAAGACTGAAAAAAAAGAAAAGGCATTGAAAAATATCGAAATCCGGGTCAATTCGCTTGGCCAGATTGAAAAGGATTTCAATATCGACGACATCAATTCCTTTCTGAACCAGACCGTTCCGGATAAAAAGTTTGAAGAAGGGGGAAATTGAGGGAGAGGATTTGAACATCTGACGATATAAGAAAGTGTTTCAAATACTCGAATCCTCGTATCTTCCATTACTCGCATCTCCCGATACCACATACCTGACATCTTCAGCCGTTTCTCTTTAATCCTGACAACCGAAAATATCCCTTGACAGTTGGATTGGTTTCCCCAGATCCGATCCGGTAAATGAACTCGTCCGTATGGCAAACCGGTTACGCAAAACTTTGCGGGCAATACCTTTTCTGTGTGGTATTTGTTTAAGCCTATTCCCCGCCCGACATCTGGTAGCCCAGAGTAACTATTTTAATGTCCCGCCGCTTACCCAGCCGAACCTATCCGTTGGCGCCAATTGCACTGCTACGCTACAGGGCAACATAACGCCCCCTGTTGTGACGTCCACGATCGGAGCCACGATCACAGTGTCTATGTTTGATCCGATCGGGTCGGGCTACCCCCTGAATGATGTATGGCCCGTCGGAACCGGTATTCCGGTCGTGTGGTACGTGGAAGACGACCAGGGGCATTCATACAGTTTTAACTACCTGCTGGTGCATACGGTGGACACTACGCCACCGGTATTCGACCTCACCGGCGTTTCCAATCCCTTGTTTTTGAGTTCCGTTGTGCAGGTGCCGCCGCTCGGGCCCCTGCCGGCTACGGACAACTGTACTGCCAGCAATAACCTGACCCAAACCTTTACGGAAACTCCGCGCCCCGACACCTGCGATGCGGGGTCTTTTACCCGCACCTGGCGCGTAACCGACCAGTCGGGCAATACCACCACATTTACCCAAACCATACAGATCACGGTAGACAACCTGTCGCCGATCATTATGGCGCCGTTTCCGGCCAATGGCTCTTCGCCCTGTGAAGATCTGCCCGGCGCTTACCAGACCTGGCTGGCTACTCAAACCGCAAATTTTAATGCAACCGACCCTTCCGGCATTCTTTCGCTGACCAATAACGCACCTGTCGATTTTCCTGCCGGATGCCCCGGACCTGTGACGGTCACTTTCGTGGCGAAGGACAATTGTTTGTTGGTCACTTTCCGGACTGTAACTTTTTCCACTTCCGATACCGAGGCGCCACAGGTAACGACGGCGCCGAAAGATACCGTGGCCTATTGCGCGGTCAACGGCAGCCAGATAACCCGCCTGGGCGAATGGATCAATACGCGTGGGTATTCACAAATCAGCGACGCGTGTACCGGCGTTACTTTTCGCACCGAAATCGACGGCTCTCCGGTAGATTCGGCGCAAATCGTAGCCGCTTTGCTGGCCTCCTACGCAAACGGTTGTAACACCGATACGATTGGCAGTCAAATTTTTAACAAGGTCCGCGGCCTGGTTACCGTCGATTGGTATGCAGCAGATGCCTGTGGCAACGAAACGTTTGCCGGGCAATCCACTTTCGGGGTAATCGACACGCTGCCCCCCGTCATTACCGGCGTGAATGTGACGGAAGAATGCGGCGCTACGGCACAGGACAATTCTGCCCTCCAGAGCTGGATCAATGCGCATGGGAACACCACGATTACCGACGAATGTTCGGAAATTTCGTGGGCCAATTTCACGTTCGTCACCTCCACCGGCCAGTCCGGAACGGGACTTTTCAACAGCGGCCCCTACCCGCAGGTACAGGCGCACAATTGCAACTGGTGGGCAGACGTCACTTTCCGCGCTTTCGACGGCTGCGGCAACCTGGGCCTGAAAACCCTGCGCTTTCAAATTGAAGATAACACCGATCCGGTGATCGCCGGTTTCCAGGACACCATCATGCTGGCCTGCCCGAATCCGGTGCCAACGCTTTCCACACAATTCGTATCCGACAATTGTGATACGAGTCTCGTTATTGGAAATACGATCGTACGCTCCGATTCCCTGTGCGACGGATCGTACACCATGACTGTCACCTGGTCGGCCACCGACGACTGCGGAAATACGGGTATCGCCGTTCAGACGGTGCTGGTTCGCGACACCATTGCACCGATTTTCACACTGGTTCCGGCAAACAAAACATTCCGCTGCGATACGTTCTTATTGCCTGCCGTTCCGGTAATGGGTGTCGATATCAACGCCACCGACAATTGCAGCCCGGTAACCGGCATCACCACCCAAACCGTTTCCAACCAAAATCCCGACCCGAATACTTGCGGATACTATACCTACCAGATTACACGCACATTTACCGCCACCGATGAATGCAACAATACCCGGACTGCGACACAGGTGATTTCTGTAGTGGATAGCCTCGGGCCGGTTTTTGCCGGATATACCGACACGACCGGCGTGTGCGACGTGGCGCCCGTGTTGCCAATCCCCATAGCCACCGACGCCTGTAGCGGCATAACTGCCACGCCCGACACCGTCAGCGTGGTCACCACACCCGGCCTCTGCCCGAATTCCTACACTTTGACCATTACCTGGATTGCGCGGGACGTTTGCAACAATAGCAGCACGTTTACACAAAATATTGCCATTTCCGACACCGTACGGCCGGTGCTGACGAATATTCCGCCCAATGTGACAGTGTCTTGCGATGCCATCCCGTTGGCTCCGAACGTGAGCACATTCAATGCAACGGACAATTGCGACAATGCCGTGGACGTCACGCTGCTTGAAACGGAATTGCGGAACCCCGACCCGAACAACTGCGACCACTGGACCAATTACGTGATCCGCCGCGAATGGACGGCAACCGACAATTGTGGAAACACCAGAAAGTACACACAAAATATTCTTATTCAGGATAATACGCCACCGCAACTGGTGGCGCCGGCAGCACTGGCGCTGCCCAATGACCCGGGCGAATGCGGGCGGGATTTTACCATACCGCCTCCTGTTTCCGTGTTCGACATTTGCACTTCACTGCCTGTGCCCGTCGTGCTGCGGGATACGGTCATGCTGGTAAAATCTGCCCCCGGTCTGCCCGGGGAAACCCCAGTCGACACCGTCGTTTTTCAGTGGAATGCACTAAATATTGCACCCGCCGAGCCGGTAACGGGAAGCGCTGCACTGCGCATTTATCTCGACAATGCCGATGCGGACTTGTCTACAGAAACTTTCACCATTCTGGGTGAAAACAATACCCCGCTGGGTATTACTACACTTGTGACGCCTGCACAATGCGGTTCCGGCTTTACGGATGTGACGATTCCGGCAGCCCTGTTGAACAACTGGCTGCAAGACGGCATACTTACCCTGCGGCTGGCGCCCAATAATTCGGGTGGAGATGCTGTCAATGCCGTTTGTATGGGTGGCAGTTTTGCACGTGCGCAACTCCAGTACACATTTGCCGATCCGCAGGTACCGGTTGCCCTGAAATTCAGCCTGGATGCGAGCCCCGCCCAGCCTTTTCCGGCAGCGGCGCCGTTCTTTTTAGCGCCGGGGCTACACACCATTGTGTATACCGCTACGGATTGTGCCGGAAACGAAGTGACCGCTTCTTCGACCGTTACGGTAAGTGACCAGGAACCGCCGGTCATTACGCCGCCGCCGACACAAACCGCTTATTTGCAGGCCGGTGAGTGCGAAACGGTGGTGACTTTGCCATTTCCCGCAATTTCCGACAACTGCGACGTATCGGGCAGCCTGACGCAGGCTTCGGCTATTTTGCCGCTGAAATTTTCCAATGATCCGAATGCGGGGCTGATCCCGAACATGGTCACGCTGACTATCTCCGGGCTTGTCCCGAATGCTGTTAGCGGAGGCGTGTTGAAAATCCGTCATAAAGGCGACAACGATCAGGTAGGCGAGTTTTTTAAAGTGTTGGATGAAAACAATGTGCCCCTCCCAAACACCAGTTATGGTACGGTTGCCGGCGTATGCACGGAATTTCATGAAACGCTTATCACCGTTTCCGCCGCGCAAATCAACAACTGGGCGGCCAACGGCACTACGACGATCAAACTGGTGGCCAACAATGAAGCGGGCACCTTTTTCGAGTTTATCGGTCCTTGCGGCCCGCTGATGCCCGACCAAACCGACGGCATCAGCCGCATACAGGCCGTGCTGGAATACAGTTTCGCGGTAGTGACCTATGAAATTCGCAACAGTGCCGATCAGTTGGTACAAACAGGCGGACTCAACGGCGGGGAAACGAATGTCGTTCTTTCGCCGGATACCTACTCGGTCGATTACCTGACCAGCGACGTGCACGGTCTGGAGGGCAGCACTACTTATCAGTTAAATGTGCTCGACACCATCCGGCCGACAGCCATTTGCCAGCCCACGACGATTTACGTAAATCCTTCCGGCGCTCCGGGTTCCAATTATACGCTGTTGCCTTCGGAAATCGACAATGGAAGTACGGACAATTGCCCGGGCTCGCTGATTTTCCAGTTGTCGCCTAACGTGTTTACCTGCGCCCAGGCGTCGAATAATTTCAATGTGACGCTGACGGTGACGGATAGTTCGGGTAATTCCGCTTCCTGCACCACCATCGTGCGGGTGGAAAACGCCCTGCCAATGCCCACGTATTCTCCGGTCTGCGAAGGTGGCGTATTGCAGTTGATGGCCAACCCGCCGGCGGCAGCGCCCAACGCGTTTACCTATTTGTGGAACGGGCCGAATGGTTATATGAGCACTTCGCAAAACCCCATCCGTAACCCGGCCCAGCTAAGTCATGAAGGGCTTTATTCCGTAAAAATCACCGGCCTAACCGGGTGTATGTCAACTGGATTCGTGACCGTAGACCTCACGAACCTGCCCAACCAGCCGATGCTGAGTGTAACGAATTCTACTTTGTGTAGCGGCGATAATATTGTGCTGACGACTCCCACTTACCCTGGTGGGAGCCCGCTGTACCAGTGGTTTCTGGGAGTGCCCGGGAATTCCGTTTTGCTGGCAACATTGCCGCTCCCGACTTTTACCTTGTCGGAGGCAGACTCGGGTGCCTACCAGTTTTACGTAAAAGTATCAGCATCCGGTTGCCTTTCATTGAATTCGGAAGTATTGACTGTAATTGTTTCGCCCCGTCCAACTGCACAACTCGATCAGGAGGTCATCAACGTTTGTGAAGGCCAGCCAATCATTCTGGGAACACCTTCTACGGGTACCGGTATGACGTACCACTGGACCGGACCAGGCGGGTTTGAATATTTTGTCCAAAATCCGCCGCCCATTCTGAGCGCGGCTCCCTTCAATGCAGGTACGTATACATTGGTAGTAACCCAAAACGGATGCGTATCCAAACCGGCCACGGTGCAGGTAATTGTGCGGCCCAAACCCGCCAAACCTTTCCTGAGCGGCTCCAACCAGGTGTGCGAAGGCGCCAATATCACTTTGCTGGCGAGCACACCTACGGCAGCGCAA
>Ga0209097_10004550_pt1 | contig 10199 bp, 12 predicted proteins | sample AD_UKC052_MetaG_FD_184419 | JGI IMG/M metagenome (GOLD analysis project Ga0209097, IMG submission 184419) | Active sludge microbial communities of municipal wastewater-treating anaerobic digesters from USA - AD_UKC052_MetaG (SPAdes) (version 2) | ecosystem: Engineered > Bioreactor > Anaerobic >... | reverse complement strand
CTGAGTCCTAAGCAAATCCGAGAGCTGAGGAACCTGGAGCGCCTGGCCGTGAACGCGGAAGGCACCATCAAGGTTCTGAGAGAGCGGCATGACGCAGCGAAGGCGAGGGAACGTCAGGATGGAAGCTAGGTGCGACGAGTGCGGCAGAATCTTCACAGCGGCGCCACAGACCCGCCAGGAAGGCGAGATCGAAACGACGTTCTTTGCCTGTGCGCACTGCGGCCGTGAATACGTCGTGTGCCGAACTGATCCCGGGATACGCGCGCTGCAGACGCAAGCCGAGCGCCAGCGCCAGCGTAACAGGGAGCGGCAGAGGCAGGGCGAACTGACCAAGAGGCACATAGGACATATGCGACGCAAGGCGAATCAACTGAGAGCCGGTCTGGATGCACTGAACAGGACCAAGTAGCCGGGCGCAACTGAATAGAGATCGACCGCCAGGGGATGACCCCGAGGCGGTTTTTTCATGCCCGGAGGGAGGTGGAAGAGTGAAGTTCGATGAGTGGATACGGGCAGTAGGCGAGATGAGCGAGGTCGGCGGTGACGCGGTCCCTATTGCCGGCTACGTCTGCGGCGAGATGGCGGTGAGCGAGATCCCCCTGAACCCTAGCATCGACGTCGCCGCGCTGAAGGCCGGCGATCCCGAGCCCCTTGAGACGGTGGTAGCCGTGCCTGCTACCAAGAGCCGGCGGGGCTGGCGCTACACGTCCGAGTCCCTGAAGAACATCGTTGATGCGACGATGGCTCAGGGCCTGCCGGGATTCCTGGGGCATCAGAAGCCGGAGAACGTCGAGTCCGAGTTCCCCACGCCGGTTACGCACTGGGTAGGGGCGAAGTTCGACGATAATGCCGAGGTCAAGGACGCCAAGGGTGAGATCGTCGGTAAGGGCATTGCCTACTTCCGGGGCGTCGTCGACCAGGCTGCCAACGATCTCAAGCGTTGGATTAAGGCCGGCACGATCAAGACCGTGAGCATCTTCGGCGTCCCGAAGCTGCAGCAGGTCGGAGGCGAGACGTATGTAGTCGGGTATCAGCCTCTCAGCATCGACTGGACGCCGCTAGGCCGGGCAGGCATGCCCACGGCCATAGTCGCTCTCGGAGAGATGGACGACCCCGCAGGCGAGCTCGACGGCAGTCACGAGGAGCTACGTGACGCCATACGGGCGGCGGCAAGGGCGACTCTCGGCGACAGCGCCTGGGTGCGGCGAGTCTACGATTCCTACGCGATCATCGAGGAGGAGACCAAGACCGAGGGCGTCAAGCTATGGCGGATCCCGTACGGAGTCGTCGACGATAAGGTGCAACTCGGGGTGAAGACGGAAGTCCAGGAGGTCAAGAGCTACGTGCCTGTTACAGGCGAGATAGACACTGGGGGTGGAGAGAAGTTGACTTGGAAAGAACTCATAGCCCAGCTGAAACCCATGCTGGACAGTAAAGAAGTGACACTGGGACAGGTCATTGGCGAGATGGGCCTGACAGCTCAGGTGGTGGCCGGCGAAATGGCCGACGTCAAGACGGCCATGGATGCCGCGGCGACGCTGGCGCAGGTGCGCGAGGCGCTGGGAGTGTCCGGCGAGATGGACGTGGTCCAGGCAGCCAAGACCGCTGCCGAAGCCGTCACCGCTCAGGCTCAGGCGACTCACGATGCCATGGTGACCGGGGCGCTGACCGAGAAGGTCAAGGGCGAGATGGCGCAGGACCTCGTTAGGCGCATACTCGTCGTGCCGGTGGGGGCCACCAAGGAGCAGGTCGCCGGCGAGATCGACAAGCTGCTCGGTGACGACAAGATCAAGGCCGCGCTCAGCAAGCTCTACACGGATCAGCCCGTGCCCATGAGCAACGGCGGCACACAGCAGTCCACGAGCCTCCGCACCAAGCGGCAGGCCATATAGGGATTCGGAGGTGACACATCAATGGGACGCAAAGTAAGCGACGGCAAGTCGGTTAGGGTGACCGTGCCTGAGAACACCACGGTGGAGCAGGGCGCATTTGCGCTGCTCGATGGGTTTCTCGGGCTGGCGGCTCAGAAGGTTGTAACCGGCGCGGGAGAGACGAAGGGCCTCGTTCTCAACATCGAGCCTGGCGAGTATGAGACCAGCCAGATCGATGCGACTCAGGACTTCGCTGTGGGGACCAAGATCTACTGGGATTCCACCGCGAAGAAGTTCACGGAGACCCCGACGGCGGTGCTCGCAGGGGTGGTAACCCTGGCCAAGGATGCCGGGGGTGTGATCTGGTTCCGCGTGGCGCCCGGAATCATCAACGACGAGGCCGCGACTGCGATCGGCACAATGACCGCGCTGACCACGACCGAGAAGAGCACGCTGGTCGAGGCCATCAACGAAGTCGATGCCCACGCCGACGAGGCCGCGACTGCGATCGGCACAATGACCGCGCTGACCACGACCGAGAAGAGCACGCTGGTCGAGGCCATCAATGAAGTCGATGCCCACGCCGACGCGGCCAACGCTGCGATCGGCACAATGACCGCGCTGACCACGACCGAGAAGAGCACGCTGGTCGAGGCCATCAATGAGGTTGACACCGCGGCGGCGGCCGCCCAGGCGGATGCAACCACGGCGCTTGCCCGTGTAGCGGCTAAGGTTGCATGCGCCGAGGCTGCCACCGATGAAGAGGTGCGTACGGCGCTCAGGGCCCTGCTGACGGCGCTCCAGGCCGCCGGCCTGATGGCTGCCGAGTAAGCGATCAAGGATTGAGAGGTGACAGCAAGTGAGAATAGTCAGCATCGATACCCTCCGGGCGGAGCGGCGCAAGCAGAACGTTGAGGTGGACGTGCCCTTCATCGGGCCTGGCGGCAAGCCGGGCTCCGTCAAGAAGCGCATCGTCAACGGCGAAATGGAGATCCTCGAACTCACAAAACCCATAGGCGAGATGCTCACCACGCCTGCCGGGCTCTACGAGCTCGTGCAGAAGAGCGTCATCGACCTGGAACTGGGACGGGAGCAGGTGCCTCTGCTCTACTCGCCGATCTATCGCAGGATAGAGGACGCGAACTTCACGGAGCACGTAGACATCAAGCCCTTCCTCAATGCTCAGGTCGTGTTCCTAGAGCACATGGAGCTCGAGGAGATCAAGCTCGGCGCACGCAAGATCGGCGAGAAGGACACCGTACCCATCGTGACGTGGGCGACTGGCTTCCAGATCACCGAGGACATGCGCGTCTACGACAAGACCTGGGAGATCACGGAGCTGAACAGGGCGACGGGCGAGGCCTACAACGCGCTCCTCAACCACCTGCATCTGTACCCGATCATCAGCTTCAACTACGCGGTCAAGAACAAGACGGCGGCAAATGCCACGGAGACGACCTACAGGGAGAAACTACGCGCCACCCTGAAGGCCGCCCTGGTCCATGCCAGCCAGGACCGGAACACCGACACCAGGTCGCCCCGGAGACCCAACATCTTGCTGGCTCACTCCAGCAAGCGTTGGGACATCGAGGAGGTGCTGCAGCGCATGGTGATCGGCGGAACCGAATACCCGGCGGTGTCGGGTATCGACACCATGATCTTCTACGACGGTTGGTCGACGGCTGTCGGCGAGAAGACCTACGAGTACGCAGGCGTCGACCCCGGCAAGGCGTATCTCGTCGAGGGGCAGAGGTACTTCCGCGAGCTGGTCAAGCACGACCTGATGGTCGACGCGGGGAACGCGGACCTCTCCAGGCTGGTCGAGGAGCTTGTGGTCGCCAGGGCCCGGCGCGGCGTCGTGGCGAGCCCTGCCAACGCCGTCGAAGAGATCACTCTCCCGTAGGGCGGGAGGTGATCTAGATGGCCAGATGTAAGGACTGCGCCTGGTTTCCGTGGAAGCCGGGCGCTGATCTTTCCGGGCTGCCAGCGATGAGGTGCCATCCGGAGTCGCCCATGAGGCGCTGGAACAATGCGGGGGCAGAGACCACGTGCGAACACTACAAAGCCGCCAAGCCCGTGGAACCTCGTCCGCAGCCGGAACCCAAGCCGGCGCACGAGCCGCCTGTCGAAGCGCCAGCGCCGGCCAAGCCAAAACCGAGAACCAAGCGCAAGGGGTGATCCCATGACCCCTACAGCAGAACTCAGGGCCCGCCTGCGCAAGCTCCTTGACGAGCGCATACCTTCAGGCGGCAGCGACTCTGACACGCGCCTGCTCGACGAGGATCTGGACGAGATCCTGACCGAGTCGACCAGCGTGTTCGCCGCGGCTGCCATGGGCTGGACCATGAAAGCCGGGATGCTCCAGTCGGAGATGGGCGACGTCGAAAGGCTGACACTGGGCCAGGAGACTGAGCAGTTGGTGTCGCTCAGGGATCGCCTAACCTACGCCCTGGGCATGGCGGACAAGTATGCCTCGATGGCCAAGGCCTCGGGGCAGGGCAGCGTGATGCTGAGAGTCAAGCCTGCCGAGGAGTGGACGCCATGAACGCGGCACAGGCCAGACGGAACGTAGAACGCCAGATCGCACGCAATCCAAGCTCCATAGCAATCAAGCGCATGCGAGAGGTAGACGACGGGGCCGGGGGTTCCTACCGAGAGACGGTGGGACTTCCGGCCCAGACCGTGCGCATCTTCATGAGCACGCTTGCAGGCACTGACGCCAAGGATTCTACCGGCTTGGGCGGCCATATCCAGACGCAGCGATGGGGACTGCTGGCCATGTGGGACGCGGACATCATCAGGGGCGACACGTTCACGCACCAGGGCCGGCAGTTCAGGGTCCGTGCCATAAGCCCAGCGAGCACGGGCGGGCAAACCACGGCGATACATGCCGATCTCGAGGAGGTGAGCTGACGCCATGCCGGGGCTCGATAACGTGATAGGCAACCTCAAGGGCTGCGAGGACCGCATGCGGGCAGCGCTCCACGGCCTTGGCATGCAGACTGCCGCGCAGATGGAGGCCTACGCTAAGCAGAACGCGCCGTGGAAAGACGACACTACTCATGCTCGTGGCGGACTGCGCGGCGAGGTTCTTGAAGAGGACGGTAAGCTCAAGCTCCGTATAGCTCACACGATGGAATACGGCGTATACCTCGAGCTGAGCCGCAAGGGCCGGCGGCCGATTTTGGAACCCACGGCGCAGAAGTTCGCGCCTGAGTTCTTCGACGCGGCCAAGGAGTTGCTGACCAAATGAGGGCAACGCTCTACAAGCATCTCATGGACAACTGCCGGACCGTTCGCACCTGGCTGCAGCCGCACAAGGCGACAAAGGACACGTCCAAACCCTACGGCGTGATCGAGATGGGTGAGGAGACCCCCGCTCCGTTCAACCGGGTGGGGCGTTTTCAGTCCGTCTCTGTCTGGCTCTACTTCGCCGAGGGCAGCTATGTGCCCGTGGATACGGCGGTGGATGAGGTCAAGCGGCTCCTGCACAACGCGGAGCTTACGGGGACCAACGGGCGCAGGTTCGCACTCGAGTGGGACCAGACGATGCGCGACTACTACGACCCCGACCTGCAGGCGGTCGGGAAGCGAATCGATTTCAGAATTCCACGTGGAGGTTGATAACGAATGGCTGACAACGTATACGGCGTGCGGCGCGTCGTGCTCACGGAGCTCAATCAGGACGGCTCTACGAAGGTGGACGGAAAGGTCATCACCATCAACAGCCCGCAGGAGGTCTCCTACTCGCCTAACATCAAGGAGGGCGGGGAGACCGAACTGCGCGGCGGGGACAAGCTCATCGCGACAGTCAAGGATGACGACACGCTGACCTCCATAACGGCGACATTCAAGGACGCCAAGCTGGACATCGAGGCCATGGCGCTGATCGGCGGAGGAACGGTTACCGGCACTGGAGAAACAGCCAAGTACGCGGCGCCCAAGATGAGCGAGACTACGAGGACGCCGTTCAAGGCGGAGATCTATTCGGCTCGCTATGCTGACGGCTCCAACACCGCCGGCGACATCGCGGGGTACACCAAGGTGACCCTGAATTACGCGAAGGGCAAGATCCCGTCCTTTGCGCAGGCTGACAAGGCGTTCTCTGTGCCGTCCTACACCATCGTCGGGACAGATAACCGCAGCACGCAGGCATCCTGCTACGGCATCGAGCGCGTGGCTGCGCTGCCGACCTAAGAGCAGCTGACCAACAAGCCAAGGAGGCAACCCCATGAACCAGACTCGCAAACCGATTACCGCTGAGGAGTTCCTTGGCAAGGCTACGCAGATCATCGACATACACGGCTGGGAGCCCGGCGAGACCATCCCTGTGAAGGTCCGCCGGGTTTCTATGACGAGCCTGATCGCAAGCGGGCAGGTGCCCAACATGCTGCTCAAGCACGCCTACAGCAACGCGGAGGAGTTCGTCGACGACGCCAAGGCGAAGGCCGAGACTGCAGCGCAGGCCATGGCTATGGTAGACGCCGTTGCCAAGGCCGTGCTCCTGGAGCCTTCCTGGAACGAGGTCGGGGAGTTTCTGACTGACGAGCAGAAGATCGACCTGTTCAACTACGCGCAGGGAGGTCTGGTATCGCTCGAAACCTTTCGCACAGGACCGGGGACTGGTGCTGAGGCTGGCGGTAGTGGCGAAGGAGTTCGGCCGGCGACCGAGTGACTACATGCCTGGAATGGGCCAATATGAGGCGTTCTGCGTGGACGAGCTGTGCGCACATTCCCTGATGCAGCTGCGCGAGCAGGCGCAGAAGGACGCCGAGGCCCGAGCCAAGGGCCAGCGACCGGCGGAACCAGTCCAACGAGGGCCCGTGTCGCTGGAGTGGCTGGAGGAGCAACAGAACAAGCGCAAGGCCAGGGGCAAGCAATGAGCTCCTGGCCTGCTTGCGTACCGGGGTGGTGAGGCTATGCCTTGGGGCAGCATGGGATCGATATGGGCCGAGTTCGGCCTTGACTATACGAAGTTCCAGCAGGGCGTTCAGCAGGTCACTCGGGAGCTCGTCACGCTCGACGGCAAGTACCAGGAAGCCGCGAAGCGGATGGAGCAGACCGTTAATGCGGCCATGGAGCGCCTTGGGGCGACCATATCCGCGGCGTCGTCGAAGCAGTCGCTCCTCGGAGACTCGTTTGACGGGAACGCGGCCAAGGCGAGGGCCTTGGAACAGGCGCTGGACGAACTGCTCATGGCTGGCGTCAGCCCCACGAATCAGAGGGTTCAGGAGCTAGCTAAGGAACTGAAGAGCGTGCAGGGGCGCATGGAGGAGGCCGCCCAGGCCGCGCAGCAGATGAGCACTGGGATGGAGTCAGTCGGTCAGCGGGTACAGGCCCTGGCCCAGCAGATGACCCAGGTGGGCAGCCAGATGTCCATCGGGCTAAGTCTGCCCTTGAGTGCGCTTACTGGGTTCGCGGCCAAGGCGTCAGCGGATTTCGAGTCGGCCATGGCCAAAGTATGGACGATCACCGATATGACCAAGGGCCAGCTGGACTCACTGGGGTCGCAGCTGGAACGCCTGTCCTCTTCTATCCCGCAGAGCGCGCAGCAGCTCGCGGCGGGCCTGTACGACGCTATCGGGTCCGGCATTACGGACGTGGCTGAGGCCATGCAGGTACTCGAGGTCGCGGCCAAGGCCGGGCAGGCCGGCGCCACGTCGACTGCGGTGGCCATGGACGCCCTGACGTCCGCCATCAATGCCTACGGCATGGAGGCGTCGCAGGCCGGCGAACTGGCCGACGTGATGTTCCGCGCTATGGACAAGGGCAAGCTCACCTTCGAAGAGATTGCCGGTAACCTCGGCCAGGTCATATCGACCGCGGCGGTTGCGGGCGTGCAATTTGAGGAGATAGCCGCGGCATTTGCAACGCTCACCAAGGGCGGCGTCGGGGCTGCGGAGGCAGCGACGGCAGTCAACCAGGCTATCCTCACTATCATTCAGCCCAGCGAGCAGGCAGCCGCATATGCCGAGCAACTGGGCATCGAGTTCAATGCGGCCGCGCTGGCGAGCAAGGGCCTTTCCGGCGTGCTCGAAGATGTCTATCAGGCCACGGGCGGGAACATCGAGTCGATGACCACGCTGTTCAGCAACGTCCGGGCCCTTAAGGGCGCTCTGGGCCTGACGCGGAACGAGATGCAGGACTACAAGTCCGACCTCGATTCCATGGCAACGGCGTCGGGGGCCGCGGAACGCGCGTTCGAGAAGCAGATGCAGACGAGCGCCGCTCAGGCGCAGTTGTTCCGGAACGAAATTGCGAACCTTGGACGGGCGTTCGGGGCCGAACTTCTTCCGATGCTGAACAGCCTCATCGAGCGCATCAAGCCCCTGGTGCAGGCGTTCACGGAACTGCCGGACGGAGCCAAGCAGGCCGCGATGGTATTTGCCACGGTGACGGCGGCGATAGGCCCGCTGATGGCCGCTGTGGGCGGGCTGGTCACGCTGATGTCGGGGCCCGCCGGGTGGATCGTGGCCATCACGGCGGTGGGGTCGGCTCTCTACGGACTGGTGAGTTCCATACGCGATGTCGACGGCCAGATGACGCGCATGATCCAGAGCGCGCAGGACACCATCAGCAAACTCAAGGATCAGGCGCAGGAGTACGGGAACAACGCCAGAGCCCTCAATGACCTGCTGGTCAAGTACGAGGATCTTGCGGAGAAGTCCAAGACGTCGGAGACAGCGCAGAAGGAGCTGCAGGAGGTCGTCAAGCGGATCGGGGAGATTGCGCCCGGGGTCGTCACTCAGTGGAACGATGTCGGTGAAGCAATCGCCATAAACTCGGACAAGGCCAAAGAGGCAGTCAGGGAGATGCTTGAAGCCCGGAAGGCCCTGCTTGAGGTGGCGGTGGCAAGGGCAGAAGTGGAGAAGCCGCACCTCGAGCAGATAATCCGCGATAATCAGTCTCGGGTCGACGCAGCCACGAAACGTCTTGATACGGCGCAGAAAGCAGCGCGGGACGCAGAGATGAAGCTGGCCAAGGCCGAGGCTCTGTTGGCGAAGTACGAGGCCGCCAAGGAGACAGAACGCGCGCAGATACTGAAGGATGCGGTCGCGCAGGGCATTCTGACCAGCACTCAGACTCCGCTGCTGACTGGCGTACTGGCTGCGCGCCAGGACGCGACCAGAGCCAGGAAGGAGCTCGACGACGCTTCGGAGGCGGCAAAGAAGACTTCGGCCAGCTTCTACGATGCGCACGAGAGCCTCGCAAGGATGAAGGTCGATGCCACCGAGCTTGCGACTGTTCTTGACAAGCTCAACGATGGCGATCTCTGGGCCGGGCTGAAGGGACAGGGCGGAGGAAAGACGGGGAAACCGACTGCTGCCGCTTCGACTGGCAAAGCCCCCGTGCCGGACAAGACCAGTCTCACCGCTTTCCAGGAGTGGACGAAAGAGATCGAGAAGCTGCCCAAGGAGGCCTACGGCAAGCTCAAAGACGCATGGGCCTTGATCGCCGATGAGTTGAAGTCGGATAGCAAAGCCACAGCCACATACGCCGAGGAGAAAGCCGGCGCGCTGATCAATGCCATGACGAAGGCCCTCAAGCAGAGCGACGGCAACTTCAAGGCTGCTGCAGACGCTGCCTCGATTGAGGTCAAATCGGGTTTTGCCAGTCTGAGAGAGAAGCTCAAAGCCGAAACCGAAACCGACTTCCAGGCCTACGGACGCCAGCTCGCCCAGATGCCGCGCGACGTGTTTGGCGGGCTGATCGATGAGTGGGCGAACATCACCGACGAGATGAAGTCCGAGGACCCTGCGGTGGCGTTCTATGCCCAGAAGCGCGCGCAAGCCCTGGTCAATGCCATCACTACTGCGCTGACAGCCAACAGGGGCGATAGGGACAAGGCGATGAGGGCTGCGCTTTCAGAGTTCGAGAGCGGGTATCAGAGCCTGGCGGAGAAGACTAAGGCATCTGTGACGAAGATGCAGACCGAATTCGCCCAGATGGGCGAAACCATCGCTGGCCTTGACCGTGAGACCTACGGGAGACTCATGGATGAATGGGCGAGCATCGCTGACGACCTCAAATCGAAAGACCCGTTCGTGCTCATGTGGGCCGAGGAGCGGTCGCGCGCGTTACTCGGTGCGGTGCGCGAGGGGTTCCTCAAAAGTGGGAGCGACATGAACGCGGCCTTCAAGGAAGCGCTGGCAGAGGTTGATTCCGGCTACAAAAGCATTCTAGATCGATTCAAGGAGACGCCGACGACTGCTACGCCGAAGATGGTGTCGGATTTCGCAGCGTTCGGCAAGGAAGTCGCCAAGCTCAGCCGCGAGACCCATTCACTGATCATGGACGAGTGGGATGAGATCGCGAAGGCTCTGGAGG
>Ga0209097_10004549_pt1 | contig 10199 bp, 9 predicted proteins | sample AD_UKC052_MetaG_FD_184419 | JGI IMG/M metagenome (GOLD analysis project Ga0209097, IMG submission 184419) | Active sludge microbial communities of municipal wastewater-treating anaerobic digesters from USA - AD_UKC052_MetaG (SPAdes) (version 2) | ecosystem: Engineered > Bioreactor > Anaerobic >... | reverse complement strand
GCCCTGATCGGCTTCACCCTCGAGTAAGCACCGCATTTGCTCCGCGGCACGACCAGGCCGGACGCGGCGGGTCGTGCTGTTCTCCGGGTGCGGCGCAACCTCCACGCGCTGCACCCATTTTTTTCAAGGATGGATAGAACAACATGAAAAGGCTCAACGGACTCCGCAACCCCCTCCGAACCGCGCTGTTTGTCATCGGCGCCGCCTTTGCCTGTACGACCCTGGCCGTGGCCCCGCCTGCGGACGAGGGCAAGGCCCGTGTGTCGGCAGGCAAGAGCCGCTTCGACACCCTGTGCGTGAGCTGCCATGGCACCGAAGGCGCCGGCGTCGCACCCGGAACGGCCACCGCCAGCTACGGACCCAAGCTGCTCGGCCGGGCCGATCTGGACGAAGCGCGCATCCGTGACCGCATCATCCACGGCAAGCACGGCGACAAGGCCATGCCACCCTGGGGCACGGTGCTCGACGAGGCCGCCATCGGCCAGCTCACTGCTTACGTCAAACTGCTGGCCGCGACACCGGCCGGCCAGCACGCCGCCGGGCCGCTGGCCCCCTTCGATCTGAATGATGAGACCCGCATCGCCGCCGGCAAGCGCCGTTTCGCCAAGACCTGCGCCGGCTACTGCCACGGCTTCGAAGGCGTCGGCGGTCGCGCCCCCGACTTCAAGGGACGCACCGATCTGCCGGCCGAGGTGGCCTACGAGACGATCTACAAGGGCCGCCAGGGCGCCGACGTGATGCCGCCCTGGGGCAACGCCTTCACCAATGAACAGATCTGGGAGCTGGTGGCTTACCTGCAATATCTGGGCAAGCAGAAACCCTGAGTCCCCGGTTCCGCCTCCCTCCGGCGTGGGACTCCATCCTCCCGCGTTTTTTCGGGCGACCTTCGTGGGTCGCCCGTTTTTTACTTGAGGGTGCCTAGAAGTCCCGGCGGTTGGGCGGAACGATGTTGAGGCGGGCGAGCTTGCGGTAGAAGGTGGCCCGGGACATGCCCAATTCCTGGGCCGACACGGTGACCTGCCACTGGTTGCGGCGCAGGGTCTCGAGCATCCGCTCGCGCAGGCGAAGGTCCTTTTCCTTCAGGGGCGGAAGGTCGCTGTCGGGCTGCAGGGCCACGGGGGCCGGGGCGACGAGAACATCTTCCCGCTGCGGGCGTGGCCCGGCCAGTCGTGGGCCGAAGAACAGGTCGGGCGGGAAATGGGCCGTGTGCAGCAGATTGCTGTCACAGATCGCACAGGCGTAACGCATGGCGTGGCGCAACTGGCGGATGTTGCCGGGCCAGCCGTGGCGCATCAGCGCGTCGCGGGTTTCGGGAGCGAGACGCAGACCCTCCCGGCCCATGGCCCGGATCTCCTCGGCCAGCACCCGGTCGATCACCTCGCCGATGTCCTCCCGCTCGCGCAGCGGCGGCAGGATGAACACGGCGCCATTGAGACGGTAGTACAGATCCTCCCGGAAGCGCCCGTCCTCGACGAGGGCCGGCAGGTTCTGGTGGGTGGCGCAGATGATGTGCAGCTTCACCGGAATCGGCTGTTCGGCACCCAGGGGCTGAACCTCGCCCTCTGCCAGCACGCGCAGCAGGCGGCTCTGCAGTACCAGGGGCATGTCGCCGATTTCATCGAGGAACAGGGTGCCCTGATCGGACTGCACGATCTTGCCCCGGGCGCCCTTGGCGCGGGCGCCGGTAAAGGCACCGTCCCGGTACCCGAAGAGTTCGCTTTCGATCAGGCTTTCCGGAATGGCGGCACAGTTGAGGGCCACGAAGGGTTGCTTGTGGCGGCTGCTGCAGTCGTGAACGGCCTTGGCAAAGGCTTCCTTGCCGGTGCCGGTCTCGCCGAGCAGCATCACCGGAATGTCCCGGTTGGCCACCTTGAGGGCCCGCTGTACGTTGGTGCGTACCCGGGAGTCGCCGGTGGCCAGGTGACCGAAGCCCCGGGCCTCGCTGCAGCCGTTGAGGTCGTTGGTGTCCCGCTCCAGGGCCGGAACGCTGTGGCGTCGTACATCCGGTGCCCGCAGCAGGCCGAAGATCCGCTCGCCGCTGTCCATCACCCGCAGCGGGATGGCCTGGCCGGGGCGGGCGTGGGCGGCGGCCAGCAGATCGCTGGCCGAGCATTCGAACAGGTCCGAGACGCTCTGGATGTGGCGCCCGGGCCGGGCCAGAAGTTCCCGGCGTGCGCGCCGGTTGCCACCGACGAACATGCCCGCATCGTCGAAGGCCAGCAGGTAGTCGGTGTGCACGTTCATCAGCTCGGGCGTGCGGCCGAGCTGGAGTATCCAGTGGTCGCGCAGGCTGTAGAAGGCGAACGCGTCTTCAATCAGGCGGGCTTTTTCGATGACCATCTGGAACACCAGCATCTGACTGTCGCGGTGTTCCGGCGAGTACAGGGCCGAGGCGTCGAGCACGGCGAGGGGCCGGTCGTCGATGCCGAAGATGGGGGCCGAGCTACAGGTGAAGCCGATGTTGTGGGAGCGGAAGTGTTCGCCCCGATGGACCAGGATGGGCTGGCCATCCACCAGGCTGGTACCTACCCCGCAGGTGCCTTCGTCCATTTCCGACCAGCGGGTGCCGTTGCGGAAGCCCTGGGCCCGGAATTCCTTGTCCTGCTCGGGAACGGTACGGAAGTCCACGGTCACGCCGGCGGCATCGGTCATCAATACACAATAGTTCGATGGGCGTAGCTGTTCGTGGAGACGGTCGAGCCCCTCCCGCGCTATGCGCATGAATGCATCGAGCTTGTCCCGGTGTTCCCGCAGCTCCTGTGCCGTGACCACCTGCGGTGTGCTGGCCAGGCCAGGGTCCACCTGATACTTGCTGAGAGAGCGTTGCCACGAGCGCGCCAGCCGGTCGTGCACCGGGTGTCGCGACAGCACGACGCCCCTCTCCACCACCTCGACCACGCGTTCCACGTGACGGGCGATTTCGCCTTGTCCCCGAATCATTTTATTTCCCCCTTATATACCGGGAGTGTATTTACGGAATTACATCCTTTGGTGGACGCGAAGACTATTCCGCTGCGGCAATTAAATCAATGCTGACGTTTGTCTCGGGGAGGTGAGACAGGTGTCTCATTTTCTCGGGTTTTTGAATCATCTCAATTTCCATTTTGTATGGGCTGTTGGGGTGCTGCGAGGCACAAAGAAATAAAAGGAGTGAATTCAAGATAATGTTTTGTAGAGCATTTTTATAAGTTTGCAGTGCCGCAAACGGGCAATTCAATATGGGTTTGGCACGCCCCGTGCTGAATGAGCATCCAATTACCCGAATGAATTGCGGCCAATCGTGAAACAGTGCTCCTCCTCCTCCATCGTCGGCATCGTGGCCAATCCCGCCTCGGGGCGGGACATTCGCCGGCTGACCAGCAAGGCGCTGGTCTTTCCCACCGTGGAGAAGGTCAACATGATCGAGCGTCTGCTTGGCGCCCTGGGAGCGACCGGGGTGGGGCGGGTATTGATGATGCCGGACCTGGTGGGAATATCTGCCGGTCTCACCCGGGCCATCGACGGGCATCGCGCCGACCGGGATCAGCCCTGGCCCGCGGTGGAGTTCCTGTCCATGCGGCTTTCCCAGGGGGCTGCGGACACGGTCGAGGCCGTGCGCCGCATGCGTGAGGCCGGTGTGGCGGTCATCGTCGTGCTGGGGGGCGATGGCACCCATCGCATCGTTGCCGGTGAATGTGCGGACACTCCGCTGGCCACCCTTTCGTCCGGTACCAACAACGCCTTTCCCGATCTGCGTGAAGCAACCCTGACCGGGCTGGCGGCCGGCCTGGTGGCCAGTGGGGCCGTGGCGGTGGATGCCGCAGCCCGGCGCAACAAACGCCTGCGGGTGCGCTGCGCCGGACAGGAAGAACTGGCCCTGGTGGATGTGTGCGTCACCCGCCTGGAGCACGTGGGGGCCCGCGCCGTCTGGGATCCGGCCTCCATTGCCGAGTTGTACGTGACCTTTGCCGAGCCCGGCGTGATCGGGCTGTCCAGTATCGCCGCCATGCACACGCCAGTGGGCCGTGACGAGCCCCGGGGGGGCTGGGTGCATTGCGCCCCGGCCGGCCCGGCGGTGCTGGCGCCGATTGCCCCAGGCCTGGTGAGGCCCATCGGCATCGCTGCTGCCGGGGTGCTGCTGCCCGGGCAGCCGATGGCCATCGGGGCCCTGCGAGGGTCCATCGCCCTCGACGGCGAGCGCGAGATCGAGCTGGATGGCCGTCAGGCCGCCAGCGTGACCCTCGAGCTTGACGGGCCGCTGACCCTTGATGTGCCGGCCACCCTCACCGCCGGGGTGGTGGCCGGTGCCCTGCAGCGCGTGTTGACTACCGGGCCATGACCCCGCCCTCCCATTCACGGCTGCGCAGCCTTGCGCCGCCCTTACCGAATCCACGAGCAGGCGCGTTCCGCCCGCTCAGGATGCACCCCAGAAATCCAACAACCTGGAGACAACCGTGACCAAACAGCTCACCCGCGACGACCTGCTCAAGGCCTATCGCACCATGCGCACCATCCGTGAATTCGAAGAGCGCCTGCACACCGATTTCGCCACCGGCGAGATCCCGGGCTTCGTGCATCTGTATGCCGGCGAGGAGGCCTCGGCCACCGGCGTGTGCATGAACCTCACCGCCGAAGACCATATCGCCAGTACCCACCGGGGGCATGGCCACTGCATCGCCAAGGGGGTCGATCCGGTCGGCATGATGGCCGAGATCTGGGGCCGCAAGACCGGCACCTGCAAGGGCAAGGGCGGCTCCATGCACATTGCCGACCTGTCGGTGGGCATGCTCGGTGCCAACGGCATCGTCGGCGGCGGCGGCCCGCTGGTGTGCGGCACCGCCCTGGCGGCCAAGCTGCGCGGCCAGCCCTTTGTCAGCGTGTGCTTCTTTGGTGACGGTGCTTCCAACCAGGGCACCATCTTCGAAGCCATGAACCTGGCCTCGGTGTGGAACCTCCCGGTGATCTTCCTGGCCGAGAACAACGGCTATGCCGAAGCCACCTCGTCCAACTTCTCCGTGGCCTGCGACAACATCGCCGACCGCGCCTCGGCCTTCGGCATGCCCGGCATCACCGTGGATGGCTTCGACTTCTTTGCCGTGTATGAAGCCGCCGGCGCTGCCATCGAGCGTGCCCGTCAGGGCGGCGGTCCGTCCCTGGTGGAGGTGAAGCTGTCCCGCTACTACGGCCACTTCGAGGGTGACCAGCAGACCTACCGCGCCCCCGGCGAAGTCCAGAACATCCGTGACACCAAGGACTGCCTGCTGCAGTTTGCCCGCCGCGTCACCAGCAGTGGCCAGATCGCCCAGGCCGAGCTGGATGCCATTGACGCCGAGGTGAAGGCCCTCATCGACGGCTCCGTGGTGAAGGCCAAGTCCGACCCCAAGCCCACCGAAGCCGACCTGCTGACCGATGTGTACGTCAGCTACTGAACACGTCCGATACAGACAGAAATAGAGGAGACAGAAAATGGCACGAAAGATCACCTACCAGCAGGCCATCAACGAAGCCCTGGATCAGGAAATGAGCCGCGACCAGAACGTGATCGTGATGGGTGAGGACGTTGCCGGCGGCGCCGGTTCGCCCGGCGAGCAGGATGCCTGGGGCGGCGTGCTGGGCGTTACCCGCGGGCTGTACCACAAGCACCCGGGGCGGGTCATCGATACCCCGATCTCTGAATCCGGCTACGTGGGTGCTGCCATCGGCGCCGCCTGCTGCGGCATGCGCCCGGTGGCCGAACTGATGTTCGTGGATTTCCTGGGTGTGTGTTTCGACCAGATCTTCAACCAGGCGGCCAAGTTCCGCTACATGTTCGGCGGCAAGGCCGAGACCCCGGTGGTGATCCGCGCCATGTACGGCGCCGGCTTTCGCGCCGCAGCCCAGCACTCCCAGTGCCTCTACAACATCTTCACCCATATCCCGGGCCTGAAGGTGGTGGTGCCCTCCAACCCCTACGATGCCAAGGGCCTGCTGATCCAGTCGATCCGTGACAATGATCCGGTGATCTTCCTGGAGCACAAGGCGCTGTACACCATGGAAGGCGAGGTGCCGGAAGAGAGCTACACCGTGCCCTTCGGCGAGGCCGCCGTGGTCCGCGAAGGCCATGACGTGACCATCGTGGCGATGGGCCGCATGGTGCAGAAGGCCCAGGAGGCCGCCGCCGAGCTGCAGAAGGCCGGCATTCATTGCGAGATCATCGACCCGCGCACCACCTCGCCGCTGGACACCGACACCATCCTGGAAAGCGTCGAGAAGACCGGCCGGCTGGTGGTGGTCGATGAGTCCCATCCCCGCTGCAGCATGGCTTCCGACATCGCCGGTCTGGTCGCCGAGAACGCTTTCGGCAGCCTCAAGGCCCCGATCCGTCAGGTGACCGGCTACCACGCCCCCGTGCCCTTCAGCGATGCGCTGGAGGAACTCTACATCCCCAGTGCGGCAAAGATCATCGCCGCCGCCAAGAGCGTCAAGGAGTACAAGTAATGTCCGACATCCACACCATCACCATGCCCAAGTGGGGCCTTTCCATGCAGGAGGGGAAGGTCAACGGCTGGCTCAAGCAGGTGGGTGATGCCATCGAGAAGGGGCAGGAGATCGTCGAGGTGGAGAGCGAGAAGATCGCCGGCGCCGTCGAAGCCGGTGCCGCTGGCGTGCTGCGCCGGCAGCTGGCGGGCGAAGAGGATGTGCTGCCGGTGGGCGGCCTGCTCGGCGTGATTGCCGATGCCAGCGTCTCCGATGCCGACATCGATGCCTTCGTGGCCGATTTCCAGGCCAGCTTCAAGCCCGCCGAGGGCGACGCAGAAGACCAGGGGCCGACCCCCCAGAAGATCGAGGTCAATGGCCACAAACTTCGCTACCTGAAGCGCGGCGAGGGTGGCGAGCCGATGGTGCTGATCCACGGTTTCGGCGGTGATCTCAACAACTGGCTGTTCAACCATGAGGCCCTGGCCGCCGACCGGGAGGTGTATGCCCTTGATTTGCCCGGCCATGGCGAATCCACCAAGGATGTGGGGGAGGGCACCCTGGAGGCCCTCGCCGATACCGTGGCGGCCTTCATGGACGCAGTCGGGGTTGACGCCGCCCACCTGGTCGGCCATTCCATGGGCGGCGCCGTGTCGCTGACCGTGGCGACGCGTCATCCGCAGCGGGTGCGCTCCCTGAGCCTGATCGGCAGCGCCGGCCTGGGCGAGGAGATCAACACCGGCTACATCGAGGGCTTCGTCTCCGCGGCCAACCGCAATGCCCTCAAGCCGCTGCTCGGTGACCTGTTTGCCGACACCAGCCTGGTGACCCGCCAGCTGGTGGACGACCTGCTCAAGTACAAGCGTCTGGAAGGTGTCGGCGCCGCCCTGGGCACCCTGTCCGGCAATCTCTTTGCCAACGGCCGCCAGAACAGCGTGATGGCCGACCGGCTTTCCGGCCTGGGCAAACCGGTGCTGGTGATCTGGGGCGAGGAAGACCGGATCATCCCGGTGGCCCACGCCCAGGCTGTTTCCGGCCGGGTCCAGGTGGAGGTCTTCGGCAACCGGGGGCACATGGTGCAGATGGAAGCCGCCAATGACGTGAATCGGGCCATTGCCCGCTTCGTCGGCTGAGCGCGGGCGAATAAATCTGCTGCGCGGCCCGACTTTGCCCCTGCGATGCTCACCGTACGCCTGGTACGGCTGCGCTTCTCGGCGCGAAGTCGAACCGCTCGCTACGATTGCTTCACCCGCCCGTAGCGCCACGCAGTCAGGGGCCGGCATTGCCGGCCCCGCACCCCCACCCCAAGGAGAGAGACATGTCCCACGCCCCCGGTACCGCGCCGGTGAGCCTGCGCGGTGCCGACAAGCTGGCGCGCATCCCGGTCAAGGTGGACAGCCAGCGCGCCTCGCCCCCCAAGCCGCCCTGGCTGCGCGCCCGGGATCCGGGCACCGCGTCGGTGCTGGCCCTGCAGCAGATGCTGCGTGAGCAGGAGCTGCACACCGTGTGCGAAGAGGCCGACTGCCCCAACATCGGTGAGTGTTTTGCCCGCGGCACCGCCACCTTCATGATCATGGGCAGCATCTGCACCCGCCGCTGCCCCTACTGCGACGTGGCCCATGGCCGCCCTGCGCCCCTCGATGCGGACGAACCGGCCCGTCTGGCGCGCACCGTGAAGGCCATGAAACTGCGCTACGTGGTCGTCACCTCGGTGGACCGGGACGACCTGCGGGACGGCGGCGCAGGCCATTTTGCCGCCTGCATCGGGGCGATCCGTGGGGCCACGCCGGCGGTGCAGATCGAGGTGCTGACCCCGGACTTCCGCGGCCGCGAAGACAGCGCCCTGGAGATCCTCGGCCAGGCCCTGCCGGATGTGTTCAACCACAATCTTGAAACCGTTTCGCGTCTGTACCGGGCTGTGCGTCCCGGGGGCGACTACGCGGCCTCCCTGCGCCTGCTGGCCGATTTCAAGGCCCGCTACCCCGGGGTGCCCACCAAGTCCGGAATCATGCTGGGCCTGGGCGAGAGCGATGCCGAGCTGCTGGAGGCCATGAGCGATCTGCGTGCCCATGGCTGCGACATCCTGACCCTCGGCCAGTACCTGCGCCCCTCCCCGTCGCACTTGCCGGTGGAGCGTTACGTGACGCCGGAGGCCTTCGAAGTTTGGCGGGCGACAGCCCTGTCCATGGGCTTTGTGGAGGTGGCGGCCGGCCCGCTGGTGCGCTCCTCCTACCGGGCCGATCAGCTCGCGGCCGGGAGCGGCCTGCTCGAAGGTGTATCGGCATGAGCGCCGCGTCAGGGCGCGCCCAGGCGGGATCGGTGACTTCGACGATCTGGCTCAACGGCGCGGCGCGGAGCATTCCTGCGTCCTGCCTCCTGGTGGAGCTGGTGGACGCATTGGGCTTTGCCGGCAAGCGCATTGCCGTGGAAGTGAACGGGCAGATCGTGCCCAAGAGCCATTACGGGCAGGTCCGCCTCGACGCGGACGACCGGGTGGAAGTCGTCGTCGCTGTCGGAGGAGGTTGAGCATGGGAAAGATCGAACACGCCAGCGCCGCGCCGCTGGATACGCCCTTCGTGATGGGGGGCGAGACCTTCCGTTCGCGCCTGCTGGTGGGAACCGGCAAGTACCGGGATTTCACCCAGACCCGCGATGCCATCGAGGCCAGTGGGGCGCAGATCGTCACGGTAGCCATCCGCCGCACCAACATCGGCCAGGAGCCGGGGCAACCCAACCTGCTCGATGTGCTTGATCCGCACCGTTTCACCATCCTGCCGAATACGGCGGGCTGCTACACCGCCGTGGAGGCGGTACGCACCCTGCGCCTGGCGAGGGAGCTGCTGGACGGGCATGACCTGGTCAAGCTGGAGGTGCTGGGCAGCAAGGAAACCCTCTTCCCCAACATGCCCGAGACCCTGAAGGCGGCCGAAGAGTTGGTCAAGGACGGCTTCCGGGTGATGGTGTACTGCTCGGATGACCCGGTGCAGGCGCGCATGCTGGAAGACATCGGCTGCGTCGCCATCATGCCCCTGGCCAGTCTGATCGGCTCCGGCATGGGCATCCTCAATCCGTGGAATCTGAACATCATCATCAATGAGGCCCAGGTGCCGGTGATCGTCGATGCCGGCGTGGGAACGGCCTCGGATGCGGCGATTGCCATGGAGCTGGGCTGTGACGGCGTGCTGATGAACACCGCCATCGCCGCCGCTGGCGACCCGGTGCGCATGGCGGTGGCGATGCGCCAGGGTGTGGAGGCCGGCCGCAACGCCTTCCTCGCCGGCCGCATGCCACGCCGGGGTTACCGGGCAGATCCGAGCTCGCCGATGGCGGGGCTGATGAGCTGAGCCTGGGGCGCGCGGGGGGCGCTCCGGGGGCCGGCTTCCGTGGGGTCGGGTTCAATCGACCTTTTCCGGGTTGAGCCGTTACGGGACGGCGTTCCGGTGTTTGGCGTGACGTTGGCCGGGTCTTTCCACGGCCGGGTTTGCACACCCGGCCGGCTACGGCGGCGCGGAGCATGCTCCGCGAAACCCCGCCTCCGCCCCCGGCGGGCGACCTTCTTTCTTGTTGCACGACAAGAAAGTAGGCAAAGAAGGCGACCCGGCTTCACCGGTCGGCCTTCGGCCGACTGCCCTGCGCTGCTCCCAACGGGCGGCCGGCGCGGAACTCGCCCTTCGGGCTCAGACAGCCGCGCCGGACTTCCCCGCCCGTTGCTGCGCTGCTCGGCGGCTCAGACGGGCTTTCACGCACACCGAGCCTTTACTGAT
>Ga0209097_10004547_pt1 | contig 10203 bp, 6 predicted proteins | sample AD_UKC052_MetaG_FD_184419 | JGI IMG/M metagenome (GOLD analysis project Ga0209097, IMG submission 184419) | Active sludge microbial communities of municipal wastewater-treating anaerobic digesters from USA - AD_UKC052_MetaG (SPAdes) (version 2) | ecosystem: Engineered > Bioreactor > Anaerobic >... | reverse complement strand
AACGCAGGGATTGGGGGTGCGGCCGGCCATGTATTCGTCTACAAAATTGTCGATGACGTAATCGCCGAATTCCTCGCGGATGTCCACGATAAAATGGTGAAAACCCAGTTTCACCGCCACGGCGCGCGCATCGTTGATGCTGTCGAGGGAGCAGCAGCCGGTTTCTTTCTTGGACCCGCCGGAGGTCGCGTAGTCCCATGTTTTCATGGTAATGCCCACCACCTCCCAGCCTTCTTCGTGCAGAAGAACGGCAGTTATAGTACTATCGATGCCGCCCGACATGGCGACCAATGCTTTCCCGTGTTTGGACACTGCTGGATGTATAAATAAAATGAATACCGCAAGAGGGTTTTGTGTAGACAACGTCTAAACAGCAAACACCCCCTGTATGGTTCTGAAAATGCGTTGCAATTTTTTTTATTTTTTAACCACAAGGAGCACGAAGGGTTTTCACAAGGTTCACAAAGCATTGATTATAGACTCTTGTGAACCTTGTGAAAACCCTTCGTGCTCCTTGTGGTTAAAAAAAATTCTCGCAAAAATAACGCATTTGCCCCAAATCAGGGTTGCACCACAAATTTCCCGTGCGTGGCCTCTTTGCCGTCTATCCGAAACGTATAATAGTACAAACCTTGAGCGAGGGAGGCGTTGTACGGCATCGTGTGCATACCGTTGAGGTAAACATAATCCTGCACGTAGTCCGTCTGCCGACCGGCGGCATCAAAAATTTCAAGTTGTATCAGCCCTCCGTGCCGTGCATAATATTTGAACGTCATATCACCCTTGTTGGGGTTGGGGTACACTTTCGGTGCAAAATATTCGGCTGTATCATACACCCCGACGTACAGGGTAGGCATCGCCCCGTCGAGCCATGCGATGCGGTTGGTCAGCCAGCCCTGCAGGTAATTGGCATGTTGCTGGTACGCGCCGCAGCAGTAGGCGTTGGGCCATACCCAGAAATTCAGGATGGGCCATCGCTGGAAATTCCGCACCTGCGCTTCATCTACCACATTTACAAGGGAGTCGAATACGCCTGTAATCGCCTCGTCGGAAAACGTGCTTTGGCGCAGTTCGAACCAGCGTGCCTGCACCTTCTGCCGAAACACGGGCGAATCCCACAACCGGTTCCACCAGAAGGAGATAATCCAGCCATCGGTGCCGCAGAGGTCGTTGAAGTCGATGGCCCAGCCGTAATATGCATCGCCGCCGCAGTAATTGGCATTCCCCAGGGCGATATTAAAATCCCAGATCGGCCCGGCGTGCAAGAGGGAATCCTTGCTGTCCTTGTCTTTGTAAAAATAGGTGCTCAGGCGGTAGCCGTCCACGTTTTTGGTCAATTCATTCATAATCACAAAATCCACGAACGAATTGAGGTCCAGGTATTTATCAAAACCGTGGCCCGGTTGGTCGTACTCCTCGTCGATCATGGAAAGTTCGAAATCAGTGATCCAGTTTCGGATATAATTTTTCTGATCCGGGGTGATCTCCTCGATTTTGGGGTACTCGATCTGATAGTAGGAATTGTGCGGGAAATCGTACGGAGAGGTCCAGCCTTCCGAGGGGCCGCCGCTGGATTTGTCGAGTTTCAGAATATAGCCGCCGGTGAGGTCATCGCCGGCGATGTCTTCGGGTTCGAGTTTGCTGATGTCCACGCGGTTTTTATCGCGCTTTATTTTTTCCGCAACGATGTAAATGCCGTTGTACTGGCCGTTGAGCACCAGTTCCACATAACGCGTATTGGAAGCCCATGGCATGATGCGGCGCGCCAGTTCGAGCGTCAGGGCATCGCGGATAAGGCTTTTGTCGTTGAACGGCGCCATAAACACCCAGTCCGATTCTTCGGCCATTCCCAGCAGCGGGAAGTCCATGTCTTCGCCCGATGCGTCGCGGGTTTCCACGGCGTACGGCTTTTTATCCGACAAATCGAGTGAACTGCTACCGCGCAGTTCGATGCCGATCAGGCCGTCGTAGCCGTTGGCAGGATCGTCGATATGGTTGATCTGGCCGGGACCATTGTCGATGATTCGCATGGAAGCCATGATCTTCGGCTCATTGGGAATTTCCTCGCCGTTGGTTTCAATCAGAACAATGGGCAGGTTGGAAGAAATGAAGTTTACCTGAGCGGCAAGCACTGCCGGCAGGAGCAAGAGAGCCAGTAAAAACTTTTTCATGCGGATAAATTTCTGGTAAAGATCGGCAAGTTCTGTAAAGTTTTAAATCAGGGTTTGGCAACCTGACTTTTGATGAAAACTGGTTGCCCTTTTATACCAGGGAACAGATAAGTTCGCCCTGTCATTCCGATCAAAACAATGATATTCATTCATCTATAAATACCTGAATTTATGAAACATTTCTCCGCTGCCTGGTTATTTCTGCTCGTTTTTTACAGTATTCACGCACAGTCGAAAGCCGACCATACCATGCCGCTTGGGTACGGTGGGGTAGCAGACGGTATGGAGCCCGAACTCGACGGTATGCTGATGCACTTTGGAGAAGGTCCTGCGTACGTCACTCCACAAACCGAACAGCCCATGCCCACCAAACCTATCGCATTTATTTGCGATTCGACGGGTAGCCTTCAACTTTATTTCAACGGCTGTACGCTGGTTAACGGCCAGCATCAGGTTATTGAAAACAGCGATTCTATTGACTTGGGCGTCACTTCTGAAAATATTTCTTTTTGCCAGAATGATTCAACACTGGAATATTTTTATCAAAATGCGCTGTTGCTTCTGTTGCCGGGATCCGACCATATCTATTATCTGTTCACCCTGCGCAATAAACCAGTAAATGGTATAGACTGTAGCCTGTTTTATTCGGTAATTGATATGTCGCTGAACGGCGGAGCAGGAAAAGTAATCCTGAAAAACCATCCGACCCAGACGATCGGCCTCTCTCCTGTAGCCCTTTCTTCCTACATAAGCGCCGTCCGGCATGGTAATGGCCGCGACTGGTGGATCGTTTGTCCGACCTATTCCGCTTCGAGGCCACGCCTGGTTCTTTTATTATCGCCTGCCGGGCTCAAAGAGCCTTTTATTTGGAATCCGGTTGGTAGCCCGGTTGTCACATTTTATGTTGCAGGTCAGATCGGTTTTACCGGAGATGGGAGAAGATTTTTCAGGGCGATGCCAGGCGCCGGAGTGGAAATCCTGGATTTCAACCGGTGTACCGGTCAGTTTTCCAACGTTCAGGTGATCTCGAATCTGCCTGACACCGCCCCATTTGGCGATATTGCGAAGATGGGGCTGGTCAGTTCTCCCAACGGCCGATTCCTCTACGTTACTACGGGGCACAAAGTGTTTCAATTCGATCTGTCGGCAAGTAACATAGAAGCATCCCGGCAACTGGTTGGCACGTTCGACGGTTTTATTAGTGGAGAAAACCCGGCCACCTTTTACCAGGGTTTCTGTGCTGCGGACGGGAAAATATATTTTGCCGGTACGAAACGCACCAAACATCTTCACGTGGTGCAACAACCTAACCTTGCCGGTTTGGACTGCCAATTCGAGCAGCATGCTTTCCCCTTACCCGCCTACCAAAGTTTTATCCTTCCCAACTTCCCCAACTTTCGTCTCCTCGATTTGCAGGATAGTCCCTGCGATACGCTGGGTATCGATCTGGTAAATGTGCAGGGGCCGGATATTCCTACAGGAAACATACTCAGGGTGGATCCAAACCCCTCCGAGGGTCAGTTTCAGGTGCATTTGCCGGCGGATTTCAGGGGCGGTACAGTGCAGGTGTACAACGCAGCCGGACAACCTGTTTTTGAAGAAAAAATACCACAGGAATATACATATACTATAACATTAAACATGCAGCCGAACGGGCTGTACTGGATTATTCTGCAGAATCAGGACGGGCGCCGTGCGGGTTATTCGAAAATCATGATCAATCGATAAGAGCACAGGTACCTGTGAAACCTGACTTTTGACAATTAATGCTGCAAATCGAGCCACCTTCAGGCTGCCCGGTTTGCAGCATTCGGTCTTGCCGACCGGGCCGACATGTAGTTTGCGTTGATTTGGGAAATTGTTTGTTAAAAAGGTCCGAACACGTTCTAAATGCATTTCGTTTTGGCTATACCTTCGCCATCTCATGCTCCTTGCTGGTAGCACAAGGGAGAAGCCACTATAAATCGATATCCTGAAATGCATTTTTTCAAGGCAGGTAAAGGTATTTTCGCCGACGAGGATCTTTTTTTGAATGCCATTCAAAAGGGGGATACGAAGGCTATTTTGTATTTGCAGGACAAGGCAACAGGATTTACCCATCAGTTTATGGAGCAAAAAAGACTACCCCGGCACTTGTTTAGCGAGGTGCTGAATGATGCAAGTATTATTTTGTTGAAAAAAGTCAGAGAACCCGGATTTGCCCTCCAGTCGGCTAAAGTCTCCACTTATTTTGTAGAAATCGTTAAAAAAGTCGCGCTCAACAAAACCCGGAACAGGCAGTTTTCGGGTAGCGATTCCATCGAAACACAGCAGCATTTGTCCGACACTTCGGTTGAGGAATACTATGCCAGAAAGGAGCATATTGAATTGATAAACAACCTTTTAAAGGACATTTCCATGCCATGCTCCGATATTATCCGGCTAAAATACCTGGACGGTTATTCGGATGAAGAAGTGATCAATCAGCAATTGTCGCTTTACTCCACCGTCGAATCGCTGCGGGTCAAACGCAGTGACTGCATGAAAAAACTCCGGGATCTGGCCCGGAAACACCTGTAACCACTGCCTTTTCAAAACCTTTTAAAAAGATCGCCATCCCGTTAATGTTTTTCATTTTACCTACACTTACTACGGAATAACAATGGAAAAATACCTGTTAGACATGGAAGCGTATCTGGATGGTAGCATGACGGATACCGAACGCCGTGATTTTGAAGGAAAATTACAAACCAGTCCGCAACTGCAGGAAGAACTCCGGGAGATGCGGGCCTTGCGAACAGATCTGGCCTATCATTATGCGGCAAAAGATGTGGCGGAGGCAGCAAAAGTGCGTGCTGCATATGAAAGAAAAAAACGTGTTCGGAAAGGGCTGCTACTTTGCTTGCTGGCGGGAATGCTGGCGAGCCTGTATTTTTTTTGGCCTACTCCGAAACAAACAACCCCATCCGAAGCCACTGAAAATGAGCCTGTTATAGCACCTTCCAGCCAGAACCCAGTGGCGCCAGAGGAAAGGAACCAGGATAAAAAGAGTGATAAAGCCCCTGAAATCGAGCAGCCAGTTCCGGCTGTTCCACAGAAAAGCCGGCCCATTGCAGGCGATTTGAAACGAACCGGCGATTCCTCCGGCGATTTGTACCGAGATTTGCCGGCAGAACCCGTTTCAGCAGTATACCGGCAGTTTTTTGAAACCCGTATGCAGTCTTTCGCCCCTTCCGTTCGCCCGCAGGGCATATGGAAGCAGGCCGTGCTGGAACTGGAACGGCATCGGCCCTCCAGGGCGCATCGCTTGCTGAAAAACCTGCCTGCGACCTACGCGAACAGCGATACCACCCGTTATTTGCTGGCGGTTTCCGAGTTGCAAATGCAGCGCCCCGCAGCAGCGGAAGATTTGCTCTACCCGCTGATAGCTGAGAAAAAATGGCAGACAGAAGGGCAATACCTCCTGATTTGGGCTTATTTGCTGGAAGGAAATACGGATTTAGCGAAGTCTTCCTTACAATTGTTGCCGGATGCTTACCGGGACAAAAAAGCAATCGCAGATTTCCTGAATAAATAACGAGCATGTTGAGATTTTCATGCTGAGGCGAGGCCACTACTCCTGGAACTTGTCGTAACCCTCACAAATACCCTTCCGAACTATGCGAGGTTCTTCTCTGAAATACCTGGTCGCCTTCTTTTGGTTGGCGGTCGTTTTTCCATGCCCGGCACAAACAACAACCTACAAGGTCGTTTTCGATTCTCTTTTCAGGAACAACCTGGTAGACGAAGCGCTTGCCTTTTCCGAAAAACTGGAACTGGAACAAATGAAAAGCGGCCCAAGTCTCGACCTCGCTTTCGCTGTCAATAGAAAAGGATTTGCCTGGTATAGAAAAGGGGACTGGCCGCAAGCGGATTCGCTGTTTCGCGAAGCCGTTGAAATAGCCGCCGCGTCGGGGAATTCGGAAAGTATGGAATTCACCGATTTTTTAAATAGCCTCGGCGGACATGCCGGGCGCATGGGAAACTTCGAAGAGTCTCTGGAAATTTTCAACAGAATACTCCAAATCAGGACGAAGTTGCTCGGCGAAAACGACCCCGCTATCGTACGCGTCAGGAGCAGCATCGGTCTCACCTATTACAACATGGGGCAATTCAACAACGCGTTGAATATGGCCCTTGGAAGTATCGGCATGTACGAGCGCAACGGCTGGAAAGAAGATTATCAATACATGATCCTGCAACGGGACGCAGGCGGTGCGCTTTCCGAACTGGGCAGGTTTTCCGAATCCAAACAGCATTATCAAAAGGCCCTTTCCCTCGCCCGCGATCTGCTCGGAGAAGAACATAACGATTACGTGCGCCTGCTTTACAATTACTGCTATTCGCTCAACCAAAGCGGCGATTACACCGAACTGGAACCCACTGCCACGCATTTAGTATCTCTTCTGCGTAAAATACCCAATGGAGATCGGTCCGGCACCATGCAACTGGCGCTGAATATCCTCGGCACCACGAAATACATGATCGGGCTTTACCCGGATGCCATCCAGATTTTGAAGAAAGCAAAGGAAGTCGCAGAAGTGTGTTGCGGCGCAGGTTTGGTGGAACGCGCCGAAGTGTGCGACAACCTGGCACAGGCCTATATTTTTTCCGGACAACTGGATTCCGCCTATCTTCAGGTACAGGAATCGACGCAAATCGGCCTGGAAAAACAGGCTATGGGCGTTCCTGTCGATATGGTTCAAAAGGCCGACCGGGCCGTTATTCTGATCGAACTCCATAAATACCCCGAAGCGAAAACATTGCTGGCGGAAATCGAGCAATCGGTTGTCTGGAATGATGAAAACAAAGTGGGATTGAGGCCGAAATACCTGATGGCAAAGTGGAAACTGCTTGCCCAGGAAGGCGATTTCAGCACGGCGATTTCGCTCCTGGATGAGCATATCCAGAATACGCGTTCGGTGCGGGGTGAGTTTTCGTGGGATCTCATCGCCCTGTTGACCGAAAAAAGCAGGCTGCACCTTCTGACAGGGAACGATGTGGCAAGTTTGGCGGCCATGACGGATATGCTTGCGTTGAAATACCTGCTCGTTTTTAGCCAAATGGCCTTGCTCTCCGATAATGAGCGGAATAACCTGGCTGCTCAGTTTTCTATGGAATCCAGTATTCTCGGAGCCATTGCACAGCGACGTCCCGACCTGACCGCTGCGCAGCAACTCGTAGATTTACAGTTGTTTAAAAAGAGCATCCTGGAAAAAACGTCCCGCAAAATTGCATCCATCGTTCAGGAAACGGACAACCTTGAAATCAAGGAAATCTACCGGCAATGGATCGATGCGCGGGAGCAATATTATTTTGCTATTCAGACCCCCGAGCCCCCCGGTTCCGAAATCATACGGGAGCCGCTCTACGCGAAGGCAGAATTGCTGGAAAAAACCCTGGTGTGGAAAGGGCTGGAGAATGTCTTGCCCGAAAAGATTGTTACAGCGGCTTATATCAGCGCCGCGCTTCAACCCGGCGAAGCAGCTGTCGACGTATTACAATTCAGGAGAATAGACCAATTTGAATACAGCGATTCCATTGTTTATGCTTTTTCCATTATCCGACCCGGTACGGCCCGGCCGGAAATCGTATTCCTTCCAAACGGGAACGAACTCGAGTCTTTTGTGATGGGGCAGTATCAAAATGAAATTTCCCGCAAAAAGGATATTTCACCAATTATTTATGAAAAAATGTGGGCGCCTGTTGCAGCGCACCTCGAAGGTATCCGAACGGTATACTTTTCTCCTGACGGCATTTTTCATAAAATCAATCTGAATACACTCCGCAAACCCGACGGCTCTTATATGCTGGATCAGATATCCGTCATTCAATTAACCAACCTGCGCTATATCTACAGGCGAAGCGAGATGGCTTCCGGCAGGGAACCGGGTACTGCCGTGTTTTTTGGCAATCCGGCGTTTAAAAAAAACGGGGCGCCTGCCGATAATGCCGCTTCTGCCGCTGTTGTATACCGCGATCTGGCGCTGGAGGCCGGCGGCGACCTCCAACTCACACCTTTACCGGGCAGTGAACGCGAAGTGAAAAGTATCGCAAAAAAACTGACCGGAAAAAACTGGCAAACCAGCGTGTTTTCCGGCGCTTCAGCCAGCGAAGACACCCTTAAACAGGTCAAAAGTCCCAAAGTGCTGCATATCGCCACCCATGGTTATTTTTTAAATCCGGAGGCAAAACCCAATGCCGCACCATTTGCCGGCAGCCGGACAGGTAAAAATCCGGCACTTCGGTCCATGTTGTTTTTTGCCGGCGCCGAAGATGCTATTGCCGGAAAAAACACCGGCCGCAACGATGGCATCCTGACGGCATTTGAAGCGGCAGTGCTGCACCTCGACGGCACGGAACTCGTAGTGCTTTCCGCCTGCAACACGGGACTTGGAAAAATCCAGAACGGCGAAGGTGTGTACGGGCTGCAACGCGCATTCCGGATCGCCGGCGCCCGTTCGCTCATTATGTCGCTGTGGGAAGTGGAAGATGCCGCTACCGCATTGTTGATGAATGCTTTTTATGAAAACTGGACGAGCGGGATGCCAAAACCGGAAGCATTCAGAAAGGCGCAATTAACCTTGAAAAAGAAATATCCGCAGCCATTTTACTGGGGCAGTTTTATTCTGGTAAACGGCTGACACGGATTTTTTTCAACCGCCTTCATTTTTTTTCAACTTTTCACTTAGGTTTTTGAACTGGACTACACTTATCCCGAAAGGAAGTTCAATTTCAAAAATCTATGTGTTCCATGAAACTATTTAAATGCTTTTCAAATGCCCTTTTGCTCAGCGCTCTGCTCCTGCAATGGGCCTGCAAACCTGACCCCGGTGAAGAACCGGTGGATGCCGCCATTGTCCTCGACAACAAAGTTTTTTCCGAGAGCCCCCAGCACTGGACCAATCACCATACAAACGGCATCGATTACGTCATCAAAGGACGCGTGTTGTTCCAGGTCAATGCTACACTCACCATCGATCCGGGCACTGAAATCGTTTTTGAGGACAATGCAAGTCTGGAAATGAGTGCTTCTTCCGTGAAAGCAAAAGGAAGTTTATCCGAACCGATTCTTTTCAGGGGTCGTAACGACCTCAAAGGTTTCTGGAAAGGTATTGTTCTGTACGGAAAAACAGATAACGAACTGGTTTACTGCACCATACAGGATGCCGGCGGCAGTACCAATGCCGGCGCTGTGGTGGTCGGTAATGCCCTTGGAGATGCCGGATTATCGCTGGAGCACTGCGTTATTTCCAATAGCTCCTCCAGCGGTATTATTGTCAACGCGGAAAGTACGCTGAATACTTTCACCGGCAACATCGTCACGAATTGCGATTATGTCGCTTCCGTCACCGCCAATTCCCTCGGCCAGTTAGCCGGTACATCAAACACGCTGACGGGAAACACGCATGATCAGGTGAAGGTAAAAGGTGATCAGGTGCGGAAAGCGGGACTGTGGCCGTTTTTGCCGGTCAGTTTTCTGTTCAGCGGTGAAACGCAGTTGGAAAATGAAGTAACGATCGAACCCGGCGCGCTCCTGCTTTTTGATGCGGGTGCGGAACTGGTGCTCTACCTGAACAACTCGACGTCCTCCAAACTTTTTGCCAACGGAACGCCCAGCAAACCGATCGTATGGAAAGGTGCAAATTCCACTCCCGGCTACTGGAAAGGGGTGCGGGTGGATGCAGGACTGGCCCGGTTCACGTATTGCAATTTTAGTGATGCCGGCAAGTCTGGCTCCAGTCCACATATAGGAAACCTGTATATCACCAAGGCCCTGGGCTCCGTGGACGTTACGATTCAGAATTGCGCGGTGAGCAACAGTTCCAACCACGGCATTTGTGTCCGGTCGAATACCATTTCCAATGTAACACTCAGCAACAACCTATTCACCGCCATCGCAGGTGATGACTTGCACAACTGGTAGCGGCATCCGCTACAACACCATTAAAAAACTATAAACAATTGATTATGAATGTGAAGAAAGCATTTTTCACGCTCCTGGCCGTGCTAT
>Ga0209097_10004546_pt1 | contig 10206 bp, 7 predicted proteins | sample AD_UKC052_MetaG_FD_184419 | JGI IMG/M metagenome (GOLD analysis project Ga0209097, IMG submission 184419) | Active sludge microbial communities of municipal wastewater-treating anaerobic digesters from USA - AD_UKC052_MetaG (SPAdes) (version 2) | ecosystem: Engineered > Bioreactor > Anaerobic >... | reverse complement strand
CTTGGACTCGTGACACTGCTGGATCAACTACGCACACTTCAAGGCAATTTACGAACCGCCGTATACGGAACCGTACGTACGGTGGTGTGAGAGGACGGGGGAGAAGCTTCTCCCCCTCCTACTCGATCCCACAACGGATACGACCCTACCGTGATGCGGCGAAGGCACGGAGAGCCTCGCACGCCGCGAGAAAATCGACCGGCGGCGGCGTCGTGAAGACGATGCGCTCGCCGGTGGCGGGATGGTCGACGCCGAGCCGTTCGGCGTGGAGCGCTTGCCCCTCAAGACGCTCGAGCACCGCGCGCACGTCGGCCGGAATGTGCCACGAGCCGTAATCCGTCACGCCGTACGTCGGATCGCCCAGCACCGGCCTCCCGGCGAATCGGCAGTGCACGCGGATCTGGTGCGTGCGGCCCGTCTCGAGTTGCAGCGCGATCAGCGAGGCCACGCCGAATCGCTCGAGCACCTCGAAATGCGTCACGGCATCCCGTCCGCCGATTCCGGTCACCGACATGCGTTTGCGATCGGCCAGGCTGCGGCCGATGGACGCGTCGATCCGGCCTCGCGCTTCCTTGAACTCGCCCCGCACCAGGGCGAGATAGCGCCGGTCGAAGGCATGTTCTCGCGCCTGGCGCGCCAGGCTGATGAAGGCCCGCTGCGTCTTGGCAACGACGAGGACGCCGGATGTGTACTTGTCGAGGCGGTGCACAATGCCGGGCCGCGCGAGGTCTTCGCCGGCGCACTGAAAATCGGGACAATGAAACAGGACGGCATTCACCAAGGTGCCGTTGGGATGGCCGGGGGCCGGATGGACAATGAGGCCTGATGGTTTATTGATGAAAAGGAGATCCCCATCCTCGTACAAGATATCGAGGGGAATGTCTTCAGGACTGGGCGCTGTTTCCGGGGCCGGCGGCAGGCTCGCGACGATGCGATCACCGACGGCGACGGTCCGGCTGGGGCGCGTGCAGACACGTCCGTTGATCGTGACGCGCCCGTCCTTGATGAGCGTCTTCAGAAAAGAGCGCGTCGCATCCTCGACGACCTCGGCAAGAAAGACATCGAGCCGAAACCGCTCGTGCTCCTCGCCAACGATCTGCTCGAAGTCCGTGTCCATACAAGCGCCGCGCTACTCGCCCATAAGGGCTGCGCATCGACGGAAGCCCGGCGCCAACACCCGGTACGCGGCTTGATACTCGGCGAACCAGGCGTCGTAGGCTCGCGCGCGCTCGGCATCCGGCGGACACGTATCAACAACGCGGATCGTCGCATCGCAGGCGTCCTCGACGGAGCCGTAGAGCCCCGTGGCCACCGTGGCCAGCAAGGCCGCACCGTAGGCGGGACCTTCATCCACGTTGATCGTCACCAGCGGCGCGTCATTCACGTCGGCCTGCATCTGACGCCAGAACGCGCTCCGGGCGCCGCCGCCCGACGCGCGCACTTGAGCGATCGGCACGCCCATCGCGCGAATGATGTCGAGACTGTCGCGCATGCCGTAGGCCACGCCCTCGAGCACGGCCCGCGCCATGTGCGCCCGCGTGTGCCGCAGCGAGAGCCCAACGAAGGCGCCTTTCGCGAAAGGATCCTTGTGCGGCGTGCGCTCGCCGGTGAGATACGGTAGAAACAACAGGCCTTCGGCGCCCAACGGCACGGCCGCTGCGCTCGCCGTGATGTATTCGTAGGGATCCGCGCCCGTCTCGGCCGCGACCGCCTTCTCGTTTTGGCACAGGGCGTCGCGAAACCATCGCAACGAGCCGCCGGCGCTCAGCATGACGCCCATCACGTGCCATTTGCCCGGCACCGAGTGACAGAACGTGTGGACACGGCCTTGCGCATCCGTGCCAACCTCGTCCGCGAAGGCGAACACGACGCCGCTGGTGCCTACCGTCGACGAGATCACGCCGCCTCGCACGATGCCGCAGCCGACGCCGCCCGCCGCTTGATCGCCGCCGCCCGCCACCACCGGTATGCCCTCGGGCAGGCCGGTGGCCTGCGCGGCCTCGGCGCTCAGCGTGCCGGTAACCTCGGGGCCTTCATACGCCCTAGGCATGAATTCGAGCGGGATATCGAGGATACCGAGCAGCTCCTTGTGCCACGTGCGGTTCTTCACGTCGAAAAGCAGCGTGCCCGAGGCATCGGCCACGTCGGTGGCAAACTCACCCGTGAGAGCGAACCGGATGTAATCCTTGGGCAAGAGAACCTTCGCAACGCGCTCGTACACCTCCGGCTCATGCTCGCGCAGCCAGAGGATCTTCGGCGCGGTGAAACCGGTCAATGCCGGATTGCAGACCATGTCGATCAACCGTTCGGCTCCAACGCGTTCCGTGATTTCATCGCACTGCTTCGCCGTACGCTGATCGCACCAGAGGATGGCGTTGCGCAACACGCAATGATCGACATCGAGAAACACTGAGCCGTGCATTTGGCCCGTCAGGCCTAATCCCTTCACGTCGGCCGCGCTAACGCCCGGCGCATGGGCCAACTGCGACAGCGCCTCGAAGGCCGCCCGTTTCCAGTCCGCGGGGTCCTGTTCGGCCCAACTCGGCTTCGGACTCAGCAGCGGATACTCGACGAGGGCCGAAGCCAGGACATCGCCCCGTTCGTCGACGGCCAGCGCCTTGGTGCCGCTCGTGCCGACATCCAGCCCCAGCACAATACTCATGATGCATCCTCCTCATGTCTCCAAAAAAAAAGGTGCAAGACCGCGACGAGGGGCCCTGCACCAAGAATAATCAAATGGACTCGGAAGCAGCGACTAGATCAATACTCACGCTTCTCCGACACCTGCCGGGAAATGGCCTTGGCGAGTTTGCGCCGGCGTTTTTCACTCGGCTTCTCATAGTGCCGGATTTCCTTGAGCCGTTGCATGATGCCTTCTTTGTTGCACTTCTTCTTGAAGCGCCGCAACGCTTTCTCGAAGGACTCGTCCGGTTTTACGCGAACTTTCGACACGCGGTCTCGACCTCCCCTCTACTTTTGGGATTTTGCCGACATGGGGACGAATTTCGCTCGCGCGATGCAGCGCCTCACCGCACCCACTCAGCGCTTCGCCACGCGTCGGCAACGGCCACCTAGATTAGCACTCGAGCGGATCGCATGTCAAACGCATTCGGCCACCGGAATCTGTCACTCGCCTCCGAACACATACACACAGCCCGAAGCAGGAGCGAGATCTTCGTCGATGGCCGCGTGGCCTTCCACATAGGCCGCGGATCGCTCGGCGCCGGAATGCTCGAGAATGCGGACGGTGCCTTGTCTTGCGATGGGCCAGGTGTCGGCGTCGACGGTGAAGGTCACACGTTGGGGCGTGTCGGCGATGTTCGTGACAACCACAGCCACATTGCCCTCGGGACTGCGCCAGCAGGAAGCGAGCACCAATGGATACCGCGCTTCGTATTCGCTGAGCGCGCCTTGTTGGCCGGCATAGATGGAGAGGCGCGAGATCGGCATGTCGGCCTCGGCGATGTCCATGACCGGCGGGCGCAGCATCGTACCGTAGAGGAGGAACGGGACGGCGCGTTGGCGGAGTCGCGCCAGGCCGAGAGCGAAGGCCATCTCGTCGGCGCGCGATTCGAGGTGATCGGGCCGGAAGTTGGCGACGGTGGGCACTTGGCCCCAGACGAAGGCGCGGGCCTGCTCCATCCGGAACTGCGGGGCGAACTTCCGGTCGAGGAGCGCGAGGGGTTGCGCTGGCGCGGTTTCCTCGGGCCACAGCTCATCGTAGGGCGGCATGGTCAACGAGGCGTAGTTGCCGTAGGGCACGCTGTAGCCGTGGTACACGGCGTGAAAGAAGGGAATGGGCCGCCACTGGCCCGGCGCGGCATAGCGCTCCATGCTCACCTGTAGGCTGAGCATCAGGTCGAGGTACGGCAGCCATGCCTCGCCGCAGCCTTCGCCGGCCAGCGCGGCGCTGCGGCCGCCGGCGGTGCACCGATCGCGGATATCCTGTTGCAGCGCCTGGAATCCTTTGATCCAGTACGTGCCGCCGCCGATGGGATGGCCGTGGTTGGCGTCGTAGCAGGCGAGGCTCGAGCACGCCTGATCCATGTAGATACCGTCGACGCCGAGGTCGAGCACGGCCTCGGTGGCAAGGCCGGCGTAGGTGCTGCGCCAGAACGCGGTTCCCATGCACATCGACGCGCACGGGGCTTTGGTGAAGGTGTTGTAGACCTCGGGCCGGATCTCGCCGTCGGGCCCTTTGACGGCGTAGCGCGCGGCATCGCGTTCTTTCCAACTCTCGGTGGTCATACCCCACAGGCGCTGGTTCATGTAGACGATGGCGTGGAGGCCCTCGCCGTGGGCCGCGCCGACGGCATCCTTGAACGGTCCGGCGCCTTCGCGCGGCGGCAGGTACTCGGGAAATCCGGTGTCGTAGGCGCAGCCGTGCCACCAGTGCCAGAACACGCTTACCGGCACGCCCGCCGCTTCCTGGAGCGCCGCGGCCGGCCCGAGCACGTTCTCGGATCGGCCTCGGTTCCATATCCAGAGGCCGGTGTCGATGCACCACGCCGGCGTGACGCCCGTTCTGAGGCGGCTCTGGCCTGCCCACGGCTGTTGCAGCGCCCAGGCCCGGTACCGCTCGGCTGCCGTGAACCAGTCGCCGTCGAACACGCCAAGTTGGACGCGGTAGGGCGCCCGGTACGCGCCGGCCGATTCCGCCGCGTTCTCCGGAAGCTGCACGACCTCAAAACCGGCGCCGCCGCGGCCATCGCCGAAGAAGGCGAACCGCTTGCCGAAGGCGGCCGTGTCATCGCAGGCGGCGTAGAAGCCCGAGCCCTGCGCGCCGTAGAAGGCGAGGCACTGCATTGACAGAATGCCGGGATAGGTCCATTCGAGACGCCGCCCTTGGCCGTCGGCGTTCAGCATCGCGCGCGGCACATGCGTTTCCTCACCCATCCATATTGGCACGGCCAAGGTCTCGGCCTTCTGCCGCACAAGCCCGCCGACGCGCGGAAACCGAACCGATACAGGCCGCGCATCGTCGAGGCCTTCGACGGCAATCGCCCAGTGGCTCACGGCCGTGGCAGCATCGAGCGCCACGTCCACGACGACGCGTAGCGCTGGCGCGGCCTCGACGCCAAAATCCGACCAGACCACGCGGAACGCGTCATCGCCCACATCGCTGGGCAGGACCTCGAACTCGCCGGCATCGCTCGGCACGAGGGGCGTCTGGCCCGGGCGGCCGAAGTCCACTTGCCACAGCGGCGTGTCGGCGTCGGGATCGACGAGGTTGGGGCCGCTGTCCGGCTTGGCGAGTTCGACAATGCGCGCGGACTCCGTGTCCACGCCGAGTCGGAAGGAGGCGCTCTCGATGGTGAGGCCAGCGGCCTGGACTACGAAGACAACAAGCGCCGCCCATGCGACACAGGCGCCACGGCCATACCACAAACCCGTGCTACGATTCATGAGATGTTGACCTCCCAGAAGACCCAATGATGTTGCGTTGTCTAGTCACACGTGAAATCGGCAGGCAGTCTGCCGAGAGGCACGTTGGTCAACGCAACTATCGCGCCCGGCGCGATGGACACGCCCTCGGCCGGGCCCGCGATGGGCTCTCGCAGGACGCAGCAGCGCGGCGGCAAGCGTGCGAATGTGCGCTGCACGATCCGACTCCACGAGCGACGGTCGTTGAGTGGCATTTGACCAGAACGCCTCGCGGAACGTCAACCGCCGCGTCTTCCTTCTCAGCGCCCTCCGTTCCGTGAGAAAATCCGCGCCATGAGGTAGCATGTGGTGAAGAGCGAATGACATCGGAGCGGCCGGGCAGCAAAATGGAAGACACGTCATGAATTTCGTCGGGAGGTCGACACTCATGCTTGCATGTGCGTTCGTAGTGCGAGGCGCGCTCGCGGCGTCTCCTATGCACATCGCCATTGCCGAGGACACCTCAGAGCCGGTGCGGTTTGCGGCCCAAGAACTGAGTCGCTACATCACCGAGGCGTCGGGCGTCGCCGCCGAGGTTTCCGAGGACGCGTCCTGTGCTGAGCCGTGCGCCGTCTTCTTGCTGGCGCCGGGCGCAGCGGTTTCTGACCCGCCTCGAATGCCTGCCAGCCTCGACGAAGAGGCGTACCGGATCTACTCGATAGGCGGAGGCCGCGCCTTCACCGCTTGCTCGCCCCGCGCTGTGCTCTATGCCATCTACGATTTCCTCGAAGAGGAACTCGGCTGTCGCTGGTATTTCCCTTCGCCGGAAGACGCGGTGACGCCGCACCTCAGCGTCGACGCGTTGGCCGAGATTCTGCGGCGCGACGTCGACCGCGAAGAGCGCCCCGCCTTCCCATTCCGAGAGCGCGAGTTCCGCGATGTCATGCCCATGACCGATCAGACGGACGCGCGGATCGTCGAGCAGATCGATTGGTGGGCGAAACTCCGCATGAACCGGTTCCTGCTGAATTTCGGCTACGCGTCGAACCCTGAACTGTGGGCGCGCTGGAAGACTGTCCTGATTCCGGAGATCAAGCGCCGCGGCATGCTCGTCGGACTCGGCGAACACGGCAGCTATCCACTGTTTCTTCCACCAGCGCGCTACGCTGCCGAGCATCCGGATTGGTACTGCGAGATCGAAGGCAAGCGCGTCGGCGGTATGCACGGCACGCAGTTCTGCACGACGAATGCCGAGGCCGTGACCGCCTACCTCGAGAACTTCGAGGCCTTCGCCCGTGAGAATCCCGAGGTGGACTTCTACTATCCGGCGCCAAATGATGTCTCGAAATGGTGCGAGTGCGCGCAATGCCGGAAGCAATCCGTCGCGGACCGCTACATGGCCCTCGACAATCGGATTGCCGAGATGCTCCAGCGCGTCAAGCCCGGCACGCGCGTGATGCATCTGGCCTACAGCAACCATCGGCTGCCGCCCGAGAATGTCACGCCCCATCCCATGATCGATGTCGACGTGGCGTGCTGGGGCCGCGATTTCGCCTATTCGCTCAGCGATCCGCGCACCATGCCGGGCAATGATGACTACCTCAACGCGTTTCGCCAGTGGGCCGATCGCTGCCGTGGCGTGCAGGGCGACGTACGGCCCCGACTCCTCTACCACTGCAAACTCATGCGCCACTATTGGCTCGGCCTTCACTTGCAGCCACTGCCCATCCTCGACAAGGATTTCGTCACCGCGAAAGACCTCGGCCTCGATGGCTTCGACTTTCCACTCGGATTCCTCGGCATTTGGACGAAAGGTCTGAATTCCTACGTCGTAGCACGCAAGTGCTGGACGCCGGACGTCGCTGCTGCACGATGGATCGACCGGTTCTATCCCGATTACTACGGAGGCAACGCAGACAAGGCGCGGGCAGCGTACGGACTCGTCGAAGAGGCCTTCCACGACAAGCAGTATGGCTCGAGCCTGGCCCTCGCGTGGCATCCCGAGATGATCAGCGTCCGCACCAATCCGCGTGAGAGCCTTGGCGAGCATGCGCGGAACGCCGTCGCCAAGTTGACCGAGGCCTTGGCCATCGCCGAGGCATGCGCCGAGGGTGACGACGAGTCAGCCCGGCGTTTCGGCAAACTCGCGAAAGTACTCAAGAACGCCTTGGCCGAGCAGCGGGTGCTCGTCGAGCTCGACGCCTTGATGCAGGCCTACCACCGCTACAACGTCGCCGAATCGGACGATGAGCGCGAGCAGTATCTGCGCGCGGCGCAAGAGGCCTACCAAGCGGCAAAGGCGGCCAACGATGCGCTGGCCGCAGCCTATCGCGTCGAGGATGACCTTGCCGGGCTCTACTGGGCGGGCGAGACGCACAAGAGCATGGGCCAAGCCTTGGAGCAATGGGCCGAGGCCGTGGCCGGTGTCGACTGGCACGATTTGGGCCGATGGGAGACTGCCGATTTCTCGGCGACGAACGAGGCCATTACAAAGACCTTCGACGTCACACCGTACGTCGCCGGCGCGGACGGGCCTCGCGCCAAGTTCCAAGTCCGCTTCGTGTACGAGTCCGGCCAGCTCGGCGCGACGATCAAGGCCGTGTCCCTCTGGAAGCGCGGCGCCGACGGTGTCGAGACACAGGTGTGCGAAGATCGGCACTCAGGTTTCGCCGGATACGCCCACGAGAACGCCGTGTACTTCGTCGAAGCGGACGTCGATGCCGGCGCGCAGTACTCCGCGAAAGTGGAACTCATGGCCTACGCCACCTGGGGACGCGTCTCCGAGCGCGGTTGCAACGGCAAGATCCTTATCGGGACGGCGACTGAGGACTCCGACGCGCCGTGATGAGCCACACGATGGTGCTTGTGGGGAGAATGGGAGGCGTGCATCGCATTGGTCCCATACGCCGCATTCAGAACAAGACATTGAAAAGATCTTGGGTTTCCCGTGTAACCTATTGTCCACCAAGCGCTTAAATGAGAGAAATGGGTACGCAGGTCATCCGGCATCTGCCACTCCGCAACATGGCTCCGGTGGTGGCCCCCCGTCGTCAATCCGGTCAATCCCGTCAGTAGCCCCTACACCCAATGCGGAAGACGGGGACTGACTCCGTCCGGTTTCCGTACGCGTTTGGATCCCTCGTTCCCACGGTCCTCCGTGGGAATGCAGATCCGGCGTGCGTGCGGATAGGGGTCATGGCTTGACACCATCCCCAACTCAAAACCGATGCTCCTCTTCCTGTCATCTCGAGCGCAGCGAGAGATCTCCTTCCGTGCCTCAGGTTCCGGCCTCCGGCCACGCTGTCATCTCGAGCGCAGCGAGAGATCTCCTTCCGTCCCTCGTTCCCACGGTCCTCCGTGGGAATGCAGATCCGGCGTCCGTGCGGATAGGGGTCATGGCTTGACACCATCCCCAACACAAAACCGATGCTCCTCTTCCTGTCATCTCGAGCGTAGCGAGAGATCTCCTTCCGTGACTCAGGTTGCGGCCTCCGGCCACGCTGTCATCTCGAGCGCAGCGAGAGATCTCCTTCCGTCCCTCGTTCCCACGGTCCTCCGTGGGAATGCAGATCCGGCGTCCGTGCGGATAGGCGCCACGGCTTGACACCATCCCCAACACAAAACCGATGCTCCTCTTCCTGTCATCTCGAGCGTAGCGAGAGATCTCCTTCCGTGCCTCAGGTTCCGGCCTCCGGCCACGCTGTCATCTCGAGCGCAGCGAGAGATCTCCTTCCGTCCCTCGTTCCCACGGTCCTCCGTGGGAATGCAGATCCGGCGTCCGTGCGGATAGGGGTCATGGCTTGACACCATCCCCAACACAAAACCGATGCTCCTCTTCCTGTCATCTCGAGCGTAGCGAGAGATCTCCTTCCGTGACTCAGGTTCCGGCCTCCGGCCACGCTGTCATCTCGAGCGTAGCGAGAGATCTCCTTCCGTGACTCAGGTCCCTCGTTCCCACGGTCCCCAGTGGGAATGCAGATCCGGCGTGCGTGCGGATAGGCGCCACGGCTTGACACCATCCCCAACTCAAAACCGATGTTCCTCTTCCTGTCATCTCGAGCGCAGCGAGAGATCTCCTTCCGTGACTCAGGTTGCGGCCTCCGGCCACGCTGTGGTCAATCCGGTCAATGAGGTCAATCCCGACGACGAAGGCAAAATGGAACTGGCCGATGAACCCCGGCGCTACCGGCAAGCTGACGGCTACGGATACGATGGCCGCCACGACAAAGGGCGAAGGGACTGACACGTTCTTTCGCGTAGCGCAGCGGAGCGAAAAACGCTGTCTGCCGAGGGCGAAGGGACTGACACGTTGTTTCGCGCAGCGGAGCGGAGCGAAAAACGCTGTCTGTCCCGAGCCTCGGAAGAGAACCACAGCGGGCACAATGAACACGACGGCTTGTCACGACGAGGCCTTCGAGTGTGCCTCGCGGCCACTGCGCACGCGCACACCCAGAAATCGGGGACTGACTCCCTCCGAGTCTTCGAGGAGGGCTGTCTGTCCCCGATTTCCCCCATGCAACGTACCGGAAAACAGGGACTGACTCCCCCCGAGTCCCCGAGGAGGGCTGTCTGTCCCCGATTTCCCGAACGACGGAATCGGAAAGCGCGAAACCCGCTTTCCCCGAGTCTTCGAGGAGGGCTGTCTGTCCCCGATTTCCCGAACGACGGAATCGGAAAGCGCGAAACCCGTTTTCCCCGAGTCTTCGAGGAGGGCTGTCTGTTAGCATGCATAGGTTCGAAGTGGATGGGTAAGCTTGGAAAAAAGGGAAGCCACCTGGCAAGGTTATCTAATGGAACTGCGTGGACCAACGGGTTGGCCACGAAACCTAAGGAGGCTTCCCA
>Ga0209097_10004543_pt1 | contig 10214 bp, 8 predicted proteins | sample AD_UKC052_MetaG_FD_184419 | JGI IMG/M metagenome (GOLD analysis project Ga0209097, IMG submission 184419) | Active sludge microbial communities of municipal wastewater-treating anaerobic digesters from USA - AD_UKC052_MetaG (SPAdes) (version 2) | ecosystem: Engineered > Bioreactor > Anaerobic >... | reverse complement strand
TTGACTGCCATCACTGACAACGCGGCGCTGACCTATCTTGGGTCACTTGTGCCCGGCCTGTCGCCGGAGTTCAAGTACATGCTCGTGGCGGGGGCGGTCACGGGGGGCGGTTTAACCGTTATCGCCAACGCGCCGAATCCCGCAGGCTACTCGATCCTCAAGGGCTACTTTAAGGACGAGCACATTAGCCCGCTGTGGCTGTTCGTCGCCGCCGCCGGGCCGACGTGCGTAGCTATCGTTTGCTTCTGGTTGTTGCCGAGATAGTCGGGGTAGCGCGGATCGCAATCCACGAACTTAAGCGAGGCGAACATTTTTTGCCACAGATTTACACAGATGAACACAGATTGATGGAGCACGTTTGGCCAGAGGCTGGTTCGTAAAAATCTGTGTAAATCAATTAACTCATCAGTGAAATCTGTGTCAAAAAATCACTTGCGCAACGCTTAAGTTCGGTGGATTGGGGCGGGTCGTCGCGGGTTTCCGTGCTGTCGTGGTGATGCGCGCGGCGCTACATTTGACGTGATGAACCCCACCACCATTCAACTCATCGGCGCGACGCTCTTTGCGCTCGCCGTGGCGCACACGTTTTCTGTACGCTATTTCGAGCGGCTTGCGCATCGCTATCCAGCGCACGCAGGCAGTTTTCACTTTCTTGGCGAAGTGGAGGTTGTGTTCGGGTTTTGGGCGCTTGTATTTGTTGCGTTTAAGTTTGCGATCACCGGAAAAACGGCGACCGTTGATTACCTCGAAGGCCGCAATTTCACGGAACCGATGTTCGTTTTCGTGGTGATGGTCATCGCCGCGAGCAAGCCGATAGTTGAGCTTGCGGGCCTCGCGGTTCGAGCGCTAACACGCACCGTTCCGGTCAAAGCGCAGAGCAAACCGATGGCGTTTTTCTTCATCGTGCTGGCGTTAGTTCCGATGCTCGGTTCGTTCATCACCGAGCCCGCCGCCATGACGCTTGCCGCGCTCATGTTGCGTGAGCACTTCTTCTCAAAAGACATTTCAACGCGCTTCAAATACGCCACCGTTGGCGTGCTCTTCGTCAACGTTTCCATTGGCGGCACGCTAACCGCGTACGCCGCGCCACCGGTGTTGATGGTGGCGCAAACTTGGAACTGGTCGAGCGCATTCATGCTGCAAAACTTTGGCTGGCGCGCGCTGCTCGCCGTGTGTGTGAACGCGCTGGCGATCACGCTCATCTTCGCACGCGAGCTGCGGCACGTCCCGCATCAATCTAGCGGTGGCCAGCGCGCGGGCATGCCGTGGTCGATCATCATTGTGAGCGTGTGTTTTCTAGCAAGCGTCGTGGTCTTTGCGCACCACGAAACGGTGTTTATCGCGATCTTTTTGTTCTTCCTCGGCTTCGCGAGCGCGTACGAAAAATATCAGGACAAACTCATTCTGCGCGAGGCGCTCCTCGTCGGATTTTTCCTCGGTGGCCTCGTCGTACTCGGCGCGCAGCAAGAGTGGTGGTTGCAGCCGATTCTCACGGGCCTCTCTCCGAGTGCGGCGTTTTGGGGCGCTGCGGCGCTCACGGCGATCACCGACAACGCAGCGATCACCTATCTCGCCTCCCTCGTGCCCGGCCTCTCCGACGAATTCAAATACATGGTCGTCGCAGGCGCAGTCACCGGAGGCGGCCTCACCGTGATCGCCAACGCCCCGAACCCTGCGGGCTACGCGATCCTCAAAGGGAATTTCCCTGATCAAGCCATTGGCGCAGGCGGCTTGTTGCTCGCCGCGTTGCCACCGACGTTGGTCGCGGCGGTTTGTTTGTGGGGATTGCGCTAAGCGTGGTTCGCGACGCGGTGGGTTGAAGTGTTTTTGAATGCAGCTTTTTGGCGGAAGCGACAGCCTGGTGGTCGTTTCAGCTCGATTGTGGATATAGTCGAATAGTTGAATAATGGGGCCGAAACGACCGCCCGCTGGTCGGTAGAGCCTAAAAGCTGTATATGTAGCGGTCACGCGCTGTTGTCCCGAATCCACCAGCGCGCACTTCGGAAAATCTCTGCGAAGTCCCTCATCGCGACTAAACTATCTTTGCTAAGAAACTTCCGGGGGTCATCATGAAACGCATTTTTTTGCTTCTTCTATTGCTCTGCGCTAGCGCAACGAGCTTCGCGCAGTCCATCACGAGCGGTTCGGCGACGTTTACGCGCACTAGTCCTAGTTCGTTCGACGCCACACCAACGGCCAATTTCGCAGGCGTTACCGCAGGCGCGGGTGACCAAGTGTTTGAGTTTGGTTGGTGGTATCGCGTGAGCGGCGACACGGCGGAAACGCCGTTCCCACTTCCGACTTCGCAGGCGTATGTCGGTGACACTTCGACGATTACTTGGTCCAACGTAAACGGGCGCGGTTTTGATGCGCAGGAGACCTGTGTCGTGCTCGGGATCGCGTCACCGATTGGCGGCAAAGTAACGTGCACGATGCGCATTACGAATCCCGGCGCCGCCGCGCTGGGCATCGATGTTTTTGTGATGACAGACGTTGACCTTGGCGGTACCGCCGGCGGCGACAGCGTCACCGTTGGAATCCCGCAGCAACGCCTTGACCTCACGGACGCCACGGTATCCGACACCGCACAATTCGCCGGCGTTGGCGCATCCGCGCTGCTGGTTCGCCCGTTTGCCACGGCCACCGATGTCGCGGGCCTGCTCTCTGACACGCTCGTGACGAATTTCGACAACTCGGGCGTTCCCGCGACCAACATTGATTTCACCGGCGGCTTTCAGTGGTCCACAATGACAGTGCCCGCGGGGGGCAGCCGCGACGTAGTGACGGTGGTGGCTTTCAACACGACTGCGTTCGCTGCGAGTGCTGACTTGGCGATCACTAAAACCGATGGCGTAACCAGCGCGGCCCCTGGCGCGAGCGTGACCTACACCATCACCGCGTCAAATGCCGGCCCCGACGCCTCGGGCGCGGTCGTTGCGGACACCTTCCCCGCGTCGCTCACCTGCACCTGGACTTGCGTTGGTGCGGGTGGTGGTACGTGTAGCGCAGCTGGTGCCGGCAACCTCAATGACACCGTGAATTTGCCCGTTGGCGGCAGCGTCACCTATACAGCGTCGTGCGCCGTGTCGCCGAGCGCAACGGGTTCGCTCAGTAACACCGCGACGGTCACCTCGACAGGTAGCACCACCGATCCAGCTCCCGGCAACAACAGCGCGACGGATACAGACACGCTCACGCCGACAGCCGACATCTCAATTACCAAAACCGACGGCGCAACCTTCGCCACGGCCGGCGGGGCAGTCACCTACACCGTGACCGCAGCAAACGCTGGGCCGAGCGACGCCAACGGGGTGTTTGTCGATGACATGATGCCTGCCACGCTGACTTGCAACTGGACGTGTGTCGGCGCGGGCGGCGGCACCTGCACGGCCTCCGGCGCGGGCAACATCAACGACACCGTCAATCTCCCAGCCGGCGGCAGCGTCATCTACACCGCCGCCTGCGCAGTGAGCCCCAGCGCCATGGGCACAATCGTCAATATGGCGACGGTCAGCCCGCCGCCGACGGTGGTTGACCCGAATTCGGGAAACAACGCCGCGACAGACACTGACACTGTGATGGCCTCGGCGGATCTGTCGATCACGAAGACCGACGGCGTCACCACGGCCACGGCGGGTGGGTCAGTCACCTACACCATCGTCGCCAGCAACGCCGGCCCGAGCAACGCCCCGTCCGCAAACGTCACCGACACCTTCCCGGCGTCGCTCACGTGTACGTGGACGTGTGCGGGCGCGGGTGGCGGCACCTGCGCGCCGTCCGGTGCCGGCAACATCAACGACACGCCGAACCTTCCGGCGGGCGGCAGCGTCACCTACACCGCCGCATGCGCCGTTTCGCCGTCTGCCACCGGCTCGCTCGTTAACACCGCGACAGTTGGCGCGGGCCCGCTCGTTACCGACCCGAATGTCGGCAACAACAGCGCGACCGACACCGACGCTCTTGGCAGTGCCGCCGATTTGTCGTTGACGATCAGCGACTCGCCCGATCCTGTGACGTCGGGCGCTCAAATCACCTACGCGATCAATACCGCCAATGCGGGCCCGAGCGACGCGTCTGCCGCCGTCATGACGATCGCCACACCCGCGAACACCACGTTTGTGTCGTTGGCGTCACCAGGCTGGTCATGCACCGCGCCAGCCGTCGGAGGCACCGGCACCGTGAACTGCAACCTCGCGTCGTACCCGGCGAGTGGGACGGCGAACTTCACGTTGGTCGTTGCGGTTGCATCGACGTTCACCGGCACGGTCTCGGCCACGGCCAACATCACCGCGTCAACCACAGACACGACGCCGGGCAACAACTCGGCGAACGCAAGCACGCTGGTCAACGCGTTGCCCGTCGTCGTGAGCGGCGCTGTCTCGGGCAGCGGCGGTACGATCTCTTGCGCTAGCCCCGTGGCCAGCGGTTCGACGACGACCTGCGTCATCACGCCTGCACCGGGCTTCGGCATCGGCTCGGTGAGCGGCTGCGGCGGTGTGACCGGAACGACCAGCCCCTACACCACGGGCGTTATCACCAGCGCTTGCACGGTGACGGCGACGTTCGCGTCGCTCTTTGTCGCGCCGGTTCCGGCGACCGAATGGGGCGTGATTGTTCTGCTCACGCTGATGCTCGCTGTGCTCGGCGCGCGTCGCCGCCGGGCGGTTTGATTCGCTAATCAGCTTTAGTGCTCCAGCGACCGCTTGGCGGTCGTTTGGGCGCTATTTTTGTGTTTGTTGATATTGCTATACAACGCCATAAAACGACCGCCCGCCGGTCGTTGCCGCCGAAAAGCTGTTGATGGCTGTCCGCGCGTATGCGGAAAAAATCGCCCTCTATAATTTGTCTTCGCGTGTAACTGGCGTAAGCGCCGCAAATTTTGCGGCGACTGAGAGGGAGCCACCCTCAGGAAGCACGCGCGTAGCGGCCTTTTTTCTCGGGCCGCGCGATCCCGCCGTCCGCCTGGGCATGTGCTGATTTCGTCGTCGACGATTTCTGCGCACTAATTTCGCTACAAAAAAGGAAATGCCCCATGGCTAATGCTGCCCGTCCCGAAAATTTTGTGCTTCCGCTCGCTCAGGTCGACGCCGAAGTTCAAGCCGTTCTCACCGCTGAAAATCAGCGCCAAGAAGACCACATCGAACTGATCGCCTCCGAGAACTACACCTCGGTCGCCGTGATGCAAGCGCAAGGCTCGCAGCTCACGAACAAATACGCCGAGGGCTACCCTGGCCGTCGTTACTACGGCGGCTGTGAGTTTGTCGACGTCGCCGAAACACTCGCCATCGAGCGCCTGAAAACGCTCTTCGGCGCGAAGTTCGCCAACGTGCAGCCGCACTCCGGCGCGCAGGCCAACGCCGCCGTGTACTTCACGCTCATGCAGCCGGGCGACCCGTTCCTCGGCCTCTCGCTCGCCGAAGGCGGTCACCTCACGCACGGCATGGCGCTCTCGATGAGCGGCAAATGGTTCAAGGCCAACGCCTACGGCCTCACCGCTACGGAAGAAATCGACTACGAGGCGATGCGCGCCAAAGCGCACGAGTGCAAGCCGAAGATGATCATCGGCGGCGGCTCGGCGTATTCGTTGAAATGGGACTGGGCCAAGATGCGCGAAATCGCAGACGAAGTCGGCGCGTACTTGTGGGTCGACATGGCGCACTACGCGGGCCTCATCGCCGCCGGCGTCTACCCGAACCCCGTGCCGCACGCGCACATCACCACCAGCACCACGCACAAGACGCTGCGCGGCCCACGCGGCGGCATCATCCTCACCAACGACGAAGACCTCGCCAAAAAGCTCAACAGCGCGATCTTCCCTGGCCTACAAGGCGGCCCGCTGATGCACATCATCGCCGCCAAAGCGGTGGCGTTCGGCGAAGCGCTGAAGCCCGAGTTCAAAACGTACCAAGCGCAAGTGCTCAAGAACGCCGACGTACTCGCGAAAACGCTCGTCGAGCGCGGCCTCCGGATCGTCAGCGGCGGCACCGAAAGCCACCTGATGCTTGTCGATCTGCGCTCGAAAAAAATCACCGGCAAAGACGCAGAATCCGTGCTGCACAAAGCACACATGACCTGCAACAAAAACTCCATCCCGAACGACCCAGAAAAGCCCATGGTCACCAGCGGTATTCGCTTGGGCTCGCCAGCGTTCACCACGCGTGGATTCAAAGAAGCAGAAGCCAAGATGGTCGGCAACTTCATCGCCGACGTTTTGGATGCGCCGAATGATGAGGCGGTGATTGCGCGCGTGCGTGGGGAAGTTGCGGCGCTTTGTGCTCGGTTTCCGGTCTATAGGTAGCCGGTTGGGCCGCATTTCGTATGAATCATCAATGTCAGATATGTTGCCAGACAACACAGCTGCCTGATGGGCACCGGTTGAACGTGTGCTCGCATTGCGGTGCCGTGCAATCGAAGGATTCATCGGCGTCAGCGGCGCGAAAGGACAAGCATGTCGAGTCGACCACGCCTGAAACCGTAGACACCAGTACCGAGCCAAAGCGTCGCCGACTTTGGTTCCTGCTTGGGGGGCTTGCGCTCCTGGGGTACTTTTTGTTCGCTTTAGTTGCACCTGGTTTTCAAAAGTATCGAGACATTGCGAGCGGGCGGTCGGCAAACCGGGCAGTCGATGCTCCAGTGGATAAAAAAAAGATCGCGTTGACTGAACTCAGCGTGCATGTGAATTCTTTTCAACGCGAAATGGCGAACATGCCGACTACTGCGTACGAAAATCTTCCGTCTCTGGCCCAGAGAATGCAAACAACTATTGATGCAACTGAGGCTGTTGGTGTTCCGGCGTGTTTGTCGCGCGTCAAAAATTTGATAACGCAGTCGATGGTTGTTGGTCAAGCAGCCGTCAGACTTAACCATGCCAGAGGCAACGGCGTTAACGACCCAGGCGTGGTCACTCAGGTACACGCGGCGAATAGGCTTGTGAACGAAGCTCGCGAAGAGATAAGCAAGATCGCGTGCTAGCGAAGCAGCAGCCAGCAACGTAACACGTAAACCGCGATAGCCGCCGCATGCGACGATAGTGTCAATTTGTTTGTGGACTTTTTAGAAGAGGATAAGGCGATGTACGGATTGAGACTTTTGATTGTTGCCGCGCTTTTTGTCATAACTGCCGCCGTCGCGCAAAGCGCAGGAGAGCGCCGGTTCATAAAAACCGGACAGACAGAAGCGGAAGTGCTTGTCAAAGTTGGCAAGCCCGATCACGAATCGGTTATTAGCGGTGCGCGAGCCGTAGTTGTCACGAAGAAGTGGATTTACCTGCCCCACGCAAATGACTCGCAAACCACAACGACCATTACGTTGACAGCGGGTAAGGTAGTAGAAGTTGAGCGGCAAGTGACGCGTTGATTGCGGCGGCCGCGAAAACCCAGCGCAGTAGGGCAGAACGCTTGCGGTTCTGCCGAACGCGGTGGCCTGATGTGCGCCGGTTGATCTGCCTTCGGCGTGAACACGAGGCGGAACCGCAAGCGTTCCACCCTACGCGAACTTTGCGGCGACAATCGTTGGCAAGCGCATGGACTCCTGAGTGGTTGAATATCGGATATGTGTCCCTAGAAAACTATATTGAGGATCAAAGCCAACGCTTCAACAACAAAATGCGTGAACGGAATGTTCTCGCTACGAGGTTGGAGCGCGTAGCGCCGTAGGGCAGAACGCTTGCGGTTCTGCCGAACACGGCGGCAGGTGCTGTGCGGATGAATTGCCTTTAGCGTCGACAGCCGGCGGAACCGCAAGCATTCCGCTCCATATCGACTCACCGCTCTCGACAACGTGTCGCGCTAGAACGTATAGCGCATCCCGACACTCTATAAGCCGTAGCCAAATGTGCCTGCACGGCTTCCGTTATCGATCGAGCGATTTGAAAAGTCGTGTCCAACGCTTTCGATCCGCTCATAGTTCGCCACAAGTGCGACGTTCGGGTTGAACGAGTACTGCGCGCCGAAGCCCCAATGCAGTCGTGTTTGTCGATTAGTAGGGTAGGAGGTGTAGGCGGGCGCAGGTTCATTGGCGATGGCTCGCGTTTGGCTGTATTTTTGTTCGGTCAAAGCCACGCCGACGCGCGCGGTCGCGGCGAAGTTTTTAGTAATGGGCAGCATCCCCACTGCGTCGAACGTGACCGCGTTGGCGCGGAATCGACCGGCGATTACATCGAGCTGCCCCGGCGCTGGTACGCGTGAAACCGATGCGCGCGAATCAGTGCGTCCAAAGTTGGTGTAGCCCACCTCGAAGGCGAGATTGGGTAGCGCGCGCCAGCCCATCGCGACGCGCCCGCCGGTGGTTCCGGTTTCGTCGTATGTGGCGGATTCAAACTTGAAAACGGTTGAATTTGCAACTGACTCGCGGACCTGGTTTGCGTAGTCGCTATTAGAGTGGGTTATGCCGATGCTGGCTTCCACATAGAACGGGCTGGTTGTTTTTTGCGCGTGGGCTGCGCCCGCGAAGAGCGCGAGCGTTGCGAGGGGTAGGCCAAGTTGGAATGCTGTTTTTGTCACGATGTCTCCACATTAATTGTTGAATTTCCCCCGGTAAGCGCGCTCATCCGCGCAGGTCACGACGCGCTGCGTCTGCGAGCAAGTGGATGAGTCACGCCGCAAGTTTACACCGTAAGCTTACGGTGTAAGAAGAATGAGTGGCTTTAGTCGAAACCCTGGCGTGCAGGGGGGCCGAAGGCAATGGAAGGGTTGCGATTAGGAACGCCAATTCCTGCGACATGGTGCGGATTCTTTGCCTTTGGTGGCGTTACGCCAAGGGCTGTCGCGTCAGCTATTCTCACGACACAACACTTCCGAAGGACACAGCTTTGACGACCGACGCATCAGCCAACCAATCCGAATTCTGGAACCAATCGGCGGCAACGAAGGTGTTTTCGCATCCGTTGGATCATGCGCGGTTCGCTCAGACGGTTGCGCGCGACGCGGCGATTCTGGACTACGGCTGTGGACGTGGCCGGTTGTGCGGTGAGCTGGCTGCCCGTGGATTTACTCAGGTGGTGGGCGCTGACTTTTCTACGGAAATGATTGCCGCAGCAAGGCGCGATCATCCGTCCGTTTCATTCACTCACGTTGACGGTGCGACATTGCCGTTTGGGGATGCGTCGTTCGATGCTGTCATGTTGTTCGCGGTATTGACCTGCATTCCACCACGCACTGCGCAGCGCACGCTGATCGCAGATACCCACCGCGTGTTAAAGCGCGGTGGGCTGCTTGTGGTTAGCGACTATCCGCTGCAGTCCGATGCGCGCAACGTGGCGCGATACGATGCCTATGCGAAAGAGACACACGACGGGGAAGCATGCGACTACGGCACTTTTCGTTTGCCCGATGGCGGCACGGTGCGGCATCACGCGATGTCGTGGTTCGACGAACTTTTTGCTCAGTTCACCGTCGAGGAGCGTGTCGAATTCGACGCCACGACGATGAACGGAAATCCCGCGCGCATTGCGCAGTGGTGGCTGCGCGCGTAACGTGGGCGTGCGCTGCTCACGGCAGCGCGAACGACGGTCGCGAGATTAAACGCGACGCAGCGCGAGCAACTTAGTGTGGATCGGTTCTACCGAGCGCATCGCGCTTGGAGCCATCGTCAAGCGCAACTGCACGAGGTGACCGCGATTCATATAGGCGATGTGCGCGACTTGCGTGGCCTCGGACGAACGCACGATGTGAGCTTGGTTAGCGTCCTTCGCTACTGCGGCTAGCTCTGTCGTGCGAGTCGGACCAATGACTGTACGCACGGCGTCAAACGAACTTTGCGTCGGAAAGAGCACGACGGAGAGTTTCTGTTTTCCATCAAGCGAGGTGTAGGTGCAAGACGGCCCGATGCCCTTTTTCCCCTGACCCGCGCCGAACGGCGTCCCCAATGCTTTCGAGATCTCCGCCGCTTGAAACTGACAGCCGTTGACCGGCACTTGCGCAAATGCTTGCGGGGCCAAGGCCCACGATGCGCCGATGACAATTAGGGTTTTGACGCTTAGCGCCAAGCGTGAAATGCGAGGTGAATTCATGGTGTGCCTCCGGTGACACATCGGCGCGTTGCGCCGTGTTGTTATGGTTTGTGAATAACAAATCATAGGTATCACCGTACATGACGGGGTCATGACTGCACTCGACGTCGGCGAATTCAGACATATCCGAAGTGCCGTTAAGTTTCGCCTGACGAATGCCTACGAGTGCTGCACAATGGTGACCGGAATTTTTGATGAATGCAGC
>Ga0209097_10004541_pt1 | contig 10215 bp, 10 predicted proteins | sample AD_UKC052_MetaG_FD_184419 | JGI IMG/M metagenome (GOLD analysis project Ga0209097, IMG submission 184419) | Active sludge microbial communities of municipal wastewater-treating anaerobic digesters from USA - AD_UKC052_MetaG (SPAdes) (version 2) | ecosystem: Engineered > Bioreactor > Anaerobic >... | reverse complement strand
ACAAAGTCCGCTTGACACGCGGGCGGCACTTCCGGTAATTTTCTTCCGTACTGTTCATTTTATTCCGTGAGCCCGACGGGTTCCGGACAAGTTTTCCAACCGGCGCACAGAAAGGAATTCAAATGCGAACCAAAGACCTTGATTCCCGGCCAAAGATCACGCCGGACGAACTGCTGGCGCTGATCGGCACATCCCCTGCCGACAACCTGCAGGGATTGTCGACGTCTGTTTCCTGGAAAAGCAAATGGGTCGGCGAACTGGTCCGGCAGGCGTTTGATTACCAGAATTTTCTGAATACGGTCGGAAAAAGAATCGAGGTTTTCGGCCCCTGGGCTCTCGCCTGCGCCTGGCAGAGCAGCCTGATGGATACGTATGTCACGGGACCGATCAGGGCTCAGGCGCGGATGGCTGCGGGAGCCGGCAGAAATCCCGATCTGTTCAGCGACATGAACGGCTGGATTTACAAAGGCTATTCGCGCCTTCTTTACACCATGACCGGATTCTTTATCGAGGACGGCAAATTCAGCCGTGAAAAAGCCGGAAAAATTTCCACGACGAAAAAGGGGTATGAATTTTTAAAAAACTACATGGAGGAATTCGCCCAGCTCGAGCACAGCTACAACAATATCGGCCTGACCCGCCTCAAAGCCATGAAAGAGCTTTTAAAATGCCTTCTCGTGGTCATCACGGAAACCCCGCCGGCCTCCGGAGAATTGCCGTTTGCATCCAAAGCTTCCGGAGAGAAACCCGGCTCTTTTGAGGATTATCTCGCGCTGAACCGTACCCGCCTGGAGAATCTTTACCGGGAAAATGTTTTCGATATCAAAGATTATTCGGAAAGAGTGACCGGAGGAAAGATCGGTTTTTCCCGCTACGAATATGTGGAAGGTTCGACGCTGCACCGCGTCCGTCTGCGCGACTACCCGACCCCGCGGGGATTGAAATCCAACGGAAAAATTCTTTACATGGTCACGCCGCTCATCAATAAACCCGAGCTGTTTGATCTGGCCGCCGGCAAATCCGTTATTGAGGGAATGCACAAGGAAGGTTACCGGGTGTACCTTGTCGATCATGGGGATCCCGGTTGGGAGGAGACGGAGCTGGAACTGGATTTTTACGGGAAAACGCTGCACGATCATTATCTGCGGATCCTCCGGGAAAGGCATCCCCGCGCGGAAATCCTGATCATGGCCTATTGCATGGGCGGCACGTTGATTTTGCCGTATCTGGCGCGCCGTGCCGAGGAGCTTCTGGCCGCCGGCAAACCGATGGACGTGAAGAAAGTGGCGCTGATGGCATCGCCGGTGAAATTTGATGACGGGAACAGCGGCCACGCCGGCATCCGGGCACTGATCCGCCGGAATTATGACCCGTCGTTGATGAAGGAACTTTTCGGCGCCGTGAACATTCCGCCGCAGGTCATTGAGTTCGGCATGAATGAAATTCAGCCCGCCGTTCAGTACAATGTCGTACGGGGATTTTATGAGCGCGCGGAAAATCCGGAGGCGATCGCCGACGCCGCGCCGTTTCTTTACTGGCTGACGCACGGCACCCGTTTCCCCGTCAGCGCTCATGTTCAATGGATTCAGAATGTTTTTATGGACAATCAGATTTACGAGGGAAAATTCCGCCTGCCCTCCACAAATCCGAAATTTGACGGGCAGCCGGTCAACATGGATATGCTCCGGAAAGCGGGGGTGGCCATTTTTGAGTATAAAGGGTCGCGTGATCCGATTGCTCCGGCCGGATCCTGCGTGGCCGCCGACATCTGGGGGCTGGCGCGGCCGGATGCATCCGGCCGCAAAGGGAGGCCCCGGAATGTGAGCATTGAGAAAAATATCGGCCATATCTTTGTCGGCAGCCGCCGTCATCTGGCCCAATACCTGGCCGCCGTGAATGAATTTTACAGAAGCTGAACCCCACTTCCGCCAAAAGGAGAGGGTTGATGGAAAAACGAGACAGGCAGGCGTATATTCAGGGCGTTCTCGAACGGGACCGGCGAATGCTGGCCAAAACGATCACCCTTGTGGAGAGCTCCCTGCCCGCCGATCAGGAGCTCGCCCGGCAAATTCTGGATGCGCTGATACCCTATACCGGCAAGGCCCTGCGCCTGGGCATTACGGGTCTGCCGGGCGCAGGCAAAAGCACGTTCATTGAAAGCTTCGGCACGCTGCTCACGCAGAAAGGCTGCCGGGTGGCCGTGCTGGCGGTCGATCCCAGCTCCCCCAAAACGGGCGGCAGCATTCTGGCCGATAAAACCCGCATGGAAAAACTGGCGGTGAACGACCGGGCGTTCATCCGTCCCTCTCCGTCCGGCAAAACGCTGGGCGGCGTCGCCCGCAAGACGCGCGAAACCATGCTGGTCTGCGAGGCCGCGGGATTCGACGCGGTCCTGATCGAAACCGTCGGCGTGGGCCAGTCGGAAGTGACCGTGGCTTCCATGGTTGACTTCTTCCTGGTGCTGATGATCGCCGGAGGGGGCGACGAGCTGCAGGGCCTCAAGAAGGGCGTCCTGGAGCTGGCCGACGCCGTGGCAATCAACAAGGCGGACGGCGACAACATCGAGCAGGCCAAAATGGCGCGGCGGCAGTACGAAACGGCGTTTCACCTGCTGACGCCGCCTTATGCAAACTGGTCGCCGCCGGTCGTCACATGCAGTTCCATCACGATGGCGGGACTTGACCATATTCTGAACATCATCCGGGACCATCGGGAAAAACTGACCGCAAGCGGCGAGCTGCAAATCAAGCGAAAGGAACAGGCCAGGGAGTGGCTGAAGTTCCTGGTGCGCGAAGGGGTTCAGGAATGGTTTTACGAAACCCCGGCGGCGCAGGTTCTGACCGAAGCCCTCGACGGCGTCGAACAGGGCCTGATGACTCCCACCAGCGCCGCGGCAAAAGTCCTGGAGTGCCTGAAGGGACAGAAGTTTTGAAAAGACTATTAGGCTGAAGGCTGAAGGTTGAAGAACAATTTGCAGGGAACGGTTTTAACCACCCTTGCGGGCGGCAAGACCATTCCCTGCACGAATAATGAGATACGATATACGCAACAAGGAGATTGAAAGCATGAAAATTTTGAAAATCGATCACATCGGCATCGCGGTAAAAAATCTGGCGGAAAGCTCCAGGCTCTACGAGATACTCGGCATTCCCCGGGCGGGCGTGGAAGAAGTGGCCGAGCAAAAGGTGAAAGTTTCTTTTTTCCCCGTAGGGGATTCGGAAATCGAACTTCTGGAATCCACGGAGCCTTCCGGCCCCATTGCCAAATACATTGAAAAAAACGGCGAGGGCATTCAGCACATGGCCCTGCGCGTGGATGACCTGGAAGCGGCGCTGGCCGAACTGAAGGCCAAAGGCATCCGCCTGATCGATGAGAAGCCCCGCTACGGCGCGGGCGGCGCAAAAATCGCCTTCGTTCACCCCAAATCCACGGGCGGGATTCTGCTGGAGCTCTGCGAAAGATAAAACCCCGACGAGCGGACCGCCTTTTATTCATCTTGCGCAAAGAGCGCATTCCTGAGGAGGGGAACCATGAATATCGGAAGTCTGGCCGACGACAACATCCGCAGATTCGGCGAGTATGATTTTGTCTGCTTTGACGGCCGGTGGCACACGAACGTCGCCATGAACCAGGGGGCCAACCGCCTGGGCAACGCCCTGAAGACGCTGGGCGTCAAAAAAGGCGACCGGGTCGGCGTGCAGCTTTTCAACTGCACCGAGCTGATCCAGACCTTCTTTGCCGCTTTCAAAATCGGAGCCATCCTCGTTCCGATCAATCCGTCGCTGAAGACACCCGAGCTGGCCTACATTTACCGCGACGCGGGCCTTTCGGCCCTGGTCAGTTCGCCCGACGATTTCGGCGGCATCCGGGAAGCCCGCAAAGAAGCGCCCGGGCTTGCGCATGTGATTTCCACCGGACCTCAGGCACCCGAAGACGGCCTTTCTTTCAACGGCATTTGCGCGGCACAACCGGATGCGCTTGCTCTCGCGGACACGGACAATGACGACACGGCCGTCATGATCTACACCGCCGGCACCACGGGAAACCCCAAGGGCGTGATGCTGACCCACTACAACTGGTACACCCACGTCACGGGATACTACGACCTCGTGTTTCTGGACTCCTGGGGCGTGTCGGTCCGCGGCGAGATCAGAGAACCGGACGGCGGACAGGCCGGAAAAGAGCCGCGGGAAGGAGAAGTCTTCGGCGTCAGCCGCGACCGGGTTTCGCTGATTACCCTCCCGCTGTTTCACGGCTACGGCATCTTCGCCCTGAATCTTGAATTCCTCACCGGCGGAAAGCTGGTCGTCATCAACCGCTGGGACCCCGAAGAAGCCATGAAGAGCATCGAAACATACAGGGTCACGGATTTCCGCGGCGTGCCGACCATGTACATCCAGATCCTCAACCATCCATCGCTGGCCAAGTACGATTTGCGTTCGCTTCGGACCTGCATCTGCGGCGCGGCGCCGATGCCGCTTGCCGTGGCGCGCGCCTGGAAGGAAAAATTCGGCATCGACATCTGGGAGGGCTACGGCCTGAGCGAGGCGACGACCGTCAACTGCGGCAATATCGCGGAACGGCGGCCGCCCAAGTACGGCTCCATCGGCAAGTGCTACCAGAAATGCAACGCCATTAAAATCTTCGACAGCCAGGACCGCGAACTGCCCGCCGGCCAGACGGGAGAAATCGTCATCAGGGGGCCGGGCGTCATGAAGGGCTACTGGAACAAGCCCGTGGAAACGGCGGCCGCGATCCGCAACGGCTGGCTGCACACGGGAGATGTGGGCCGCATGGACGACGACGGCTATCTGTACATCACCGACCGGAAGAAAGACCTGATCATCCGGGGCGGAGAAAACATCTATCCCAAGGAGATCGAAAATATCCTGTACCGGCATCCCGACGTGCTTGAAGCGGGCGTCATCGGCGTTCCCGACCCGGTGTACGGCGAATCGGTCAAGGCGTTCGTCGCCCTGAAAACGCCCGGTTCCGTCACTGAGGAGGAGCTGCTGGAATTCTGCAAAAAGGAGCTGCCTTCGTATAAAAGGCCCAAAGCCGTTCAGTTTCTGGAGTCCCTGCCCAAAAGCGCGGTGGGAAAAATTCTGCGCCGCGAACTGCGGAACATCAAGTAGCGACACCGCCAACCCAAGAAACGGCGTACAAAACGAACCGCCATCCGATCGGGCCCTACAGCCGGATGTTTTCTTTCCCGTTCACGACAAAGAACCGGCCGCTGACGGCGCGGATGACGCTCAGGATATTGAACCGGCGCAAAAGCTCGACGCTCAGCGTGGTCGGCGAGGCGCGCGAAATCAGAACCGGCGCGCGGGCGTTGATGATTTTGAAGGCGATCTCGCTCGAGATGCGGCCCGTCGAACAAATCATCTTGTCTTCCAGGCTGATGCGATGGAGGGCCGCGTGGCCGATGACTTTATCGATGGCGTTATGGCGGCCGATCTCGTCGAAGAAGACCAGTCTCTCACCCTCCAGCGAATAGAGCGCCGCGCTGTGGACGCCGTGCGTGGCCTCATGCTCCCGCGAATAAGACAGAAACTCGCTCATGGATTGCAGAATCGTGTTCGCCCTCACCTGCGGCAGCCTCTTCCGGATCAAATCCTCCGACGGCCAGTTTTTTTTGGTTCGCCCCCCCGCCGCGGTAATGGTTTTGATGCATTCGAGTTTTTGGGCGATGATCCTGTCTTCCGCCAAAAAGACCTTGACCGTCAGACGGGCCTCGTCAATGTCTATTTTCTCAATTTGATCCGGATCGCTGATGATCCCCTCGGTGATCAGATAGCCGGCCATGTGCTCCTTCAGATAACTTCCGGAGCAGGCCATCGTAACAAAGGGGCGGCCGTTGATGCTCAGCGTCACGGCATACTCCGTGGAAAACGGGAGAGACACTTCCACAAAGCCGCTTTCGCGATACTCATGCAAAAGAACCTTTTCATTCGCCGGCAACGTCATTTTCTTGTCTCCAGACTTTTTGTCCTTTTACCAGCAATAATAATGATTGACAAGAATTAAGCAAATTAACTATCCTGCCGCATCAGCAAAATCAAAGGGAGGAACCATGCTCAGCCGAACTGCCGCCGTGCTCATCCTGATCGATTTTCAGGGCAAACTGGCCCAGTCCATGTGCGACAAGGAAGATCTTTTTGCCAACACCGTCCGGTTGATTCGGGGATTCCGGGCGCTCGGCCTGCCTCTTCTGGTCACGGAGCAGACCCCGGAAAAACTGGGAACGACGATACCGGAGGTGGCCCTGGAGCTGGGAGACGCCAAACCCATTGCCAAGGAAACGTTCAGCTGCTGGGCCAATCCCCTTTTCCACGATCAACTGGAAGCCCTCACCCGTCGCCATGTCGTCCTGACCGGCATTGAAAGCCACGTCTGCGTTTACCAGACGGCGCTGGACCTGATGCAGAACGGCTATACGGTTCATCTGGTCACCGACGCCGTCTCTTCCCGAACGCCCGAAAACCGCAAGGTCGGCATTCAGGCCGTCAAAAGCGCCGGCGGAGAGCTTTCATCCACGGAAATGGTTTTGTTCGAGCTGCTGAAGAGCGCCGCCGATCCGAAAGCCAGAGAAATTTTTAAAATCGTGAAATAAGGGAAACGGCATGATCCACATTGAACAATTCCGGTACGGGGACAATCTGGCGTATCTTCTTTACGGCAAGACCGAAGCGATGGCCATCGACGGCGGCGCCTGGCAGGAAATCCTGTCGTTTCTGGAGCGGCACACGCTGTCGCTCCGATATGTCGCCAATACGCACCGGCACTACGACCACACGCCGGGTGACGACCACCTTCTGGCAAAAACAAATGCGGCGTTTCTGGACTGCCGGACGCTGGCCGATCAGGAAAGGTTTCTTCTGGACGGCGAGCCGGTCGTCGTTTACCGGACACCCGGACACTCCGAGGATTCAATCTGCTTTCATGCGGGGAACGATCTTATCACCGGCGACACGCTGTTCAACGCGACGGTCGGCAATTGCTTTACCGGGGACCTGCGCGGATTTTTTGAATCAATCCGGCGACTGATGGCACTCCCGGACAATACGCGCATCTTTGCCGGGCACGACTATGTGAGGGATTCTCTGGCTTTTGCACGGCTTCTGGAACCGGACAATCCCGAAATCGAACGCTTCCGGCAGATCTGCGATCCGTATTTCCTCCACTCCACGCTGGCCCAGGAAAAGAAAATGAATCCCTACCTGAGATTCAACGAAGCCCCCATTGTCCGACTGCTTCAGGAGCGCAATCTTCCGCGCGCCACCGAATGGGAGCGCTGGCAGTCGCTGATGACGATCGAGTAGGAGGGAGGCCGAAGGCTGAAGGCTGAAGGCTGAAGACTGAAGGTTGAAGGAGAGAAGTGGATGGTGAATGGTGAATAGATAAAGATGTTCTACGTTCAAAGGTCTATGTTCAGAAAGGATTTTTATGACCAGAATTCAAGTTGGAGACGGGTTTGGAGACTTCTCGTTAAAGAGTCACACGGAAGCAACGGTGGACACGGCCGCCTTACCGGGCAAAAAAATCCTGTTGTCCTTTCATCCGCTGGCCTGGACGGAAGTCTGCGCCAGACAAATGCAGTCGCTGGAAGCCAATGTTGATGATTTCCGGAAGCTCAATACCGTTCCGCTGGGTCTCTCAGTGGATTCCGTCCCCTGCAAAAAAGCATGGGCCACAAATCTCGGCATCGAAAAAGTCGATCTCCTGGCGGATTTCTGGCCCCACGGCGGCCTCGCCGCGAGGCTGGGCCTCTTCATCGACAAACTCGGCTTTTCCGAGCGGGCCAACGTTATTCTGGACGAGAAGCGAAACGCCGTCTTCGTCAAAGTCTATCCGCTTCGGGAATTGCCGGACATCGAGGAAGTTCTGGATTTTCTGAAAAAGTAGCGCAGGTCTCAAAAGGCCTCAGCTCATGTAACTGTGCAGACTGGGCAGTAAATTCACGCCGAGATACGTGAAGAGCATGCAGCCGAAGCCCACCATCGCCATCACGGCCATGCGCCGGCCGCGCCACCCGCGCACGAGCCGGGTATGCAGCATCACGGCGTAAACCAGCCAGGTAATGAGCGACCAGGTTTCCTTCGGATCCCAGCTCCAGTAAGAGCCCCAGGCATAATGCGCCCAGACGGATCCGGTCACGATTCCCAGCGTCAGAAAAATAAATCCCAGCGCCGTGCAGGAATACATCAACTCGTCGATGTGAAATTCAGACGGCAGCAGGCGGATAAAGACAGAGGGCCTTTCCCCGGCCGTTTTTTTGACGAAATACATGACCCCCAGCGCGAATGCCACGGTAAACGCGGCATATCCCATAAAACAGGTCAGCACGTGCGAGGTCAGCCAGTTGCTCTGCAGGGCGGGAATCAGCGGCTCAATGCGCTGATTCATCCCCGGGGCGATGGACGCGTACGCCATGATCAGAAAAGCGACGGGCAGAACAAAAACACCGATGCTGCGATTCTTCAGACGCCGCTCCATGAGCAGATACAAAAGAATAATGCTCCAGGCGAAAAAAATCAGCGATTCGTAAAAATTGGAAAGGGGCGCATGACCGAAGCCCAGATCGTAAGACGCCCTCCAGCGGAGGGCGAGCGCAACGCTCTGCGCGGCAAGACCGGCCAGCGCCGCCCCCGTGGCCGCCTTCCCCCAGAACTCTCGCCCCAGAATCATCCGGAAAAGATAAAAAACAAAAGCGGCAAAATAGAGGAAAGTCACCCAGCTTAACATCGTCGTATGGCTCATTGGCGCTTCTCCAGATGGTCCTTCAACTCCGCGAGCAGATATTGCATTTCTTTTTGCAGTCCCGGTTGATTCTTATAGCTCCGCCCGGCCATCGCGACGTGAACCTGATTCTCCGAGGGCGCAACACGGATCCAGACGACGCGCGCATAGGAAAACAGAATCAGCATCAGGCCGCCGATCAAGAGCAGAGCGGAGGCGGCCACCACCGGCGTGCCGGGATCGCGGTTGACCTGCAGGCCGGTGTAATATTTCTCTTCCAGTCCCAGAAGCGCAAAGGTGTACGGCCGAAAAAGACCGGGATTGAACATCGGAACCTGCCGGATCGCGTCCGGGTTCATTTCGCGGATCCGCTCAATCTGCTGGAAGACCCAGAAGGTTGCCTCTTCGTTTTTGGACCGGACAACGACCTTGACCGCGGGCCCCATGCTCATCAGGTTCTCCTCCACCCGCAAAACCTGAAAGACCCCTTCCTTCCCCGGAAGCGCAAAGCTGTAACCGGCGCTGACATTCATGACGTCCTGCGCACCCCCTTCCCTGGAAAGGGCCAGCGTCGCCTTCCCTCCCGGCGCCGCGCCGTAGCTCGACTGGTAAAAGCGGAATCCTTCAAATTCAACGGGATGATTAACCAGAAGCTTCGCGGACCGGACCGGCCGGCCCTCTTTGAGAAAGGTCAGATCGGACTGAAACGTTTTGGGCATGCCGCTTTCGTAAAACTCCACGGTGAATTTATCGCAGCGCACGGCAAAGGGCAGAGGCAACGGCGCATTGCCGCCGCGCAAGGAAATCGTCTCCGCCGTCTCTCCTTCCGGAATGTGGACGTACCCTTCAACGCCGAAAACCGAACCAAGAATCGCGCCCACAATCAACACCAGGATGCTCACATGAACGATATAGACGCCGAAAAGAGCAAAGCGTCCTTTCTGCGCGCAGAGCCAGACGCCGCTTGCCGCGTCCACCCGTTCCACGGCGCGGTATCTTCTTCGCAACAGGGCCAGCGCGGCGTCCGCCGCCGTCCCAACGTCCGTCCGTGCCGAAAACGTATTTTTTTCCGGCACATCCCGGAAGACGTCTTCGTTGAGGGGATCGTGCTTCATCCGGAAACGGCGCCAGGCCAGGGAAAAGCGATCCAGCGAACAAATGACGAGGTTGACGGCCAGAAGCCCCGATAAAAGGATAAACCACACCGAATGATACAGATCAAAAATCTGCATTTTCTGAAGGAAGGAAAAAAGCGCGGGTGAAATATTTTCGGCAAAGGAGACCGCCGCATCCCGCTGGGGGACCAGCGTGCCGACCAGGGCAAAAAAAGCGATCAGGGAAAGCAACACGATGGCCAGTTGAACGGATGCAAAGAAAGACCGGATGCCGGATTTGTTTTTGGTCAAAAGCGCCTTCTCCCGAGAATGGTTGATTTATTTCTTATGGCACCGGGCGCATTCCCGGGCGGAAAAC
>Ga0209097_10004538_pt1 | contig 10222 bp, 3 predicted proteins | sample AD_UKC052_MetaG_FD_184419 | JGI IMG/M metagenome (GOLD analysis project Ga0209097, IMG submission 184419) | Active sludge microbial communities of municipal wastewater-treating anaerobic digesters from USA - AD_UKC052_MetaG (SPAdes) (version 2) | ecosystem: Engineered > Bioreactor > Anaerobic >... | reverse complement strand
CTTGGTCTGAGCATTCTCCTGCTTGCCAGGCTTGTATTCCACCTCGATCTCGCCGGTACCACCGGGAGGGATGGGGGCCTTCGGATAGTTCGGCACGGTGCAGCCGCAGGAGCCGTTGGCCGTTTCGATGATCAAGGGCTCGGTGCCGGTGTTGGTGAACTTGAACACGTGCTTGTTCTCACTGTCCTGCTTGATGTCGCCGAAGCTGTGCTCGTACTCAGCGAAGTTGACCGTGGTCTTGGGGGTGTTATCGACCGGTGCGGCGCTGTTGGCCATGGGGTCGAAGCTGTCCACCGGTGGGGTGCTGGCATCGGTGCTGGTGCTGGCCGCCACGTTGGATGCCACGGTGCCCTTGGAAGCACCATCACCACTGAATTGTTTAACGGCCAGTGCCACGAGTGCAACGGCGATAACGCTGAGAAGCGCGATCTGGATCTTGTCTTTCATCGGAGTACGGGTCGATTTATGGCGCGAATTTAATGCATGGTCCACGCCACGGTCCACCTTAACAGGTGATTAACAGGCTACGCGGCTTGGAGATCAATGTTTGGCCATCCCCAACCGCTGGAACGTGTCGTTGGAGAGCGCCTCCACGGCCTTTTGGAAGCTGCGGTCGACCGGATTGTCCGCATTGATCACCTGCCAATAGGCTGATGTGTTCCATAGGTCTCTGGCTATCAATGCCTTAAGGCGAAGGGTGATCAAGTCCCGCGAACGGGTCCAATCCGCTTCGGAGAACTCCACGCCCTCCTTGGCCGCATAGGCTTGAAGTTCTTTTCCGAGGCCATCATCCACCCGGAAGTCACGCCCGAAAGCAGCCACCGTTGGGAAGGCCGCCATCCACCGGTCGCGTTCCTGGTCCACTTTGGCGATGGCGAAGGTGTTGAGGATGCCCTTGCGCACGAGTTGCCCGAAGTACTCCGAACTCTGGGTGGTATCGATGGGAACGAACACATCCGGCATGATGCCGCCACCGCCGTACACGATACGCTTGTTCATGGTGAAGTATTTCACCGTATCGGCCATGTGGACGCTGTCGGCCGTGGTGAGCTCCCCTTTGGCGAGGCGTTCGCTCTTTTCGCGCTGGTAGGCTTCCACACCTTCTTCATAGGACTTCTGGATGGAGCGCCCGCTGGGGGTGAAGTAGCGGGATACAGTCAGACGCACGGCAGAACCATCGCTCAGCATCACCGGCCGTTGCACGAGGCCTTTGCCGAAGCTTCGGCGACCCACAATGAGGCCACGGTCCCAATCCTGGATCGCACCACTGACGATCTCGCTCGCACTGGCCGAGCCTTCGTCCACCAACACCACCAAGCGCCCCTTCTCGAAGAGACCGTCTTTCGTGGCATAGGTGTCTTCGCGAGGCGAGGTGCGTCCTTCGGTGTACACCACCAGCTTGCGGTCGCCTAGGAACTCATCGGCCATCTCGATCGCGGTGCGCAGGTAGCCACCGCCATTGCCCTGCAGATCAAGGATCAGGTCTTTCATACCTGCGGCCTTCAACTCGCCGAGCTTCTCGCGGAATTCCTTCATGGTGGTGGCGCTGAAGCGGCTCACCTTGATGTAGCCCACGTTGGGTTCGGCCATGTACGAGGCTTCCACGCTGAAGATGGGGATCTTATCGCGGGTTATCGTGAAGTCCAGCGGTTCGGGTTCGCCTTTGCGCAGGATGGCCACATCCACCTTGGTGCCCTTCTTCCCGCGCAGGCGTTTCATCACATCGGTGTTCTTGAACTCCACACCCGCCACGTTCTCCTTATCGATGCTGATGATGCGATCACCGGCACGGATACCAATGCGCTCGGAGGGACCGCCAGGGATGGCATCCACCACATAGATCGTATCGCGGATGATGTTGAATTGGATCCCCACACCTTCGAAGTTCCCCTTCAACGGTTCGTTCACTTCTTCCAGATCCTCTTTGGGGATGTAGATGGAGTGCGGATCCAACTCGGCCAGCATGCTTACGATGGCTGCATCCACGAGCTTGTCCTTGTCCACATCATCCACATACATGCGGTCGATGTGGTACATGAGGGAGCTTAGCTTGCCCGTGGTAAGCGGATCGTTATCCTGTTGTGCTTGCGCTTTTGGCTGCCAGGCCAGGAAGGAGCAGGCGAGGACGAGGGGGAGGTGACGTACGTGCATAAGTGATCGTAGCGTGGAACGCACGAAAGGCGTGCCGGGTTGCTTCACTGGCGCTTGAAAGTTCGTGAAAGGTCGTTAATGATCAATTGAAATTGCGGGTGCGGACCAGTTCGTTCTTCTTGAAGTATTCGGTCCGTTGGATGCGACCGTTCTCGAAGTACTTCCATTTTCCGTGCTTAAGGCCTTCCTTGTAGTGGCCCACGATACCCTCTTTGCGAAAGGCCCACACCCCATCGCGCAGCCCATGCCGGTATTGGCCTTTCAAACTGATCGCACCCACCTCATCGTACTCCGTCCAATCGCCGTGGGGGCTGTCCCAACCGTAAACGGCGAAGACCAAGGGCCTGCCGTCCGGGTAGTGAGCGCGGTAGATCCCCGATGGATGGCCCCGTTTGTAGTCCATGCTCACAGCCACTTTGTTCGTGTCCACGACGAATTTGCCGATGCGCTTGGACTGGGCCTCGGGGCGAACCGGTTCATAAACCACTGCGTATGGGACGACCGTACCGTTGGTGGGTATCCACAACGTATCGGGTTGCGCGTATAGACCGGTGGTCAAGAGAAGACCGATGAGGAGCGAAAGGGATGATCTCATTCCTTGGATGTGCCGACTTTCCCCGTGGCGCAATTGAAGCGCGCGGTGAGCGTGCGGCCAAGCTGGTCCGTCAAAGTTAGGCTGTGCTGGCCGGCTTCAGGATCCACTGCCAATCGGTGATCGCCTGTGGTGCGCCCGATGTAGGTGCCGTCCAGATCCCAGTTGATGATCGCGCCAGGATCGCGATGGGCTGCGTGCAGGACGAGGCGAGAGGGAGTTCCGTCCAACTGTACGGGGAGTAGTATCCGCGCATCAGGCTCGGGGTAGATCAAGCCCATGGTACCGCCTTCATGACCGAAAGCCGCTACGGGCAAGGGCCGGTATCCGGCATGCGATGCGGCATAGTAATGTTCCATCGCCGGTGGCAGGTTGAACCAATGCACCCAATGGCCATCCCCATCGGGTGGTAGTCGCATGGTCTCCGTTCGATCCACGAACACGCGTTGATGGTAGGGGCATGGTAAGGTGCGCACCGCGGTGCGGATGATCTTCAGGGTGTCCGTGGGTAGGCAATCCGGACCGGCCCGATGGCCACTGGCCCGGCACACGACCATGGGCTCCAGTTCATCGAACGGCGGGTCGAAGCCGTGTCCATCCGGAAGCGCGGTGAAGATCTCGAAGAGCATGGGCGCCGCCGCCAAGGTGCCGGTGAGGCCGGGTCTTCCTTCGCCGTCCGCGTTGCCGGTCCATACGCCCACGGTGTAGCGGTCGGTGACACCGATGGCCCATGCATCGCGGTGTCCGAAGCTGGTGCCGGTCTTCCACGCGATATGCTCTGTGCCACGGAAGTGTTGCCAACCCCTCTCCACCTCTGGGCGGTTCAGGTCCTGCAATGCCATGAAGGTGTGGTACACAGCGGCCGGGCTCAACGGTGCAGTGGTCGGTTCTCTGTGTAGCCCTGCGTGGAGGAGGGCCGTGGGTGCGTGTACCGGCTCTTCCGTCTGCTGGAGGATCCGCGCCAATGATGCGTACGCTCCAGTGAGTTCCCACAAGGTGCTTTCTGCACCGCCGACCACAAGGGAGAGCCCGTAATGGTCGGCACGCTGATCCAAGCTGTTCAAGCCCATGGCGCGCAACATCCGCAAGGTGCGTTCGATGCCGTGCTCCTTCAATGCGCGCACGGCAGGTACGTTCAAGGATCGCGCCAGCGCCGATGACGCCGGCACTGCTCCATCGTAACGTTCATCGAAGTTGCGGGGAGCGAAACCATCGTAGTGTGTGGGTAGGTCGACTACGAGCTGGTCGGGCATGAGCTCACCGCTCTGAAGCATGTCCGCGTAGAGGAACGGTTTCAACAAGCTGCCTGCACTACGCCGGGCGAGCACGATGTCAACGGCTCCAGCATGCTCTTCCCCAGCAGAAGGTAGGTTACCGATATACGCGAGCACTTCACCGGACCGTGTGTCCAGCACGAGCACGGCGGCGTTGTGCACTTCGTTCGCACGCAGCACTTGGGCGTGGCGCTCAGCGATGGTGGTCACCCGTTGCTGGAAGGCGGCGTCGATGGTACTGGTGATCCGCTGACCACGAAGGCCTTGTGCTTCCAATGTGCCGAGCAGGTGTGGTGCGATGTGCGGAAGCGGCAGCGGTCGTTCGGGCAGCGGTTCGCCCATGGCGAGTTCACAGGCCAGGCTGTCGATCACGCGGCTGTCGCGCAGGTAGGTGAGGAGCCTATCCCGTTTCCGTCTGAGGGCCTCGCGTTGCCGACCGGGGTGGATGCGTGCCGGTGCATTCGGAAGCACGGCCAGCGTGGCACTTTCGGCCCATCCGAGTTGGTGCGGCGCTCGGCCGAACCAGCGCCACGATGCGGCTTCGAGGCCTAACACATTGCCACCAAAGGGAGCGTTCGATGCGTATAGCGCGAGGATGGCATCCTTGGAATACCGCACCTCGAGCCGCAGTGCCATCAGTATTTCAACGGTCTTGTTCCACCAGGTCCGGGGGCGGTCACCGCGTGCCATACGCGCCACCTGCATCGTGAGCGTGCTGCCGCCGCTCACCACACGACCGGCTTTACGGTTCTGCTTTGCGGCGCGCACCAGGGATGGGATGTGGATGCCGAGGTGCGAGCGGAAGTGCCGGTCTTCAAAGGCGATCAGGCAGCGCTCGAAGCGCACCGGTATGGAGTCGCCCGATGGCATACGCCATTGTCCATCGGCTGCCACGGAAGCCGCCAGGGTTGCTCCCGCGCGGTCCAACAGCACCGTGCTTCGTGGACCCGGGAACAGCGGATCCATCGGTGCCCACCGGGCCCAGACGAGCAAGAGCCCGAGCACGGCCAACATCCAGGCGAGCGCTCGCCGCCAGCGCTTCATGCCCTCAACGTTGTGCGCTCTCGGCTTCACCTGCGGGCACCACCTCCACCCAGCGTCCCATGCTTCGCGCGTTCACTGTATGGTCGTACATCGCTTCGCAGGATGCACCTGGCAGGTAGTAGCGTCCCGTGTACGCAGCATTCAACATTACGCGGTAGGTCACGCTATTCCCGCGCCACAGGTCGAAGTAGGTGAGCACGCGGTCATCGCGGACGTCCTGGTAGGTGAAGGTGGAGGCTTGGGCCGCTCCCTCGTTCCCCTCCATCCGGTTGTTGCGGATCTCCCACCCCGATGGGAAGACCTGGGTGAGCGCTAGTTGCTGGTAGCCATCCACCACACCGGGGTGGGTGAGTTTCACCACGGCCATGAAGTCCATGCCCTGCTCGATCCGTGTGAAGTCTATCGCATTCCCGCTCATGTCGGTATAGGCCACGTTCATGGCCAAGCCTCTTGCACTGGCCTGTTCCTCGCCAGCCAGCGGCACACCGGTGCGCACATAGCGCAGGTAGATGCCCGCCTTACCCGTATTGGTGATGGCCACCGAGGCCTTGCCATTGGGCGTGGGCAGATCTACGCGGCTGATGGCTTTCTCCGTGAACTTGTCCGTGGTCTTGCCTTCGAGCGTCATCTTGTAGGTGATGCCTTTCTGCAGTTTGTCCTGCTGTGTGAAGTGCGCGGTCGCCATCAGCCCGAAGGCGGTGGTCTGGGTGCTATACCATCCTTCGCTGCTCAATTCCTTGGCGATACGCTGGATCACGCCTGCGGCTTTCGCGGTCTCACCCATGGCCATCAGCGCTTCGGCGATGATGGCTTCATCACGCAGCCCACTGCCATAGGTGAAGCCTTGTTCCGCGTATGCTTGGATCGCAGCGGGAACACCTTCCACCAAGCGCTTGGCCGCATCCTTTTGTCCGATCTTGGCATAAGCTGCGGCGAGCGTCCATCGGCCCATGACGGACAGGTCGCGCTGTTCGCGCAACCGGTTCATGGCAGCGAGTTCGGGATGGTTAGCCAAGGCCAATGCGTAGAGCCTGTAGGCCTGGGTGAGTTGCGTGGCTTCGCGTGACCAGCCTTCGCGGATCACACCCTGCCACTCACGCGCCGCCTTGCGCTGGTACGCGAGCCAATTGGTCAAGGAACCACCAATGGGTTTGAACCCTTCGCGCTGGGCTTCCACGAGGAAATGGCCGGCGTAGATCGAGGTCCAATCATCGTAATGGTCACCACCACCGGGCCAATAGTTGAAGCTGCCATCGTTCCGTTGGAATTGGGTCATGCGCCGCAAGGCCGCATCCACGTTGGCACGCATCGTTTGCTCCGTGCGCGCGGGCAGGTCCATCACCTTGGCGATGTACAACTGCGGGAAGGCCTTCGAGGTGGTCTGCTCCAGGCAGCCGTGCGGGTAGTCGATCAGGTATTGCAGGCGACGCCCGAGGTCCACGGGCGGTATCGTGCTCAATTCCACGTAGGCGCTGTTGGTACCGGCCACACCGATCGGCACGGCGGTCTCCTGCCAACTCTTGCCGGGTTCGAGGTACACCTCCGCCACGTCGGTGCTCGGCAGGTTCGGTTGGCGCACCTGTAGCTCGATCGCTTCAGAGGCGCTTTCGCCCGCACCGCTCACGCTCACCTTCACCTTGGCCACACCGATGGCTTCCTTCACACGCACGCTGAAACGCACGACTTGATCACCGGTGCTGTTGAAGCGGATCGTCTTCTCCGAAGGTCCGTCCGGGATCAGGAAGCTGTTCGGCTCCAGCTTCACCTTCACATCCTTCACCTTCGGATCCATGGCGAACACCGTGACCGGCAGGTCGGCACGCTCGCCGGGTGCCAGCACACGCGGCAATGTGGCCAGTACCATCAAGGGTTTCTTCACGGCAACGGTCTTCTCGGCGTTGCCATAGGCTTTGTCGCCGTCGGTGGCCACCACCATCACACGCACGGAGCCTACATAGTTGGAGATGGTGAAGCTGTGCTTCGCCTTCTGGCCACGCTCCAGGTTGAAGGGGCCCACGTACTTCACCACGGGCTTGAACCGGTTCGCTTTCGCGTTATCAGCAGGTCCGGCATCGTCGCTTCCGCCCAACGCCAGCACGCGCGATAGCTGCCTGCCGAACGCGCCGATGACCTGGTCGTACATGTCCCAGGTGCGCACCCCGAGCGCTTCGCGGGCATAAAAGTGGTTCCACGGATCCGGGGTCTTGAACCGGGTGAGGTCGAGCAGACCTTCATCCACGATGGCGAGCGTGTAGGTCATGGCATCGCCGGCCTTTTCGCTCACCTCCACCTCGAACGCGGCATCGGTCTTGATCTCCTTGGCCATGGTGATGACCGGCTCCAAGTGGGTCATCGGATCCTCCACGAGGATGGGGATCACCCCATAGAGTCGGATCGGAAGGTCGTTGAGGGTCTTGGCATGCGGTTGCACCACGGTGACATGCGCGTACACGTTCGGGGCCATGTCATCGACGATCGGGAAGGTGAACCGTGTTTCCTTTTCCTTCAAGTCCACCCACACGGCTTCTAGTGTTCGGCTACCTGTCTCCAAGCTGATCAACGCGCGACCGCTGCCACTGCTGGGGATGATCAGCGTGGCTTCATCACCGACGTTGTACTTGTCCTTGTCGCTGTTGAAGCTCAACATCGCGGCCTGGTCGGGTTCATCGCGCCGCGAGCGTCCTTCCCATCCGGGCCAGTCCATGTAGAATTGGAGCGCGCTGCTGTGTCCGCTGGCAGGGTCGGTCACGCGCACGGTGAAACGCCCCCACTCCGGACGGTCCACACGGAACTTCACGCTGGCCTGTCCTTTGGCGTTGGTCACGATGTCGAATTCCTGACGCAGTTCCACGCTCGGCGAGCTGATGTAATTGGCCGCACCATCGAGGTCGCCATCCCACCACCAGTTGCGCTGCATCTTGTACACCTGGGCTTTCAACGTATGCCCGGCCAGCGGACGTCCCTCTGCGCTCAAGGCCACCACCGGCAACGCATACGTGGTATCCGTCACCAGCCCGCCCCATGCGTTGAAGGAGGTAGGTGCTTTGATGCCCGTATAGCTGGAGTAGGGGTAGTAGGCCACCGAGGTGCGGTCCATGCTGGCATCACCACCCGCCTCGAACACACGGGTCACGATGTTGGTCCGCACCATGGCCGGGGCACTGCGTCCGGCTTCGATCCGCAGCGGGAAGCTCGTGGAGCCTTGTTCGCTCAACACACCATCGAAGACCACTTGCTCTTCTTCTGGAACATAGGTGCGCAGGTCGTCGAACACATACTTCTCGAAGCCTTTGAATTCGGCAGCGCCGGATGTCATGGTCACGGTCACGCGGCTCTTGAGCCCACGCGCCGGGGCACCGTGCAGCCAGTTGGAGCGGAGGCCGATGTTCTGCTCACCACCACCGGTGATGCGTTCACCCACGTCGAGGTTGATCTTCAACCGGTTCGGTTTCACCGTTTCGATGCGGATGCTCTTGTGGAAGGTGGCGCCACCCACCACCACGCGGGCGTTCCAGACGCCCGTGGGTGCATCGGAAGCCGTGGCACAGCGGAAGGCGTATACCCCGTTCACCGAGGTAGTGCGCACGTGTTTCTGATCCAGCCGTCCGCGCGGGTCGGTGAGTTCGAGCACCACAGGATGGTCTTTGGGCAGTTTGTCCTGGGCATCCTGAAGGATGAACGCGAGGTAGAGTGAATCGCCGGGCCGCCAAACGCCGCGTTCCCCGTAGAGGAAGCCCTTCAAGCCCCGTTCGATCGCGGTGCCTTGCACATCGAATTCACTCACCGAGAGGGAAGAGCCATCATCGAGTTTCAGGTAACCTCGCTGCGTCCCTTTCGAGGCCACGAGCAGGAAGGGCTTGTGCGCCGCCTTGCCTTGCGGACCCGCCGGAAGAGTGGCCAGACCTTGACCGTCGGTCACCACGCTTCCCAGGCTCTTGCGCTGGAGGTCGAGCACGTCGAGTTTCACTCCGGAGAGCGGTTCGGTGGTGCGCAGATCGCTCACCGCGATGATCAGTGAGCCATCGTTGCCACCCTTGGCGATGAGGCCCAGGTCCGAGGCCAGGATGTTGCGCGCCACCATGTTGTTGCGCATGAAATACGAGGGCGTGCAGGGATCCTCCCGTTCCGTGTGGTCGTAGTCGTCGTCGTAGTAGTAGTCCTCATAGTACCAATAGTCCTCGAAGCGATCGTACGCGGATTGCTCCTGCTCCCAGGTGATCTCGGGTTCGGGATCGTTCGTCCCGCCATCGTCGGTACAGGGATAGACCGAATGCTTCCGGGTGAAGGAGAGTTCCACGCGGTAGATCGCGCCTGGCTCTGCTTTGATGTGCTCTTCCAGGTCCAGGTAGAACCGGTTCCATCGGCCGAGGTCTGGCGCATCGCTGGTCTTCAGCGGAACCGTCTTCTTGGTGACCAAACGTCCCACACGGGCGAGTTCACGTTGGCCGTCGAGGTTGTTCACCTGCAGGAACTGCGCGATGTTGTTCTCGTAGATGCGGATCACGCGCACGTCCACGGCTTTCAGGTTCACCGCTTCGAAGGGCATCACCAGGCCGTCGCTGGAGGGCAGGATGGTTCCCTTGCCCACGAGGCGCACGGCGGGTTTCAGTTCCTCGAAAGAGAGGTCCACGGTGATATCACGCCCGAGCGGTCGTTCATTCACGTTGCGCACGGCGGCCGCCACATAGGCTTGGTGATCGCCGCTCAAGCGGTCCATCGGATAGAGGATCAACTTGTTGCCTTCCACTGAAACACGCACCTCTTCCGCACCGGCGATACCCACAAGCCCGCTCATGTCCTGATCCACTTCCAACGGATCGGAGAAGAGAAGCGTGGCTTTCTGTTCGCCTTCGGAATCGGTGGTGGCGGAGATCAATGCGAGATCACCGATGGCGGGTACGGTGAAGGGGAGTGTTCCCTCATCTTCAGAACCGATGCGGTCGCCATCCCAACCGATCTCCACTTGGCTCGCCGTTTCGCCACGCAACACGCTGTCCACGGTGAAGCGGTGGTAGAGGCCGTTGGGTTCATGCTCCCATGTAAGGGCGAGCGTGCGGCCTTGTTGCGAGGCCGTGAAGCAGCCTTCGAGGTCCTGTCCGGTCGCGTCATCGCCGGTCTGCACCGCCACGATGAGGCGTTGGTAGGTGAGGTCGGTAGGCGA
>Ga0209097_10004530_pt1 | contig 10228 bp, 7 predicted proteins | sample AD_UKC052_MetaG_FD_184419 | JGI IMG/M metagenome (GOLD analysis project Ga0209097, IMG submission 184419) | Active sludge microbial communities of municipal wastewater-treating anaerobic digesters from USA - AD_UKC052_MetaG (SPAdes) (version 2) | ecosystem: Engineered > Bioreactor > Anaerobic >... | reverse complement strand
CGTCGGTGTGGCGAGGAGCTTTTTTTCATTCATGGAAAATCCACCACTTCAGCTTCTTAAGCAATGCAGGGGAAATGACCGAAAGGCCCATTTTTCTTTGTATGAGTGGTGTTTTAATGATCTGATAAGTATTTGTCGGCGATATTATAAAAACGACGATGAATTAAAATCAGCGGTAAACATGAGTTTCTTAAAGCTCATTCAATCCATGGATACCATAATCCAGAAATACGATGAATTAGTTTTTTATCACTGGATGAAACGAATTACAGTCAATCACATCATCGATGAATTCCGGAAAAACAAAAAATACCGAGAACAAATTGATTTAAGAGAACAAGATGAATTACTCCGAAATACGGAAGATTTAGGAGCCGAAGAATATACCTGGAAAGAAAATTTAGAAACAATACAACGAGCAATAGATAGCCTTCCAGAAATGAGTAAAACTGTATTTAATCTGTATGCAATTGATGGCTATAAACACGAAGAAATAGGTGAATTATTAAATATATCAGCCAACACATCCAAAGTCCATTTTTTTAGAGCACGCACCAAATTACAGATGCTACTCGGAAAAGAAAAAAGCTATTTGTCATGAGCGCAAACGACAACTACAAGATCGAAGATTTCTGGCCAGGTGCCGAGGAATTGCTAGATCAACATTTTAATAAGAAACCAGGTGGAGCAAAACCAATTGTTTACCTAGGAGCCGCTTTGTTGGTATGCTCTGCCGTTGCTTATTATTTCCTTTCTGGTGATTCTAATGTTTCTCAGTCGAAACCACTCACTCATTCTTCCCAAATGGAGAATAATCAGTCGAATTCAACTTCTTCAAATACTACTATTCCAGTTTCTGAATCTAATACTACTGAAAAGAATTTAGAAACTAATTCAAATTCTGAAAGTCCTTCTGCCAATACCATTCAGTCTAATTCATTGACAGATCAACATATTCCTTCACAAACTGAATCAATTACTCCATTAAAAACTAACACGAATAAAAAGATTGCTTCAGGCACAACTACTAATTCAAATGTGCAGAAATCAAATCCAACTGCTATTAATCAGTCCGAAAGACCTGTAAATACTAAGAAAGAAGTAAATAAATCAACAGTAAATTCAGGCAATCCTACAATTAATTCCAACCAACTAACTTCTGAAAGTAATGCAGTTGCTCAAGTATCTGTTGCTCTCAAAACAGAAAAAGAAATTGCACCAACAGCTAATAAAACATCGTTAAATCAAACAAAAAATAATGTTGAGGTGGAGGGAAATTCGGTAGCCAACAACACAAATAATTCGGTTACTGAATTGACCGCTTCAACCTCTTTATATAAACCGCAAGCTTCATCTGAGAACGCTCTACCCCAAGCTGAATCAGCTAATCTATTTGCTCAATCGGTTGAGGTTTTAGCTGGAATTAAAATTCCACTAGTTCAACAGGAATTAAATGAACAAACAATTGCCCCACTTAATTCAGAAGAAGAATTAACTAAGTATCCTGTTAAGGCTAAAAAATTTGCATTTAGTTATCTGGCAGGATTTGGTTTGTATTCGGTAAATAAACACTTATCTGCAACCAATATGGATGCATATATTAACCGAAGAAATGCCGAAGAAAGTCAAACAATGTTTGCTTCTTACCAACTAGGTGTCCAAGTACAAATGAAACGTTGGGGACTTTCATCTGGATTGGAATATTCCAGTTATGGGGAAGAAATCCAATACGATAGTTGGTTAAATGGATTTCAAAATTCCGTTCAAACAAATACGAATTACCAAACCGATTCGAGCTATAATACGCATTTCTATTATGTGCGCGGAAATGAATTTACCTTCACTTCTTTAGTTGAGCAAACCGACACATTGATCACTTACGACACCACTCAAATAGCCGGTAAAATTACTGCTGATGTTTCAAAAGTGAATAGTCGTACTCAATTTTCGTATGTGGAAATCCCATTGGTTTTGCATTATGATTTAATTCAGAAACGTAAATTTTCTGCTGGAATTCAAACAGGTATTTCATTGGGGATTTTGCAACAAAAACGTGGCTATTACCTCGATGCTCAATTATCAGAATTTACTAATCTGAAAGATTCGAAAGAGTTTAATCAACTCGTTTGGAATGCTCGTGTTGGCTTAGATATTCAGTACTATTTTCATCCTGCTACTAGTGTGTTTCTTCGTCCCGAATTCCGTACGAACTTGCAGTCAATTTTCACTCCTGCAACAGGTATAAACCAACGCTATCAATCGTTTGGTTTGACTATCGGAATTAGCAAAAGTTTTTAATTCGAGTTTTGACAGAAACCCTGTATGTTTGAGCATGGCATCAGCTCAATCCTATTCTTTTTCAACCTATGTCGAACAAGGTGATAAAGGCTATCTATCACTAGTCTATATCCAAATTCCACATGAAATAGCTTTGGGATTATCCCAATCTTTTCCCTGTCGTGTAATCTGCACCATGAACGGATTTTCTTTTCATGCTGGCATTGTAAAGCGAGGATTGGATGGCTTTATCATTCAGATGGGAAAGAAATCGGCAAAGAATTCTAAACTTGAAGTCGGACAACAGGTTGAGGTAAAACTAGAACCCGATACCACTGAATATGGCTACGAATTACCCGAAGAAATGCAAGAGTTATTGTTGCAAGATGATATCGGTCGTGATAATTGGGAAGCCCTAAATCCCGGACATAAGCGCAGTTTATTGCATTATGTATGCTCCACCAAAAATCCGGAATTGCGTCTAAAACGCTCCATTCTTATCCTTCAACGTGCCGCCGAAATCCGCGCAGAACGCCTAAAAAAAGAAAATAGCAAAAAGATAGATTAATAGACAATTCGTAAATCGTATATCGTATATCGTATATCGTAAATCGTATATCGTAAATCGTATATCGTAAATCGTATATCGTAAATCGTATATCGTAAATCGTATATCGAAAATCGTAATTAATTTTTCCCTTTCAAATTCAATATCGCTTTCTTCGGATCAGCTTGATTAAATACGGCACTTCCAGCTACTAGAACATCGGCTCCGGCTTCAACTAATTCAGCATAATTACTTTCATCTACACCGCCATCCACTTCGATAAGTGCTTTGCTACCATGTTGCACTAATAATCGTTTCAATGCCCAAACTTTTTGTATTGCATTGGGAATGAACTTTTGTCCACCAAATCCTGGATTTACACTCATCACCAAAAATAAATCAGCATCGTTTAGAATATCCTCGAGTTGACTTACAGGTGTCCCCGGATTAATAGCAACCCCAGCTTTTATTCCTAAAGAACGAATCTTCTGAAGTGTGCGATGAATGTGATTACACGCTTCAATATGAACAGTTATCACATCTGCACCAGCCTTGGCAAATTCTTCTAAATAACGATCGGGTTCCACAATCATCAAATGACAATCGAGTGGTTTCTGAGACAACTTTTTTACGTGTTTCAAAATAGGAAAACCAAACGAAATATTGGGAACAAACACACCATCCATCACATCAATATGAAACCAATCAGCATCACTTTCATTGATTAATTGGATGTCTTTACTTAGATTATTGAAGTCAGCTGATAATATAGAAGGTGCGATCAAATGTGCCATGCCGCAAAGGTATGTAAATGATGTGCTAGTTTGCTAATGCGCTAATGTGCTGTTTTTAATGAGTTGATAATTTAATTACTTAATCACCATCAAAGGAACATTAGCTGTTTTTCCATCATCGGTTTTGAATGAAACCCAGTACAATCCTTCTGGTAGATGAGTTGTAGAATAATCGAACTGAGAACCATGGCAGATATTCGTTTCAATAATCCTTCCTGCTAAATCAGAAATTCGATATGTTAATTGAATTGTTGGCCAGTTTTCAGGGAAGTAAAAATGTGTCAAGTCTTTACTTGGGTTTGGATAAACATTGATATTTGTTTGCTCAGTATTTAATTCATTTAACCCAAGTGGTATATCAAAACAAATTTGATCATCGCTTGGATCTCGATCGGGTTGGCCATTTGGAGTGCTTGTCCAAAAGCAAATAGGCAATGGAGTTAAAACACCGCTTACAATAAATTCAAATGAAATAGTAGTGCTTGAATCAGGAGCAAGATTCAAATTACTTAAATACACTGCTTTTTGTTCATCATAACAGTATTGATTGCAAATGATTGTAGCTGCAAATGAAGGTGTCCATTGACTATTAATATAGCACGATTGAAGAGTCGAATCTGACCTATTTTCAATACTTACCAAATATTCAAGTCCATAAAAATATACAGGATATGGACTGGGATTGCCACAATGCCATGGAACAACGCTTTGGAATTCAATAGCCGTTAAGGCAATATTCTCATTCGATTTCTCAATTTCAGGAGCATTCATATCATATACCTGAAGTAAAAGATGTTTATTAATTACAGCCGATTCATATCCAATTAGCATGAATTGTTCATTAGTTGGGTTCAACGCAAATCGAATAAACTGTGCTTTACTAGTATCAAGGGGATAAGAATTAATTGCCACGCCATTTTCATATGTATTTAAGACCAATACATTATTTAATTCTCCTAATACCCAAAACTGATTTCCTTTATAACTAACCTGATAGATTGAATCCATCAAATCGGTTCTAACCAATTGATCGAGAATGATTCCTGTTTGATTGCAAATGCGAAACGAATCCGAGCAAATCAATAAGTAAGTGCTATCAGAATAGGTAGTTGTAACGGAATCAATTGAAAAATTATATGCATTTATTTCACTCAAATTCGCATTGGTATCAAGTGTATAAATGGCTTGTTTCGAAAAGGCTAAACCTAAATCTTCCTGAAAAGGGAATAAGCTAATAAGCGATGTTGTAAGGGTATCTAGGTATGCTCTGCACTCAAATTCATATCCATGTACTCGCTGAAACATGGTGTCGCCAATGGCTATCCAACTTCCGGTAGAACTCATGAAAGCACCATCACAAAATGGATATTCAGTATAGTCAATAAACAAATTATGTTCTGAATAATACTGACGTGGATCAGCTTGATTCAATAATTCCTTGGTGTCAGCATTCAAAATATTGAAATCCCAATAACCCCAAGGTGGAATAAAATCCATAGCACAAATATAATCTGAGTTACCAACCCCTATGAGCTTTTCAGGTTCATTATTAATCGGACGAAGTTTTGTCCAACGCTCAACAAACCAATAGGCACTATCTGAATAGGTACCATCCCAATCAATATAAATGAGTTCATTGTTTTTAACAATTAATCCGGATGCATGCGTCAATGCATGTAAAACAACTTTTCCATTATTTAATTGAAATTGAGACAATATTTCATGCTCCCAGCCTTTCTGTATCACTTTCTCCCATTGCAATTGCTGGGCTTGAATGTTTAAAGAGAAAAGTATACAAATGAGTATATAAATTTTATTCATACAAATAGATATTCGTTTATATCAAGTCGAATTAATCAATTAAATATAAAATAAATAATAGTTCAATCTTGGGTCTTTCGAAAATATAACACGACATTAAATATAAATCTAAAAACAAAAAAGACCGTCTAGCAAATGCCAAACGGTCTTTTTTATTTGAAAATTATTTTCCTTATTCCACTACAATTGTTGTACGAGCAATCTTTCCATCCTTCGATTGAAAAACAGCTAAATAAATTCCATTAGAAAGAGGAGAAACCGAGGTTGTAAAATTCCTAGTAGAACCAGTTGATGTGTTCATTTTTCTACCCATCATATCATATAAATTATAGAAATATGAAGTGTTTTTCCATTCTTCTGGTAAAACAAAAGTTACCAAGTCATTTGCAGGAATAGGGTAGGCTAGAAGCTGATCATTTGAATGTGCAGAATTAAGGCCTAAAGCAACTTCTCCAACCGTGCGTATCGCTGTATTCGTGCGAATTGGAGGATTGAAATCAAAATAGATATCAGCAAAATTATCAATCTGGTAATAAGCCGGATTGCCTTCTTCCTGATCAATCATAAAACGAATATATCCAATACTGCCAGCCAAATTGGTAGTTGAATCTGGCAACATAATATTAGGGAAAGTGAATGTTGCTACGTTTCCAGTTACCTCATAAATATACGGGTGACTATTACCTGTAATGCGCAGTGTAGCTGGATTTAATAAATCGCTCAATGTATCAACTACTACAATAGTGAAAGCTGTATCATTACCTGTGTTTTGAAAGCGTATGCGGTATTCCAAATCGTCGGTACGATCAATTTTCGAAGTATTTCCAGCACCGAATGGCCAAGCAAATTTGTCATTCGGATCGTATGCTCCAATAATCATTTCAATATCTTGATCTAACCAAGGTTGTTGATCGTTGATAGCGAAACTAGGTGAAATACCTCCGAAATTCAAGGCGCTGTGACAATCACTAAAACCCCACGCAATGGTGTTAAATGGATTACCATCTGTTTCATAAACACTAAGTGTCACTAGATCATTATCATTCGCAACACTGAAACTCTGCGAAGCTCCAGCATTCAATTGTAGCGTTCCAACAATTTCTACCATATTATTTCGGCGGATTTCATAAGGCATAGCAGCCGACATATTTCCAGTTCCACTATTACTTACCGTGAAAGTCGCATTCGTACTATCACTGCAAACAGCATGAACTTCTAAATCCGAATGATCCCATTCAGCCGGATAATTGAGACACGAAGGAACTGGACTAATACGTGCTTCAACCAATGCATAACTTCCAATTCCATTTTCACAACCAACTGAGTCAATCACATAAAAACTACCACATCCACCAACTGGTAAGGAATCGACATTAAAGCTGTACTCGTTACCGTTTTGAGTGTATGGAATAGAAAAGTAAACTGGATAAATTCCCGGTTCATATGTAAGAGTAACTATTGAACTTTCAAGTGGTAATGTCCCTTGATTGCAATATTGAACCTGACGTGTATTAGTAAAACAACGACGCATGAATGGGGTAGAAGTACTCACCGATGGAACAGCACAACTAATACTGCTAAAATAGGCTACATCACCAACCATAGATGACGTTCCGGCAAAATCGAGGGCAAAAATGGGTTGTTGTTCTGAACAAGTATTTTCCCAAAGTAAAAACGATAAATTCCCGTTACTTACAACAATATTTCCTGTCGAACCTTCAGGAACTAACAAAGAATAATCACCATTTGAATCAGTAATGTCATATAAAATGGTTCCTTGATAGAGAACTTGTGCATTTGAGATGGGAGTGTCTCCTGCATCATACACACAGTTATTATTTATGTCGGCATAAACTTTCCCTGTTACAATTGCGCTATTGATAGGAATGATGTTATTATCGCTAAATACTTGCATCTGAAAAGGCTCAGGAACATTAGCATAATTGGTTACAACTAAATAATACGTGTGTCCTGGAAATAGAGTGCTACTGAATTGTTCAAATGAAGAAGCACTATAACTGCAGCTTATTACTTGAGGTGCCACATAACCAATCGATGGTGAATCAATTTGAGAGCAAGGTGTTTCAGTGGCGTCTAAAAGAATATAGTCATAGTCAACATTACCTTGAATGATAAAAGTTGCACCTCCTGTGTCCTGAACCGCAAAAGCAAACCATGTTTGATTTGGTGCTGTTCCTAAACAGTTATTAGGCAAATAAACACTTGCTTGATTCGTTAGGATATTATTCAAAATAGTATTCACAGTTGGCAAGAAAAACGAAATACCATCTGAAATTGGTAAGGCATAAGCGCAATCCGATCCAGGCTCCCCCGAACGTTGAGCGTTATTTGTCGTTGGGACAACTGTTGGGTGATCGATTTTGTACTGATCTGCCTCGCTCAAAGTCTGAGCCTGCATAGTACCGCCAACACATACCAAAGCTAACAAGGATAATAGGTAACGTTTCATCATAATTGGAGAGATTTGCTTACCCAAACCTAATCAATTTATTTAGATTCAGCTAATTAAGCTATCTTTTTTAAGGAGTATTTGTCCCCAATTCACATGCAAGTTTCGACAAGCTCTTCACGTGAACTTTGTGGGTGAGAAACTTCGCTCCCTGAGCTTGTCGATGGGAGCACACCAAAAAAAATCCCCGGCATAACCGAGGATTTTTTTTTAACCTAAATACGTTTTCAGAATCTTACTTCTCGATGTCTGCTTCAATCGGCGAATCGCCTTTTCCTTAATCTGGCGAACGCGCTCACGAGTTAAATCGAATTTCTCACCAATCTCTTCCAAAGTCATGGCGTGTTCTCCGTTTAAACCGAAGTAATACTTAATCACATCGGCCTCACGAGCTGTTAATGTCGATAAGGCACGATCAATTTCTTTACGAAGTGAATCGTTAATCAAACCAGCTTCCGGACTTGGACTGTCATTCGAGCGAAGTACATCATACATGTTACTTTCTTCGCCCTGAACTAAAGGAGCGTCCATCGAAATGTGACGTCCTGAGTTCTTCATGCTTTCCTTCACGTCGTTTTCGGTGAGTTCAAGCAATTCTGCAATTTCTTCAGCGCTTGGTTCGCGCTCATATTCCTGCTCAAGTTTAGAGAAGGCTTTATTGATCTTATTAATTGATCCGATTTTATTCAAAGGCAAACGAACAATACGAGATTGCTCAGCTAATGCCTGAAGAATAGACTGACGAATCCACCAAACAGCATACGAAATGAATTTGAAACCACGTGTCTCATCAAAGCGTTGTGCAGCTTTAATCAAACCTAAGTTTCCTTCATTAATTAAATCGGGTAGACTCAATCCTTGATTCTGATACTGTTTCGAAACAGATACCACAAATCGAAGGTTGGCCTTGGTGAGTTTTTCTAAAGCAGACTGGTCACCTTGACGAATACGTTGCGCCAATTGAACCTCTTCTTCTGCAGTGATGAGCTCAACTTTACCGATTTCCTGAAGGTACTTGTCTAAGGACGCTGTTTCCCGGTTCGTAACCTGTTTGGTAATCTTTAGTTGTCTCATGTTTGGATATAGTTTGAGGAGCTAAAACGAAACGGCGAAATTAATAAAATGTTCCATACAAAATACTAAATCTTAAAACTTAGCAGAATGCAAATTATTCCTCTAGCAACCCTGACTTAAGTCCGGGGCTTCTGAATGTCCTATGAAACAATTATGCTAAGGAGTAGTTAGGATTTCTGAATCATTCACAATCAGGACTTTTTGGGGCTTCCCTTCGGGCGCGTCATCGCTCATACTCCGTACCTCCTTCGTCGGAGCCGGGGTAATCCGCTCTACCGTAAACCCCTTCGGGGCTAAGCCTTTTTAGCGTGTCTCAATGCTAATTTTCCTTTTTTTTCCTCGGACTGATTCCGAGGCTACCATACCTCAAATGCTGCTTTTTCCTAACCGCAGCCTCGGACTTCAGTCCGAGGTTATTCATGGATAAAAAATCGTCTAAACAAATCTCCTGTCTTACTTGCCATTCCACCCAATAATCCTCCAATAATTCCGGTAATCAATATCAATAGTGCGGAAGATTTTGGCAATGGAAACAATTGAACTACCCGTTGCGATAAGATCGAATCGTTCATCCAATCTTGGTAAAAAGCCAGACCTGTCCATAATAGAAAAATTCCTATAAAGCCCGCCCAAAAGGCCGAACGGTTTACTGGAGCAGTCAAGAAGCCAATTAGAAAACAACTAGCAGGCAAACTCCAAAAAGGCAAATACCATTGTGCCACACCTGCTACTATTCCAAGCAACAGCATGCGCGGTATAAACCAACGACGAGCTCTACGGCGCGCAACGCTGGACATATAAGATCCTGCTGTGTTGTTCATTAGGTTTTAGTAATAAGAGGTTATAGTACTTTCCTTTGCCCCAATCTTCGATGAAATTCGCGTAGTATTTACTTCCCGGATTTCCACTTTGTCCACCCGGATAAATTCCCCAAGCCTCGCCCACACTGCCCGGACTCACAACCATTCTCCAACTCGGACCTTTTTTCTCACTCGTTGCATTTACAATTCCAGCATTTCCGCCATTTTGAACATTCTCTACACTAAAAGCTAACTGCTGACTCAAATGTGTCACTGTAGTATGTTTGAAATTCGCCCAAGTCAATACTTCCTTCGGATGATCTTTTTCCCATTTCTGAACTTCTTCAATCGATGTATGAAATGTTGCATTTACTAATTGAGCCAAACTTTCATCTTCCTTCGTTGTATGATCATCAATCAATTCTCCATCAGGAAAGCGTTTCAA
>Ga0209097_10004527_pt1 | contig 10234 bp, 8 predicted proteins | sample AD_UKC052_MetaG_FD_184419 | JGI IMG/M metagenome (GOLD analysis project Ga0209097, IMG submission 184419) | Active sludge microbial communities of municipal wastewater-treating anaerobic digesters from USA - AD_UKC052_MetaG (SPAdes) (version 2) | ecosystem: Engineered > Bioreactor > Anaerobic >... | reverse complement strand
GCCGAGTCCGCGCCTACAGAAAACCTTCTCTGATTTCGACCGTTGTGAGCGTTCGCATATCATCCCACGCTAAATATTTACAGGAACTGAAGATGACAAAGCCACTGGGAATAGCCTCCGATCACGCAGGCTTGGATTTGAAGCGTGCCTTGGTGACGGAGCTTGAGAAACGCGGCCTAGCCGTGCGCGACTTTGGAACGACGACGGGTGATTCGTGTGACTACCCAGACTTTGCGCATGCGGTGGGGCGCGCCATCGAGGGCGCGGAAATCGAGCAGGCGATCTTGGTGTGCGGCACTGGCGTCGGGATGTCTATCGCGGCCAATCGACACGCAGCTGTGCGCGCCGTCGTGTGCAGTGAGCCCTTGAGCGCGCGCATGGCTCGACAGCACAACGACGCCAATGTGTTGTGCATCGGCGCGCGCGTCGTCGGCGCGGGCACCGCGATTGACATCGTGGACGCGTTCTTGGCGGCTTCGTTCGAAGGCGGGCGGCACGCAACGCGCGTTGGCAAGATCAATTTGGCGTGACGTAGTGTGCGTGCCGCATTCTCAGATAGCGTTACGAATTTTTTTGATGCAGGCGGCGCGCGCGGAAAACGACTGTCGTGTGGTCAATGCCGTGCGCAGAATTTGCCACGCGTTGCATGCGAACTCGCGGTTGAACTGAACGGTTAGGGCGCCAATTTTGCTTCGCGCCGCCATGCGTTTTCTCGTGCCACTGCTCGCGGTCCTTTTCGCCATCGACTGGTTCGTCGCGCCGTCCGCACTCAATGTCGATGGCGCAACGCGCCTAGAAGTGACGGCGAAACGGGTCGAACCTAGGCGAAGACAAGCCTACGCGTCCCTCGTGACGGCTAGCGGCGAAGAAACGCGAATCGCTTGCAGTAATACGGCAAGGCTCTGCGAGGGCCTGCAACGCTCCGAGAGGAAGCCATTGACTGTCTGGGTCGTCGAGCCGGGATGGTTCTATGGAACCTGGCTCGTTGCCGCAAACGACCAGAGCACGCCGCTGGTAACGACCGAGTTGCAAAACCGGATTTATCGGGGCGCGCGAGCGATCAACGTCGGCGCCATCCTGCTGTCTACCGCGATTGCACTGTTTCTGTGGCGCACGCATTGGCTGCGCTACTTCAGACGCCGCACGCGCAACTGATACGTTGGTGAACCGTCGCGCAAACGCCGCCTCGCGGTGACGTTAAGCTTGGTGCTTCGTGAATTGCCACGCACCCCAACTGAGAAAAACGCCATGCCCCTTCTAGGCTCCGCCGCCATGCTCTTGTCGTTTGATATCGAAGCCGACGCTATCGAGGAGCATGATCGTTGGCACACGCATGAGCACCTGCCCGAGCGCTTGTCGATTCCCGGTTTCAAGCGCGGCACGCGGTGGATTGCCGATGGCGACGGGCCGCGCTACATGGTTCTGTATGAAGTCGAAAGCCTCTGCACCTTGGCGTCGGACGCTTACTTGGCACGACTGAACAACCCCTCGCCATGGACGCAGAAGATGATGCCGCATTACCGCGGCATGAATCGTGGGCTTTGCACGGTCGTGGGGAGCTTTGGGTTTGGGCAGGGCGGCAGTGCTGCGCTCGTACGTTTCACGCCGGTTGCAGCGCGGGCGAAGGCGCTCACGCGGTGGTTAATGGACGAAAAATTGCCACAGGTTCCGTCGATGTCGGGCTTAGGCAGCGTGCATTTTCTGCACGGCGCGCAAGCCGCAGCGATGACCAACGAGCAGCGCATTCGCGGCGCGGACCGTGGCGTCGATTCGGCGCTGATTGTCACTGGGTACGACAGCGACGCGGTGCGTGAATTTGCTGCGCAGCTTTGCGCGGACGAAGGCTTGTCTGCGCGCGGTGCGGGTGATGTTACTTGCGCGATGTATCGCGTTGGTTACTCGCTCGTAGCTTCGGAAATTTAACGCGAGACGCTGCGTGTGGAGCTGAGTGTCGTTACGCCAAACCCTGTAGGCGACGACTTGGCGTCGCTCGGAGCTCCTACCGTCAATCCTGCACCGTTCTCAGGCAATGGAGAACACACCAACAGGCCCTCGCCGACCTGATCGAGCAAGCGATCAGACTTGAGCGGAGCGCTGCCAGGTTAAAGGAGGAAAATATAATTGTGTTCACCAACAAATATGCCGCCGAAATACACAACCCGCGCCAGGTCCAGGACAATTGAATGTCTAGATTTGTACGTAAAACCTAGATTGTTCCGCGGATTGTCGGCAATACATTACGTTAGGTCGCTTAAAGGATACAAATGAGTTCCGACGTTTCCGTATCAGCCCCTAGATCAGCCTTCGTCACCACTTTGGCTTGGGTCTTCATCGTTTTGGCTGGATTTGCGACCGTAATATCGGTACTACAAAACATCATGATCTCAGTGATGTTTCCCGTCTCAGAGATGCAGGCCGCTGCGGATCAGGCGAAAAAAGACCAAGCAATGCCGTGGTTTGCAGCTTTCATGCTTCAGAACATGCGCCTGTTCTTCTTTGCATTTCTTGTCGTGTGCGTGTCGACTTTGACTGCCGCAATCGGTCTCCTCAAAAGAAAAAATTGGGCGCGAGTTCTGTTCAGCTTGCTCATGGTGCTTGGAGTTCTTTGGAGCATTGCAGGTGTCGTGCTATCCATCGTGATCCTTTCTTCAATGCCGCCTATCCCTCCCACCGCACCACAAGGATTTGGCGATCAATTCGACCTAATGTCCAAAGTCATGATCGGGTTCAATCTCGTGTTGGCGGTTGGTATTTCCGTGCTCTTCGGCTGGATCATCAAACGCCTCCACTCTCCCGCGATCCGACATGAATTTTCAGCGGCCTAACACGTCGGTCGGGTTCGCACCCTTCGGTCGCTGGACGTCGCAAAAGCACGGCACCTTTTACCTCGGACGTTAATTGCCTCACGCTTTTTGTAGAGTCGTGCGACTTACAGAACGCACATACTGCGGACACAGGGAGCGGGCACGGTGGCAGCGCGACGCAGCGCGGTTGCTCGTCGTTAACGCTGAACTTTGGTGCTTGATCTGTGCGTCGCCGCTTCAGTGTGTAGCCTGCCACACAAGCAGTCCAACATATGGATACAAATCCTTCGCTCGCCCCCGCTTTGGTTGACCCTATGGTCGCGGTGAGTGGCGAATCCACGAAGAAGGCCGCCGTCACGCTTGTGATGAAAGAGTTCAACGCTGGTCGAGAGCAAAAACGTGTCTCGGACCTATTCGGAAACCTTGAGTTGTACGCGACCGTTCCGCCGACACCAAAGAAGTCATAGCGATTAATCCAACGTCGTTTATGGCGAAAAGCCGCAAGCGCGGCTGATGCCGCGCCTCCATTGCTTCGCTATTCGATTTTCACGTACTCAAATTCCGCAGGCTGGTTGTTGATGCCTACGCGTGGTGGGGCGATCCAGCTCGCGTATTTGCCTGGCTCGTGACAAGGCTTCATGAGCGAAGTGATGAACGCCATGTCGGCGTCGTTCGGGAGCCATAGCGGGTAACTGGCTTGCCATTCGAGTTCGGTGAGAATCTTGCCGTCGGGGCTGATGCGGGTGCCAGCGAATTCGCCGATCTTGCGGTTGAAACCTTTGTACGGTTGCTTGAATTCGAACGCTATGCCGGCCTTGCGAATGATGGTGTTCCACCGATCAATGCCACCCTGGCAATCGTTCATGTAGTCGTCGAGCAAACGGCAGTTGATGGAACGTAGCGCTGGCGTGTCTTCGTCAAAGAGCTTGCCGTCGATGACGCGCGTGACTTTGTACGTTTCGTTCTGCAATTCATGGTCGTCGGTGAGCTTGGCTTCGTTGAAGCGGCCTTTGAGTCCCGACGAAAACGCCTCCGCGCCGTTGCTGGAAATCTCGCTGCCGAACAGGTCACGCGTGACGGACATGTGGAAGTTCGCTTTGCGCTGCAAGAGCGGCAGATCGACCACGCCCAGCGCACGAATGCGCTCGACATCGTAGGGGTCAGTGATGCCCGCTTTATTCATCGCGGCGCAGGTGGCTTCGATCGTGCGGCCGACACCGGTTTCGCCGACGAAGAGGTGGTGCGCCTCTTCGGTGAGCATGAAGCGGCAGCTGCGCGACAGCGGATCGAACCCACTCTCGGCGAGCGCGGCGAGTTGCATCTTGCCGTCGCGGTCGGTGAAGTAGGTGAACATGAAGAACGAAAGCCAATCCGGTGTGCGCTCGTTGAACGCGCCGAGGATGCGCGGGTTGTCGACCTGACCGCTGCGACGCTCCAAAAGCGCTTGCGCTTCTTCCCGGCCATCGCGACCGAAGTGTTTCACGAGCAGATACACCATCGCCCACAAGTGGCGGCCTTCTTCGACGTTCACCTGAAACAGGTTGCGCATGTCGTAAAGGCTCGGAGCGGAGCGGCCGAGATAGCGCTGTTGCTCGACCGACGCAGGCTCGGTGTCGCCTTGCACGACGATTAGGCGGCGCAGGAGCGAGCGATATTCGCCCGGCACTTCTTGCCATGCGGGCTGGCCTTTGTGGCGACCGCAAGGAATCGTGCGACCTTCCACCTTCGGAGCGAGCAGAATGCCCCAGCGGTAATCAGGCATTTTGACGTGGCCAAACTTCGCCCAACCCGCGGGGTCGACGCCAACGGCCGTGCGCAGATACACCTCGCTGTTTTGAAAACCATCCGGACCCATGTCCTTCCACCATTCGAGATAGGCAGGGTGCCATTCTTCGAGCGCGCGCTGGAGCTGTCGGTCGCTCTCAAGGTTCACGTTGTTCGGGATCGACGCGTCGTATTTGACTTGCACGAAACGATCATCGTGGATCGCTGCGTCGTCTTCGGTCAGGGTGTCGGGTTGGCTCATGTCTGCTCCGCAAAGTTCGGTGGGTAAGGCCATTGCGCGATGCGTGCTGAACAAATAAGTGCAACATAATGCATTGTCGCCATTGGATAACACGCAGAATATTGCTTATTCGGCGGCAGAGGTTTGCGATAGATCAAGCACCATACGCCGGACTGCACGAAATGAGCGACGACGGTTTTATAGCTTTTTACTCGTAACGACCGGTGGACGGTCGATACAGCGTGAAAAGCGTACTTATCAACTTAATGAAAAAAATGGCTGAAACGACCGCCCAGCAGTCGCTAGCGCTGAAAAGCCGTTAGGGTGCCACCGCGGCATGCGGGCGAGACGCCTGTAGGCGCGCCATGACTCGCGCGTCGGTGGGCGATACGGAGACGCGCGGCTGATGCCGCGCGTACAAGATAGCTGGTATGGTGGCGGCGGATGCCGCGCCTGCGGAGGTTCGTGGGAGCGCGGTTAGCGCTCTACCAGAACTTCCACCAGGCTTCGCCCGCTGTGATGGCGTCACGCTTGAAGGTGGTTTTGTAGATGCGCTCAGCGTCTGCGGCGAGCTGCGTGTTGCCCATCGCTTTGTAGCTCTGCACCATGATGCGCAGCGCTTCTTCGTTGGCCGGCGTGTTCGGGAAATTGGTCAGGCAGCTCTGTGCGCGGTTGATCGCCGCTTGGTACGCGCCGCGATTGAAGTAGTAGCGCGCAACGTGCGCTTCGTTTTGCGACAGCGCGTTCACGAGGTAGCGCAGGCGCTGCTTCGAGTCAGCGTTGTATTTGCTCTGAGGGAATTTTTCGACGAGCGTTTTGAACGTGTTGTAGGAGTCGCGCGCCGATTTTTGGTCACGTTCCGACAAGTCCTGTGTGGCTACAAACGACAGCAGGCCCAAGTCTTCGATGAAATTAGCCAAGCCTTTTATGTAGTAAGCATAGTCCACATTTTCGTGGTTTGGGTAGAGCTTGATGAAGCGATCAGCCGCCGCGATGGCCTGTGCGCGCTCGTTGAGTTTGTACTGCGCGTAGGCTGTGTCGAGGATGGCTTGTTGCGATTGCACGCCGTACGGGTAGCGCGATTCCAGCGTTTCGTAGAGCTTGATCGCCTCGGCGTAGCTGCCCGCAGTCAAGGCTTCCTTGGCCCGCTTATACAATTGCTCCACAGCCTGCTTACTGGGATCTTCAGATTTGGCGAAAACGCCGCTGAACCAGCCGCAGCCTGACAGCAGCACGCTCGCCGCAATCATGACGATAAACGTTTGTAGTTTCGCGTTTAGTTTCGCGGCAAAAAGCATGGCAATTCCTGAAAATCCAACGTGCCAGACTGACACATCCAAAATATGACCCTGATTATAGGTGCCGTCGACCGATGGCCTGACCGACACGGCAGTGACGCCACTGCGGGCGCGGTCGCGATCGTTCGCGCACCGCTCGGAGCCGACCTGTGAGCGATCCGATCACCATTCCGTTTGCCATGGCCGGCATGCGGCTCGACGCCGCATTGGCGCAGCTTTTCCCCGATCACTCGCGGGCTCGCCTTAAGGGCTGGCTCGACGAGGGTCACATTGAGGTCGATGGCGAAGTTCGCGCCGGAAAATCCAAGCTCGAAGGCGGCGAGTCGCTCGTCGCGCGCTTGCCAAACGCCAAGGTCGAAACGACCGCTGAACCCGAAGACATTCCGATTGACATCGTGTTTGAAGACGAGCACTTGCTCATCATCAACAAACCGGCGGGCCTTGTCGTTCACCCCGGCGCGGGCAATCGCGACGGCACGCTTTTAAACGCGCTGTTGCACCATGCGCCACAGCTGGCAAACGTCGCCCGCGCGGGCATCGTGCATCGTCTCGACAAAGACACGAGCGGCGTCATGATGGTGGCAAAAACCATTCAGGCGCAAACGCATCTGGTGCGTCAATTGCAAACCCACGCCGCATCGCGCGAATATCTGGCACTGGTGCACGGCGAAGTGAAAAAGTCTGGCACTGTCGAAGGCGCGATTGGCCGCCACGGCAAAGATCGCACGAAAATGGCGATTGTTGTGATGGGCGGCAAGCCTGCGGTAACGCACTACAAACCGCGCGAACATTTCGGCGGCCCGGCGTTGCGTGGTCGTCATTACACCTTGCTGGAATGCAAGCTGGAAACTGGCCGTACGCATCAAATCCGCGTTCACCTTTCCGCCAACGCGCGCCCGCTCGTTGGTGACGCTACCTATGGAAAGCGCGGCGACACAATGTTTGGCCGCCAAGCGCTGCACGCGTGGCGCTTGACCGTCGCGCACCCAGTCACGGGCAAACTGATGCGCTTCGTCGCACCGATGGCCAGCGACTTCAACTATCTGCTGCGTCAACTTCGCGCCGAGCGCGATAACGTGCGCGTGCTTGAAGAAGACGAGGACGATTTCGATGACGACTTTGACGAGAGCGGCATCGAGGTGATTTACGTTCGTGACTAACGTGCGTCCAAATCTGCCGCTCATCACGCCCGACTGGCCCGCGCCCGACAACGTGTTCGCGGCGATGACCACGCGCGTGGGCGGTGTTAGCGTCGTGCCATATGACTCACTCAACATGGGGTACGCCACTGCCGACGATCGCGCAAACGTCGCACAAAACGAGCGCTTGGTCGCGGCGTCGCTCAATGTCGAAACCTCTGCGATTCGTTGGGTGTATCAAGTGCACGGCGCTGATGTGCATCACGCTGAGGCGCTGCCTCTGAACGAGCCGCTCGGTGCGACGACGATTCAGGGCGATACCATCGTGAGTCACACACCGGGCCTCGTGTGTGGCATAAAAGTCGCGGACTGCATGCCGGTATTGTTCGCCGCGAACGACGGTTCAGCCGTTGGCGCGGCGCACGCAGGATGGCGTGGTTTGTCGGGCGGCGTGCTGGAGCGCACCGTCGCGCAAATGCGTTGCAAAGCAGAAAACATCGTCGCGTGGCTCGGCCCATGTATTGGACCCAACGCATTCGAGGTGGGTGAAGACGTCCGGCAAGCATTCGTCGACTACGACGCGGCAGCCGAGAAATTTTTCGCACCACGTGCCGAGCAAGGGAAGTTCTTGTGCGATATGTTTGGTCTGGCCTTGTTACGCCTGAATTCGATCGGCGTAACGCAAATCGCGGTTAGTGGGCGCTGCACTGTGTCCGAACCTGAATTCTTCTACTCTCACCGGCGCGACAAAGTCACGGGTCGCATGGCGGCGTTTGTTTCGATCAAGGCTTGACCGAGCGGGCCTTCATCCGGCGTAAATGGAACTCCGACATAATCTGCACATGTCGGAAAAAACCGCAGCCACTACCGTAGCTATTCAGCGCCCGCTAGACATCCAAGCTTGGGTTGCGGTTCGCGTGGGGCAACCCGCAGCGGCGCGCGGCGCGGCTGCCGCGGAACTGATGCAGATTTTGCATCTGGACGAGGACTGTATTGCCACGGCGTATCTAACACCGCTGCCATCGGATGTTGCCACCGCCGATCTGGTCAGCGCCGCGTTTGGCCTCGAAGTAGGAAAGCTATTTTCGGGCGTGCATCGCATGGCGTCGATGCAAGGGCTGGCCAAAGCTTCAACGGTGCTGACGACGCCGGCGCAGCAAGCGCAGCAGACGGAAGTGTTGCGCAAAATGTTGTTGGCGATGGTCGACGACATGCGCGTCGTTTTCATCAAGCTCGCCGAGCGACTGGTCTCGCTGCGCGCGGCGGCGATGTCGAGTGAGGCGCGCCGGAACGAAACGGCGCAAGCTGAAGCGCGCGAAGTGATGGACGTGTTTGCGCCACTCGCGAACCGGCTGGGCTTGTGGCGCTTGAAATGGGAGCTTGAAGACCTTTCGTTGCGGCTTCTGGAGCCGACGGAATACCACCGCATCGCGCGTTATTTGGACGAAACGCGCATCGAGCGTGAAGCCTATATTGACACGACGAAAGCCACGCTGCGCGACGCATTGTCGAAGGCGCACATACCCGGCGAAATCACCGGTCGCTCGAAGCACATTTATTCGATCTACGACAAGCTCAAGCGGAAGCGCTGCGCGATTGAAGAGCTCTACGACATTCGCGCGATTCGCGTGATCGTGCCTGAGTTGAAGGATTGCTATTCCACGCTTGGGATTGTGCACAGCATGTTTCAGCCGATTCCCGGCGAATTTGACGACTACATCGCTAAGCCCAAGGCCAACAACTACCGCTCGCTGCACACCAGCGTGATCGGTCCGCAGAATCGCGCCGTTGAAGTCCAAATTCGCACGCAGGACATGCATCAGTACAGCGAATACGGCGTTGCCGCACACTGGAACTATAAAGAAGGCGGCAAAGCGGGCAGCGACGCTGCTTTCGCCGAGAAAATTTCGAGCTTGCGGCAGGTGTTGTCGTGGGGCAAAGAGGTCAGTTCACCCGGAGAAATGCTCTCGGGCTTCAAAGCGTCGCTCTTCGAAGAAACGATTTTTGTGCTCACGCCGCAAGGCAAGATTATTGATTTGCCGAAAGACTCAACGCCGATTGACTTTGCGTATTCCGTGCACACAGGTTTGGGGCATCGTTGCCGCGGCGCAAAGGTCGACGGAGCGATGGTGCCGCTCAACACGCCGCTGAAAAATGGCCAGCGCGTTGACATCATCACCGTCAAAGAAGGCGGACCATCGCGCGATTGGTTAAATCCGGACACCGGCTATCTGCGCAGCCATCGTGCGCGCGGCAAAGTGCGACAGTGGTTCAATAGTCTGGAGATTCAGGAAACGCTAGCGCACGGACGTGCGGTGGTCGAAAAAGACTTACAGCGCCACGGCCAAACCGCGCTGAATCTCGACAAGCTTGCGCACGATGCTGGCTTCAAAACACAAGACGAATTCTTTGCGGCTGTCGGGCGCGCCGAGCTCAACACGCGTGAGCTTGATGTTGCGATTCGCAAAGCGGCCGGCCAGCTTGAGGTCGTTCCTGAGTCGGACGCGCGCGGCGAAATGCACACGACGCGTAGCCGCGCCAAGGCGGGCAGCGGCGGCATTTTGGTGGTGGGCGTTGATAAGCTCATGACGGGGCTTGCCAAGTGTTGCAAGCCCGTGCCGCCGGATCCCGTCGTGGGGTTCGTTACACGACTTAAAGGCATCACGATACATCGCGCCGACTGCTCCAACGTCATTCGCATGCAAGCGACCGAGCCGAACCGCATCATCGAAGCGGGCTGGGGCGAGGGCGCTCAGAACGACTTGTTTAGCGTGCAAGTGGAAGTGATCGCGCATGATCGACAAGGGCTACTGCGCGATATTTCGGACGTCCTTGCACGCGAAAAAATTAATGTCACCGCGGTGAACACGCTAAGCCGTGATTACGTGGCGAAGATGAAATTCACGACGGAAGTGAAAAGCATCGACCAACTCAAAGGCGCTTTGGCGCAAGTGTCACAGGTAAAAGGCGTGCAAAACGCGCGACGCA
>Ga0209097_10004525_pt1 | contig 10234 bp, 6 predicted proteins | sample AD_UKC052_MetaG_FD_184419 | JGI IMG/M metagenome (GOLD analysis project Ga0209097, IMG submission 184419) | Active sludge microbial communities of municipal wastewater-treating anaerobic digesters from USA - AD_UKC052_MetaG (SPAdes) (version 2) | ecosystem: Engineered > Bioreactor > Anaerobic >... | reverse complement strand
GCTTCACAGATTTTCGCCGAGCATGCGGCACTCACTAAAGGAACGCGTATTGATATCAGCGGATTGAGCTATGAAGTGCTGAAAGAAAAACGCAGTGTGCAATGGCCTTACCCCCAAGGAACAGAAGATGGAGGAACCCCAAGATTATTTACCGATCAACAATTTTATACCGCTTCAGGTCGTGCCGTATTGCACAGTTTTGATGACGAAAACCCAAGCGAACAGCCCGATGCGGATTACCCGCTCATTTTAACCACGGGCCGCGTGCGCGATCACTGGCATACCATGAGCAAAACGGGTAAGGTAAACAAGCTGAAGCAGCACGAGCCCAATGCTTTTATTGAACTGCACCCAGCTGATGCTGCCGAACGGGGTATTGAAGACGGGCAGATGGTGGCTGTTTACAATGGCCGCGGACAGGCAAGGGTAAAGGCCAAATTGACTACGGACATCAAACCCGGTGTGGCTTTTATGCCGATGCATTGGGGCAAAATAGCCGGCAGCGATCTCAACCGGGCAAACAACCTGACGCATAACCGGGTGGATCCGCTTTCGAAAGAGCCTGATTTTAAATTCAGCGCGGTACAAGTGACGCTTTATGTAAAGCCAACTCAAAAAGTGGTGGTAATTGGCGCCGGTGCGGGTGCTTTTGGTTTTATTAAGAGTTATCGTGCCCTGAATACCGAAGATGAAATCGTGGTGTTCAGCAAGGAGAATTATCCCTTTTACAACCGGGTTTTATTGCCGGATTATATCAGCGGCGCTATGCCCTGGGAGCACCTCGTGAAAATGAAGGATGAGGAGGAAGAAGGACTGAATATTACCCTGCACCGCGGGGTTTGGATAACGAATATTGACCGCGAAGCCAAAACCGTAACCGACAACAACGGCCTGGTACATACCTATGATGTATTGCTGGTTGCTACCGGCAGCCGGCCCGCCATGCTGCGCGATGTGCCGCAAATCAATGGCATATTTACCATGCGTAGCCGTATGGATGCCGATAAATTCCGGAAGCATGTAAAACCCGAGGAAGGTCAGGTAGTGATTGTGGGTGGCGGATTGCTTGGCATTGAACTCGCCGCATCATTGCGCGAGGTGGATGTAAAGGTTACCATCATTCAGCGTATCAGCCGCCTGATGGATCGTCAGCTCGACCCGCTTGGCAGCGATTTATTGCACGAAGAACTGGTATTGCGGGGTATTGATATTTATTACAACGATGAAGTGGAGCGTTACCTCGGCGATGGTAAAATAACCGGCATAAAATTGAAAAGTGGCCTGCACATTCATTGCCAGGCTGTAGTGATTGCAGTAGGTACCATTCCAAATATTGAACTGGCAAAAGAAAGCGGCATCGAATGCAACCGCGGGGTAAAAGTGGATACGTACCTGCGTACCAACGATGAAAGCATTTTTGCCATTGGGGAAATAGCTGAATTCGAAGGATTTTTGTACGGTATTACAGCCGCAGCCGAACAGCAGGCAGCTATTGTGGCCCGGTACCTGAACGGAGATATTGCGGCAACTTACAACGGCTCGCTGCTGATGAACATTTTAAAACTTCATGGCACCCAATTGTGCAGTCTTGGCCTGGCAGAAATACCCAACAACGGCGAGGGTTACGAGGAGATTGTATTTATTGATAAAAGCCGCCGATATTATAAAAAATGTATTGTTCAAAACGACAAATTGGTTGGCGCCATCCTGATTGGGGATAATGCTGAATTTCTCGAGTTCAGGAACCTGATCGAGGGGAAAATGGAACTGTCGGAAAAAAGATTGCAATTATTGCGCAGCAATCAGCAGGCTGAGCCGGTGATGGGCAAATTGGTTTGCTCCTGCGGTACGGTAGGCGAAGGCAACCTTGTGAGAAAAATTGAAGGTGGCTGCAAAGACCTGTTGCAACTGTGTCAGCTTACCGGTGCCGGCATGGGTTGCGGCAGTTGCCGGCCCGAGGTAAAAGCCTTGCTGGAAAAGAAATTGAAGATGACCCCTGCGCCAAGAATGGTTCAGGAGGCGGTATAGATTTTTAAATGTCAACATTATGGAAATTCATTATTTCAATTTTGAAAAAGATTTTGTGGAAGATGGGTTACGCTGCATTCCCATGGTGGTGCGCATGAAGCTTGATGCGGTGGGCATAAAACTATCCTTAAGGCAGTGGAGTATGCTTGATGAAGACCAACGGGATGTACTTGCCGCTATGCCGGTAAAAAGCCGGCTGGAGAAAACCGCGTTTGATTCTTTTTTGAGCGAACTGATTGCTTCCTGCTGTGATGAGCCTGCGGTAAGAATGGCCATTCATTCTTATCCGGCCTGGAAGGATAAGGAAAGCATACCCGAAATGCTGTTGCAACAGGCACGCATTTTCAATACGCCCATTTCATTGGATGACTGGAAATTGCTTAAACCTTTACAGCGTTTTGCATTGATCAAGTTATCCCGGCCGGGTCATGAAAACAGGAATTTTCCCCTTGCCATGGCTGAGTTTGGGCTTATAAAAAAGAAGGAGGTTGTATGCGCCGAAACCACCTGATATCCATCAATTACCGGGGTGGACTTGTATCACCTGGTCACCTGCTGAAGGTGCTTGAAATGGTTGCCGGGGCGCAGATCAGTGAGGTTCGGTTTGGCTTACGGCAGCAGTTGCTGATTGATGTGCCTGCTGCAAAGTTTGATTCCTTGAGCGATTCATTCAGGGAACAGAATATCAGCTTTACCGAAAAAGTAAGTGAAGCGCCGAATATTACCACTTCCTATGCCGATCAGGATATTTTTTCGGGCGATAGCTGGCTTACCGAAGGCGTTTATAAAGACCTGCTGGATGAACTGCCTGAAAAATCAGCCTTAAAAATAAATATACTCGACCGCAACCAGGGTTTTTGCCCCTGGTACACCGGCAATATCAACTGGATTGCATCCTCCCATACGCATTACTGGCACCTTGCCCTTCGTTACCCGGGCAGTAATGAAATTTACCATTACCCATCACTTTTATACACCAATCATGTGGCATCGGTAACCGCAGGTATTGAGGCTTTCTGGAAAAAAATAAAAGCGGGTACCATAGCCGAAAATGGTAAATATGATTTGCCTCTTGAAGTGCCGGATGCGGGCAAACTAACGGCCAAAGCCCTGCCAGCGCTTAATTTTCAATTACCGTATTACGAGGGGTTTAACCGCTACGACAACCGCTACTGGCTGGGTATTTATCGCCGCAACGAAACCTTTGCAGTAAACTTTCTCGCCGACCTTTGCCGGTTATGCATGCGCACCCGCATTGGCAAACTTTATACCACTCCGTGGAAAAGCATCATCATTAAGAATATTGAACCACAGCACCGTCATTTCTGGAATTTCCTGCTGGGCAACTACCGCATCAACGTGCGCCATGCAAGCAACGAACTGAACTGGCAGGTAGAAGACAACAGCGCCGAAGCCCTGGCGCTCAAGCGCTACATCATCCGCGAATTCGACCGGGAAGATGTAAGGACTTTCGGGTTATGCTTTGCGGTGCAGATGAGCAGGCAGGCAGCTATGTTTGGTTCCATCCGTATTCAGCGGGATTATACTTTTCTAAAGGGCACCTGGCGGCCATTGCCCACCTACAGCATTTTCCACACCCCGCAGTTTGATCCCAATGGATTAACCCTGATGCCCTTCCGGCAGGGGGTGAAAAAGGAATTCCTGCCTTCGTACCTCATCGGGCTTTGCAAAAAGTATTACGAGGAATTGAGTGAACTAGGTCTGGTTGCCGGGGCGGAACCATTACCCCTTGCCAAAACGGGGATCCAGCCAGCCACAAAGCTGGTTCACCAATGCGGGGCTTGTTTTACGGTGTATGACCCTGAGTTGGGGGATATGGAGGCGGGGATTGGGGTGGGAGTTGCCTGGGAGGAAGTTCCGGGGGAATATTGTTGTAATGTTTGTGGGGCGGGGAAATCTGAATTTGAGCCTTTAAAAATGAAGGGAGTTGGGGTGGAGGGATAGCGGAGTTGCAATCGGTAAATAGCACTCCACAGTTTCCGGTAAATAAGAATCCATAGTTTTTGTGAACAAGGAATGCATAATTATCCAAAATAATGATGTATCACGAGATTCACCAACAGAGCTGCAAAGGCTTTTCCATTTCTAAGTTTGTCGGAACATGTGCTCGACTGGTGCACGGTTTACAATTAACCTGCAATAACCGAGGCAGAATTTGACATTTTTGTTACTTCGGAAATGGAGAGCAGCAAGGTAATAGAAGGCGCTGAAGGAATTTGTAAGAAACTGAAGATATCGCTTCACCAATCGCCCATAATTTGCTGCATTAGGGCATCAACAATAACGCCATCAATGTAAACATCGAGGGAATCATTCCCTGCTTGATTCTGCATGGAGTAATTAAAACCCTGAAGCTTTCTTATCATCGCAGAATAAAGCTGCGGTAGATTTAAAGAGTTTGATAGTAAATATTACTACTTAGGTGACAAAAGCTTTTACCTTTTAAGAATGTCACTTGAATCAATGAAACCCATTAAGCACCAACATTACTGCGCTCTTTAGGGGGCATTCAAATCATTGGAAAAGGTAGGGGAGGTGGTATCTACAGAAGATTTCGAAAGAAAATTCTGTATTTTCTTAGGAATTAAAGTAGGTTAAGTTCGGCCGTTTAACCTAAATTTATTCCTTAAAGAATTGAATTTATGGTGCGCCTAATCATTATTGGAAATGGATTTGATTTATCGCATGGATTTAAAACAAAATATAGTGACTTTCTAGAATGGTATTATAAAAGGGCCTTAAGGGAATTGAATGAGACTCGAATTTTCAAGGATTGCCTTTTAGAAATTTCCTTTCAACAAGGTGTGAATGGAATCCCAGTTAGTGACAAAACAGATATAAAATACTATCTAGACCTTCCAAAAGAAAGAAGAGGTTTCAACATAAACCCAATATCAGAATTAATGAAGTCAATGATAAATGATCGAAAATGGGTTGATTTTGAATATGAATTTTTTGTAGCAATTTCCTCTCATATTTTAGATAATTCTTTGAGCTCTTATCGGGCGGAAAAAGTCAAAAAAATAAATAAAGACCTGGTTTACATCAAGGAATTATTGATAAAATACTTGGGAAGTATTGACCTATATTTCAATCCAACTCCTGAGTATATAGAAAAATTTGCTAAACAAATTAACCACTATGAAATAATTAAAATACCATATAGAGCCAATTATGAAAATAATATTGATAAAATTCTATTCTTAAATTTCAATTATACAAACCTAATAGAAACATACATACCGGGAATCTATGAAATTAATCCCGGTATTAAGTTTATTAATACCATAAATATTCATGGAAGCCTTAATGACGAGCAATCCAACATCATTTTTGGATATGGTGACGAGTATTGTAAGGAATACAAAATTCTAGAAAATCATCCCGAGAAAGAATTGTTACAGAATTTTAAATCCTTTGGTTATTTCTTAAATGATTCCTACCAAACACTGCTTAGAACAATTGAATCAGAAAACTTTGAAGTTTTTGTAGTGGGCCATTCTTTGGGAATTTCGGACCGCACCTTACTAAAGCAGATTTTCGAGCATAAGAATTGCGTTTCTATTAAGCTTTTTCAAAAAGATAAAGATGACTATACTAACAAAACTTATAACGCAGCCAGCCATTTTGATGATAAAATTCTTATGCGAGAAAGAATACAACCATACAACAAGTTAAATGATATGCCTCAAGTGGCTCAAAAGAAACTTATGAAAAATTAATTCTATGATCTGTTCAATTTTGATAATTTTGAATGAAGAAAAATTGTATTCGTTGTAACCTGCCTGCAATAAAGCTAGGTCACCAATTCTGATTCTGTTTTACGGTTTACGATCCTTAGTTGGGTGATAGCGACGCGGGGATTGAGGCGGGAGTGCCCTGGGAAGCAGTTCCGGAGGGTTACCGTTGCAGTTTTTGTGGGGCGGAGAAGGGGGAATTTCGGGGGGTAAAGATGAAAGGGGTTGGGGTCGATGGGTAGAGAGCTTGTCGATCAGTCAGTTTATGGATTCGAGGTTGGTTTGTCTGCCGAAACTAAAGCTTGATAAACGTTTTGCAGCCGATGTTTATTCTGTCAGCCATGTTATTGCAAATCCACTGTTGGCTACTATCCTTCTTGTTCCTTTATTATTTCATCAATACGTTCCTTTAAAAGTTTTACAAATTCAACATGCTTGAAATGGACTTTTTTGAATAACTCAACTCTTTCTTTTCCAAAAATTTCAATAACCTCTTTTTGCTCTTCGTAAAGCCTTCGCTTCAATTGCAACTGGTCTTCTGGTTTACTAACTTTGAATTGGATATCAATATCATGTTTTACATACAAATACTTCATTCGGCTAATATTATCTACCACAAGCCCTTCTATATTTAAAATAGCTACTCCCAATTCTTTCATTACTTCCAATAGCTTCTGGTCATGCATAAACAAAAGCAAATGTGCCCTTCCAATTTCAACTTCATATTGTTTTTCGGTAAAATTTTTTGAGACGTCATCGAGTTCCTTATAATTGTCCTCCGAATATGAAGAAAAACTAAACTTCATAATGGAGTATATCCAGGTTGAGTATTTACTATTTAATGTAAACAATGCATCTCGTTCAGCAGATTTGATACTGAATTTATTTTGATTATTTAAAGCCAGCTGTGATTTTAGAAGTTCAGTTTCCCTAGTAAGGCTATTTTTTATTCCTTCAACTATATGTGTTATTTCTCCAATATCTTGTTTGGTCGCTAAATTCTTAGCTTTTTCTTCAAAATATCTTGGGTAGTAATTCTTGAACATGAATATCAAGAATAGTCCAAGAATAAAAATCAAACACTGTATAATTATTGAAGTGACTTCCATTTAGATATTTTTAGATTCTGCCTACTGTAAAAATCTCCCTTTTTCAGCTTCTTAATTCCCATCGTTAGCATGAGAAGGTTGCTCTGCGGAATATGGGGGATAAAAGCCAACTTGTTATATACGCAATATTACAACTTTTTTGTAGCGGCTACCTACCCAAATTTGAGTTGGTAGCCGCTACAAACCAACCCTTTTGGTTGCGTAAATTTCCTCAAGGTTTACAAATTATTACTATAAATTGCCAGAAAGCTCCAGCATTCGTGCAGCTTTTTTTGTGTAACATGAGATTATATTCCTGTTGCCATTTTTTCTTTGTGAGCTTCATGTGCTTTGTGGGACCAATAATTTCAGCTTTTTTCAGGCAATATACTTTAAGTTTTGGGCGCTTTGCCCCTAATCTTACTTTCCCATATAGTTTACCGGTTCAACTACCTATTTAATATTGCCGTATTTGGGTAAGTATCTTATGGCTCCTTCATAACTATTGCAATGTTTTCAACCCGGTAAATGCTTATTTTCAAAACCTAAAAATCAAGGCAGTTCCTATGGATTTGTAGTTGCCTTCTCCTTCTGAGGTGTATTAAAATTAGCGAAACACCCCACCCAATTTTCAGGTATCGCCATACTAAATACCTTCAATTGTAACAGCAAATACTTCATACTATGCCTTGGCAGCGCCGATTCCCGGTGCTTTGCAAGGACTGCAGCAATTGCCTTCGCCGAATAAATAGCTGCCAAAGGCTCGAGCGATCCATCGGGTTCCAGAAAAACCCATGCTTCAAAATCGGGGTTTGCCCGGTAATTTCCGGCGAGCGTTTCCAAAACCTCCGCTTTCATTTGCTGCATATCGCAGGCGAGTAAAAAAATATCCTCCCCCGGATAATGCTGATGTACACTAAACAGCCCATGCAGGGGGCCATAAATATCAAGGGAGGCATCGTCGGTAATCAGGGTGTACCCGGATAATTCAGAATGGTAGGCATGCTGTTCGGGGTTCACCGAAATAACGAGGTTATCGCAAACGGGTTGCAGCAGCAGCGCCAGGTTTTCGGCCCAGGTAAACCGGCCGGTCATCAGCAGGCCCTTGTCTTTATGCATCCGCGTGCTTTGGCCACCGCAAAGAATTACCCCGGTCATTGTAAAAAAATTTTTACCCTTTACATAAAAAAGGAGCACGCCTTCTTTTATGCTGAATTGAGGTAAATTTACCCCAAAATCAGTATTCACATGCGTTTTCTGCCTGCCTGTTTAAAAAAGCTGCTTCCATTATTTATTGGGATGGCCTTGCTGGGTTCATCCTGCCAAAATCAAGAAAAGAGTGAAAAGAGTGAAAAGAGTGAAACCGTTCTTACCGAACCCCCTTCCTGGGCGGCTGAAGTGGTTTGGTACCAGATTTTTGTAGAACGTTTCCATAATGGTGACACCACCAATGACCCAACTGCAGCGGAAATTGAAATCCCGGCCCTCAATGTAAAAGCGCCCGAAGGCTGGCGTACAACGCCCTGGGCACAGGATTGGTACGAACGCGATTGCTGGTATGATACCTCAAAAGGTTTTAACAGTAACCTGCAATACCGCCGTTACGGGGGCGATTTGCAGGGTGTGCTGAATAAACTGGATTACCTGCAGGACCTGGGTATAACCGCCATTTACCTCAATCCCATTAATGATGCGCCTTCGCTGCATAAATACGATGCAAGCAGCTACCACCATGTGGATGCCAACTTTGGCCCCGACCCGGTGGGTGACCGCAAAATAATGGCCGCTGAAAACCCGGGCGATCCTACGACCTGGAAATGGACGGCGGCAGATAAAATGTTTTTAAAGCTGGTAGAAGAAGTGCATCAGCGCGGTATGAAAATAATCCTCGATTTTAGCTGGAACCATACCGGTACCAAATTCTGGGCTTTTGAAGATGTAATCAAAAACGGTGAGAAGTCGGCCTTTAAAGACTGGTACAATATTAAAACCTTCGACAACCCGGCCACACCTGAAAACGAATTTGACTGGGAAGGCTGGCTGAATGCCAAAAGCCTGCCCGAAATAAAAAAGGTAAATCTTACCACCGAGCGCAAGACTGGCTATCCTTACGAAGGCGATATAAACCCGGGCGCCAAAGCACATATTTTTGAGGTAACCAAACGCTGGCTGGCACCGGATGGCGATGTAAAAAAAGGTATTGATGGCTACAGGCTTGATGTGGCCGACCATGTGGGGCTGGTTTTCTGGCGCGACTGGCGCAAACAGGTGCGTAGCATTAATCCGGAGGCGTTATTGGTGGGTGAAATCTGGTGGGCGCAGTGGCCCGATGTGTTGATGGATCCGGCCCCTTATACCAAGGGCGATATTTTTGATGCGGTGATGTTTTACCAGGCTTACCGCCCGGCCAAATACTTTTTCTCGAAAAGTAATTTTGCCATAGATGCAAAGCAAATGAAGGACAGCATTGAATTTGAATGGAACCGCCTGCTGAAACCCAATAAGTATGCTATGATGAATGTAAGCAGTACGCACGATGCTCCACGCCTGCTTAGCTGCTTTGGCAATCCCGGCAAGTATAAATATAAAGCCTCCCCTTACGAAGAAACCGCCTATTTATCGGGCAGACCTTCCGAAGAAACCTATCAGCGGTTGCGGCTTTACCTTGTACACCTGTTTACGAGTGTGGGTGCGCCACAAATATGGAACGGGGAGGAAATGGGCATGTGGGGCGGCGATGATCCCGAACCCCGTAAACCACTTTGGTGGCAGGAGATTTCTTTTGATGATGAAGCCACTACCAATATTAAACCCGGGGCCAAGCAGTTTGAAAAGGTTGGGTTTAACAAGCAACAGTTCGAATGGTATAAAAAGCTGATTGCCCTGCGCAAGGCAAACCCCATGCTGGCTCATGGCGAAATGGAATTCTTTTTAACCGAAGGGCAGCGGCTTGGCTACAAACGTAGTGATGGAAAGGATGAGATACTTGTTTTTTTCAACCTTGAAGGAACGGAATGCACGTTTGATTTACCGGCTGAGGGCAAATACACCAATTTGCTTAATGGGGAGACCCTTGAAGGAAAAGTGGCGAAGGTGAAGGGGTTGGATGCGGTGGTTCTTAAGCGGGATTGAGTTTGCCAAATGAAAAATTTCTGATATCTTTAGTTATAAAATTACCTTTTTTTATGTACTCTGATGGTAAAAAAATACATTTATTGGAAAAAATTATCCAAACTCAGGATGATGAATTACTTTCCAGTTTAGAAGCCATTTTAGGACAATATGAGGAAAAAAAATCCCAAAGGAGCGCATTCTCACTTCAAGGTTTATTAACAGAAGATGATGTAATTGAGTTAAATT
>Ga0209097_10004523_pt1 | contig 10241 bp, 10 predicted proteins | sample AD_UKC052_MetaG_FD_184419 | JGI IMG/M metagenome (GOLD analysis project Ga0209097, IMG submission 184419) | Active sludge microbial communities of municipal wastewater-treating anaerobic digesters from USA - AD_UKC052_MetaG (SPAdes) (version 2) | ecosystem: Engineered > Bioreactor > Anaerobic >... | reverse complement strand
TGATGAGTATGTTAAACAGAAAACTGAAAATACAGCCTGCATTTTGACCTATAGAACATGTGCGATTTGTTAAAATAGCTCCTCAAAGTTTTGAATTGGTTTTAATCCCAGTATCCATAGGGCTTTGAGACATATTGCAGCCTGCATTTTGACCTATACGCCAAATTTTTATTGTAATTTTTATAAACAAATCATTCTGATTCTCAATTAATATTTTTTAGAATTCATGAATAAAAAAGAGCTGACGCAACGGCCTTTCCTTATCTACCCTCTTTCCAATAACGAGACAAATCCTTTAATATGGTATCGTAATCATTCATGGTAAAGGTACCTTCGCCGTAGATCAGAATCGTGTAATCAACGCGTCGAAAGGTTTTGCCCACGTACGTGTCGCGAAAACCGTTACGAAGATAGAAAGCATGTCTACGGTGACGCTGTTCCATATTATCTGCTATCTGGTCGGGCGATTCCATATCGAGGATAATAGGCCGATTTGAATAATTCGACTTTAGCATGGTTAATATCTGATGGCCATAGCCCTTGCTTCTCAACTCTTTACTGACGGCAAAATACCACAACCAGTTAAAATCATATCGATTGAGAATCATCGTCAATCCGACGAACGTATCGCCATCATAATAAGCCGTGAAATCTAACGGCATTCTATCCAACAACTTAATAATAATGGCATAAGGAATCTTCTCTTCCTTTGGAAAAGCAGTCTCATACAAATGCTTTACGTCGGCATTATCAGCATTTGTTTTGTCTATTTTAATAGTAGTAAGTGTTTTCATAAGATTAAATTTTATTCAATTCCATAAATTTGAGATATAATCTGTATGGTCTGACGTTCTATTACAAATGTATTTTTAGTAAAGTAAGTGTAATTATCTTCGTCATAACAGAACATATACTCGTAAGACAAACGCTCTTCGAGAACACCAGCCAACATATCGTCATGATATACTTTTATATCTCATCTTTCTTCAATTCAAGTTTCATTACCAATTCCAATACCGTACATATTTTCCCCAATGTACTGATTGAAGGATTTCCCTTACCACGTTCAATATCCTTGACCGTAGCAATACTCACCTCTGCCATCTCAGCCAAATCATTCTGAGTAATACGCAATTGGTGTCTTCTCTCTGATATCGTTTTTCCAATATCCATAAGTATAAAACAATAAAACTTATATACAAATTAACAATTTTAGGGATAAAAAGCAAGAATAGTAGAAAATAATATACTTTTTTCCAGTTAAAGAACTCAAATAAAACGAGTTAACGCAACAGTAGTTGCTGTAACCGCTGTTGCGTTAACTCAAATTTGTATTGTTTTACGTCTTATTATCAAACACTTATTAATACTCCACAATTTCACCCATCATCACATCCAACATATTGATGCCATGTTTACGCATGGAGTTGATGTTTCGGTAAGGTTCGTCCCAAGTGTGATTGGCAAGGGCAAACTTGCCATGATGAACGCTGATTACATGTTTGGCATTCAGTTCTTGGCACTTCTGCACCAAAAACTCCGGCAAAGTATGGATATAGCGCCAATCAAGGTTGTACTGACCGTTTTCGACAAAGGCTAAATCTATATGACCGAACCGTTCGCCAACTGTCTTATAATGGTCGTCATAGCCAGAATCGCCACCAATATAAATGTTGGTTGAATCGTGTTGCAAGACGAAAGCACCCCAAAGCATTTGGCCCGAATCGGAAAGGCTTCGTCCGGAAAAATGGCGGGTGGGCGTACTTGTAAAGGTCAGACCGTCATCAAACGACTGTTTTTCCCACCAATCCAACTCCGTTATTTTTTCTGGCTGATAGCCCCAATACTCCATATTCTCACCTACTCCAAGCGTGCAGACAACGTGCTTCACCTTCGGCAACAACTCCTTCACCGTCTTATAATTCAAATGGTCGTAATGGTTATGCGTTATGACCAAATAATCAATCTCAGGCATGTCAGAAGGTTTATAAATATCCGTACCAGGAAATGGTTTGATCGCAAAGCTGAATGGTGCTCCCGTATAAAAGACAGGATCAACCAAGATACGCTTACCCCCCACCTGCAACAGATAAGATGAGTGACCGAACCAAACCACAACGTTTCTATTTGGATCTAAATTCTTCAAGTCTCTTTTCACAGCTGGCATCGGCTCTTTAGGAGTAGATTCCGTATCGTTTGTGAAAAACTTATACATTGCAGAAAAAAAGTTATGATCACCCGTAATTCGCTCTGTCTTATGTGCATTGCGGAACTGACCGTCTCTCCATTGTGGCGACTTTTTGATACGCTCCAAGCGTGCACCTCTCGGATTTCGCGCAAACTGAGGCTGATTAATCACAATGACTGTTGCAACGACCAACACGCCAATGATTGCTACTATCCAAATCATTATATTCTTCAGTATTTTCATAAAAAAATTCAGTTCTATTTTCATCTCCGTCTCACTGTTTATAGACGAGAAATATCTCTTTCTAACAAAGATAAACAACCAACAGGAAGTCAAATCTCCATTTTTGAAATATTCACTGAAACTTAAGATTATTTAGAAATATTACGACAAATAAAACGTAATTTTGAATGATCAACAACGCAAAGCTTTACTCAAATGACGATCAGAAAGGTTAAAGAGACAGATGCCAATGCCATCAACGCAATCTACAACGACTACATCATCAACACCACCATCACTTTTGAGACGGAGAAGTTGACGGACGAGACAATGGAGCAACGCATTCATAAGCTTTCAGTCCAAGGACCGTATCTCGTCTATGAGATTAACGGTATCTTGGTTGGCTATTGCTATGCCCATCCATGGAAAGAGAGAGCTGCCTATTCGAAGACATACGAAACAACCATCTATCTTCATTCCAATTATCAGCACCAAGGCATAGGAACAGACCTTATGAAATCATTGATTGAAGAGTGCAGAAAGCAAGGCATTCATGCTCTGATTGCCTGCATTGCGGGAGGAAACGAAGCAAGTTGCAAGCTGCATGAGGCATTAGGCTTCAAACAGGTTTCGCACTTTCGTGAGGTCGGAAAGAAATTTGGGAAATGGATTGATGTGGTTGATTACGAGCTAATTTTAACGGACATGCATTTGCACTAATTTATGAACGGACGTTCCGTCCACAGGGTGACCACCCGAAATAAATTTCATATATGTCCGAGGTATATGGATGTTTACCGACACGGATCTTCATATCATCAAGCATAGCACAATTATAGTCGGCATGAAAAAGATCGCCTATCTAGATATCAAACGATTTTCCATACCCACTATAATTGAACTAAAACTATCCATTAATAAGCAAAGACTTTGCTTGGCAAACCTTTCACGCCTGGTTTGATGGCAAAGAGGCTGCCACTATCAGGATAACGAGCCTTTACAGAATCTGGCACCCAAGCCGAAACGGTTGTGATGAAAAGGGTACCTAAATCATCGCCTCCGAATGCAACGGAAGTAATATCACGAGTTGGGACATTCACCTTACCAATCATCTCACCCGTCTGCGGATTCCAACGTAACACGCACGCTCCTCCCCAATGGGCAATCCAAAGCATACCCTCCTCATCGATGGTAGAACCATCTGGCGTACCTACCCCCTCAGGGAAACGGATAATGACATGTCCGTTTGAGATTTCGCCGTTTTTTTCGTCGAAATCAAACTCTTGAACCGTAAGCGTTGGAGTATCGATGTAATACATCTTGGTTCCGTCTGGCGACCAGCAAATACCGTTGGAATTGACAACTCCATCCAACATCTTACGAGGCTCACCCTCGTTGGTGAAACGATACAAAGCGCACTGTTTTTTCTCGTCAGCGTAGGTACCTACCCACAAACGACCAGCGGCATCGCACTTACCGTCGTTGTAACGGCTGCCGATTGACAATTCCGGATTTTCAGCAAGCTTGGTCAATGTCGTATCCGCGCCAGCAATCGTCATTCGATAGATTCCGTCTGTCATGGCAAGAATCACTCCGTCTTTAAACGGAACAACCGTTCCCGGTTTGACCGGCAAAATATATTTCTTATCCTGCACTTCTCCATTTTTATACGACAGGAAATGCAACTCTTTATTCTCGATATCCAGCCAATACAATTGACCATCGTGCCACAAGGCACCTTCGCCTAAAAGGGCGTTTGTACGGTAAACGACCTCGGCATCCCATATTTTTACAGAATCCTTCATTTCTACTACTTCTTTTTGAGGAGCCGTTCCGCTACCTGAGCAAGACGACAACAGCGCCGAAGCGCATCCAATTTTCAATAAATCGATTAAATTCATATCTCCTGAGATTAATTATTTCAACTCATAGCTGACGAATGCAAAACGAGTTCCATCTGGCGACCATGAATTGACATTCAAAGAGCCTTGTCCGCCGAAGAGCGAAATCAACGTCTGCACATTGCTTCCGTCTGCATCCATCATACGAATCTCCACATTCTTGTTGGCAGGATGGTCACCAGGAGCCACATCACCCTTTTTGTAAGAGATGAAAATGACTTTTGTACCATCGGGCGAAAGATGCGCAAACCAATCGTTCTTGCCATCATCTGTCATCTGCCTCTGTTCAGAACCATCCACCTTCATGCGCCAAATTTGCATCAAACCACTACGAACGGAATTAAACCAGATATAGTTTCCGCAAGGCGAAAACTCTGGTCCGTCATCCAAACCAGGAGTATTGGTCAACTGTTTCTCAACGCCACCCTTAGCAGGAATAGTATAGACATCATACTGACCATTACGCTCGGCACAATAGGCCAACAAGGAGCCATCGGGCGACCAACCATGCAAGTAGCTTGGAGCTATCGGCGTAATAAGCGTCGGCGTTCCTCCCGTGATAGGCAACGTATAGATGCGCGATTCGCCATCCTCTCGTGTATGATGACTCACAGCCACATACTGACCATCTGACGAAAGCACATGGTCGTTGTTACAATGCGTACAAAATTCAGCATTTATACGCTCGGAAACAAGCGTATTCAGATTAAGACGGTAAAGGGAGCCACGGCTATTATAGACCATCGATTCTCCGCTTGGTTCCCAATTGGGTGCCTCAATAAGGTAATCGAATTTCTGCAGCACGGTGCGTGTTCCGCTCTGCAAATCATAAACTTCAAGAAGACTACGTACCGCACGGTCTTCCACGCTTTTAGGTTCTAACAAAACATTCATATTTACTTTAAATAAATTTTAAATTATCGTTGACTCAAAAATAAAGATATATCGTCAAAAAGCAAACAAGAGAAAGGAGATTAATTTGAGAATGAGAGCGTTTTAAAGAAGATGCTATTTCATCATTGGAAATTTGCAGGTGTACATTTTATCGATGTTTCTCTCTACTATCTCCATAATGAGAGCATCCACTTTCTGCGACTTGATAAAGTCCAAATCTTCTTGGGTCAACTGCCAAACAAACTCATCGTCACGCTCCGTCTTTCTCTCAACCAAAGAGAAAGAATAGGACAAAACATCGATCATTTTGTAAGAATAGGAATCTCCCACAAGGAAGACCTTTCCTTGACGGGATGGGTTATCCAACCGTCGACAAAGTCCCGTTTCAACCTTCACTCCCATGGGTTCTTTAAAAATCGGCATTTTATATTTTGTCACAGAATCCTCCTTCGCATTCAAAATCATAGAAGAAAGATCGCCATTAGCATTGATGTAAGTCTCGAACGAGTCACATTCAACCGGTTTGAAATTCATATCGTTAGCCATCATTTCCATCAAAGCAAGAGAACCATAATAACTACCAAGCAACGACCAATGCGTATCATTTTTATAATAAAGCAATCCATTATTTTTCTCCTGCAAAAGGCGATTCAACAGATAGAGAGATTTAACCGAAGTTTTCTCCTTCATTGCCCTTAAAATCTGATTTATACGGCTCATACTGTCGGGATTCACCTTATTGATAAAAGAGAGATATTCGCCATAAACCCTATTCTTATCGGGACAAACAACAAAATAGAACTTCATTCCGTTTGCCTTACACCAGTTGTCTACTTTCTGAAGATAAGTCAACACGGCACTCATATTATTCTCCTCTACAGTAAGCGTGTTGGCATAACTCTCCATCAAATTGTTTCCTTTGTAAAAGAGCCAACCATCTTCACCAATCAATGCCCTTGTAAAGAAATCAGACTGGTTTTCTTCTCCCCTTACAAAATTCAAGACACCATCATGCATGGATAGTAGCTGATCTCTTCCCAAAAAATGATCATTAAACCACAAATCGAAGTTATTGCCATAAGTATATAAATCATCGGAAGTCTGTACCTGAGGATAATTGGCCAACATTCGGTTTTCCTTTTCAGACATTTTCTCTTTGCTGATTTGCATCACAGGAATAAGAAGCGATGAGAAAAAGATTGCCACAAACAAAGCATTCAACATTCCGATCTTTGAACGAAGGAACAAAACAGCTTTGACAAGCAAAAAACAACCTATTAGAATAAGAATGAAAGCAACAACAAACAACCATACTCCCCTTGTCTGCCCATTCACCAAACGGTTACTGATAAACCAAGCGGCAGCTAAGCTAAAGAGAACTACAATTTTATATATGATTGCCTTTTTCATTCAGCGAAATTTAAAACCTGAAATAAATAAACGGATTGTAGGTGGACGATGCCAAAAACGACACAGCAACCAAAAACAACAGCAACAAAAAAGCATTGACGCAACCTAGCACGACTTTTTTCTCTTTTGTCACATACACCATTTTCGAAAGAACTGGCGTTGAAAGCAGAATGGCAACAATTAGCACAATCAGATTGAAGTTATTCATATAATAACCAAACTGATATACCTCAAAATGACTTGGTACAAGACCAAACATATTTTTCAAATACACCCAAGCATAATCCCAATTATCCGAGCGGAACAAAACCCAACCTATCACAAAGACAAAGATGCAATAAATATGCTTGATAACATTGAGCCATTGTGCGGACGACTCTTTATGCCAACCCGTCATTTTTTCAATAATGATGAAGAATCCGTGCCAAAGTCCCCAAATGATAAATGTCCAATTAGCTCCATGCCAAAAACCAGTCAACAGAAACACAATGCCAAGATTCATATAGGTACGATTCTTGCCTTTTCTGTTTCCTCCCAACGGAATATAAAGATACTCCTTAAACCATGTAGACAAAGAGATGTGCCATCTACGCCAAAACTCAGAGATGGATTTTGATATATATGGATAATTGAAATTCTCCTTAAATTTAAAACCGAACATCAAGCCTAAACCAATGGCCATGTCAGAGTATCCACTGAAGTCAAAGAAGAGTTGCAACGAATATGAGATAGCTCCGAGCCAAGCAACCGGCGTTGAAAAAGAATCCGGACTTTGAGAAAAGATAGTATCTGCTACAGCTCCCAAGGCATTGGCAACCAGCACTTTTTTAGCTAAGCCAACAACAAATCGCTTAACGCCTAATGGGATGGCATCCCAATCCACCTCACGACAATCAATCTGCGACGCTACATCATGGTACTTCACGATAGGTCCTGCTACCAACTGAGGAAAGAGGCTGATATAAAGCGCCAATTTAGGCAGACTCTTCTGAACCTTAGTATCGCCACGATAAACGTCCACAACATAAGAAATTGCCTGGAATGTATAGAATGAGATTCCGATTGGCATCACAACATGCAGCGGGTCAATCTCATGCGATAATAGCAGATTGACATTCTCGATAAAAAAATTGAAATACTTGAAATAGAAGAGAAACGACAGATCAGTAAAGATTGTGGCAATCAAAGCCAAGCATTTTCGTTTAGGATAACGGTCTATCAAAACAGCCCCGGCATAATTCACCAAGATAGTGGTCAACATAACCAACAAATAGCGAGGCTCACCCCAAGCATAAAAGAGAATGCTTGCCAACAACAGCACGGTGTTTCGATAACTTGCCTTTACCAGCCAGTACAACAAGCACACAAGCGGTAAAAAGACGAATATAAATGTCATCGAAGAAAATAGCATCTCTGAAGCTCTTTAGAATTGATTCTTTATGTTAGAAACGAGAAAATAGCATCTCTATTACTTTACAAATATAATCAATTTAAAACACACACAGAACCATCGAATATTTCCAAAAAACTATAATCATCTCTATGTCACCAATTAAAAAGGGACGCCCTAATAGGACATCCCTTTCGTTTTCTTTAATGAGATTGATTATTCTTGAGAGATAGCTCCTGCAGGACAAGCGTCTGCACAAGTTCCACACTCTGTACAAGCTTCTGGATCAATCTTATAGATATCACCCTCAGAAATAGCTCCTACAGGGCATTCGCTCATACAAGTTCCACAAGCAACACAATCTTCACCAATTACGTAAGCCATAATACTTAAATTTAATTATTAAATTAATTTGTACTTTGCAAAAATAAGTTTTTCCGTAAGTATATAAAATAGTTTGCCCCTTTTTTTTCTAATTTAGAATGATTTTAAACAATTTTTTGGTTTTTATTGCAGAACATAGCAAAACTACTCTACTTTACTATTCGTTATGGTATCCAAAATAGTGTATGCCTCCTGTATGGATCGAACATCCGTGAAGACAATGGAACGTTTGCCCGACTGGTCGCGGAGTTTACAACGGATAGCATGATTCTGCATATAATAAATCACTCTTCCGAAGGCAGCTGACTGATAATACGGCGAATCGTCGACCTGAATGAAATAACAGACCATTCGCTCGTTCTTCAGCGTCAGACGCTCAAATCCGAGGTCAATTGCCAACCAACGCAGACGAACTAACTGGAAAAGATTCAATGTCTGCTGAGGGAATTTTCCAAAACGGTCTTCCAAACGTTTCTCGAAGTCATTCAATGCAGCCTCATCCTTCACACTATCCAACTCCCTATAGAGGCTCATACGCTCAGACACATTGCTGATATAATCGGATGGGAACATGAGCTCCATATCAGTCTCCATTTGGCAATCGGTGACAAACTTCTCGTTTTTCTCCTGTTGCTCATCATGATACAAATCTGAAAACTCGTCCTCTTTCAACTCGGTTACAGCCTCGTTCAAAATCTTCTGGTAGGTTTCGTAACCCAAATCGGCAATGAATCCGCTCTGCTCTGCACCCAGCATGTTACCGGCACCACGGATATCCAAGTCTTGCATAGCAATGTTGAAGCCGCTGCCCAAATCGGAAAAACTCTCGATAGCCTGCAATCTTCGACGCGCATCCTGGGTCAACGAAGACAATGGCGGAGCCAACAGATAACAGAACGCACGACGGTTGCTTCGTCCAACACGTCCACGCAACTGATGCAGATCGCTCAAACCGAAGTTATGAGCATTGTTGATGATAATTGTATTGCAATTGGAGATATCGATACCCGACTCTACAATACTGGTAGCTATCAAGACATCATATTCGTAATCCAGAAAATCGACAATTATTTTCTCCAATTCCTCGCCGTCCATCTGCCCATGACCTATGGCCACACGTGCATCAGGCACAAGACGTTTAATCATCGTCTGAAGATCGACCAAGTTGTTGATACGGTTATTGATGAAAAACACCTGTCCATTTCGGTTGATCTCATACTGAATAGCCTCACGAATAATATCCTCGTTGAATGTATGCAACTCTGTCTGGATCGGATAACGATTTGGTGGTGGCGTATGCATAACGGAGAGGTCTCGCGCACCCATCAACGAGAACTGCAACGTTCTCGGAATAGGCGTAGCCGTCAAAGTCAACGTATCCACATTCACCTTCATCTGTCTAATTTTCTCCTTTACGGAGACACCAAACTTCTGTTCTTCATCAATAACAAGAAGGCCTAAATCCTTAAATTTAATCTCCTTACCTATAATTTTATGCGTACCGATCAAAACATTGATATTGCCAGCCTGCAAATCCTTAATGATTTCACGCACATCTTTCGACTTGCGAGAACGACTCAGATAATCGACCCTGCATGGGAATGACTTCAAACGTTCGCTGAAAGTCTTATAATGCTGCAATGCCAATATGGTAGTAGGTACCAACACGGCCACCTGCTTATTGTCTGTCACCGCCTTGAAAGCGGCACGGATGGCAATCTCAGTCTTACCGAAGCCCACATCACCGCAGATCAGACGGTCCATAGGAAGATCGCACTCCATATCATGCTTCACATCAACAGTAGCCTTTACCTGATCCGGCGTATCCTCGTAGATGAAAGAAGCCTCCAAC
>Ga0209097_10004517_pt1 | contig 10251 bp, 7 predicted proteins | sample AD_UKC052_MetaG_FD_184419 | JGI IMG/M metagenome (GOLD analysis project Ga0209097, IMG submission 184419) | Active sludge microbial communities of municipal wastewater-treating anaerobic digesters from USA - AD_UKC052_MetaG (SPAdes) (version 2) | ecosystem: Engineered > Bioreactor > Anaerobic >... | reverse complement strand
TGGAGCGAGTTGAGGGGGGCGAGGGGCGAACACAGTCCGGAAGCGAGACGGCCTCAAAGTGCGAGGGGGGTGACGTGACACGCCAAGGGCGGGGAGCTAGGTTTTAATGCGATTGCCCTGAGGTAGTCCATAATCGCCGCGGCCGTCCGGCCAGTATCGAGGATATCCTCGATCACGAGGAGATGCTTGCCCGCCAGGGGCTCTTCCGGCTTGTGCAACAGATCAATCTTGCCGGTCGACACGGCGCCGGCGTAACTCTTGGCCCGGATGAACTCGAGCCGCACGGGAATGCGCAGCCGGCGTATCAGATCGGCGGCAAAGGGCAGCGCGCCCTTGAGCACCACGATCGCGGTCACTTCGAGTCCGTCGAAATCCTTGGATATCCGCTCGGCCAGGTCGGCGGTGCGTTTCCGGATGGCCTCGGACGAGATCAGCGGCTCTTTACCCAATTGCATCGGATATCCTCACCTCCACCACGCGTTGCGTAGCTTTCGTTATGGCTGCCGGCGCGGCCACAGCGCGGCCCACGATCCAGATGATGCCACGGGCGCCCAACAACACCAACTCGCGATCCCGATCGCGCGCCGGCACGCCAAGATCGATGAAGTAATCCTTCAGCTTCTTCGTGCCCGACATGCCCAGCGGCACAAAGCGATCGCCGGGCCGACGCGTCCGTATGGTCAATACGTCACCTACCGCGTCGGCGTCGAAGACCTGACGAGTAGGCGTGCAGTATGCCGCGAGATCGGCTTCCGGAACGCCCTCGCGATACAACGCCTCGAACCGTCGGCCAAAGGCTTCCGCCACCCCCGGCACTTGGAACGAGACGGCTTCTTCGGCGCTCAGCCGCTGAGGCGCTACAGTCTCCGTGGCGGCGCGCGTGTTTGTCAATACCACGCCGTTGCCCAGATCGAGTTCGGCGCCGGTAGCCCCTTCAACGACGAAACGGATCGCTGCCTCGACGCGTTCGAAGGGACACGCGACACCGGCCCGTCTCGCCACATGCATGACCACCCGCCGTTGAAGCGTCGGATGGAACGCGGCAAATTCCCTGCGGTCGATGGCGCCGCGCGCGCTCACGCAACGCGCATACGCGGCGTCGGCGTGCCATTCGATGAAGGCAGCGTCGGTGCGCAAGATATCGGCGAAGCGGCGAAGCGCCTCGTCCACATTCGGATTATAGACGCCACGAAGCAGCGGCAGGAGTTCATGCCGGACGCGGTTGCGGTGATAGCGCGTGTCGGCATTGGTAACGTCCGTGCGCCATGCGATGCGCCGCGCCTCGAGGTAGGCCTCGATCTCGGCGCGCGTACATCGGATCAACGGGCGGGCGAACCCGATTCCATTCTCATGCCGCACCGGCGGAATCCCGGCGGCACCCGTGAGACCGGCCCCTCGTAAGATCCGCATGAGCACCGTCTCGGCTTGGTCGTCGGCGTTGTGGCCCGTGGCGATGATATTGCATCCGCGATTAAGGGCGGTGCGTGTGAGGAAGTCGTAGCGCACCTGGCGCGCATACTCCTCGAATCCCAGGCCCTTCTCCTGCGCCTCGGAGGCGACGGGGCGGCGCTCGGTATGGCACGGAAGGCCAAGATCCTTCGCCAACGCGGCGACAAAGGCGCCATCCTCGGCGCTCGCGCCATCGCGCGTCTCGTGGTCGAAGTAGGCAACTTCGATGGCGTGAAACGGGGAAAGCGGGGACTGACTCCGGCCGAGTCCCCGAGGCCGGCTGTCTGTCCCCGCTTTCCCCAGTTCGACCAGCACGTGGAGCAGACACACCGAATCGGCCCCGCCCGAAACGGCCGCCAAGATCGTATCGCCGGGCGCGAAGAGGGCGAAGTCCGCAATCGTTTCGCGGACCACGTCAAGCAGTCTGTCGTTGGCTGAGTTCATGCTCTACACTATGGACCAAATCGACACGCATAAGCTCGATCCATTCTAGTCGATGGCGTCGGTAGGGGGAAAGCCGCTACCACGGCAAGTCCGATGCAGCGCCCCAGGACGTGTTCGGCTCGGAACCGACCTCGAACTCGAGGAGGCCGCCGGCCACGATCTCGTCGTGCCCAATCCATGGGCGCTCTACCAGTTGGCCGTTGAGCCGGGCGGTTTGGATGTACCACGCGTCCTCGCGCCAGCCCTTGGACACCATGCGCAGGTCATTGCCGCTCTCGTGATGGATCGTGACCTCTTCGAAGATCGGTGTGCCGAGGGCGTAGAGGGGCCTTCCGACGCAGAGCGGAAACAGGCCCATGCTCGAGAACACATACCACGCGGCCATGCAGCCGTCGTCATCATCCATTTCCGGAATGAGGCCGTCGGGCGTGTTCCGGTAGATCCGGCCGCAGTACGGCTCGGCCAGGGCGTTGTGCGTGCCGTATCGCTGGAGCATCGGCTCGGTCAGGATGCGCCGCACCCATTGCTGGCTCCGCCACGGCGCGCCGGCCGCCGTGAAGAGCCACGGCGCGTGGATGCCGGGCTCGTTGCCGTGATTGTCGAGATCGTTCTCGAAAAAGCGTTTCAACTCGGCGAGGAACCGCTCACTGCCGCCCATGAGGCGCACGATATCGCCGATGGCGTGAACCACGAGCCACCGCCAATGCCACATCGATCCTTCGTACACGTATTTCTCGTTGATCTGAGTGGGATCCTCCGGGAAGTCGAGCCACTGGCCGTGCTCATCGCGGGCGCGTGGAAAGCCAAGGTCGGTGTCCCAGGCGTTACGATACCAGGTGCCGCGCTCGGAGAAGAAGGCCGCATCGTTGTGTTTGCCGAGAGCCTTCGCCATCTCGGCGGCGGCCCAGTTGTCGTAGGCATACTCGCAGGTGAGGTCCGGCCGGCGCGGCACGTAGCCGAGGCGCCCGCGTTCGCCTCGGAACTCGAGGCGCGCGAGGGCGGCCATGACATTGTAGGTGGCCTCCGCGTCGATGAGGGGGATGCCCTTGGCGAAGGCGTCGAGGAACATGGTGTTCGAGAGTTCATAGCGCGTGCATGGCACGGGCGAGTAGCCGTAACTGTCGAAGCACCACTCGTCCGGCACGAGGCGCATGCGTTGCTCGAGCGTCATCGTCAGCGAGTGCATCATGTCGCGCATGCGGCCCGGCTCGAGTAGGGCCAGCAGCGGAAACTTCGTGCGGTAGGTGTCCCAATTCGACCAGCCGTTGTACGCACGGAAACCGTCGGCTACGCGCACCTCGCCGTCGTCCCCCATGAAGGTGCCTCGGCTGCTGGTGATGTCGAAAGGCGAGAGGCACGTGCGGTACAGGTGCGAGTAGAAGAGCGTTTCGCTATCGGCCGGGCCCGCCACGTCGATCTTGCGCAAGACCTCGGCCCACGCGGTGCGGCACCGCGTCCGGACGCCGTCGAAGTCCCAGTCCGGCGCCTGCGCGTCGACATTGCGCCGCGCCTGCTCGATGCTGATGCTGGACAGGCCGACCTTCACCATGAGCGGCCCATCATCCGCTTCCGAGAAGTGGACGAGGAGACGTAGCGAACCGTCCGGTTTGCCGGCCCAGATGCGGCCGTGGCGGCAATCGCCGACCACGAGATCGATGGCCCGGCTCGGGCGGTTGAAGCGGATGCAGAAGTAGAGCCGGTAGTAGCCGACGCACGGCATCTGTTCACCGGTGATCTCGCCGACGAGTTCGTCCGCGGCCGTGGCCGCGCAGTGGCTGTCGCGCACCGGATTGAAGCCACGGCCGAGATCGATGAGGATCGCGCGCGGCGCGGCCTCGAGATAGGTGTAGCGATGGAGGCCGACATGGTGCGTCGCCGTGAGTTCGGCGCGAATCCCGGGACCGCCGAGCGTCACCGCGTAGTAGCCGGGCGTAGTGACTTCCGAGTCCTTGTCGAGTGCGGCACGCGCCGGTTCGTTGTCCGCCACGACCGCGCCGTGCGTCGGCAGTACGAGGATGTTGCCGCCAACGCCTTCGCAACCAACACCGCTAAACCGCGTATGCGAGAAGCCGAGGACCGCCCGGTCGCTGTAGTCATAGCCCCCGTGAGCCGAACCGGTCGCGGCGCCCGGATAGGTATCGGGCGAGAGTTTCACGAGGCCGAAGGGCATCTCGACGCCGGGATACAGTTGGCCGTGATCGCCTTGTGTGCCGATGAATAGGTTGACGCGTCCGAGTACCTGTTCGTCAGACATCGAGTCCTCTCTTCCTGCTTGATGTGAGAATGCCTTCGCAGCGCACGCCTAGAACGTGTCGCGCAGGCGCATGTATTCGTCCAAGACCGCCATGAAGTTGTCGTAAGGCGTTCCCTTGGCAATCGAATGGCTCGGGCCGAGAATGAATCCGCCGCCCGGCGCGCCGGCTTCCATGGCCTGCCGCACGTTCTTGCGGCAATCCTGCGGCGTGCCGGTGATGAGCACCTCGAGCGAGATGCCGCCCCAGAAGGCCAGGTCGTCGCCAAAATCGCGTTTGAGGCCATCGATGGCCATGTCCGGAATGCTCTGAAGCGACTGGTAACACTGGATGCCGGCCTCGATGAACTGATCCATCAGCGAGCGGTTGTTGCCGCAGTTGTGCATCAGCACCTGCTGGCCGCGCGCGCGTATCGCGCCGACGCGCGCCTTCATCGACGGCAGGCAGAACTCACGGAAGAGGTCCGGGCCGATCATCGGGCCTTTGCTCGCGGCCATGTCCTGCTCGAACAAGACGCCGTCCTGGCCCGGCCGGATGTACCACGGATCGCGTTGGTTCTGGCGCTCGACGGAACGCCGTGCCGCCGCGCGGACGACCTCCGGCAACAGGTAGTAGCCGACGAGGCCGCCGGATTCGCCCGGCAGATCGATCATGGCGGTCAGGCCGCCGCTGACGCCGGCAATGTAGCGATCCGCGCCGAGATGCTCCATGAGGTAGTCGCACGCCTCGAACACCGAGGGATCCGGCCCCTGTTCGCAGACGGGACCGGCGTAATCCTCGACGCGTGGCTGGGCCTGGGTGATTGACGCGGGCCGCTCGACCACCGAGATGTCGTTGGTCAAGTTCGATGCGCGCCAGACCGTGCCGTCTTCGCCTCGCCACGTCACGTCGTCGATACGCTTGACCTTGGGCGGCTCGTAGCCTTTCGGCGGCACCACCGGCGCTTCCTTGAACGTGATGAGGTCGCAGCAGTCGATCTTCTGAAAGAACTCGACGGCGTCGTGCTTGAAACTCTCGACGACCTCATCCCGCCGGCCCTCCCAGAACGCAAGCTGACACTTGATCTTGTTCCGAACATACGTTTCGCGGCCGAGCACGGCCTCGACGGTGTCGTAATCGACCACGTAGAACCCGAGCGGGACATAGGGTGCCGGCTCGCGATTGATCGTTCTACGCACACATTCTTTGCTGGTCATTGAGGGGCATCCGGAATCTGAACTTGTTAATGGCCAGGTAGTGTATAGCCTCCTCACCGCAGAAACCAATGAAGATCCAGAGAAGATAAGAATGATCGTCCGCAGATGAAGCAGATTGACGCAGATTAGACGAAAGGGAAAGGGAGAAGAACAGCCGCTACGAATGCCCATGGCTAGGTAGTATACGTCTGCCTGACTGCGGGAACCCATGAATGTCCAGAAACAACATCCAGTTTACTTCTACATATTCTTTAGTGATCCTGTATAATACGTTGGGAATACATAGATTGCATCTGCGAAAGTCTGCGCACTCTGCGGATCAAAGAAGGGCGAAACGAAAAGGACAAGGAGCTAGAGAGATCAATGAAAGCAGAGAAGAAGGAAAGGGATCCACAGACATATGCCATTATCGGGGCGGCCATGTCGGTTCACAGTGAACTCGGCCACGGTTTCTTGGAAGCCGTCTATCAGGAAGCACTGGAGTATGAGTTTCAGACGCGGGGGATTCCGTATGAGCGAGAGAAGCGCCTCACGATTCACTACGGCGGTCAACCGCTCAACGTAACGTATCAGGCCGATTTCATCTGTTTCGGCGAGGTGGTTGTAGAGCTCAAAGCATTGGATGAAATCTCCGGAAAGGAAGAGGCGCAGCTTATCAACTATCTGAAGGCTTCTAAGCTCCACCGGGGACTACTGATCAACTTCGGTGCAGAGAGTCTGCAGTACAAGCGGCTGGTCCTCAACCTGCGCGAATCGGCCGAGTCTTGAGACTAAAAGAGAGGGAGATGATCATCCGCAAATTACGCAGATGAACGCGGATTATGAAGAGCAGGAAAAGCAATATGAACAATGGGACATGAGCATTAATGGCTGGCGGCACTGTGTAAGATCCTGATCACAGAAACGAATACACATTCAGAAGCAATAGGGGATTTGCGCTCAAACCGCCGCAATTGGCAGGTGGTCATGTGAGGGCAGTGCCTGATATCCATCTGCGAGAATCTGCGCAATCTGCGGACCAATGAATAGCGTCTCATCGCTGCGGGAATCAGCGGATACCTCACGGCGCGGCGTGTTCGGCGTGTTTCTTGAACAAGGCGAAGAAGTTGTAGGGGTCGACGACCTCGATGGGCGTGTCCGGATGTTCCGTGCGGAAGACCTCGATCGAGTCGAGGATCGTCGAGGGCGACACCCAGACAATGCGGAAGAAGTAGAAACCGGGCCTCGTGTTTCCTCGCCTCACGATACCGGCGTACAAGGTGTCCGACGTCTGCTTTGTGCTCGCGAAGTTGCACGTATCGTTGATGAGCTCGACGACGGGCATGCCCTTCCACACGTGGGGCTCGGGCAACGCGCCTCCCGTCCCGTGCAGATCCATGATGATCGTGGCGTAGCCGTCGGGCGCGAACTCCGTGAACGCATCCTTGACGGCCGGCGTCGGTTCGTCCCAATCCAGCACCATCGGCGCGATACTCATGTCCGTTACGTCGAAGAACCGCTTGTTGTGTTCCGTGAACAGGCGGAGATACTGCGGCAACACGCGGTTCGGATTGAAGTAGCCGGCAGCGCTGGCGTCGCTCGTGAAGTGGTCGTTCGGCGTCGCGGTCGCGTAGAGGTGGGCGATGACGTCCGGATACGTCTCGATCAAATTGGGATTGATGCCCCACGCCAGGGGAAGCTTGCCGCGATTCGGATCGTCCCAATGCTTCGGCAGGAATTCGTAGAGCGGCGTCGCGGAATCGTAGTCGGCCATGAGGAAGCACACGTAGACCTTGTCCTCAATCGTGTCCATGGGCTGAGGACGCGCCTGTTTCAGTTTGCCGACGGGCGCCTGGCTGTGCAGCGATTGGTTGTAGCAGTCGCTCGATATCGTGTTCTGGTAGCAGTTGTACGGCGAGATGAGGTAGACGGTTTCCCATTCGGTAGGCACCGGCTCGTGCTTGCTCGCGTAGCCGGCGATGTTGCTGTACTTCCAGAAGGCGAAGAACCCCGTCATCTCCGTCATGCACTTGCCCGCCGACTGCCCGAGCGTTGCCTTCAATATCATATGGTACGTATCGAGGTCCGTGCCCAACGGCTGCTCCGGATCATCCTTCGGTATCTCGTCGCCCCACGGCGAGAGGTCGAACACGAACGCGCGGTTCACGACCGCCCAGTCACGCGTGTCGACATACCCGATGTTACCGGCGGCCCGCATCGACGCGGCGTCTTCGAACAGGCAGAGTAGACGGGGTGAGCACTGGCCTTTCTCGATATACTCGCGCACGGCCCAGCGGTACGCGTCATTCTTCTGGCTGCCGGACTCGCTGCCGTCGAACCGGCCCCGGAGATCCTCGAGTACGGCGAGATTCCATTTCGCGAGGCATTGCTCCGCGAGTTCCGGACTCAGAACGACGCCATCCTTCACGCCGGCGATCGTCGTGGCGACGTTGACCGTGGCCGGCACCTCGGGGTCCCAGATCACCGCACCCTTGAGGGCGTCGCCGGCCAGCTTGACCAGCCCATCGAGGTCGGGCACCGCTACGCGCTCGCGGCCGGCCAGCCACTGGCCGTCTTGCGAGAAGATGTCGAGCCAATAGCCCGGCCTGCCGTTGGTAGGAGACAGAACGTACAGGCGCGGGCCTTCGCGGTTGATGATGCCCTGGAGACTCGCCACGGCCATGGCCTCATCATACGACGCAGCCGCGCCCGGATTCGTGAGTTGATAAACGTACAGCGGCGGTTTAGAGTCGGCTTTCTCCACGGCGGTTTCACCCTCGGTTTGCGGCGATGCCGCGCTCCCCATCGAACCTATCGCGACACAACATGCAAAGAGCAAACGGCACATGGCGGCTATCCTATCGGCAGTTGCACACAGGGCCTTCGCCGTAGTGTCCCGGAAGCCACGGGCCCGCGTCAACTCCGATCCGTCCGATCGCCGCCGGTGCCCCGCCATCTCCCGTTGGCCAGCGCGATGGTATATAGTACCGGCCGTCCGGTGCGGGAACCGCATCGCTGAGGAGACGCTATTCTATGGCCATCACGCCCGGTGACAGAACCATCTTGCGCGATCTCGCCCGGCAGGTCGCCGAGATCGCGCATCTACCCATCATGGAAACGCGCCGCAGCTTGTGGAAACGGCACAATCGGCTCGAGCGCGTGCGGCCGATGATCTTGGTGTTTCCGGAAGGGTCGTGGGGCGAGTTGCTGCCGGACTCGGCGCTGGCGTGCGGGGACGCCGAGGCGCGCGGCATCGAGTGGGACTTGCGAAGCCGGATCTTCTACCACCAGCACCTCGACGATGACACGGTCATCGAGGACTCCTACGTTGTCCGGAAGGCCATTTCGGAAACGGGCTGGGGCCTCGAGGCGAAGACCATTGACAGTCCGCAGGCGCGCGGCGCGTGGGCTTTCGATCCGGTGATTCACGGGCCGGCGGACGTCGAGAAGATCACGGCGCCGGAGGTGCATTACGACGTCGTCGAGACAGCGCGCCGCTTCGAGCAGGCGCAGGATCTCTTCGGCGATATCCTCCGCGTACGGCTCGTGGGCGTCCGCCACGTGTCGTTCCACCTGATGGCGATCTACTCCCGGTGGCGCGGCCTCGGCCAGGTCATGGAAGACATGTGCGAGAATCCCGAGATGCTCCACGACGCCATGGGCCGCCTCGAGGCCGGCTATCGCGGCATCATTCAGCAGTACCAGGACCTCAACCTGCTCGAGCTCAACAACGACGACGCGTATCACTCCTCCGGCGGCGTCGGCTATACCGATGAACTGCCGCAGGCGGATTTCGATCCGGCGCACGTGCGGCCGTGCGACATGTGGGCCTCGGCCGAGGCGCAGGAACTGGCGCAAGTCGGGCCTGAGATGCACGAGGAATTCTCGCTACGCTACGAGCGTCCGCTACTCGAGCCCTTCGGCCTCAACGGCTACGGCTGCTGCGAGGACCTCGCGCAGAAGTTCGACTACGTGTTCCGGATTCCGAATCTACGGCGGATTTCGATCAGTCCATTCAGCAACGTGGACGTGTGCGCCGAGAAGCTCGAGGATAAGTACATCTTCTCGTGGAAGCCGCATCCCTCGCACCTGGTCGGTCCCTTCGACGCCGACTACATCCGCCGCTACATCGCCCACGCGCTTGACGTGACGCGCGGCTGCGTCATCGAGATGATCCTGAAGGATACGCACACCTGCGAGCACCATCCGGAGCGGTTTACGGCGTGGACGAAGATCGCCCGCGACCTCGTCGAGCGGTACGCCTAGGGCGTCAGCTTCGCGCCGACGGCGGTGCGCCAATCGGCCAGGCGCTTGCGTAGGCGTCCGTGAACCGCATGCCTTGGGCGTCGATTCATCCTCGAGTCCCTCCGATTGCCCGCGACCGCACGCGGCACGAATGAAACCCACATGATGCCGGCGAACGTATCAACCCGAAGAAGGCGGGATATGGACGGGATGGACACTATATTGTTTCTGAAGCAGATGCGTAAGAAATTCTGCTCTCTTCAGGCCGGGGCCTTCGTAACAGCTCGTAGTACAACCTCTTGACTCAGAGCTGCCACCCGAAAACGGGGACTGACCCCCTCCGAGTAGGCGTAGGGTGCGTGGAGCGGAGCGGAACGCACCGGCCACCTGCCTGTCCCCGATTTCCGCGGCCTCGCCACACCGCTGTCAATGCGGTCAATGCGGTCAATAGGGTCAATAGGGTCAATCCTATTAAATAGGGACAGTAACCCTTTATTGCTTGAGGACCCATGCGCAGAGCAAGGGGCAGTCCCCGCAATAAAGGGTTACTGTCCCTATTTAGGTTCAGCATTCATGATATAATCCTCTCGGTTGGATGCGGTTTCCTGACCCGTCTTGCCATATGCGGGCTAATCCCCCGGATAGCGTCCGGTCTTCACGGAAACCGCACGGACAGGAGGCGGGGT
>Ga0209097_10004506_pt1 | contig 10264 bp, 7 predicted proteins | sample AD_UKC052_MetaG_FD_184419 | JGI IMG/M metagenome (GOLD analysis project Ga0209097, IMG submission 184419) | Active sludge microbial communities of municipal wastewater-treating anaerobic digesters from USA - AD_UKC052_MetaG (SPAdes) (version 2) | ecosystem: Engineered > Bioreactor > Anaerobic >... | reverse complement strand
ATTCGGGTGGGTATCGGCTTTCATCGCTTTATCCTTTGGGGTACGTGGGTGGTGAATTTGGCCACCCGAAAGCGGAGCATTCTGAACTATTTCAGCCTCTTATGCAAGGTTTCTTCCGCGACGTGCAAAGGCTTCAGATAAACCTCGCGATGAAGGCACCGACGCATTCGGCGGGTAGGGGGAGCCAGGCGCGATGGTCGCTGCCGGGGACACGTGTAATGGCATCGCCCTGTGCGTTATGTATCCGCTCGACACGGACCTCAAGATTACCCGAAGGATGAATCAGTTCGAGGCGATCACCTACGGCGAAGGCGTTCTTGGAGGCAATTTCTGCCAGACCCCGCTCGGCATCGTAGGCCACTACGTCACCGACGTAGAGGCTGCGGCCGGATTCCGAGTGGCCGCGCAGGTAGTTCTGGGTTTCGTGGGGAGTATGGCGTTGCAGGAATCCGTCGGTGTATCCGCGGTTGGCGAGGCCTTCCAGTTGCCCCAGCAGGGCCGGGTCAAGGCCACGGCCGGCAATGGCGTCATCGATGGCTTGGCGATAGGCCTGGCAGGTGCGGGCCACGTAATAGGGGCTCTTGGTACGTCCTTCGATCTTGAGCGAATCGATGCCGATCTCGACCAGGCGCTGGACGTGTTCAATGGCGCGTAGATCCTTGGAGTTGAGAATGTAGGTGCCGTGCTCGTCTTCTTCGATGGGCATGTACTCACCGGCCCGCTTGTGGGGCTCTTCGATGAGATGCACGTCGCCGGCGCCGCAGGTCTTCGCCTCGTGGGTCTTGAAATCCCAGCGGCAGGAATTGGTGCAGCTACCCTGGTTGGGGTCCCGGTGGTTGAAATAGCCGGAAAGCAGGCAACGGCCCGAGTAGGCAATGCACAGGGCACCGTGGATGAAGACCTCGAGTTCGGTATCGGGGCAGTCCTGGCGGATGCTGGCGATTTCGTCGAGGGACAGTTCCCGGGACAGGATCACACGGGAGATGCCCGCTGACTTCCAGAAACGCACCGCTGCAGCATTCACCGTGTTGGCCTGTACCGAGAGGTGGATGGGCATCTCCGGGAAGTTCTCGCGGACCATCAGGATGAGCCCTGGGTCGGACATGATCAGGGCGTCGGGCTTGAGGGCGATGACCGGGGCGATATCCTTGATGAAGGTCTTGATCTTGGCGCCGTGGGGATAGATGTTGGCAACCACGTAGAAGTGTTTGCCCAGCGCCCGGGCCCGGTTGATGCCGTCGGCCAGTACCGGCAGATCGCCGAAGTCGTTGTTGCGGACGCGCAGGGAATAGCGCGGCTGACCGGCGTAGATGGCCGTGGCGCCGAAGGCGAAAGCGGTGTCGAGCATGGCCAGGGATCCGGCCGGTGCGAGGAGTTCTGGGGTCTTGAGGGGCATGAATTGGGGCGCTGATGGGGTCAAGGGGCTGGCAAAACTTGTCGGCTGATCGCAATGTCAGCGATTCTGTTTGAGGGTGTCGCGCCAGCGGGCCAGGGCGGGGCTTTGGTCATCCAGTTGTTGATGGAGAACCTGGTCGGCCATGTCGAGCAGGGCTTTTTGTTCCTTGCTCAGGAAACGGGGGTAGTGCACCTGGAGGTGAGCAACAAGGTCTCCGGCGTGGCGGCGGCCGCGGGCGGGGAAGCCGGCACCGGGCAGCCGGATCTCACCGGCGGTGGAGGATTCCGGCAGCAGGGCTTCCTGGACACCGCTCAGGGTGGGAACATCCACCACGCCACCGGCAAGCACCCGGAAGATGCTGACCGGCAAGTCCACGTGGATGTCCCGACCTTCGAGGCGAAAGAGAGGGTGGGGCCGGGCGTGCAGGACGAGGTAGAGGTCGCCCGGTTCCCCGTCCTCCGGCGCGGGGCCACCCTGACCGGCAACACGGAGTTCCTCGCCAGGCATCATTGCGGGAGGAATACTGACGGCGAGCTGCCGGTCGAGTGGATTCCAGCCACGCCCTTCACAGTCTGGGCAACGGTTGTCGGTGAAGTATCCCTTGCCCTTGCAGGACGGACAGGACTTGAGGCCACCGTCGCTGCGGACGCGTCCGCTGCCGTGGCAGGCACCGCACATGGTCGTCCGGCCGTAGCTGCGTCTTCCGCTGCCTTCGCAGGTCGTACAGGTCGCGCGCCCCTCCAGGGTAACGGTTACGATGCCACCGAATGCGGCTTCCTTGAGATCCAGGTCCACATCAAGGCGGCGGTCATCGCCCTTCGGACGCTGGGCCGGGGGCTTTTCTTCAGCATCCACCGGAGGGTCGGTTTCCCGCAGCCCGGTGAGATGCTCGAAGGCCTCCCGTGCAAGGCGGAATTGCTCGTGGGCCTGGGGATCGGCGTTGCGGTCAGGGTGCCAGCGCATGGCCAGCCGCTTGAAGGCGCGCTTGATCTCGGCCGCGCTGGCACTGGGGGGGATCCCCAGAATCTGGTGGAAATCGGGTTGGGACATTTCAGTATTCTAATCGGCACGGGCCGATTGATGGCCGAAACGGGGGATGCATGGTTGAACAGTGGCGTTTTCCGGGATGTTTGGGGCTGGTCTTGATCGGGCTCCTTCCCCTCGGGGTGGCGGCCGAGACCTGGCGGGTCGGGCCAGACGAAGCGCTGCGGTCGGTTGCCGAGGCGGCTGCGCTGGCCCGGGATGGTGACAGTGTGGAGATCGTCGCAGCGACCTACGTGGACGACGTGGCTGTGTGGCCTCAGAAGCGCTTGACCATCCGTGGTGTGGGCGGTCGGCCGCGCCTGGTGGCGGCGGGACGTGTTGCGGAGGGGAAGGGAATCTGGGTGATGCGCGGCGATGAAGTGGTGGTGGAAAACATCGCCTTCGAGGGCGCGCGGGGGCCCAATCGCAATGGTTCGGGGATTCGCCATGAGGAGGGCGCACTAACGGTGCGCAACTGCGTGTTTCGCGACAATGAGATGGGCATCCTGAGTGCGAACAAGCTATCGCTGAGCCTGGTGGTGGAAGACTCCGAGTTCTCCCACGGCGTCCTGGTGACGCCACGGATCAGCCATCTGCTCTACGCGGGGCGTATGAGCCGGTTGGAGGTGCGAGGGAGTTATTTCCACCATGGCCGGGTCGGACATCTGTTGAAGAGCCGGGCCCGGGTGAATCTGATCGAATACAACCGCCTCACCGATGAGGCTGAAGGGCAGGCCAGCTACGAGATGGACTTTCCCGATGGCGGACAGGTCTTCCTGATCGGCAATCTGGTCAGGCAGTCAGTGGGTACCGAAAACCGGCGCATGATCTCCTTCGGGGCGGAGGGCCTGCAGCATGACGACAATGTGCTGGTGCTGGCCAGCAATACGCTGGTGGATGACGTGCCGGACGGCGGCGAGTTTGTGGCCGTCTGGTCACCCGGGCGGGTGAAGGTGGTGGCGGTGAACAACCTGCTGGTGGGCGGCTGCGTCGGCAGCGTGTGCCCGGATGCGGTGTTCCGGCGTAGCCTGCCTGATACCTCGGGCGAGACGGCCGCGGTGGAGGGCGAGGGAAATCTGCAGGTGGTTGGCGTGAACACGCGGGCGGAGCTTGAAAAGCGGGGTTTTCGCCCGGTGGCGGGCAAGCCCTTGAGGGTGAGGCCTGCAGGGCCTGAATGGTTTCGCGGGTGGGCGCTTGTTCCATCCCGGGAATACACCCCGCCCGTTGGAACCCGGACGCTGCCCGGCACTGGGGGGCGGATCACGGTGCCGGGCGCTTTTCAGCCTTAGTCAGTTCTTGTCTGTCTTGCGCCTGTCCTGGTGGCGTTCATACAGGACTTCGATACGTCCATCCTCGTGGGCGACCTCCATCTTTACGGCAAAACCCCACAGGCGTGCGACGTGCTTGATGACCTCGTCGGCGGCGTCGCTCAGGGGGCGGCGCAGGTAGGCCTGGTGACGCAGGGTGAGGGAGCGGTCGCCACGCAGGTCCACGTTCCAGACCTGCAGGTTGGGTTCCCGGCTGCCAAGGTTGTAGTTGTCGGAGAGGATCTCGCGCACCTTGCGGTAGCCCGCTTCGTCGTGGATGGCCGAGACCTTGAGTTTGCCTTCGTGGTCGTCGTCCAGAATCGCGAACAGGCGGAAATCGCGCATGACCTTCGGTGACAGGAACTGGGCGATGAAGCTTTCATCCTTGAAGTTGCGCATGGCGAAATCGAAGGTCTCACGCCAGTTGCTGCCGGCGATGTCCGGGAACCAGTAGCGGTCTTCGTCGGTGGGGTGCTCGCAGATGCGCCGGATGTCCTGCCACATGGCAAAGCCCAGGGCGTAGGGGTTGAGGCCCCGATACCAGGGCTCGTTGTAGGCCGGCTGATAGACGACATTGGTGTGGGAGTGGAGAAACTCCATCATGAAGCTGTCGGTAAGCAGACCTTCGTCGAAAAGGGTGTTGATGAGCGTGTAGTGCCAGTAGGTGGCCCAGCCTTCGTTCATCACCTGGGTCTGCCGCTGCGGAAAGAAGTACTGGCCGATCTTGCGCACGATGCGCACGACTTCCCGTTGCCAGGGCTCAAGGAGCGGCGCGTTCTTCTCGATGAAATAGAGCAGGTTTTCCTGGGGCTCGGGTGGAAAGCGCCGGGTTTCGACGGCTTGGGTCTTGATCTGTTGGGTGGGCAGGGTGCGCCACAAGTCGTTGACCTGGCTCTGGAGGTATTCGGCCCTTTCGCGCTGCCGCGTGAGTTCCTTGGTCAGGGAGAGTTTGGCAGGGCGCTTGTAGCGATCGACCCCCACGTTCATCAGGGCATGGCAGGAGTCGAGGAGGAGTTCCACTTCTTCCTCGCCGTAGCGCTCCTCACACTCGCTGAGGTAATTGCGGGCGAAGAGCAGGTAGTCAACGATGGCGTCGGCGTTGGTCCATTGCCGGAAAAGGTAGTTGCCCTTGAAGAAGCTGTTGTGACCGTAGGCGGCGTGGGCAATCACCAGGGCCTGCATCGTCATGGTGTTTTCTTCCATGAGGTAGGCGATGCAGGGGTTGGAGTTGATGACGATCTCGTAGGCCAGGCCCATCTGCCCGCGCCGGTAGCCTTTTTCGGTTTGCAGGAAGCTCTTGCCGAAAGACCAGTGGTGATAGTTCACCGGCATGCCTACCGACGAGTAGGCGTCCATCATCTGCTCGGAGGTGATCAGCTCAATCTGGTTAGGATAGGTGTCCAGCCCGTAGCTGCGCGCCACCCGGTCGATCTCGACGTGGTAGGCCTCGATGAGTTCGAAGGTCCATTCGCCGGGAGCCGGCAGGGGCTGTTTGCGCTTCTGTCGTTTGGCGCTCATGCGAGTTTCTTCTTGAAGAGTTCGCGAAATACCGGGTAGATGTCCGGCAGGCCTTCAATGTGCTGCATGGCGAAATTGGCGTGGGCGCCCACCAGCTTTTCGTATTCGCGCCAGAGGTTCTGGGGCTCGCCCGGGGTGATCTCGATATAGGCGAAGTACTGGAGGAAGGGCAGGATTGCGGTGGAAAGCAGTTCGCGGCAGTGGGGCGAATCGTTCTCCCAGTTGTCGCCGTCCGAGGCCTGGGCGCCGTAGACGTTCCAGGCGCCATTGAGGTAACGCTGGTGCAGGATCTCCTTCATCAGCTCGATGGCGCTGGAAACGACGGTGCCGCCGGACTCCCGGGAGTGGAAGAAATCTTCCTCGTTCACTTCCTTTGCCACCGTGTGATGGCGGATGAAGACCACCTCGATGTGTTCGTAGGTTCGGGTCAGGAAGAGGTAGAGGAGCATGAAGAAGCGTTTGGCGGTGGCCTTCTTGCCCTCGTCCATGGAGCCGGACACGTCCATGATGCAGAACATCACGGCCTGGGTCGTCGGCTTGGGGATCTTGATCCGGTTGTTGTAGCGCAGGTCGAAGCTGTCAATGAAGGGGATGGCTTCGATCTTGGCCCGCAGGATGCCGATCTCATCCTTGAGGCGGATGATCTCGGGGTCGTCTTCCGGGCGGGTTTCGAGCAGTTCGGCGATCTGCTTCTGCAGCTCCCGCAGGCGCCCCTGATAGGGGGAGGCGAGGGCCAGACGACGTCCCAGCGCGCCGCGCAGGGAGCGCACCACGTTGATGTTGGCCGGTGTGCCGTCGTTGGTGAAGCCGGCACGCTGGTTCTTGTATTCCTGGATGCGGGCAAGCTGGGTTTTGACCAGGTTGGGGAGCGCCAGGTCGTCGAAGAATACGTCCAGGAACTCCTCGCGGGAGAGGTTGAAGACAAAGTCGTCTTCCCCTTCGCCGTCCTTGCTGGCCTTGCCCTTGCCGGATCCACCCCCCCCGCCGCCTTGCGGGCGGTTGATCTGGTCGCCGGAGGAAAACTGGTCATTGCCGGTGAATACCGTTTCCCAGATGCCCCCCTTGCCATGATGGAACTGGGGTTCGGACAAGTCCTTCGAGGGAATGGAGACACTTTCGCCATTGTCCAGATCCTTGATGGAGCGACCGGCAATGGCGTCGGCCACCGCCTCGCGGATCTGGCCCTTGAAGCGGCGCATGAATCGCTGCCGGTTCACAGCACTCTTGTTCTTGCTGTCGAACCGGCGGTCGATGATACGTACCATTCGAGCCTCCCGAATCAGCTACGTGGGCAGCCCGCCAAAGGGCGGGCGAGCCGGTGGGGCCTCACGATGACTTGCGGACGCGCAAGTACCATTCGCACAGCAGGCGGACCTGCTTCTCGGTGTAGCCCTTCTCGATCATGCGGTTGACGAAGTTCTGGTGCTTCTTCTGGTCGTCGCCGCTGGCCTTGGCATTGAAGCTGATGACCGGCAGCAGATCCTCGGTGTTGGAGAACATCTTTTTCTCGATCACCGCACGCAGCTTTTCGTAACTCGTCCAGCTCGGGTTCTTGCCCGCATTTTTGGCGCGGGCGCGCAGCACGAAGTTGACCACCTCGTTGCGGAAATCCTTGGGGTTGCTGATGCCGGCCGGCTTCTCGATCTTCTCGAGTTCGTCGTTGAGGGCATTGCGGTCGAGGATCTCGCCGGTGTTCTGATCCCGGTATTCCTGGTCCTGGATCCAGAAGTCTGCATACGTGACGTAGCGGTCGAAGATGTTCTGCCCGTACTCGCTGTAACTCTCCAGGTAGGCCGTCTGGATCTCCTTGCCGATGAACTCGGCGTAGCGCGGGGCGAGGAATTCCTTGATGAAGGCCAGGTACTTGGCTTCGTGCTCGGGCGGGTACTGCTCCTGGGCGATCTGCTGTTCCAGCACGTACATCAGGTGCACGGGGTTGGCGGCCACTTCCCGGTGGTCGAAGTTGAACACCTTGGATAAGACCTTGAAGGCAAAGCGGGTGGACAGGCCGGTCATGCCTTCATCGACGCCGGCGTAGTCGCGGTATTCCTGATAGCTCTTGGCCTTGGGGTCGGTGTCTTTCAGGTTCTCGCCGTCATAAACGCGCATCTTGGAGAAGAGGCTCGAGTTCTCAGGCTCCTTGACCCGGGACAGCACGGCAAACTGGGCCATCATGCGCAGGGTGTCAGGGGCACACGGTGCCTGGGACAGGGAGCTGTGGGCGAGGAGCTTGTCGTAGATGCGGATCTCGTCGGACACGCGCAGGCAGTAGGGCACCTTGACGGTGTAGATCCGGTCGAGGAAGGCCTCGTTGTTGCGGTTATTGCGGAAGGCCACCCATTCGGACTCATTGGAGTGGGCCATCACGATGCCGTCAAACGGAATTGCACCGAAACCTTCAGTGCCCTTGTAGTTGCCTTCCTGGGTGGCGGTGAGGAGGGGGTGCAAGACCTTGATGGGCGCCTTGAACATCTCGACGAATTCGAGCAGCCCCCGGTTGGCCAGGCACAGGCCGCCGGAGTAGGAGTAGGCATCCGGATCATCCTGGGAGAATTGCTCGAGCATCCGGATGTCGATCTTGCCGACCAGGGAAGAGATGTCCTGGTTGTTTTCGTCGCCCGGTTCGGTCTTGGCCACGGCGATCTGGCGCAGTACCGAGGGGCGCAGCTTGACGACCCGGAAGCGGGTCACATCGCCGTTGAATTCATGCAGGCGCTTGACCGCCCACGGACTCATGATGGTGTTGAGGTAACGCCGGGGGATTCCGTAGTCGTCCTCGAGAATGGCGCCATCCTCTTCGGGGCTGAACAAGCCCAGAGGTGACTCGTGCACCGGGGATCCCTTGATTGCATAGAAGGGGATCTTCTCGACCAACGTCTTGAGCTTTTCTGCAAGAGAGCTCTTGCCGCCGCCGACCGGACCCAGGAGGTAGAGGATTTGTTTCTTTTCCTCCAGACCCTGCGCTGCATGTCGGAAATACGACACGATGTGCTCGATCGACTCCTCCATTCCGTAGAAGTCACGGAAGGCCGGATAGATCTTGATCATCTTGTTGGAGAAGATGCGCGACAGACGCGGATCCAGTCGGGTATCGACCAGTTCCGGTTCGCCGATGGCCTGCAGCATGCGCTCTGAAGACGTGGCGTAGGCCATGGGATCGGTCTTGCAGAGTTCCAGGTATTCCTGGACCGACATTTCCTCTTCCCGGGCAGACTCGAAACGGGCCTGGAAGCTGGTGAAGATACTCATCTCATGTCTCCTGGGGCACATGCCCGGGCCAGGCGCCGGGCTCGCCATCGCTCTTCCGTGTAGAAAACGGCTCAATCCCTGAATGCTTTAGAACTCCCTTTTCAGGTGCAGCTATCAGATGAAACGGGAGCACCCTCATTTCAACCCATCTGATATCCAAAACGCGAGGGGAGTTCCACCTCCGCACAAGCAGTTTTTCACACCTCGGGGCTGGAAGCCAAGCGCCGGCGCGGGGGCTGCGAGCGGATTCAGGGGCTGTGTTAGACTAAAGGTTTTTCCGACGACCTCACGAAGGGATTTTTCCAGGAGGCACACGTTTTGCTACGTGTCTCCTGTCCTGTTCGTAAGGCGTTTTTGTTAAGACCGATCAGGGAATTTTCATGAGCAATCAGGTTACCGTGAGCGCGCTGGAGCGCCGTATCGACATGTCCGTGCCGCTGGCCGAAATCGACAAGGATGTGGAGGCCCGTCTGAAGAAGATGGCCCGCACCGTCAAGATGCCGGGGTTCCGCCCGGGCAAGGTCCCCTATCGCATGGTCGCCCAGTCCTACGGCCCGCAAGCCCGTTCCGAAGCCATTGGTGCCGCGGTTGAGAAGGCGCTGGGCGAGCAGATCCGTGCGCAAAGTCTGCGTGTGGCGGGGTACCCCAATATCGAGCCGAAGGATGCTTCCGGTACCGATGCCCTCGAATTCACCGCCGTGTTCGAGGTCTATCCGGAGATCGTGATTGCTGATGTGAGCGGCCAGGACGTGGAGCGTCCCCAGTTGTCCGTGACCGACGCCGAGGTGGACAAGACGCTTGATGTTCTGCGCAAGCAACGCACCACTTTTGTGCCTGTCGAGCGTGCTGCCCAGGACGCTGACCGTGTCGTGGTGGATTTTATCGGCCGCAAGGACGGTGAAGAGTTCGAAGGTGGCAAGGCCGTGGATTTCGCCTTCGTCATCGGCGGTGGACAGATGCTCAAGGATTTCGAAACCGCGGTGCTGGGCCTCGTCGCGGGCGAAAGCAAGACCTTCGACATGACCTTCCCGGCGGATTACCACGCTACGCATCTGGCCGGTCAGACCGTTCAGTTTGAAGTGGTCCTGAAGAAGGTCGAGGAGCCCAAGCTCCCCGAAGTCGATGCCGAGTTTGCCAAGTCCCTGGGCATCGTCGATGGTGACGTGGCCAAGATGCGTGAAGAAGTGAAGGCCAATCTGGAACGTGAAGTGAAGCGTCGCATCCAGGCCAAGGTCAAGGAGCGCGTCATGAACGTGCTGATCGAGACCCACCCGATTGAAGTGCCGAAGGCGCTGGTGGAGCAGGAGTCTGCCCAGCTCGCCGAGAACGCCAAGAAGGATTTCGAAGCGCGTGGCATGAAGACCAAGGATCTGCCGATCGAGCCCGCCTGGTTTGCCGAGCAGGCCGTGCGTCGCGTCAAGCTGGGCCTGATCATGTCCGAGCTGGTCAAGTCGAAGGAACTGCACGCCAAGCCCGAACAGATCCGCGCGATCATCGAAGATTTTGCGGCCAGTTACGAAGACCCGAGCGAGGTCGTGAGCTGGTATTACTCTCAACCCCAGCGCCTGGCCCAGGCTGAAGCGCTGGTGATTGAGGACAATGTGGTGCAGTGGGTTGTCAGCAACGCAAAGACGACCGATGTCACTGCATCTTTTGACGACTTGATGGGTAATGCGGCTTAATCCCGCAGAAAGCGACGGCAAATGAATCCCCTGACACCCCCGAATTCTCGTAGTGACTGGGATCCGGTCGGCCTCGGCCTGATTCCGAT
>Ga0209097_10004504_pt1 | contig 10269 bp, 8 predicted proteins | sample AD_UKC052_MetaG_FD_184419 | JGI IMG/M metagenome (GOLD analysis project Ga0209097, IMG submission 184419) | Active sludge microbial communities of municipal wastewater-treating anaerobic digesters from USA - AD_UKC052_MetaG (SPAdes) (version 2) | ecosystem: Engineered > Bioreactor > Anaerobic >... | reverse complement strand
GCCCCGAAAGGATTCTTCTCCCAACATCGACCAAGTTGTGGTCGGAAAAGAAGGTAAGAAGCGCATCTGTTCCTACCAGTTCCGCATCTCGATCCCAGCTTACGTTAGAAAGCGAGCGGCCCTCATGGGAGTGAAACGCAAACAGAGCGACTCGTCCCTCTGAGCTGCACAGTTCTAAGGTGAAATCTCCGATACATGAGCAGCGTCGTAGCGCACTAACTTCTTTTACCTGCAGGGCCTTCTGGAGCTGTGGCAAGTCTGCGGATTCCACGACCAATAGCTCGATCGTGCCTACAGGCTCACCTTGGAAGACCCCGCCCTCAAGTATGCGCGCTCGACAGGTGTGCTTAAACAACGCGTCTAGGTATTCCTGCGTAGGAGGAACTTCACGCGCTCGCTGCTCCATTGCTGCTTCGAGTCGCGACTGTGCGTCGTCAACTTGTTCACGCCCAACAGGCGGTCCGGTAAGAGTTGGCGCCAGTGCTTCATTGAGCGCAGTTTGCACCACACGCAACTTGTTGCTACCGAGCGTGAGTTGGGACAGCAGTTTACCCAGATAATCAGCAACCTGGGACATCGCAGGACGACGCTCTTTGTTCTTGTCTAGAAGGGAATGAATCAGCGCGCAGAGCCTCGGGTCAATATCAGGAACCAACTTTGCAAGCGGCTGCGGCTCGACGTGAAGGTGCATGCCAATGAGGTCGCCCGGATAGGGACTCATAAACGGCAAATGGCCTGCCATCAGCTCATACAGCATGACACCTAGTGCGTAGCAGTCGGTTTGGGAGTCGACCTCTCCTGCACCGCGACACTGCTCTGGAGACATGTAAGCAGGAGTCCCCATGATCAGACTGCTGACCGACTTTGGCCCTGATAGTCGCACCAGCTTGGCGATGCCAAAGTCGACCAGCTTGACCTTCACACGTCTGGGCGGGATGGGCTCTAGTACACACATCACATTTTCAGGCTTCAGATCCCGGTGGATCACACCGAAGCGATGAAGGACTGCCAGCAGATCTGCGATTTGATGTAGCAGCCGCAGCTCTGTCAGCCAGTCCAGCGCACCGCCAAGCCGCTGCCAGCGCTGCGCCAGCGTCTCGCCTTCCAGCAACTCCATGACCAGGTACGAGGCACCATCTGCAAGCACTCCGAAGGTAAAGATCTGGACGATGCTTGGATGAGAGACGCGAGCTAACGCGCGAGCTTCATTTAGGAATCGAAGCTCCACCTCTGGATCGCGGGCGCGCTCAGGATGCACCACCTTGATGGCAACCTTACGACCGAGCTTGACGTGAACGGCCTCATAAACAGTGCCCATTCCACCGCTAGCGATCTCACGAACGATACGATAGTCAACGATCTCTGGAGTAGTCATGGGTCGGGTCTGGCTATTTTACCATTGCCGTCGTAGGCGCGGAGGATAACTGGTGCTCTGCTGATTCAGCTGCGCTAGTCACAGCTGCAAGATACTGCGAGCCTGCGCAAGGAAGTCTGCCAGCTGCGTTGGGTCTACCGCTCCGACGAGCCGAAGCTTTCGCCGATCTCTCTTCGCCGTTACAAGGAGGTATCTTCCGCGCTTGAGAGCTGACCATGTGACCCACATTGCGAAGATCATCAGGACGACAGCTGCGGTGAAGGTCTGGATATGCACGTTAAGCCTCCCATGCTGCGCTACATATTCCGGTCGCGTACCTAGATAGAACCACGTACCGTAGAACAGCGCTGGGAGCGATAGGGCACAACCGAAGAGAAACTGAAGCACCGGTCGCTCCCCTACGAAGCCATGTGCTTCCGTAATGCTCTGGATCTCGGACGTGGGTACAAAGACTACTCGGCGTCCGTATTCGCGCTCTGCGATGCCTTCGGGACTAACTTCGATCGACAGGTAATGCAAGGGGGTCACAGTCCACATCATGCACTGCACGAAGGAGGTCAGGAATCGCTTCGATGGCGTCTCCGAAAAGCCTTAGGGATATCGCGGGTATGCCGATGCGCTGGATTCTGGAGTCCACTACCACTCTGCTGCCGACGATTGCCGCGACAAGTCATCACGCCACTTACACCCTGGCGCGCTTCAGCGTCTACGGATCCATGGGTAGCGGAAGGGATGTTGGGGTGGATGGCAAGCGAGATCTCTGGCTCTTACCGCTCACGAAAGGACGAGGAGCCCGGGCCGCCTTTCGTTTGCTTCAGGCCGTTGAGTCACCGGGAATTCCTACTGTTCCCTACTCGTTAAAGGAAGCTTCCTGTACCCAGTGAAAGCCACGATTGCTGAGGAGAAAGTCGCTCCGCTCCACCTGCCGCAGTCGTAGCGGAATCAATTCCCTGCTTAGCAACGGATTCCTGGAGACGGGTCTGTGGGCTTATAGTCGCCATCCAAACTTCTTCTGCGAGCAGGCCATCTGGTGGGTGGTGTATGCCTTTGCTGTGGCAGCGGACGTGGGCTGCTGGAACGTGACGCTGGCGGGCCCCGTGCTGCTGACGCTGCTGTTCCGCGGTTCCGCCAACTTCACGGAAAGCATAACCGCAGGCAAGTACCCGGCCTACGCTGGATTACCAGCGGCGGGTATCACGGCTGCGGCCCTGGCCGCCGCGAGGGCAAGACAGCTTGCACTGTTCATCAAAGACCATCGACTGAGGCCACAAGTGCTCGCATGCAACCCAGGAGATGGGGAATGACGCTGGCCATGAAGGAGCGCACGCGCCCAGTCCGTAGCGTCCGGAGAATGCCGCAACCGATGCTATGTAGCCGAGTCGCGGCAGCATGCTGTAGGTGCGGGGCCTCCGTGGCAAGGCCAGGCTGCGAGCTGCTAACGTAAGAAAATGCAGCAGCGGATGGGACGGCGAGTGGGGGCGGCGGTAGGGCTGGGCCTGTTGGTCTGTTTGGGGGCGGGGGCCTATCACCGGTCCCAAGTGGCGCAGCAGCTCAAGGCGGCGCAGCAGGAGCAGCGAAAGCGGCAGCGTCAGCAAGACGAGCGTGAGCGCGCAGAGCGGAGGCGGCAAGAGGCCGAAGAAGCGGCGCGTGATGCAGCCCAGCCGCTGAAACCGTCGGTTTGCACGATGGGAGGCTTGGTGTGGACCGAAGAGCGCCAGCAGCAATATCAGGCGGCGCTTCAGGCGGGGCGGCTGGCGGCTGGGCAAGGGCAGCTAGAGGCGGCGCGGCAGCAGCTGAGGCAGGCCGTGAAGCTGGATCCAGAGAGCCGTACAGCGTCGGCAGAGCTGGGCTGGGTGATGTATCAGCTAAAGGACTTGGATGCGGCTGAGCGAGCGCTGCGCTGGGTAGTACGCTTTCACGAGCGACCACGCGTGCAGGCGGGCAGGCTGTATCAGCTGGGGCAGGTCCTTGCGGCGCAGGGCAAGCAGGCCGAGGCGGTGCAGCGGTACCAAGAGGCCTGGCAGTTGGGGCATGACCCGGTGACGCTGGCGGCGCTCAAGGCGCTGGACCGGTCCGTGGCGGTTACCTCCTGGCCAAGCATGCAGCCGCTTCAGGAGGCGTCGCCACAGGCAATGCAAGCGGCAATGCAAGCGGCAGTGGACCAGGACATCTTTGGGGATTGCACGCAAACAGAGGTGAAGCTGGCCAGCGGTGGAGCGCTGAAGAGAGCTTTTTTGGTGAGGACGAAGGATTACGGCCTGGACTCAAATGTTAAGCTGTGGGTGCAGACTCACCTGGGCTGGTTCTCTACGCTGGTGGGCAAGGCGGAAATCCGCAGGGAGGAGGGCAGCACCATCAACGTGCTAAGCGCGAAGGCGGTTGGCAACTTGGTGGAGCTGCGCATCCAGTTTGTCAAGATTGACTGGATCGAGCAGGCGTCGGGCACGCCCATGCGGCTGTACGTGAGCGACGGTGACAACTACCTGTACGTATTGGGAGTGGGCAAGAGCGGTCGACCGAGCTTGAGCTCAGGGGTCTACTTTGCCTCGTTCCGAAGCGCAGAGCAGGAGCATGCTGGCATTGAGTACTCTGGGAGCAAGATCTGCCCGGTCGGAGTGCTGCCAAGCGGCAAGCTACACATCGGCGCGCCCGTGATCAAGACTAAGAAGATGTCGGCAAAAGAGTTCACCAGAAGTGAGCTACGGATGCCGTTGGGAACGTTTCAGCTGAAGTTTCCATAGGCGTCACAGCAGCGGGCTCCAGGGCAAAAAGCAGCGACGTGCCCCTTCTTCCGTTTCGATGTACCTAACAGCGACGCCGCATAGTGGGTAAGAAGTCCAGACACAGCCTCGGTACCAAGTTTCGGGAACTGAGGGGCTGGATTGTACTCCGGTCAGCAACGACAGCAGACACTCCAAATCAGACTGTCGCAGGGCTGTGTCTAGCGTCTGACTTTGGCTGGCGGCGCGAGCGCTGGTGAGGGTGACTGCGAACCTAGTCGCTCGGTTTTGGGTAGACCGAATGTGGTGGCTCGGTTTTAGGAATGCCTTCTCCATCGATACAGGCGAGCCGGTGACGATTCGAGCGCGGTGCTTGCTGTTTGGAGCAGACAGACCGTTGATGTGTTATCGCTCCCAGACAGCGCCTAGTCGCTGCAATCGCAAATCCTCCAGCGCCGACCCGCTGTACTAAAATGTCGAGGCACTTCTCAGCGACTTAGTCCGCTTGCAGGCGTCAACCACGCACAACACGCTGAAGCCAGCTTTGACCCTACTGCATACGCTGTCGCGTCTCCACAAAAGCCGTAGAGTCTCAAACCATTGCAGTTTTTTCGCCGGGCCTGCGGGACGATTTGGTCTTCCGCGCGCACAGCAGTAGCGGCAAACTGTCGGCGCTGCTGCTCGGATAGCGCGGAGTCTGCCGCGCATCGCATTAGCACGGTCCAATTTGCTCCCCAGGCACACCGAGCAAGCCTTGTCGGCTCGCGCCAGCTAGGCAGCGGCCCTGAACCCTGCAACGGCCCCTGCAGCGCACACAGCGCGACTGGATGAGCAGCCGTGCAGCACGCGGAGTGATCTAGGCGGTGGTCATACGGTGCGGGAGTCGGCCCCAACTCCCTACTAAGAAACGGGCGATTCGGGGCTGGGGGAAAATGGTTTTCCCCGAAGCCTGGGCTCAGCGTCGGCTCGCTACATCAAGACTACCAATGTTCACGGCGTAGATGTATCGGCAGGGCACAGCCACTTCGCAGGACTTCATAGACGGCGGGATGGTTCTGGAGCTGGTGGTGCAGTACCCCTCCAAAGTGGCGTGTCTCAATCGCGAACGTCTCGGAGTGCGTCACCGGGCCCGAGCTGCTGGGTACCCGCACCAACAAGTCCCCGATGATCCGTCCGAGCGGATGATCCGGGTCTGTGGTCACGGTAGCGGACACAAAGTGATAGCTCACGCTGGGGAGCAGAGGCACCTCGCGCTGGCCATCCTGTAGCAGTGCATCGGGATCGCGACCGATCCAGTCTTCATCGACCAGCGCCCCATGTCGTAGGTCTTTGATGCCAGCGCTGCGACCGGCCAGGATGCGAGCCGGAATTCGTGTACCCGGCAGATCGATAGCACCCAGAACCCGGGTCAGGAGGTTGCCGAACTTTTCAAGGGGCGCACCCCGATGCGGAGAGCCGAGACAGAAGACATGGCTTACCAGGGACGGCCAGGTCTTCGACTCACTACTGGCATAGTGACAGGCACTCCGCGCCACCAGACCGCCCATGCTATGCCCGACCAGCACCAGTTCTTCTACGGGAATCGGATACGCGGCTAGGAATCGCTCGAGTTCTGCCGCCAGCAACCGTCCATTTTCGGAGACATGGCGACCACTGTTGTAGCGGAGCCAGACCGGTGTGTAGCCGAGATCGCGATGGAGCAGAGAGCCAAAGCTCACACCGGGCTCGCCGTAGTAGGTCTCTGCGCCAAGGCAGAAGGACCACTCTGTAGTTGCCAAGCCGTGTATGAACAGCGCGACCTTCGGACTCGGCTGGGGAAGTACCTGCTCGGGTATCTTGCGGTCCAGAGGGACGTAGCAGTCACCGATCCGAAAGCTCATCCCTAAATCGAGTCCGTTGCCATGGCGGTGCAGGTGGTCTCCTACGACCGCGTTGACCAGTCCGAGCGCCGCATCGCTGGCCCAGCGGGAGGTCTTCATCACATCGGAACGCATCGCGACCGCAGGCGGAAGCGCTGGGTCTGCTGCGTGCGCTGCGTCTGCTTGTTGTCCGGCGACACGCTCCACCAGATCAAGCCCAACATCCGTCACGACCCGCACGGTCCGATTCACAAGCTTGACGGTGCGGGCGGACGATTCCATTCCTTCGCGCAACAGGTCAGCAGTCAGGTCCACCCCATCGTGCAGCAGCGCCATGAGTCCACGAATTCGTCGCATGCCCGACATCGTAGACGCAATCGGCCCAAAGCGATGAAGATTGACTCGGCATGGGTGCGGCAGGTACTCGGGGAGGTACTGCGGACGGATGCGCGGATAGGAAGTTCAAACGCGGTTTTGGTGCCATGGTCAGGGAAGTCATCTTCGGCACCGGAGCCCGATCGGCGACGACAGCAAACACTCTGCACCAGAGTGTCACTGACCTGTGGGAAAACGGGGCAGCATGGTTTCTCGACGGGGTGGGAACAGTAGAATCGTTAGAAACGATGCGAGTACGTGTTGTGTGCTATCCAAATCCCAACAAGGCCACTCCTGCATACGCTGTAGCATCTCCAAAAAAGCCGTAGAGACTCAAACCCTTGCAGATCCTTCGCCGGGGCTGCGGGCGGATTCTGTATTTCGCGCGCGCAGCAGTAGCGGAAAACTGTCGGCTCTGCTGCTTGGATAGCGCCGAGTCTGCCACGCACCGCACCATCACCGGCTAATTTGCGCCCCAGCACGCCGTGCCAGCTGTTTGACGCGCGCAAGCCATGGCTGTGGCCTGTCGGGCTCCACAACCGCCACCGCAGCGCGTACAGCGCCACTTGGTGAGCCACACTGCAGCGCGCGGCGCAGCTCCGTCATCGCGCTGAGGGTGTAATCATCACGGGACCTTTGCACTGCCCAGCACCGCGGATGTACTACCCCAACCAACCCAAGACCCGCACCTCACCGTTGCTTCAGAGCAGAGCCCACGCACGCAAGGCAAGGAAGCGCCGAATCAGCTGCGCGTGGACAGTCAGCGGCAATCAACGGAGTTTGAAATAAACAGCAGCCTCGCCTATATCCATGACGGAAGCGCCACACCCTGAAATCCTGCAATGCAAGCGAGTAGACCCGCACAAGAACGCAATCCGATAGATAGGTGTATCTGCGCGGGTTCCGTTACAGCGTTTTCATGATGACGCATGATGCTATTCAGGCTGCGCTATTTCTATATCCGGGCCGCCGTACACGCGCGGTAGGTAATCGGTGCGTGGGCTCCTCCCAGCTCCCTACTTTGCAGCAGGAGCGGCACGAGGAACCACAAAGGAGACAGGCGACAGATACCGCTCACTGCTGCGCATACACTGCGAACAATTCGCACGTGGTCGGTGCGTCTCTGTAGACCTGCGCAACCATCAGGAATTGAAGGGAATCCGCGCAGAAAAGCCCCTCCGGGAACGCTCCGTAATTACTTCGCATGCCGTCGGTGTGTGGAGATTATTTGACAGGAACCTGCCGTCCGGAGGGCACACAGTGGCTCCAGTCGCAACGCCTGCCGCTGCGGTCGGACTCAAGGTTGGCGCAGAAATTGTAGCGCCTGAAGAGAAGGCAACCAGCGCGAGCCCGACGCTGATGCCCAGTGCGCAGCCGCTCCAGTCACGTGGGGACTCCCTACCGGGTGTGCGTGTGCAGTGGCCGCGCTGGTCGCTGGTAGTAGGACCCTTGTTTGGCATCTGCATTGGGGCTTTGCTGGCGCAGCTTCTTATCGGTGGACTGGTTGGGGCGCGATATCACTCCACTGGAGTTTCGGGCGGACAGCTCTCTCCGCCAGCGCCAGCCTCACTACCTGCAGCTCTGCGAGAAGACCAGAGTGAGCCGACTTCCTCCCAGCCAGGTGATGCCACGCGTCTACCTGGCAATGACCCGGTGCATCCTGCCGTCTACCCCAGTGACTCCCTACCGCTGCGGCTGGCTGATCCGCTGGGCCCAGTGCCAACAACGGAGCTTTTTCCGCAGCCGATTCTTCCGCGAGCGCTAGTCGCGCCACCTCCACCTGGACCATCAGCCGGTGAGCTGGGACCTATTCCCAACTATCGTCGCTAGACGGCAGTACTTTAAGATCACTTCCTGCCAAAGCTCCGCCCCCAAATCTTCCTCCCATCCCGCATATCCTACTGAGCTAGGTACACCCAATTTATCCCTGCCCGATGCGTCACAAAAGGGCCGATACAAGCCAGAACCCTGCGCATAGATTGCGCTCCGTAGCACGACTTCCGCGCAGCAGTCGAGTCGCTGTCCGTCGTGCCGATGTGCAGTCACAAGCGCGCGGTGAGTGCGCTTAGCGACCAGCGCCCAAATGATGAGAGGGAGCGCCCTTGATGACCGGAGGATTCCCGATTTCAGTGACCGCGTAAGGAAGGAGGAACAGGCTAGAAGTCATCGCACAAGCAAGCTCAGTCGTTTGTGTGATGACTTCTAGTCAGGCTACGGATTACGTGCGTGGCGAGCACCTTGCGGCACTTGCGCTAAGGAGATGCGCAGCATTCGCTCGATGGCGGTACCGATGCTGCGCGTGCCGATTCCACCCACGAACGCTTGCCGTACTACCAGTTGCTCGTCAACCAAGAGCGTGATCGGCATCAGCTCCGTCTCTAGGTTTTGGCGCAGCTCGGCAGTGGTGGTGCGAACGGGGTCGACGGCGGGCAGCGCACGCAGTGAGCGCATCCAGAACGCCGCGACCTCTTGTCGTGAGGTATCCCCAGGCGGGTCAGCCACGAACAGGAACTTCACCGCAGGACTATTGCGCCAGCCCTCAACCAGCTTCCTAAACGTAGGAAACTCATTCACGCATGGTAGGCAGTGCGGAGACCACAGATTCACCACATACAGCCTCGCTGGAGGCACCACGAACGGAGCCCAACTCTGCTGGCTGCGCGACCAGCTTTCTAGCTGATCAAAGCGCAGCCTTCGGTGTAGCAAGCTCCCTTCTTGCTCGGCCTGTTGGGGGGCGGCAGCTGCGTGCTGCGGCGCCATTCCCGCCAGGGCAAAGAGTGACAAGGAAATTAGGAATGTGACGCTACGCTTATTAACAGTCTGCACGGAACACCCACACACCACGGTTGAGGTCTTTGGTCTCGCCCAGTGCTGGCTGGTCCACGACGCGGTCGATATCGGCTTTGTTGGCAGGAAATGCATAAATCCAGCGACTGATGCGACTAGAGGGAATGCCGTATTCCTGCAGCTGATATTCAATAAATGAAGCCCGCCGTTCCGCTTCTTCTTGGCCACTCTCAGGAGAGGACGCAATCAAAAACTTCGTGTTATCCAAGAGCGCACGTTTAGCAATGCGGCTTAGTCTTTCCATGCGCGGCTGCGGAATCGCTCGACCCTCTTTTGCCAAATAAATCACTTCATGCGGCAAATAAGCCATTATCTTTAAAAATCGCCCTTTATGTTCGGGGTCAATTGAGATAATTCCAGGCTTAATCTGCGCCGTCGAGCAGATCTCCGTCGTGTACTGCGCTGCGCCACTCATACACTCCTTCTTTACGTTCTCGATCAGCTGCCGCAGTTCCGGGGTACACAGCGCCAGGCTGATATTGTCAGCCAGCTCATGGCGCAGCCGCTTGGCCTGATCCTCGTGTAGGACCTGCTTTTGCTCGATATTATCCAATCGCTTGAGGATCGGATTCAAATCGACACAAGCACCTTGCAGCAAGATTAAACCAATTCCCGCACGAAGGCCGTATGAAAAGAACATCTTTGTACCTCGTTACTGCTATTACTTTGAAATATATATGGTGATGCTCTTTAGTAAGAGCTCTTTTGAAATGCCATTGGAGAAATCCATGATGCAGCGACTAAACTCAGCGTTACTCATGACTTCACTGGGCCCAGAGATAACGTGATAATATCCGGTGCGGCCAAGTTTAATAGTCTCACCACTGATTGATTTCAATGGAAGCACATATGAAGATATGCACTTGCGAAGGCTGTCGAGTTGTGAGAATGGCAGCGATCTCGATTCAACAATTGAATATACGCGCTTGCCAGTCGACGCGGGTTTGTTCTCATAAGTAGCTTTCTTGATGGTACTTCCGCCGGAGGACGTACTCGGCGACTGCACGACTTTGACTGGTCCATCTCCCTTGGGAACGACAGGATGCTGGAGCTGCGCGGTGCTCGGTCGCTGAATGTCTGTGGGCCCCGGCGG
>Ga0209097_10004497_pt1 | contig 10283 bp, 10 predicted proteins | sample AD_UKC052_MetaG_FD_184419 | JGI IMG/M metagenome (GOLD analysis project Ga0209097, IMG submission 184419) | Active sludge microbial communities of municipal wastewater-treating anaerobic digesters from USA - AD_UKC052_MetaG (SPAdes) (version 2) | ecosystem: Engineered > Bioreactor > Anaerobic >... | reverse complement strand
TTCAGCATCCTCACCATGTGGGAGCGCTGGTTCCCCCTGTACCGCAAGACCCTCAAGGAGTACGGCCTGGAGTCCCGCGTCGCCTCCATCCGCGCCATCGATGTGCGCCCTGACACCCAGGAGCTGCTCACCGGCAAGGAAGACATCGTCTTCGCCAAGCTTGAAGAGGCCGCCCTCAAGGCCATCCATGAGGACGGTGCCGACGTCATCGTGCTCGGCTCCACCACCATGCACCAATCCCACGCCTACCTGGCCTCCCGCCTGCCTGTCCCGGTCCTCAACCCGGGGGTGGTGGCCTACAAGATGTGCGAGCTCTTCCTCGATCTCGGCATCACCCACAGCAAGAAAGCCTTCCCCGCCCCGGAAGCGACAAAAGACCAGGCCTTTCTGGGCTGAACCCTGAAACAAGCGGCCCTCTGACGAGGGCTTTTTTTGTTTCACGATGACTTCAGTTCCGCACGAACGCTGATGAGCGCAGCAAGCCCTCTCTGGGCCAGTAAGGGGAACTGATGGTCGATCAGGCACGCACAATCACGCAGGAGTGGCTGGCCGACGTGTGCTAGGGTGGCGACCCCAGAGCGGCCAAGGATGCCGCCCGCAAGGCGCCGACCATGAAGACGTTTTGCCACACCTTCATGGAGGACTACTCCAAACAGCGCAACAAGCTCTGAACGCAACGCGGCTATATCAGGGCGTCATCGACCGTTGCATGAGGCGGATGATGGTGCTAAACGTGAAGCGCCCGGATGTGGCCGCGCTGATCAAGAAGCTAGCCGAAACGCAGGTCGAAGCCAATCGCACCTTCGGCGTGCTGTGCAAGATCAACCGGGCCGAAGTTTGGGGGCTGCGCCCAGACGGCACGAATCCGTGCCGCCACGTGCTGGAGTGCCCATCGGCAAGAAAGCCCGGTTCATCGTGAGCGATGAATTGGTGCGGATCTACCGTCACCTGGAACACGTGGAGGAGGAAGGACTGGAAAACTACGCCATCCCGCGGACCATCCGTCTGCAATTCGAGTTCGCCGCCTGCTAGGAAATCTGCCCGCTGGAGTGGGACTGGGGCGATCTGGAAAAGCGCAGTGTTGTTTGGCCTGACGGCAAGACTGGGGATATATCAAGGTCTATGAGCTAGGAAGCCTATCGCTTGCTGTCCACCGCGCCTCGTCGGCTAGGTTGCCCCTACGTCCTGCCTTCGCCAAACGTCTGACCCGGCACATGAGTCACGGAGAGCATTACGGAGGCTGGACGCCCGTGCTCAAGGCTGCTGGCGCACCGACTAAAGTGGGCGTGAAGCCCTCAGGCCATAAGACCGTGGCAATGTCTATGTACTTTGTTCATTCCGAGGACAAACCGCCGAACCGGTGGCGAGTCGGCGGGAGGCAATCACCGGTGCATCGCGTCCTGCGCCAGTAACGCGTGACCGGCGACCATCGTCGAGCCTTTCTTAGTCTGATTGTCGTGTCGTTATCACGACAATCGGGTGTGCCGTGCTTTCCAGGGCAGCGTCACGGCTTGGGATTGAAAAATATGCCCGATACGGGTATCTTTTAAAGATTGATATAATGCGCATATTCAAACGCAAGGACTTTGCGCGATGGAGGCGGCTGAAAAGCTGCCTTGCGCGAGGCGGTTCAGGATATGGAAGCGGTCTGATCGACGCTGACTTGGGTGGAGCCCTACACAAGAAGCGGGTAGCCCACCCCTGCGGTGGTAAGAGCGGCGGCTACCGCATGTTGCTTTCGGACAGAATAGATAGCCGTTATGTATTCCTGCATGGGTTCCCGAAGAGCGACAAGGCGAACATCATGCAGGATGAGAGGAAGGCACTGCAATTCGCCTGCAAGGTGTTCTTGGAATCGTTCACCGAAGCCTTGTCGAAAGCAATGCCGGTTGGTGTGTTATTCGAGGTGCATTGTGAGTAAGGTCATTGAATCGCTGCACGGCGATCGGGTGGGGCTCCACGACACAGGAGCCATCGGTAAGGTGACGATGCGCGAGTTTGAGGCAATTTGTCCGCCGCCGGTTCGGGAGTTCGATGCAGCCGACATCAAGCGGCTGCGGGAGCGCTTGAGGTTCAGCCAGCCAGTGTTTGCGCTTCACCTGCATACTACGGCATCGACCGTACGCAAGTGGGAGCAAGGCGAAACCAATCCCACTGGCCCAGCACTTAAACTGCTGAACATCATCGCCGACAAGGGCTTGAAGGTTATCACCTGATGCCTGCCGAGGAAGACGGGCTTTGGCAACGTGTATCGCCTCTTTCAACGCAGAGCATTTCGAAGCCGCTCACCTAGTCTAGCAACCCTGCATGCTTGTTCTAATTGGGTGATGTGGAAAATTTGCGGCAGACACCACAGGAAGCACTGATTTACTACATCCCTGCTCGGGCGCACCATTGAAAACTAACAGCTTACGGGCCGCCGGTTCGGGAAAGGTCGATTTAATCAGCACTTCCCACTGTGATTCATGCCGAGAGTTAAAAAGAGCCTAAAAAGTTAATGGGGGTTGGCGAATCGAATGTCTGCCAATGAGTCAATAAGAAACACGCGCCGCTGGCCGACTGCTGTCGACCTATACAGCGGCTCGGGCGCCGTCACCGCGGCGCTAAAGCGACGACATTTTCGCGTCGTCGCCGCCGTCGATAACGATAGGATTGCTTGCGCTACCTATCGGCTCAATCACCCTCGGACCCGGATGATTGAGGATGATATTCGTAAGGTCGATCCGAAGGATATCCGAGACATCGACCTTCGAGGCCAAGACTTGGACCTGCTCGTCGTTTGTGCGCCATGTCAGCCGTTCAGTAGTCAAAACCGCAAGCGCGGCGCGGACCAACGATCCACTCTGATCCTCGAAGCTGGACGCTTTGCGCGAGTCCTGCGACCCAAGGTCATTTTCTTCGAGAATGTTCCGGGTTTGGCCGCGCACGCAGAACTGCTCGAAAAGTTGAAGCAGGAGCTCGGCGCAAACTACACGCTAGGCGTGCCCGAACGGGTCGACGCGGCAGACTTTGGCGTACCGCAGCGACGAGTTCGCTGCATTATGATGGCCACACGCGACGTCAAGCCGCCGGCCGTGCCCGAACCGACTACGCCCAAAGGACGACGCATGACGGTAAGACATGCAATCGGTCATCTGCCTGCCCTCAAAGCCGGGGAGAGGCATGGCGCCGACATACTTCATGCTGCTCGTGACCACCAAGAGATAGCGCTCCGTAGGCTGGCCGCAGTCCCAAAGAACGGGGGTAGCCGCTCCGCATTACCAGCCGATCTCGCACTCGCGTGTCACATGACCGTCGGCTCAAGCAAGTTCTCCGACGTCTACGGCCGTATGAGTTGGAATGATGTCGCTCCGACGCTGACAACCGGTTGCACCGATATTACGCGCGGCCGATTCGCGCACCCTCGCGATGATCGAGCCATCACAGCCCGGGAAGCGGCACTGCTACAGACCTTTCCCGCGGACTACCAATTCCTCGGCAACGTCTCCCAGGTCCAAATGCAAATAGGCAATGCCGTGCCCGTGAAGCTCGTGGAGGCACTTACGCCGATGTTCAGACAGGCTATTGCTGAGGCCGCAAATTGATCACGCCTACACAGGCTCAGCAGGAAGCCATCGATCATAGGGGCGGAAACCTTCTCATCGTCGCCTGCGCCGGGAGCGGGAAGACGGAGACGATCTCGCGCCGGATCGCCCGGTTCGTCCGCGACGGAGCGTCGAAGGACTCGATTGTTGCTTTCACCTTTACAGAGCATGCGGCTGCCGAGCTGAAGGCACGCATCCGGCGGCATCTCGAAGAGATTGTCCCGGAGGAGCCCTCGCTCGGTGACATGTACGTTGGGACCATCCACTCGTTCTGCCTCCGGTTGCTTAAGGAACTGTCTCCCGAGTTCAGAAACTGGGAGGTCATGGACGAGGTCCGACAGGCAGCACTCATTTCCACAAATTTCACTCGTTGGGAGGACTCCGAGCGTGGGCTGGGCCTCGACCGCTTGCGGAGCGAGACCCGCACGGGGACCTATTGGGAAACTGTTCGGCGATTTACCACTACGCTCAGCGTCATGCACCAAAAGGGCATTGCCCCCGAAGACTTGGCTGACGCTCGCCTTTCGGATGTCGTTCAACGCTACCGAGCTCTAGCCTACGAGCGTCCCAACTACTTCGTCGATTTCAACCGTATCATTGACCAGCTCCTTGAGTGGTTGCGCGGTGACCCGACCGCACTAGCGACAGTTCGCTCGAAATTTTCAAACTTGGTCGTGGACGAGTACCAAGACGTCGATGATCGGCAGGAGGAGCTAATTCAGCTCCTGACCGACTTCGGCCGGGTCGTGAGCGTCACGGCGGTGGGTGATGACGATCAAGCGCTCTACGGCTTCCGTGGGGCAAGCGTCCACAACATCCTGACCTTCCAGCAGCGCTACCCCTATGTCCGTCGCGTCGACATGGGCGAGAATTTCCGCTGCACCCACGCCATCGTAGAAATTGCTGACCAAGCCATTCAGAAAGTCAGCCGGCGTCTCGAAAAGGAAATGTCCGCGCGCTATCGCGATCCTTTGACCGGCAACATCGTCGAGCGAATGGCGGACGAAGGCGACATTCAACTGGCCACCATGCCAGACGAGGAAACGGAGGCGGAATGGGTCGCCGGGCGTATTCTTGCGCTCCGTGGCGTTGAGTTCGAAGAAAAGGACGGCAGGCGGCGCCCGCTCGACTACGCGGACATGGCGATCCTGCTCCGGAGTGTGAAGACGGCGGGCAACACATTTGCTCGCGTCTTACGGGCCCGAGGGATCCCCGTCGTCGTGAGCGGCACCCGCGGTCTCTTCAATAATGACGAGATCCGGTTGATCCAGGCTGCATTTTGCCTGCTCGCCCGGGCCGATTTCGCCATGCCCGACGATGAGGGCAAGCTCCAAATCCTCAACACCCTACAATCTAGAGACTTTGTCCGCCAGTGCATTGAACGTCTGCAAGAGCGGCAAATGCCCGCGGCTTCGCCTAGCAGGTTCCTTCGATGGATTGGCTCTAAGCTCGAAGAGTTGGATCGGCGCAGCCTTCGCCGGGAACTCAGGGGACGTTTGGCGAAGCGCATCTACCCTCAGGAGATCTTTCAGGAGATGCTGAGGGAGTTGGGCAGCCAAGAAGCGGACTGGACGACAGACGTCCTCTTCAACCTTGGCGCGTTCAGCTCGCTTCTTACCCAGTTCGAGGCCGTCCACCAGTGGGTTACGCCTGCAAATCTCAAAGGTCTTTGCTTATTCCTCGGCAATTGGGCAGCCAGTAATGCAGATGAAGGAGGACTCAACGAGGTGGTCCGTCTGAACTCGGTCCAGATCATGACGGTCCATGCTGCGAAGGGCTTGGAATGGCCGGTAGTATTCTTGCCTCGGATTTCAAGTTCGAATTTCCCAAGTAGCCGCCGTAATCAAGGCCCGGAAACCTTCCTGTCTCCCAAGGAATTCGATCCGAGCGAATATGCCGGCGGAGACGACGGGGAGCGAAGGCTCTGGTACGTGGCGCTCACCCGGGCGGCGAAGTTCCTCAATATTTCCTCGCTCAACCGCCCTCGAAAGAAGCCCACCGAATACTTCAAGGAAATTCACCACCATGTGGTGCGACGTGATGGCTCCGATCCGACGTCGAGACTACGCGGCGAGCCTCGGCCTCCCGATGATGCTGTCATGTTGCCAACGACATTTTCCGATCTAACGTATTGGTGGCGGTGTCCGCATGAGTATCAGCTTCGGTCACTGATGGGTTTCGGCCCTGGTGTCGGCGAGCAGTACGGCTACGGCCAACAACTCCACAACATCCTGGCCGAGATCCACGACCGAGCGCGGTCCGGGACCATTCCGACCCTTGCTGAAGTCGACAGTCTCGTAACGGACCGCTTTCACTTGCGCTATACGCAGGGACCACCCCTCGATGCACTACGGGAGGCGGCGAAACGAGCTCTTCTTCGGTATGTTCGTGAAAATTCCCAGGCCTTGTCGCGCACCTATGCGGTCGAAAAACCGTTCGAATTCATCGACCGCGAAAGCGGAGCATTGATCTCGGGCGTCGTCGACCTTCTGGAACGCGTTGATGATCCCGCCAGCGTCAATACTCACCGCGAGCCGGTCGGCATCGTGGACTTCAAAGCCCACCGCATTACTTCCCCCGAACAGTTCGAGGAGCTAAGGCAGGCGGCCGAGCGACAGCTTCGACTTTATGCGAATGCCGTTCGGTACGCCTTTCCGTATGAGCCCGCAGTGGCAACCGCCCAACTGGTCACTCCCAAGCCACCGGCCAGGGAACTCGCAGCCCAGGGAGTCACGGATCGAATCATCGTTGACGTGTCGTCGAGTGGCCAATCCGCCGCCTTAGATGAGGTCCGTGAGGCAGTAGCCGGCATAAAAAGCAGTCTTGAAAGACAGGTATTTGAGTGCCTGGGCCCTTCCAATGGTTGGTGTCGACGATGCGACTTCCGGACCTTCTGCCGGGGTTTCGCGATTTGGAGGACGCACGACACATCGTCTCCTACCCCCGTCGATCCCGTAGAAGAGCGGGAGGCCGAAGTCGACCAAGTGATGGGGGAAAACGATGCCGGGTCGTAGGCTCAGCCACGTAGAGCGTCGGCTCGCCGAATTCTGGGACAACCCTCCCGCCGGCTTCCACCGGCCGCTCCTACGGCAGGTCAGAATCGAAGGAGGCCCTGGTCTCCGCGGCATCTCCCGGTTGGTTGTGCCCATTCCGTATCCGCTGACCGTAGTTTGTGGGCGAAACGGTGTTGGTAAATCCACCGTTCTAGGTCTCGCCGCACTTTCGGCTAAGCCGCCGGCGCCTTGGCGTGTCTATTGGGGTAATGCTCGGCCACGAACGCAGCCTAACGCCAGAGTCCGCTATGAGTTCAAAGATTTCTTTCATCGGCCACGAGGGGCGCCGGCGTTGAACGGCCTACGCCTGACCTGGGTTTCAATGTACCGCGGCAATGAAATCGAAATCGTTGAACAAATGATTGCCGGCCGATGGACTCGTGTTGGTGACGCGGGACGCCCTCGGAGGGCAGGCGATCGTCCAGAGCGCGAGATTGATTTTATCCCTATGGCCCGTGTTCTTCCTGCCATGGAGTTCGGGACTCTTAGGGCTGCCTTCAATGGTGGAGCGGCGGACGCTACCGAGTCCCTGGACGCGGACAGTCTCAACAAGCTGTCCTACATCATGGGCCGCCCCTATGGCCGAGCCGAAACAAATTTCATTCGTGGATTGGGGCTAGCCAGCGCCGCGTGCGGGGCAAGCTATTCCGGCTTCGATATGGGCGGCGGGGAGAGCTCGGTCATCGTCCTACTTTCGCGCTTGCAAGCGATACCTATAGGTAGCTTGGTTGTGATTGAGGAGGTCGAACTTGGGCTTCACGTCGAAGCCCAAGTTCGGCTCATGGAGGTGATGCTGGGCTACTGTTCGGATCGCCGACTGCAAATTATCTGCACGACCCACTCGGAAGCTGTTATCGATGCAGTGCCGAGACGCGCTCGTGTGTTGCTTAGGAAGAACGGACAGGAGCACGAAGCGCTGGATAACGTGAGTACTCGATTCGCCGTCCACGAGATGGTTGGCCAAGCCCAGCCTGAACTGATCGTCTATACGGAAGACAAACTAGCGAGCATGATAGTAGAAGAAGGCCTGACAGGACCGCATCGTGCTCGTATCGCCATTCGAGACGTTGGCAGCAACGCTACGCTCGCCAGGCAAGCCGTCGCGCATATGCGGCTCAATCCGGGCTATCCAGCGCTAAGCTTGTTTGACGGTGATTGCACTGATGCCGATGTAAATCGCTGGCTTCGGGAAGAGCGGGCTGAACGACAGTTCGATCCAGAATGGCTTATTCTTCCAGCGGATGGCCTCGCACCCGAGCCGTGGATGCTGCGAGAACTCGCTACTCCTGCGTATAGGGAGGCCTTGGCCACAGCTCTAAACTGTACGCTGGGTGAAGCCGATGGCCATATCCAGGCCATGGCTGTTCAGCCAAATCACCACGACTGCGGCTTCGCCTTAGCGCAACGCACCGGCCTTTCGGCTGACGACGCACGACGCAGGATCGTCAGATCAATCGTCCGGACCCATCCGGGGCTGCAGCCCATGCGAGACAAAATTGCGGAACTATTGGGCGACGGCGGTTAATCATCCGAGCCTGCCATGCTCATCCTATAGTGTTGGGTCGCCTTTCCAGACCCGAGTACGGTGTCTCCTCTGACCGTTGCGTGACGCCCTGAAGGAGTTGTTGAGCTATCGCCATGCCGACTATGTCGCCTCGGCTAGGCGCAGCCAGTATCGCAAGGCACTACGCAGCCACATCTAACCGCTTCGCACGCAACCGGCGACCTTACTTCCCGGGACACGATTCGCCATGCGGCATTGGGCATATAGAGTTCGACAAGGTAGTGTGGCATGGCTGGGTACTCCTTCATTTCAAGTTGCGCAGAGCGCGCTGGCGGATACGATGGGTGGCGGCTGTGGGCTGAATTTGCAACCATTCCGTGCACAGTTCGTACACCCAATCAGGGTGATCCTTGGCGGCCTCGTTGAGCCAGTTGGCCACCGAGTCCTGCACATAGACCGATGAGTCGGCATGCAGTGGCGAGAGGGTGGGTAACGCCCGCTCCGGTTGCCGTTTGAGTGTGGTGATGTGGGGGCACCAAACGCCACGCGGACGCAGGGCTTCGCTGGCGAAGCGGCGCAGACGTTCGGAGGGTTCTGTCGTCCATGCCACCAGATGCGTGATGGCGGCATCCAGTTCTTGAGCCAGGTGCGGCCGCACGGCCATCCAGGCCCATTCGCGCACTCCGAAATGCGCGTCATCGGCCAATGGCCGAATCGCGTTCAGTCGGCTTGGCAGATCCAGTTCCGGCCGCGCGCCGATCATGAAGCAAGCCCAGCCGCGCACTGTGTCTGATGCATGGGCCTGGCATTGGGCGATGCCATTGCTGCCGAGTTCCTTCAGCAGTGCGGCTCCGATGCCGGCCATGCGTTTGAGAATGCCAAGCTGGCAGGCGGCATCCATGTTTTTAAGAGCTTGCGGTGACAGATGCGGAAAAACCGTGCGCACCAACAGGGCCTGGTCGAGCGCCAGCCCCTCGGCCAATGTGGCGCTTTGCAGTTCGCCGCGCGACAGGGCGTCCAGTATGTCGGCGGAAATGTCGGCGGCGCGGGTTGCGCCCTTACGGGGTGCTACCGTGTTCATTCGGGCCTTCCTGGTTGGGTTACGCCAAGGTTTGATGCCACCTTGTCGAGCAAGGTCGCCAGTTGCTGGCGTTCCGGTGCGGACAGATTGCCGAACAAACCGGCAATCCAGCGGCCGTGCTGGTCGAAGACCTGCTTGGCCACTTGCTTGCCCTTGAGGGTCAGTCGAATGCGCAGAGCGCGACGGTCGCTGGCTTCGGCCTGGCGCTCGATCAGGGCTTCGCGCTCCAGCCCGTCGAGCAGGCCGGTGACGGTTGCGCGGGTAACGCCTGCCTGTTCGGCCAGGGCATTCGGGGCCAGCCCTTCACTGGCCGCATCGAGCAAAAACAGCAGGACGAAGCGGCCTTCGGAGAGGCCGTGCGGCGCCAGCAACGCGGCACAGTCGCGGTCGATGGCCGATGCCAGAGACAGTGTTTGAAAACACAGCCGGATGCCTGCTACATCGGGGAGTTGCCTGCGTTGTGCCTCGTGCAGCAGTGCTCGGTACTTCTGTGCCAGTTCCATTTTGATGCCACCATATAGTATGGTGGCTAATTATATGTGGAGTGTCGGGAATGGTCTATTACATGTCGGTGCCGTGCACCGCGGCCCGGCCTATCCTCACGCCCGCAGCGCCGCCAATCCCGCCTCGGCGCACTGTTCATCTTCCTCCACGCTGCCCCCCGACACGCCGATGGCACCGATCACTTCGCCGTCCACTTCCACCGGAAACCCACCGCCGAACACCACCAGGCGGGGGCGCTGGAGGATGTTGTGCTGGACGAGCGACGGGTAGGGGGCGAGGGCGTCGGTCCATTGGGAGGTGGGCATGCGGGCGCTGGCGGCGGAGTAGGCCTTGTCCATGGCCGTCTGGCTGGAGAACAGGGAGGCCTCGGGCATGCGCAGGAAGGCCATCAGGCTGCCGTGGCGGTCCACCACGGCGGCGTTCACGTGGATCCCCAGGCGCTCCGCTTCGTCGAGGGCGGCGGTGGCCAGGCGCAGGGCGGCGTGGCGGCTGATGTTGCGTTGGATGACGTGGGTTTGCGCGCTTTCCATGGGTATGTCTCCGGTGGCGGCAGCCGG
>Ga0209097_10004496_pt1 | contig 10284 bp, 6 predicted proteins | sample AD_UKC052_MetaG_FD_184419 | JGI IMG/M metagenome (GOLD analysis project Ga0209097, IMG submission 184419) | Active sludge microbial communities of municipal wastewater-treating anaerobic digesters from USA - AD_UKC052_MetaG (SPAdes) (version 2) | ecosystem: Engineered > Bioreactor > Anaerobic >... | reverse complement strand
AAACATCGAGGAAACCTCGACGGCGCGAGGGCCGCTGCGATCCTCGATCTGCTCAAGCGCGTTTACAAGAAAAGGCGCCGGAGCACCAACAAACGCATCTCCCGCACGGGAAGCAGCAAAAGCGCTCGCCTCAACCGAGCGTGGTCCCGCAGTGCCCACAGGACTCGGCACGAAAGCCGACGTCTGATCGCTACCCACCAGCTGCGCTAGGTCTAGCTGTTGCGTCGCGTCAACAACGGGTTGTGGCTCGCCAATCGCAACCACCACCCGTACATCGCCAAAAACCAGCTCATCCCCTGACTGCAGCTGTTGCTTGTTGACCTTCTGCCCATTCACCAAGGTTCCACCTTCGGAACCCAGGTCAACGATCGAGATCTCACTCGGTCCAGTGACTTCAATGACAGCATGCATCCGACTTACGGACTCATCGTCGATACGCAGGTGGGACGAGGACAGCTTTCCAACCTTGATGATGTCCTGAGTCAAAGTCGTGGTCTGGATGAGTTGCTCCCCTTTGTACACCTGAAATGTAAGGGGAACATTTACACCGCTTGGCATCGAAATTCCTCCACTGGTGGATGGCGAAGCAAACGAGTGAAATCCCATCTCCCGTCACTCGTGATTCGCCCCGGCAACAAGCAGCCCGTTATCCAATGCTGCGACGACAAACCAAACCTGCTTGCGCAGATTCGGCTGATTGCCACAGCCTTGGGACAGCGAGCGTAGCTATGCAACACCACAGCCGTTTACCGCGATTTCGATGCGAATGCAATCTCTGAGAAGGCCCAACTGCGTTTAGTTTGGAGACGGAAAAAAGCCCAGCAAGATGACCCAGCGACAGAAGCAGCAGGCACAGATAGTAGAAGTGACGTTGCCCAAAACAAAAAGGCCAGCAGTCAGCTTATTTTAGCTGACCGCTGGCCTTGAACGAGCGCCCAAGTTACCTACCGCATTAACTTCCGTGGCTAAGCGGTCCCCGCCGCGATTTGACGAGGAGTAGACATCACCGGCTGAGCCTAGATGGCCTCTACGGACTTAAGCATCTCTGGAATAAAGTTCTCCCGAATTTTAATCAGGGAGGAGTGCTTTGCACCGCGACGGCTATCAACGAACTCTCCGTCAGGACGAACCAGGTCGCCTTCAACGGTGTCGTCATCGAAGTCATAGACAGTCTTCTGCTTATATTGCACGCCAGACCCGGCTGCCCCAGCGGGAGCCGCTGCACCACCGGCTGCTGGCGCCGCATCCTGAGCATGAGCGACCCCAACACTGAGCGCCATGAGCATCGCCAACGCTATCGTAAATTTTTTCATCGGACATCCTCCCGCCAGCAAACAAATGGCTTTTTTAGTATTCCAAAAATTCTGCGAGCGCAGCAGCTAAAACATACAACCAATTTGAACTACTGCACTCTTCTAAGTAGTTCTCGACAAGCAAACGTAGCGATTACTACTTCTTCGCATCCGCTGGAGCCGCGCCAGCTGCCGGAGCCGCGCCAGCTGCACCACTGGCTGGAGCTGCTGCTCCACCTTGCTGCTTCTCAAACGCTTTCTGCTGCTCCTCCATCTGCTTCTGCATCTTCTCCATCTCGGCTTGCTGCTTCTTCAATTCTTCTTCAAGCTTCTTCTGCTCTTCGATGGCCTTGAAGGTGTCGTCGATATCTTTAATACGGCGCTTGGCGTCAGCAACATGGTCTGCGTCAGTTCGGCCACAAGCAATGTACTTATTGTACAAGTCTTGGCCTTTCTTCATATCTTCAACACTGCCCGACTTATAGTCCTGGTACAGGAGACCAAGATTATAAAGAACTCCGCAGTTTTTCGGATCTAGCTGCAGCGCTTTATTATACCACTGCTCTGCTTCATCAGCCTTGCGCTGACCACGCATTGCGACGCCAATTCCAATCGTTGCATCCAAGTTGTTTGGTTGCTTCTTAAGCACCAATTGGAACGCATCTTCGGCTTGCTTGTAGCTTCGCGCCGAGAGACTAATGGCCGCGATATTCAGCTGCGCTTCAGTCAGCCCTGGGTCAAGCGAGGCTGCTTTGCGAAACTCGGTCAGAGCACCGGTCACATCTTTACTGCGTAGCTTAATGAGACCCAACGTGTTGAAGATGGGCGCATAGTCTGGATTAACCTTTTTGGCTTCATCGCAAACTAATTGCGCCAACTTCAACTTCGAACGATCCGTCTCTGCTGTTTGATAATAAATCTGAGCAAGCAGCTGATACGCAGCCATCGACTCAGCATCTAGTGCCAACGCGCGCCGGATCGAACCAATTGCATCATCATAGCCAGCCTTGTTACCAGCCTGCTTGGCTTTATCGTAAAGCAGAGCTCCACGATTATTATAGGCTTGTACAGCCTGCGGGCTCTTTGGATCAGCCTTAATCGCAGTTTCAAACTGCGTTAATGCTTGAGCAGTCTGACCTTGCTTCTGATAAATAACACCCAAGTTATTCATCGCGGTTGCGTGCTTCGGATTCTTGCCGATGGCCTGCCGATACATAGCCTCAGCATCTTTGTCCATACCGCACTGGTCATACACCGCACCTGCGCCGAACAACCCGTCCGCCTCACGCCCCTTGTCTTTCTCGCCAGCCTTCACAAAGTCCTTTGCGAGTGACTGGCAATCCGACGGAGACAGTGCGACCGGTCCTGGTGGACCGTCCTTTTTCGGCGCTCGCGCGGCGTTGTATTTTTCTATTACGTCATCCAGCGGACCTTTTTCTTTTTTGGCTAACGCTGGTCCGAGGCTACCAATGAATGCAGCTAGCACTGAGGCTGTAATCATTGCGCGATCGAGAGTGAGCCGCTTGTACGCCCCACGATTGGTACCGGTGACCATCAAAGTCGCTCCGAGAGTTGCGCACATAGATTTCTACTTCTCCGGCGTCGTGACAGAAGCAGGGGTTGCCACATCGAAAGTGATGCCTGAGTAGCCAGGTTCAGCACGAATCTCTGACGCCAAAGGATACTCGCCAGGCTTGATTTGGTTTAGTTCCAGCTCACACAGCTTTGACCATTCATTAAACCAATTCAGTTCCGTCGATTTCGTCAAACAGACAGACAGACCGTCTTCTGCTTTCTTGTCCAAAGGCTCTGCCTGATCTGTCATCTGATCACAGTAAGCGTCGCGGAACAGCTGCCCCCACTCATCGCGCTCAAGTCCTGGAGGCGGCGCGGGCGGTGTCGGAACTTCCGCCGTATACAAACCGTTCGCGAAGTCCTGGAACAGCTGACCAATTCGAGCAGCGGCAGCAATAACCCAGTGAGCATTCTTCATCAGAATGACGCTCTGGTACACCTTCTGTGCCTCAAGCAGTTTTTTACTCTTCTGCTCGATCCAGCCCTTGAACTTCTTGATCGAAGCGTCGTTCTCTTTCTTGCGCTTCGGATCAAAGACAAGCCCGGTGGGAACTTTCATCGTCAGCAACTCTTCATACATCTGATCGCCTTCGGCGATACGAGCCATTGCTGCGTGATACGTCATGACTGCAATACGACCATCCCGAATAGTATCGTCCACTTTGGGAATCGCCGAGGCTGCAGCTCCACCCTTGAAGAGATCTAGCGCTTTCTTGTAATGCGCCATTGCCTCTTTCACAGAAGCCAGCTTGCGCTCGTGAACGGTGATCTTTGACTTCGTCTCAGGACCACACTGCCCAAGCTTCAGCGGGCCTTTCGCCTTGAGCTTCTTATTCTTCGCTGCGGCTTTTGCAGCCACAAGGGTTGCCGAACTCGCTCGCTCGCGCTTGATGTCAATACATGCCCCGTTGACACCAGGCACAGGACACGACTCGCGCCAGGCAATTTCGCCAAGCTTTACTTCTGCAATAATCTGACGATCGACCCCACCTTTGGTCGCCCAGTTCTTCAAGTACTCCGCAAAATGCTGCTTCAACTTTGCGTAGTCTTTCCGCTGCTCGTAAATCTGTCCCATATCGAAGAACACACCAGCAGCCTGATCGAAATACTCTTTTCGACCACCGTAGTTCTTGATGAATAGGTTTACGTCATCAATCGACTTGTCAATTTGCCCCAAACCGCGCCGAAAGAACGAAGCGGTATTGAGAGCCAGTGGTGCATCCACTTTCTTAGTGGGGTCCTTCTCGTCGGGCTTAGAGATTTCGCCAGGGAATTTCGAGGCGAAGGTCTCATACTTCTCTGCAGCTTGCTCGTATGCTGCAATGAACTGGAAGTTCTGCCCGACTCGATAAATCGCCTTCTTGGCCAGCGGCGAATCCGGCTTTGCGCTAATCAACTTCTCACGTGCCTGAATGGCCAATCCAATCAAGCGAGCCCGCTCAAAGTTAACAGCTGCGTTAAAGAGAAGCTCATCTAGCTTTGGATCATCGGGGAACCGATCAGCCAACTGCAAGTAAAGCGTACCTGCAGTACGATACTCACCGTTCTTTTCCATAACTTCGACGCGCTTACGTAGCAAGCTGCCCTTGATCTTCTTCAAAGATTCTTCGAACTCTTTGTCCTTGATTAGCTCCGGCATTCCTTGGAACTTATCAACCTGCGCCTCCATCATCTTGATGAAGTCGTCGGCCTTTTCTTTGTCGAAGTTAATCTTGATCGCAATACAATCTAGCAAGATATTCGCAGAATAAATTGCCAGGTCCGACTTCGAGTAGTTTTCTGCGATATCTTTGAAGAGCGGTATCGCTTTATCGATGTGGTTGTATTCGTAGTATACACGCGCACGACGATATTTAATCGTAACTAGCTCAGGAGCATCCGGTACATATTGAATATATGTATCAAACGCTTCGAGCATCTTCTGCTGTTTCTCAGGAATCGCCTTAGGAGCAAACGATTCTTCTTCTTTTTCCTTCTTGTTTGCCTGAGCCTCTTTACGCTCCTGCTTCTTCTTCTTCAACGCTGCCTGAACTTCAGCCGCTGCATCTTGGCCTTCGTCTGACACATCCAGACAGTTTTTCCACGAGATAACAGCAGCATAAGCTGCGTCTTTTAGCTTTGTCCCCTTAGGATCAAGCTTAACTACGTCCGTATAGATAGGCGCCGCGTCGCAATACCAGTGGCTTGATGGATTGGTATCTAGCGAACCGAGCTTAAAGAGCAGCTCAGCATACCAGTAGTGCATCAGGTAACTATCGCGCTCTTTGGGGAATCGGCGAATATACTCTTTGTATAGATCTGACGCATTTGCGTAAGTATCCATAACACCGGTCTTCTGCGCTTCTTTGTGCCAAACAGTGGCCAATTCGCGCAGCATGCCTGCAGTGTTATCGCGACACTCATCAACCGTGTCTTTCTTCAGATCCGTACGCTCAGCAACTTGCTCATACACTGCCGATAGACGCTGGAGTTCCTTAACGGTTTCTGGAACCGCTCGCGAGCCAGTCATCGAAAGTGTATTCTTCAAAATTTCGGTCTGCCAGTTACACAGCTTACCATTTTCCGGTATCTGCTTCTTCTTCACTGCTAGATCGATCAACTCGCGGTATGTCTTAATGCTATCTTGAAACTTACCTTGCGCGTTATACAGATCTGCAAGCTGCTCAAGCATAACTGGCGCATAGTCTTTTCCGTATTTCTGGAAAAACTGCCACGCCTTTTCAGGAGTGCCAATCTGCGAATAGGTGCGAACAAGATCCTTCTTCGCTTCCTTCGCAAGCTGCGCATCACCTTTGCCATGCTTAGACTTAACGTTCGTCGCGAAGTCAATAACATCGATGAACGTCGCGAGTGCCTGTTTGAAGTCGGTTAGGTTGTAATAAACCCAGCCCTTCTTATACAATGCATAGCCGTAAACTGGGCTACCATTGTACTGAAGTACTTTTTCATAAAACTTGAGCGCGTTCTCCAGATCCTTATTTTCGAAGAAGTACTCTCCGAATGAGAGATAAGCATGCGGAAGGAACGGGGACTGCGGATAATCTTTAATTAGACGCTTGAAGAAAGTGCGTGCTTGTTCTTCTTTTTTCACCTGCGTAAGCAGATAAGCTAAGTAGAACAATACTTGGTCCATCTTCGCGTAGGACTGGTATTTCGGCCCATTCGCAACTTCGATGTACTTCTTCACGGCCTCAAGAAGCCACTGTTTCTCTCGCTTCTCGTAGTCCTGCTGCTGAGCTTTGAGCTTATCAGCTTGTGGCTGATTGCCTTTTTGCTGAGCATCAAAGATCTTCTCGTCCATGTCACGAGCCCGGAAGCTGTAGTAGCGCTCCTGCTCTGCGTACAGCTCAGCCATACGGAATAGCAGATCGGGCTTCTCTGGGTCCGATTCAGACGTCGCATCAATCAGACGCTGAAGCACCTTGATTTGTGCATCAGTGACCGCTTTCAGCGCATCACCCTGACCGCTGAAGACGTCAGATGCCGTTAGATCGGGTTTTTTCCGATCGCGGTCTGCCTTCTGCTGCGGCTTGGTTAGCGCTGTTTGTGTTGCGACAACGGCATCCTCCTTTTTGGTGAACTTCCCAGCCGCAAAGCTGGAAGTGTAACCACCAAGGATCAAGGATGCCGCGAGGGTTCCGCCAATATATCGTCTTGCTGGTGCTTTGAACATGTCGCCTAGCACTCGCTCCTAGGAGGGGAAACTACTGGGGAGGCATTGGGGCGGAAGATCCACCCCGCTGCTGCTCGCAACGATTGACGACTTTGAAACGATAGTAGCCGAGCTCATCCTTCCAGTACTCGCCATTGAATCGCCAGTACAGGTGCTCGTCGTCCGCAGAGACGTTGACTACTTTCTTTGCAGTGCCGCTCACTGCGACCTGCTCGTTCTTGATCGTGGCTTCGAGGACGCCTTTTTGTCCCTGAAGTGTCTCGTACTCTATCTTGATCGCTTGCTTGATTAGCTCTTGAATCTCACCAGCCAAGCGCTCCAAACGCTTCCGAGCCAGTCCGCCAGCCTCGTTCTCGGCGATCGACTTCTGCAGCGTGAGATCCTGCAGCACGGTGCCAGCAATAGCTGTCGACTTCCAGCTGAGGTCAGCCTCGTTTACCTGATTTAGTTCGCGATCAAGCTCGGTCACGTAATCCAGGGTTTTCGCAAGCGTGCGATCTTGCAGTGCGCCTTCGGCTGCGCGCTGGACGCGCTCGGAAAGGCCTGCCTCACCACTGCGAATCTTGAGGACGTACTTATAAAACTCGGCATTGTCCGTAAACTTCTTCGTCTCAGCCAGAATCTCAGCCCGCAGCGCTGGATAGGTCTGGTTGAACTCAACGATCGTCTCCATCGCACGCTCGTAGTTGCAGCGCTGGAAGTAAATCACAGCGCGCAGAATGAGCGACTCTGGGTAGAACTCGTTCTCAAAGAACGGGGCATTCAGAGTATGGATGTTGCCGAGGGCCTTGGAGTCACCATCGATCTGGTAGTGAGCCCAGCTAGACTCAAACAGCGAGGGCAGCCAGTCAGGCGACTCAGAAGGAATGCGATCGAAAAACTTGATCGACTGAGGAAACTGCTTAGTAGCGTAGAAGACTCGAGCCAGCGACAGGTTCGCTAGATCCTCAAACTCCGCAGTTGCCTTGTCGTTGTTCTCCTTCGCCTTACGAAGAATCTGTCGGAACGACTCGGCGGCCTCTTTGCCCTGGTTATCACGAACGTGCACAATTCCTTCGAGGAACTTCGAACGTGCAAAGAACTCATTCTTCTCAGGCACTAGGCCGAAGAGTTCCAGCGCTTCTTTGAAGTTGCCCTTGGAGTAGTGGTAGCGACCGAGCAAGTAGTAGAGCTCGTTGCGAACTGGCTCTAACGCTGGCTGCTCCAGATCCTGGCGGTTGTACTTGCCGATCTTCTCAAGCACGCCTGCCGACTCTGGCAAGAATCGAGAGAGCGACGCCAACCACTGCAGGGTCTTCTGATAGTAGCGGTGCGCTGGCCCTTTATCGACGATCTTGGTGAAATACGACAGCGAGGCAGAGTAAAATTTCAGGTTGAACAGAGTCTTACCCATGAAGAACTCTGCGCGCTGAGTGTTGCCTTCGTCGTCACCTGACTGACGCTCAACAACCTTGTTTAGCTCGATGGAGGAGCTGTAATAGTCCTCGCTATCGTAGAGCTTAAGAGCGCGCTCCAACGTTTTTGAAGGGGGCGCACTCGTCTCAACTGTCGGGGCTGCCTGGGCCGCTCCGCCAGCTGCTGGGGTCCCCGCGGACGCAGCACTGGGCGCTGCAGGTTGATCGGCCGCCTCCTTCTTCTTCTTGGCCATGACAGGACTTCCTATTGCCAAGCAAGTTACGACGGTTGCGACGGTCTTCGAGAGCTTACGATTCATGCGCTAACCCCTGTCTCCAAACCGCTTCAACACTTGCGGTTATCTGCCACAGCTGTGTCTAAACCATGTCCAAGATTTGGCACCGATGACGCTTGCTACGTGCCGGGCCTAGTTGACTCGATACGAGTGCATTTCGGTACTCGTAGTCAAGCCTGCCGATTATAAGGAGCCTACTTTCCATGTGTCAAGGCATCCAGCGGCGCAAGCGGCGAGGAATCCACAATGCAAGGCCCACACAGCCAGAATCCGAAGCGGACACGGTGATTTACTCGTCGCGCCAGATGGAGGATTCGTTCAGCTCCCATTGCAAAAGTGAAGCCCCTGCACCGACACCGTCAGCGCAACAGCGTACCTTGACTTGCTCTCGTTGCCATGTACCATAGCTAAAATTCTGTAACTCATTCGGTCGGAGGACCTTAAGAATGATGCGCCGTTTTGCTGCTCGCTGTACGCTGTCTTCACTGCTGGGTGGCCTTGCCATGCTGGCTGTAGGTTGCGCCGACAACCAAATTGGGCGAATTTGCAATAATCCAAGCGCCACCGTCAAAAATGGTGTGACTTTTGTAAATCCAGCGCCGGACTGTCCATCCCGACTGTGCATGATTACCCCAGCCACGACCAACTCGCTGGCAAAGCCGGATCACAAATCGACCGAATTGAGCATTTGTACTGCAGAGTGCAATACTGACGACGACTGCGCGAGTCAGTACGAAGGTAGCTCGCGGTGCAACAAGTTTGTTTGCGCAGTGGCTTCGGTTGTACCCGGCGAAGAAAATTTCTGCTGCAAGAAGCTCTGCATGTGTGATGCAGATCTACAGCCAGGTTTCAACTCTGATGGCAGCGGACCGAAGCTGGAGCGTGACAGCTTTGGCGTAGTCATCCCGACAGCCTGCAAACGCGCCAACGCCTGCAAGTTGTAAGCATCCCGGGAACCGGTAGTTCCTGGTTCGTCGTTTCAGCCCCCCTTTGGAGCCGCACTAAGAAACCTTGCTGAGGCACGTTTCTATCCTACGCATGCTCCTATCTGACAGACCTCGCGAACCGATCGCAACAGCCCCATCCCTTACCCCCTGACGTGGTCGGGTCAATCCAAGCAAGTCCGGGCAGGAAGAGTTCCTGCATCCGATTCTTGCCTTGGCTTTTGGCATCGATGCGCACTCCAAACCATGAGTGGTACAGCTGTAGACGAGAAAACAACCGACGCTACTAGCACCTCATCTAGTTCCAGCTCGTCGCGACTCCCTATCCTCAACGATTCAAGGCCGGAGCCTGAAGCGCGTGACTTGATCCCGAAGCGTCCAGAGCCGCTCTTCGTTGCCGGGGACTCCGTGCTAGGCGAACAAGCCTCACCAGAAGCAGGATTTGCGGTGGACCAGCGGCGCGCGTGTCGGACGCTCGGAGTCTCGCAGGCGACGGTGCGCTATCGTGCGCGGCGTTGCTGTGATCAGCGCCTGCATGGGCTACTACGTGAGCTTGCAAAGAAGCGGCGGCGTTTGGGCTACCGACGGCTGGCTGCGATGCTGCAGCGCCTCGGCGAGCGGATGAATGTGAAGCGCTCGTACCGCGAGGAGCAGCTGCACCTACGACGCTGGCCACACTGCAAGCGCATCCCGAGGCCTCGTGTGGCGCGCTGCTGCCGTGCAGCCGTCCCAATCAGCGCTGGTGGTTGGATTCTATGACGGACACTTTAGAGAGCGGGCGCAAATTTCGGATGCTCAACGTGATTGACGACTGCACGCGGGAGTGTCTGTGCATCGAAGTCTCGACGGGGCTTAGCGGGCACCACGTCAAGCGCGTGTTGCAGCGACTGTGTTAGCAGCTCAGCTGGGTCGCCCGGAGGTCATCCGCAGCGACAGCGGCCCAGAGTCCGCCAGCAAAGCCGTGCAGGACTGGGCGAAGGAGTGCGACATCAACTGGCATTGCTCGAGCCTGGGAAACCGACGCAAAACTCCCACATCGAGAGCTTCAACGGCAGGTTCCGCGACGCGTGCCTAAACCAAAACTACTGGAAGGACCTGGCAGAATTGCGC
>Ga0209097_10004491_pt1 | contig 10293 bp, 9 predicted proteins | sample AD_UKC052_MetaG_FD_184419 | JGI IMG/M metagenome (GOLD analysis project Ga0209097, IMG submission 184419) | Active sludge microbial communities of municipal wastewater-treating anaerobic digesters from USA - AD_UKC052_MetaG (SPAdes) (version 2) | ecosystem: Engineered > Bioreactor > Anaerobic >... | reverse complement strand
ACAACCGCTTATCTTTTTTTCAGCCTGCCGCTCGCGTTCGCTGCGGCTGTTTACGTATTCCAGGTATTTTTCTACTTCGGGCCTTTGTTCGGCACTCATTACCTCCTTTACCCAATCCAGTTCGGGGGCTACTACCATAAAGTCAACGCCAAAAATGGTATCCGGACGTGTGGTGTACACCCGCATGCTTTTCACCACTGACTCTTCACTTCTCACTTCAAAATCAATCTCCGCGCCATAGCTTTTTCCAATCCAGTTGGTCTGCATTTCCTTCATGGCATCACTAAAGTCAATGGTTTCAAGGCCCTGCAACAGCCGGTCGGCATACTCTGTAATGCGCAGGTACCATTGGCGCAGCTTCTTTTTTACCACAGGATGGCCACCGCGCTCGCTTACCCCATTCACCACTTCGTCGTTTGCCAGGACGGTTCCCAATGCCTCGCACCAGTTTACTTCCCCAAATCCGCAGTAGGCAAGCCTGTATTCCATCAGGATGGTTTGTTGGGTGGCTTCATCAAAACTGCCCCAATCTCCGGCATTAAAAGAGAAAGACTCGGGAGACCTTGAGTTAAAATTTGGAATTTGGAATTTGTTGTTTGGAATTTCAAACCCAGCATTTCCTTCTTGCTCAAATGTTGCAATCAATTCGGCTATCGGTTCTGCCTTTTGCGTTTTCCTGTTAAAATAACTATTGAATAACTGCAGGAAAATCCACTGCGTATGTTTGTAATATTCCGGTTCGCTAGTGCGCACTTCGCGGTCCCAGTCGTAGCAAAAACCAATTTTGTCGAGCTGACTGCGAAAGGTTTCTATGTTTTTTTTGGTGGAAACAGCGGGGTGAATGCCATGTTCAATAGCATATTGCTCTGCAGGCAGGCCAAATGCGTCGTATCCCATGGGGTGAAGCACATTGTAGCCTTTCAATCTTTTGTAACGGCTGAATATATCGCTTGCAATATATCCGAGCGGGTGGCCAACGTGTAAACCCGCACCACTTGGGTAGGGAAACATATCGAGCACATAGTATTTGGGTTTATCGCTATCGTTCGACACTTTATAAGCATTGGTTTCTTTCCAGCGCTGTTGCCATTTTTGCTCAATTTCCGAAAAATTGTATTCCATAATCATCGGCGGTAACGCCGTATTTTTTAGTTTTTGGTTCAAAAAATGGGCGGTTTTGGATTTTTACCCGATTTTTTTGCTTGTAAAAAGGCAATAAGGAAAGGCCAAAACCGTTAATTTGATGAATGCAAAAGTAATGGTTTACGCGGGATGCTTACTTTTGCCGCTTCGAAAGGCCTGCGGCTAATCTTAAACAATACATAATTCAGGTTCATGGCAAACAAGGTAAAGACAATTACTAGAAAGGGAAGTACATCGTACGTTATGTCTATCATAGGCGTTTCATTGGTATTGGTTCTTTTGGGTTTTTTGGGTTGGATGGGTATTAATTACAGTAAATTGGTTGATTATTTCAGGGAATCGGTTCCTGTGCAGGTTTTTTTGCGCGAAACCACCACCGATGCTGAAAAGGATGCCTTAATGGCCACGGTTAAGGCAATGCCCTATGTAAAAAGCTATTCGTATAAGGATAAGGAAAGCGCCCGCAGGGAATGGGAAAGCATGGGTAACGAGGAATTTATGACCTTTATTGATACCAATATTTTGCCGCGAAGCATTGAAATGAACCTGAAAAGCGAATATGTGGTACCCGATACGCTTAAAAAAATTGAGCAAATGCTCCTTTCCAATACCAATGTTACGGATGTAAAATACCCAACGAATGTGGTGGGCAGTATGACCATCCTCCGCAAAATTGGATTTGTATTGCTTGGGGTGGCCCTTTTGCTGGCAATTGTGGTTATTGTATTGATTGACAATACGATACGTCTTGCCATGTTCAGCAACAGGTTTCTGATTAAAACCATGCAGATGGTAGGTGCCACCCGTTGGTTTATAGCCAAACCAATGAATATAAGGGCCATTATTAATGGTGCAATTGCGGCCGGTATTGCCATTGTAATTTTATGGGCCATGCTGCTCAGTTTTCAGCAATTGGTTCCCGAACTGAAAACCCTGCGCGACAATCAGCTATTTATTTTACTTTGTTTTCTGCTGCTGATACTTGGAGTGGCCATCAGCCTTGTGAGTACACACCGAAGCGTAATCAAGTATCTTAAAATGAAGCTTGACGAGTTGTATTAATCCATTTTGGGTGTTAAACATGGCACTTCTGTAAAGGGGAAATCATTAATTTGGTTCTTTATCCCTTATTTTGCCATTGAAATTTTATCTTATGGCGGTTAAAAAGGAAACTCCGGGTAAAGCCGGTTCATCAAAAAATACCATCCAGGTTGTTGACCATTCCCCTCTTTTTGGCAAAACCAATTACCTGCTGATGATTGCCGGAGCGGTTGTTATTGGTCTTGGTATGGTGCTGATGTCGGGTGGTAAAAGTGCAGATCCGAATGTATTTGATCCTAAAGAAGTTTACAGCACTACAAGGGTAACTATTGCCCCGATATTGATTGTATTAGGTTTGGTTCTCGAAGTTTATGCAATTTTCAGAAAAAAATAATTGCCTTGCCGTTTCCCCGGGTTAGGGTAAAATTCACTAAATGACCATTTTTCAAGCCATTATACTGGCCATCGTAGAAGGCCTTACCGAGTTTTTGCCTGTTTCAAGCACAGGTCATATGATTATTACGAGCTCGCTCATGGGCATTCATGAAGATGATTTTACCAAGCTTTTTGAAGTGGCGGTGCAGTTTGGCACCATCCTGAGCGTCGTTTTTCTTTACTGGAAAAAATTCTTCGATTTCACCAAACTTGATTTTTATTTTAAGCTTGTGGTGGCAGTAATTCCGGCCCTCGCGCTGGGTTTTTTGCTGGGCGATTATATTGACGCCCTGCTCGAAAGCCCCACTACCGTTGCCATCATGCTGATTCTTGGAGGAATCGTTTTTCTTTTTATTGATAAAATATTTACCAAAGGAAACATAAAGGATGAACCTGAAATAGGTTACAAAAGCGCCTTTATTGTAGGATGCTGGCAATGTGTGGCCATGATTCCGGGCGTAAGCCGTAGTGCAGCTTCCATTATAGGCGGGTTGCAGCAAGGGTTTACAAGGAAGCTTGCTGCCGAGTTTTCTTTTTTTCTTGCGGTACCTACCATGGCGGCTGCTACAGGTTATAAACTTTTGAAAGCATGGATGGATACGCCCGAAATGCTTACCAATTCTGATAACCTTATAGCCCTGGCAGTGGGCAACATAGTCGGTTTTGGCGTGGCCATTCTGGCCATCAAATTCTTCATTGGGTTTGTGCAAAAATTCGGTTTCAAATACTTTGGCTGGTACCGGATTGCAGCAGGAATTATCATCCTCGTTTTTTTAGGAACAGGGGTAATGCACAAGTAGTTGCATTTTTCCAATATATTTAGCCCTTAATTCAGGCTATGCAAGTAACGGCACCTAAAAAGGTGATTAATTCATGGGCAATGTACGACTGGGCAAACAGTGTGTACAACCTGGTAATTACCACTACCTTTTTTCCTATATATTTTTTGGCAGTAACCAATAAGCCGGAGTGGAATAACGGGGATGCCGTTCCTTTTCTCGGGATGAAGTTTATCAATTCGTCTCTTTATGATTACTGTATTGCGTTTGCCTATTTTATTATTGCGCTAACCTATCCTATTTTAACCTCCATTGCCGATACCCGCGGTAACAAAAAGAATTTTCTGAAGTTTTTTTGCTACATGGGTGCAATTGGCTGCAGTTCCCTGTATTTTTTTCAGGGGGATATTCTTTGGCTGGGTATTTTAGGTTTAATTATGGGGGCAATGGGGTACGCGGGTGGCCTTGTGTTTTACAATGCTTACCTGCCCGAAATTGCAGCACCCGAGGATCGTGACCGGATCAGTGCAAAAGGGTTCAGTATGGGTTATATCGGTAGTGTTATCCTTCAGCTGATTGGATTTGGGTTGGTGTTGGGGATGGCAGGAAACGAAGGTCAGGCAACGCGTATCACCTTTTTGCTGGTAGGTATCTGGTGGGTCAGTTTTGCACAAATTACCTTCAGGGGCCTTCCTAAATTTGAAAAAAAGGAGGCAAAGAAAACAAATGTGTTGACAGATGGATTTGTGGAGATAAAGAAAGTATACCAGGAAGTAAAACAATTGCCGGTGTTAAAACGGTTTATTCGCGCCTTCTTCTTTTACAGCATGGGGGTGCAAACGGTAATGATTGCCGCCACGCAGTTTGGCAGCAAAACCCTCGAATTACCTGATTCGATGCTTATTGTAACTGTTGTTATCATCCAGGTGGTAGCAATTGTTGGAGCGGTTTTTATGAGCCGGATGAGTAAGCGTTTTGGTAATATTCCTGTGCTGATGTCAGTGGTAGTTTTTTGGATTGGGGTTTGTATTGCCGCTTATTTTACTGCCCGGCACAAGGAAATGGGGGGCAATGCTGAAATGCCTTTTTACGGGCTTGCAGTTGCCGTGGGTTTTGTAATGGGAGGCATTCAATCGCTCAGCCGGAGTACCTTCAGTAAATTGATGCCCGAAACAAAAGATACGGCCTCCTTTTTTACTTACTATGATTTTACCGAGAAAATTGCCATTGTAATTGGTGTTTTTGTATTTGGTATGATGCATGAGTACACGGAACACCATGGCGGTATAAAAAACTCCCTTTTATCGCTGATTGTTTTCTTTTTTATTGGGTTGATCTGGTTGTATACGGCTTTGAAAAAGCAGCGGGAGTTGGTGACCGTTTAATTTTCAACACGGTTTTTCATCCATAAATTTTTACTTTTGTATTTATGGATAGTATCCTTGTAAAACCTCGTAATCAGGAAGAATTAAACCTGTTAATTGCTTTATTTAAGCGAATGGATATTGTGTTTCAAGTAGTAAGCGAAGATAAGGGAGGCAAAAAGTAGGGAAAACAAGCCTAAATAAATATTACCAGATTCATGAAACTATATTCCATAAATACCGGCAACTTCAGGCTTGATGGCGGCGCCATGTTTGGCGTGGTACCTAAAGTAATCTGGAACAAACTGAACCCTGCCGATGAAAATAACCTTTGCAACTGGGCTATGCGCAGCCTGCTGATTGAGGCAGGCAACCGCCTCATATTAATTGATACCGGCATTGGCGATAAGCAGGATGACAAGTTTATGGGGCATTATTATCTGAATGGCGACGATTCATTGGAGAAAGGCCTTGCCCGGCATGGTTTCAGCAGGGATGAGGTAACCGATGTAATACTCACCCACCTGCATTTTGACCATTGCGGAGGCAGTATTGTGCGGGAAGGGGACCAGCTTGTTCCTGCATTTAAAAATGCCACCTTCTGGAGCAATGAACGCCATTGGAAATGGGCCACCCAACCCAATGCCCGGGAAAAAGCCTCATTTCTGAAGGAAAATATTATACCAATTGCTGAAAGCGGTAAGTTGAAAATGGTACCGGTGGTGGAGAATGGAACAACTCCTTTTGATGATGTACCGGGTATCAGTATCCGTTATGCATTTGGCCACACCGATGCCATGATGTTGCCGCAAATTGAGGTAAATGGAAGAACCATGGTGTATATGGCCGACCTTTTGCCTTCACCCGCCCATATTCCGCTTCCCTACGTAATGGCTTATGATATGTTTCCCCTGATTACCCTTGAGGAAAAAAAAGCGTTCCTGGAAGATGCGTTGGCCGGTAATTACCTGTTATTTTTTGAGCACGATCCGTCTGTGGAAGTTTGTTCGCTTCAAAAAACAGAAAAGGGTATCCGTGTGCTGCAAGCGGGTAATATGGTGGATTTTATCGGGTAGAAATACGTGAGGTGAGCGGGTGCCTCAGGTTTCGGTACATCATCATATCTACTTTAATACTACCAACGCTAATGGGGCTTTCAACCCTTACCGGCAGCCTGTTTGCATCGTCGGTTACCCAAACAGTCATTTTTTCTCCACCTTCAAATATGGTGCCTTTCAGCAACAGGGGTTTAAATTTAAAACAACGGAATTTGCCATAGCGGGTTTTAATGGTTTCCTTACCCAAATAGCGGATATACATATTGAAAACCTCATTGTCAAGAAACAGGTCAAAGGGTATGAGGTCGCCTTTTTTGTAATTGTTGAAATCCATATTGCGGGCCATGTACATTTCGCTCAGAACATCCTGAACGCATGCCGGCACTTTGAAATCACCCGCTTTACTATTTGCATTGTTTGATGTACGGTCAAAAGTTACTATTTCGTCTTTTCTGTATGACCCCTCCTCAACATGTCGTACAAACTTATAAGGTAGCAGGGTGCCGGTATCAATAAAGGATTCGTACCGATCGCGTACCTTGTACACCCAGTCATAACTTGGAAGGGTGCTGCCATTACCCACCACATGATAAACCGGTTTGTTATTCAGCATAGATTGGGTTGCCGTGAAATTTACATTTCCTGCATGTACCCAAATGCCTGCCAGGGTATAAAATACATAATAGGTTATGGATTCTCCAGATTGGAAAGCCACATTTTTATAGCCACAATTCACTGCAGGCCCGGGTTTAAAGGAGAGCAGGCAAACACAAAAAAATATAAGTAAGGGATTTTTATACATCCGAAATTAGACTACGATTTACGAAATAGTTTAACCGTGAGTAACATGAAACTACCCGCTACGGCCGGAAAAATAATGTTAATAATCCAAATAGCAGCGGTTGCTACTAAAATTTCAAGAGAATTATTACTGAACAGCCCAAATACAAACAGGCTTACCTGTCCGCGTATACCTAATTCTGCCAGTGCAATAGTGGGAATAATGGCTAGCATTAAAAACATGGTGGCTGTGCCTGCCATTAATGGCAATATTGGGATTCCAACTTCAAAAAACCGGAAAACCAATGCATATTGTACCAGGAAAACAGAATACCGGGCAATCGAAATACAAAGGAGCTTAAGTAATTCAACATAATGGATTTCGCCTATTATATGCATGTAATAGGCATATTTTGAAAAGGGAGGAAGTTTTTCAATTTGCCTGATCAGCCAACCGATATTAAAATAAATAAGTAATCCTATAATTATTACCAGCGATGACCCATACAAAAGCGCATTTACCAGCAAATTACTCCAACCTAAAGATTGTGCTTTTATTTCGGGTGTCCATACCATCAGTAAAATAACGCCGGCAACCCCGCAAACCAGGGTTATAACCAGTTGACTCAGGCTTCCCAATACCATAAGGGTAGCTGCCCTTACGCGGCTGCCATCGGGCAGGTATAATACCCGCCCAAGAAATTCACCCATGCGGTTAGGTGTGAGCATGGTAAAGCTAACCCCCGCCATAACACTTTTTACGGCGGTCCACAGGCTTGTTGGTTGCACATGTGAGGTTAAAATCTGCCATTTTTTTGATTCAAGGCCCCAGTTTACCAGCATTAATGCCACGGTTGCCAACAGGTATTCTTTGCCACCCCCTGCCATTACATCCTTAATATGCTGCCAATGGCCGGTTAGTTTTGGTTCTTGCGAAAGTTGCCTGTAAATGGAAAAACTAATGCCCGCAAACAGGATTGGACCAAGAAAATAGTTTAAAAAATGCTTTAATTTTTTTAAGCGGGACAAAACGCAAGTGTTGATTCTTTGCAAAATAAAGTGAAATCAATGGCAATGCCACCAAATACAGATATTCGCACCATGGCAGATACCAAACCCAGCATCATACTTGGCATTGATCCCGGCACGGTGGTAATGGGATATTCCGTAATAAGTTGCGTAGGGCAAAAAATTTCGCTCCTGAAAATGGATGCCCTGCGGATGAGTTGGTCGCACGATGTATTTGAACGCCTTGGGCTGATTTACAAAACCATTGACGAGGTAATTCTGGCTTTCAAACCTACAGAATTTGCCATTGAAGCCCCGTTTTTCGGAAAAAATGTACAAAGTATGCTCAAGTTGGGCAGGGCACAAGGGGTTGCTATTGCCTGTGCCATTAAACACGGTCTTGAGGTAACAGAATACTCCCCCAAAAAAGTAAAACAAGCCATTACGGGTAATGGCAATGCCGATAAGGAACAGGTATGGGGCATGCTTCAGCGCATTACCGGCCTGAGCGAAAAGCCGGGAGGCTTTGATGCAACAGATGCACTTGGCGTGGCCATTTGCCATTTCTACCAAACCCATTCTGCACTTGGTAAAATAGGTGCAGGCAAAGCATCGGGATGGGATGATTTTATCCGTAAGAATCCCGGAAGGATTACGAAATAAATGCCCATAACGATATTATTTACCCTGCAATAGCAAAATCAACGGAAGTTTTTACCTGGTCAGCCATCAGTTGTTTTACGGCATCAGCTATTCCGGCTGCATCGTATCCGCATTCTGCATGAAGTTCTTTCAGGGTGCCATGTTCTACAAGCCGGTCCGGTATGCCCAGTATTTTCAAATCGGCTTTATAACCGTGTAATGCCATAAATTCAAGCACCGCACCGCCAAATCCACCAATAATGGTGCCATCCTCAACAGTTACTATTTTTTTATATTGGGCAAATACTTCGTGCAGTAGCTCCTCATCTATCGGCTTTGCAAACCGCATATCATAATGCGCGGGATAAATGTCGAATGTATTCAGTTCCGCAATGGCTTTTTTAACAAAATTGCCTGGGTGGCCAAAACTCAGTATGGCAACTTCTTTGCCACTCCTCAGTTTTCGGCCTTTGCCTATCTGTATTTCTTCAAAAGGGGTTTTCCATTCGGTCATTACCCCTTCACCCCGCGGATAGCGGATAACAAAAGGAAGGGAATTGCTTTCTGACTGAGCAGTAAACATAAGGTTACGCAGTTCCTGCTCATTCATGGGCGCACTGATAACCATATTGGGAATACAGCGGAAAAAAGGAATATCATAGGCCCCATGATGGGTTGGCCCGTCTTCGCCAACCAAACCTGCACGGTCGAGGCAAAAAATGACCGGTAGTTTTTGAATGGCTACATCATGCACTGCCTGATCGAAGGAACGCTGCATAAAACTGCTGTAAATATTGCAGAAAACGCGCAAACCCTGTGTAGCCAATCCTGCACTGAGGGTAACAGCATGTTGCTCACAAATACCAACGTCAATTGCCCTGTCCGGCATTTTTTCCATCATAAACTTCAGGCTGCTGCCACTTGGCATAGCCGGAGTAATGCCAAAAATCTTTTTATTTAATTCAGCAAGTTCAATAATGGTATGGCCAAAAACGTCCTGGTATTTAGGCGGCTGAGGGGCTGAAACAGTTTTTTTAACAATTTCTCCGGTCACTTTATCAAAAAGACCGGGAGCATGCCATTTGGTCTGATCCTTTTCGGCCAGCGCAAATCCTTTACCTTTTACCGTAACAATATGAAGGATTTTTGGGCCCGGTATTTTCTTCAGATCCTCCAGGGTATCAACCAGTTTGGCAATATTATGACCGTCAATTGGGCCAAAATACCGCAATTTTAAAGCTTCAAAAAGATTGGCACTGCTGCTGATAGCCCCTTTTAGCCCTTCGGCAAGTTTGTGGGCCATGGAACGGGTGAAGTTTTTGCCAACGGGCAACTTACCCATTGCTTTCCAGAGATCATCTTTCAGCTTATTATAGGTGGGGCTAATGGTAATATCCGTAAGGTATTCCTTTAGTGCGCCTACATTCGGATCAATGCTCATGCAGTTGTCATTCAGGATGATAAGCATGTCGGCATCGCTTACCCCGGCATGGTTCATGGCTTCAAATGCCATCCCTGCAGTCATAGCCCCATCCCCAATTACAGCAACGCTTTTACGGTTTTCTCCCTTGTATTTGGCGGCAATGGCCATGCCCAAAGCAGCCCCAATACTGGTACTGCTGTGGCCTACACCAAAAGTATCGTATTCGCTTTCGCTCCTTTTAGGGAAGCCGCTCAGGCCCTTGTATTTGCGGTTTGACGCAAAATTGTCGCGCCGTCCGGTAAGTATTTTGTGGCCGTATGCCTGATGGCCTACGTCCCATACCAACTGATCAAAAGGGGTATTATACACATAATGCAGGGCAACGCTTAGCTCAACTACACCAAGGCTTGCCCCAAAATGACCACCATGAACACTTACCACGTCAATAATATATTGCCGGAGTTCGTCGCAAACCTGGTGCAATTGTTCGCGGCTAAGTTTTTTTAAATCTCCCGGACTGTCAATGTTCTTCAGCAGGGGACCTGGTAGTATCTCCATGGATTATCTGATAATATTGTACAAAATTAAGAATAAAGCAAGCTAAACCCCTAAAGAAACCC
>Ga0209097_10004482_pt1 | contig 10311 bp, 6 predicted proteins | sample AD_UKC052_MetaG_FD_184419 | JGI IMG/M metagenome (GOLD analysis project Ga0209097, IMG submission 184419) | Active sludge microbial communities of municipal wastewater-treating anaerobic digesters from USA - AD_UKC052_MetaG (SPAdes) (version 2) | ecosystem: Engineered > Bioreactor > Anaerobic >... | reverse complement strand
TATTAGTAAGATTCAAATTAATGCCCGTTGTAATTCGAACATCCTTTTTTTCTTCTAATAATTCAGGTTGATTTCCATTAAAGTCTGCAATGTGATTGATTGAGCAGGAACTCATCAATAAGATTGAACCAATGCAAACTAATAAGTACTTATAATGTAGCATTTAGAAATAGTGGATTAAGTATAGCTTTATCAAATATAGAATTTTGTCATTAGGTTGCTGTAAGGACGAATTAGATCAATAATTTGGCAGGCTTTGCATGTGTTAAAAATGAAAAACCATTCACTTGAGATTTGCGCTTATTCACACGAAACTGTTCAACTCGCTGAAGCCGCAGCTGCCGATCGTGTAGAATTGTGTGCCGGAAGATTGGAAGGCGGAACTACTCCGTCTTTTGGAGCGATTCAACTAGCCTTGGAATGCAAGAATATTCGGGTGTTTCCGATTCTTCGTCCTCGTGGAGGTGATTTTTGTTATTCAGAATCTGAGTTTCAAGAAATGCTGATTGACCTAGAAAGCATGAAACAGCAAGGCGTTCCGGGTGTAGTTACGGGTATTTTACTACCTAACGGCCGTCTCGATTTGGAACGAATGAAACAATTGAAAGATGCTTCTGGCAACATGGAATTCTGCGTGCATCGAGCTATTGACATGAGTTATAACCCTTTCGAGACACTACAGGAACTTATTGATTTAGGTGTAACTCGTGTGTTGAGTTCGGGTGCAGCAAATACAGCCATCGAAGGAATTTCTGTGTTGAAAAAGTTGGTGGATCAAGCGGAAAAACGCATTCAGATTATGGCTGGAAGCGGCGTAAATGCAGCTCAAATCCAAGAGTTGTGGAATGCTGGAATTCGTCATTTTCATGCTTCAGCATCTTCATTTAAAGTATCCCAAATGAACTTTCGTAATCCTTCTATTCTAATGGGAAAAGAAGGCGATCTAGATGAGTATGCTATTCAAGTAGCGAGTGTTGAAAAAATCTCCGAAATGAAATCTGTTTTGCACCAATGCGCCAACTCGCACTAGTATTCCTATTCATTCCACTTTTTGCCTTTTCGGCCGATACGCTTCAATTAAAACAATGGAGCTTGCGTGTGAATGGCTCACCTGAAGCAATCTCATTTAATGGAGCAGGAAATCTCATCGATTTTGCTCGACTTCAGGCAGCAACTCTAGACACAAAACTCCGACTCCGATTCTCGGAAGAAAGCATTGCTTATCACGACTCAGTAGCATCATTACCACTCGAAATTTCTTGTTCGTTTGAAGCTCCTAAGCGGAGCAAAAACCTCGAATTACAGTTCAATTACCTGCAAACCTTCACACGTATTTATCTTAACGATCAGCTCCTGGGCGAAACCAACAATGCCTTTCGCCTCAGGTCGTTTCCCGTTCCTAAAAAACTGCTCAAAAAGCATAATGTATTACGCATTCAATTCCGTCCGCCCCGCGAAGAAGTGGAAGAACTCACACGACGGAATTTTCCTATGCCTGCCGGAAACCAAGTCGATTCCATCAAAACGGCACCTTTCATTCGTCAGCCACAGCAGGAATTTGGTTGGGATTTTTGTTACCCCGAAATCTACACCGGTTTTCGTGTCTTGCCAATACTTATCGCACATGCTTCGCAAGAGGTGCAATCGCTGCGTGTAGAAACAAAATCAATCGCCTATGGAAACGCGCAACTAAACATTCACCTAAAGGGAATTGCATCCAAGAAAAAGCAGATTCTGCATCTTCAAATCGATAGTTTAACCGAACACATTCAACTAAAACGCGGCGCTTTCGACACACTCATTCAGGTACAAATCCCCAAGGCAAAATTGTGGTGGCCAATCGGGATGAAGGATGGACCGCAGCTTTATACTGCGAAATGTTGGTTTGATAAAAACGTTGAAGTAAAGCAGACGTTCCGCTTTGGAATACGAATGATGGATCTTGAACAACAGCCCGATTCTGCTGGTGTTTCCTTTACGTTTAAGGTGAATTACGAACCTGTTTTTGCCCATGGTGCCAATGTAGTAATGCCGAACGAAGCATTTGAAGGAGACCGAATAGCTGGTTTATCCACAAAAGAATTGCAATATGTGCAATCGGCTGGATTCAATATGTTGCGCATTTGGGGCGGCGGAACCTATTTGCCAGAAGCCTTTTTTAATTGGGCAGATGAACACGGAGTGATGATTTGGCAAGATGCCATGTTTGCTTGTTCCTATTATCCAGTGGATGATGACTTTCTGGATAACGTGAAGCAGGAAATCGTCTATCAATCGGAGCGATTAGCAAAGCATCCAAGTATGGCGCTTTGGTGTGGCAACAATGAAATCAACGTGGGACGAAAAAATTGGGGATGGGAAACTACCTATCAGTATAAAGTCCCTCAAAAGAACTTGTTGGATCACAACTACGTCTTTTTCTTTGAAAGCTTTCTTCCCGAAATCATTCGCAAAACCACACTCGAAATCCCTTATCTCCCATCCACGCCTGTTTCCAATTGGGGAAAAGTGTCGGAATTGAGAACTGGAGACAATCACGATTGGTCCGTATGGCACGGAGAATATCCTGTGGATTCGGTTCTAACACGCATTCCTCGATTTATGAGTGAATATGGATTTCCCTCATTTCCTTCCATAGAAGTGTTGGAGGAAACCTATGGGAAACGAGTGAATGAAATTGATTTGCGTGATTTAGTAAAAAGCTACAAAGGCATTGGCTTGCTGCTTCGCTACCTCGACGAAAACGGATTGCCACATGCAAGCAATCAAGAAATAATTAACTCTTCACAGTTTCTGCAAAAGCAGGTGTATGCTGCAGCTAGCAAAGCGCATAAAAAGGCTGCTCCGTATTGCATGGGAACGCTTTTTTGGCAATTGAATGAAGTCGCTCCTGTGATGTCCTGGAGTGTGTTGAATTGGGATGGTTCACACAAGCAATCTGCTGGCTTCTTCAAACACTAAATCAAATCCGACTTCCTGCATCAATCAGGCGATTGCCACTTAAATCGTACACAGCAAAATTGAATCCAGGCTGCACGCAATAGGCGCCATATTGTCCAGCGGTATTAAGGGCAATAAACCCAACTTGAATGTCCTTAATGCGATGTTGTTGCTTCTTGTACACACGCTCAACGGCTTCTTTACAGGCTTCTTCGGGTGTTCTACCTTGGCGCATGAGTTCAACTACCAAATGACAACCGGCTATACGAATCACTTCTTCTCCATGACCGGTGGCAGTCGCGGCTCCAACTTCTCCATCCACATACAATCCAGCTCCGATAATGGGAGAATCACCCACTCGTCCGTGCATTTTAAACGCCATGCCGGAAGTGGTGCAACAGCCCGATAAACGTCCTTGCGCATCCAAAGCAATCATGCCAATGGTGTCGTGATTTTCGATATTTACTTTGGGCTTGTACTCCGATTTCTTCAGCCATTCTTTCCATTCGGCTTCTGATTCGGGTGTCAGTAATTTGATTTTTGGAAAACCCTGCTCCAAAGCAAATTGCAATGCTCCATCGCCTACCAACATGACATGAGGTGTTTTTTCCATCACCCGACGCGCCACCGAAATAGGATGCATGATGTGTTCCAAACAGGCAACAGAACCAATGTTGAGGTTTTCGTCCATGATGCAAGCGTCCAAGGTCACGCGTCCATCACGATCGGGTCTGCCGCCATATCCCACGCTGCGTTCTTCTGGGTCGGCTTCTACCACCATTACTCCCGCTTCCACCGCATCAAGTGCATGACCGTTTTTCGATAAAATCTTCCAGGCTTCTTCGTTGGCTTTCAATCCAAACTTCCAGGTCGAAAGCACAATAGGTTTTTGCTGAACGAGTGGGGAAGTGGTTTCGCTGAAAGTTGCGCCCATGCTCTCTTTCACAAAAGGTGTGATGCCCAATGCTGCCGTTCCGAGTAAGCCGGATTTAAGAAAACCGCGTCGATTGCTTGCCATTACTCAATTATGATTTCATCAAAAAAGATCCAAGAATTCTTGCCCGCTCCCGGATTTCCTGCTGGAATAAGCCCAGGGTTTTTAGCACTGATACGAATATACCGGGCATTCACCGGACTAAATTTCATTTGCTTTTTTCGCATGTTGGGCTTGACGGGGGCAACTATAGTGCTTAAAATTGGCTCCCAATTTGTGCCATCAATAGACTTTTCTAGTTGAATCTCTGAAGGTTCATAAATCCAATTCGTTGGGTCATGAAGCACTCCAATATCAGCTTTGCTAATGGTTTGTGTTGCTCCTAAATCAATCGTAGCAATCATATCATCGCCACTCCAGCCAAGCCATTCGCTGTTAATACGTGGGAGCACTGCTACAATTCCATCGACTAAAGTAAAGCCGCCTTTTCCGGGATAATGTTCTGATGGTGCTTTTGCAAAACTCACTTGTTTCGCACTCGCCAAACTACTTCGAATATTCAAGCTGGATTCATATCGTGTAGAATCGTTTTCGTCCACCCAAACTCGAAACTGGATGTTTTTGTCAATCAGGTCAACGGGAGCAACATATTCCATTTTAGCTCCATTGATTTTCATTCCCGGCTTGGTAAGCTCGTACATCATTTTTTTGCCCGGAACAGGAGGTTTTGCTTCCGCTTTCAGCACGCCATTTTGAGCAACGGTAGACAATACAGGTCGTTGCCAGCTATGCGCCATGTTCACATCCATCTTCTTCAATAAGCCTGAAAATTCTGTTAGCCGTTCGGTGAAATGGATGTAGTTGCGTGAAACTTCATTTGTCCAGAGAACTTCTGCTAATGCACTCATGCGCGGAACAGCCATGTATTCTACATCGCGTGATGTGTTGATGTATTCGGTCCACACATTTCCTTGAGCACCTAAAATGTATGTGCGTTCTTCCGAGCTGAGTTTTTCAGGAATAGGGTGGAAGCTGTACACTTTTTCGAGCGAAGTAAATCCGCCAATTGCAATCGGTTCTTGTCGTGGATTTCCTTGGTAATGATCGAAGTAACAATGCGAGCCGGGCGTCATTACAACGGGATGATGTAGGTGCGCAGCTTCAATTCCTCCTTCTGTTCCACGCCAGCTCATGACTGCCGCATTCGGAGCCAATCCGCCTTCCAATATTTCGTCCCAACCAATAATCTGTTTGCCTTTACTGTTGAGGTATTTCTCTATGCGTTGGATGAAATAACTCTGCAAGGCCATCTCGTCTTTCAGGTTATTCTCCTTCATGCGTTTCTGACATGCCTTGCATTTTTCCCAGCGTGTTTTAGGGCATTCATCACCACCAATGTGGATGTATTTTCCGGGGAAAAGCGTCACTACTTCATCCAAAATATCTTGCAGAAAGGTGAAGGTTTCTTCCTTCGGACAAAACACATCGTCGAAAACGCCCCATCCTCTTGCAACATCGAATGGTCCGCCCGTGCAAGAAAATTGAGGATACGCCGAAAGCGCAGCCATTGCGTGACCGGGCATTTCAATTTCAGGAACGATGGTCACATGACGTTTTTCGGCATATGCAACCACTTCGCGAATATCGTCCTGCGTGTAAAATCCGCCATAGCGAATGGTGTCGTAGCGTTGTTCGTTGTAATGCCCAAGCATAGAGCCTTTTCGCCAGCCACCAACCGAAGTGAGTTTCGGGTATTTCTTGATTTCAATACGCCAACCTTGATCATCGGTTAGGTGCCAATGAAAGACGTTCATCTTGTTCATCGCCAGTAAGTCGATGTATTTCAGTATGAATTCTTTTGGGAAGAAATGTCTGCTCACATCGAGGTGCATTCCACGCCATTTCATGTTGGGATAGTCGTTGGGAATTTTTGCACCATGAAAAGCGAATTGCTTTCCTGCGTTGTAATATCCGAGTTGTAAAAGCGATTGAATTCCGTAGAAAATCCCCACTTTTTCGGTGGCGGTAATGTTGATTCTGTTTTTATCCACATTCAAATAATACCAACCCTGCGGAAGAATCGTGTCGGGACGAATGATTTGAAGCTGAATGAAAAGTGGAGGGTCTTTTTCGGGTGCAATATTTTGCAATCGCACGATTCGCAATGACTGCTGATAAAAGCGATTAATTGATTCTTTAAGGAATTCTGCTTCTGGATAAATTAAAGAATCATCGAACGTAATGATGGGAGATTGAACAATAAAATCTTGTCCGTTGAATTCGATTTCTTGCGGTTGAGGTATGATGCCTTTCTGCGCCTGAAGGATGCACTGAGAAAGCAGACAAATCAGGAGAACAGCGAGGTGTTTCATAACAGATTATTCGTTCCAGATGATAGATGCAGCACCCAAAACAGCCGCATCACTTTCGTGTAAAGCCGAAGGATGAATGTGAATATGACCTTTGTAGTTATTGAGTAGATTCTTTTCGAATGCTTCTCGCGTAGGCTGAAAGAGAATTTCTCCCGCGCGGATGAGTCCGCCAAATAGAAAAATTGCTTCAGGACTCGTATAAGCAACACTATTAGCTAGTGAGAATCCAAGCATTTCGCCTGTTCTGCGATATGTTTCGATTGCTACTTCATCGCCACCTTGAGCCAATTCAGCAATAGCACGGGCATCGGTTTCTTCAGTTGCACTGGGATTGAGTTCACGATACGTACGAACGAGTCCGGTTGCGCTCACGTAGGTTTCAAGGCAACCATGTCGGCCGCAACCACACAGTCTTCCGCCAGGCACAACTATTACGTGACCGAGTTCACCGGCAAATCCATCGTGACCATAAATGAGCGAGCCATTAGCAACAATTCCGCTACCTAAGCCTGTTCCGAGGGTGATTACGAGAAAATCCTTCATGCCTTTTGCGGCACCGAATTTTTGTTCTCCGAGGGCAGCAGCTTTGGCGTCGTTAGTAAGGGCGCAACGAACATACAGTTTCTCGGCCATGAGTTTGGCTAAGGGAACGATACCGTGCCAGCTTAAGTTGGGCGCATTTTCGATGGTTCCTTTGTGAGGATTGGCGTTAGGAGCACCGATTCCAATTCCTTTGAGGCTTAATTCGGGAATGTCGCGACGAATGTTTTCGAGCTGTTTGCTAATGAGAGAAGCAGCGGCAGTAACAAAATCACCGATTTCGGGATATTGCTTGGTTTTGATACCATCTTTCGCAAGCACCCGCCCCGATTTGCTTACGAGACCAATGGTAGTGTTGGTTCCGCCAATATCGATTCCGGCAACGACTTCTTCCATCATGATTCAGTTAGTGTGCAGCAACGCTTGCATCGTAGTTAATTCCTTGTTTTTTGAGCAGATCGTTGGTTTTCCATCCGTAAAATGCGAGGTAAAGAAAGCAGATTACGCCCACAATATAGCTGTGTTGGATGCCTAAAAGTTTTTCATCCGCTAAAACGCCTTGAAACAGACTGATAAAACCACCTCCCATAATCATCATAATGAGGAAACCAGAACCTTGATTGGTGTGTTTTCCTAATCCAGCAATTGCTAAAGTGAAGATACATGGCCATAAGGTTGAGCAAAATAAGCCCACACTAATGAATGCGTAAACGCTCACCATTCCGTCGGCTAGCATACCAATGCAAAGTGCCGTAATTCCTAGGCTAGAGAAGATTAGTAATTGGCGAGCCGGATTTCCTTTGCTGAAGTAGTCGGCGGCGACGAGAATCAATAATACCGCTGCGTATAAGTAAAGCGAAGATGTGTCGTGATTGGCAATTCGGTTAGCTACTAGGAAAATTCCAAATGCTAAGTAAGGCATAAGGAAGCGGAAAAGTTGCTTGGCAGAATTCGTTACGTTCATTGCTCCAACTGCGCCAGTCCAGCGACCAATCATCAAACTTGCCCAGAATAAAGAAACATAAGGTGCAATTTCGTTGGTAGGAGTATGAAGGTGTTGCTTCATGAATTCGGGAAGGTTAGAAGCGGTTGAAACTTCTACACCCACGTATAGAAATATGGCAATCATACCCATCCAAAGTTGAGGATATTGAATGGCTGATGTTTTTTCTTTGATGCTAGTTAACTGACGAGTTGCTTTTTGAATGGCCGATTCGTCGAGAATGTCTTTGGTTTGAGCAGTTGTATCATCGACTGGTATTTCTGTGTCGATTTTGTTGGGTAGAGATGAAAATTTGAAGATGAGTGCGACAATCAAGAATGCTGCTCCCAAGATTAAGTATGGGACTTTTACAGCATCGAGCGAATCAACTTTTACCGTACCAGCCACAGAACCGAAAATGGCGTAGCTCACGATAAGCGGACCGATAGTCGTTCCAAAATTATTGATACCACCCGCCATGCTCAAACGTTGCGAACCTTTTTTAGGGTCACCAATGGAGATAACAAGCGGATTTGCTGCTGTTTGTTGAAGCGAGAAGCCGAGTCCAACGATGAATAATCCTGAGATCATCATTGGGAAAGAAGCTAGTTCTGCTGCTGGATAAAACAACATTGTTCCGATGGCTGAGATGACTAAGCCAAGTGAAATTCCGTTTTTATAGCCAATTCGATTGAGGAGATCTCCCCCAGAGAATTTGGATAAAAGGAAATAAATAACCGATCCAACCGTGTATGCCACGTAGAACGCGAAAGAGATCATTTGACTTTGCCACTGTTCGAGATTCAGTTTTTCTTTAAAAACCGGAATGAGAATGTCGTTACTAGCGGCTACAAATCCCCAGAAAAAGAAGACAGAGATGAGCGTTGCGAAGGCTTTGTTGTTTTTCATTGGGAGGTTTGATTCGTGCAAAATAGAGAAAGCATTGGCATGTACCAAAGCAGAAATTGGAATTAGCTGAATTGAATGCTTGAGAAGTAAAAAACGTCAGATAAATAAAAAGCCCGCAAAAGCGGGCTTCTTATTAAGTTGAAACAAATTAATTCTGAACTATAAACGATTTGGAAACTTGAATTTCGTTCGAAGAAACCTGAAGGAAGTATACTCCGTTAGCCAAGTTCTTAGTATCGACACTCAGTTTTTGAGCTGGAGTGTTAATGCTAGAGAATACAACTCGTCCGCTAGCATCCATCACCCGAAGGTTCAATTTCTCGCTTACTTGTTGATTCAATGCAATGTTTAATTGTCCTTGCGCTGGGTTTGGATAGATGTCGATGTTGTTTGCATTTAACATCTCAAAACCATTGATACAAGGATCGCAACTTCCCCAACAAACAGCTGGAAGAACGATGTTTTCAGTAACAATGATTTGACGATTCGTGAAACCATCGGTAGTGATGGTACAGCTTGATCCAGAAGTTAAGCTTTCTTGTCCAGCCCAGTTGTCGTTTGCAAATTTGTACTCAAACGTATCGGCAGGTAAAGGAATGATGATTTCCCAAATGTTGTCGCTATTCGCGTCGGTCATTGGAGCACAACCACCACACCAGTTGTTGAATGTTCCGTTAACTTCTGGAGTTGTAAAGGTAGCTACATCACGCATGTCTACTTGGAAAGTAACGTTGAATGGACCAGTTGGGTTGTCGCAAGCAGAGCAACTATTCCAACATACTACTGGAAGAGTAATATCTGCATCAACAGTAATAATACGGTTAGTAAATGCACCGGTTGTTAGAACACATGATCCTCCTGGAGCTAATGATTCTTGTCCAGCCCAATTGTCGTAAGCATATTTGAATTCGTATGTTCCTGCAGCTAGTGGAATAGTAAGTTCCCAAATGCCGTCGCTATTTGCATCGCTCATTGGAGCACATCCACCACACCAGTTATTGAAGATTCCGTTTACTTCTGGAGTTGTAAATCCAGTAACATTTTGCATGTCAACTTGGAATGTTACGTTAAAGTCGGTTTGAACACTTCCTGAACCAAAAGCTAGGTCATCGAAGTAGTATGTTTTTTCGCCAGCAGTTGCACCGTTAGTTCCGTAGTTGAAGAAAACAGAAGCTTTATCATACGTGTTAGCAAGGTTAAGGGTCGCAGTTCCTGTTGCTTCATTAGCAAAGTCAAAAGTCAATGTTTCCCATGCACCGGCAGTTGTTGTAGTTGCTTCTGTTTCGACAGAAACTGTTGGGTCAGAATGGTCTTCCACTTTCAAACGAACAGGAATTCCAGCATCAGGTGACCAAACACGAACAGTCATTTGAGTTTCGGTTGATGTGAAAGGAATAGCAGAAGCTAAACCTTCTTCAGCGGCATTTGTAACTGTAGTTCCAGCCCAAGGTTGAGCGGTAGCTGATTTAATTACTTTAACAACAGTATTTGTTGCATCAGTTGGGTCAACTTCAATCGAAGAAGCTTCAGCACCTTCAAATCCAATTACACCATATTCAACATTCGCATCTTCGAATGTTACAGGTAGATCCATTTGATCAAGTACAATCACATTGCAACCTACACAAGAACCC
>Ga0209097_10004480_pt1 | contig 10313 bp, 6 predicted proteins | sample AD_UKC052_MetaG_FD_184419 | JGI IMG/M metagenome (GOLD analysis project Ga0209097, IMG submission 184419) | Active sludge microbial communities of municipal wastewater-treating anaerobic digesters from USA - AD_UKC052_MetaG (SPAdes) (version 2) | ecosystem: Engineered > Bioreactor > Anaerobic >... | reverse complement strand
GGAAAGTGTGAGTTTACTGGACAAATGTTATAAGTTTACGGACGCGCGCAAAGTAATGGCTATGGGTTATTATCCCTATTTTAGAGAAATTACTTCCGAGCAGGATACGGAAGTTATTTGCAACGGGAAAAAAATGTTAATGTTAGGTTCAAATAGTTATTTGGGCTTAACTAATCATCCCAAGGTGAAAGAAGCAGCTGTAAAAGCCATTAAAAAATATGGTAGCGGCTGTGCAGGGAGTCGTTTTTTAAACGGAACTTTGGATATTCATCTGGAACTAGAAAACGAACTGGCAAAATTAGTTGGCAAAGAATCTGCAATTTGTTATCCTACTGGTTATCAGGCAAATGTTGGCTGTATTTCTGCTATGGTTAATAAAAATGAATTTATTATAACCGATAAATACGATCATGCCTCAATAATAGACGGTGCTTTACTTGCAGAAGGGAAAATGCTGCGGTTTAAGCATAACGATATGGCTTCTTTAGAAAGGGTATTAAAAGAGATTAAGGGTAAAAATTCGCTTATTGCTGTAGATGGTATTTTTTCTATGGAAGGGGATATAGCCAATCTTCCTATGATAATAGAATTGGCAGAAAAATACAATGCTGAGGTTATGGTTGACGAAGCACATTCCTTAGGTGTTTTAGGAAATAAAGGGGCAGGGACTACTGCTCATTTTGGCTTAACAAATAAAACAGCATTTATTATGGGTACTTTCAGTAAGTCACTTGCTTCTGTAGGTGGTTTCATCGCTGCGGATGAAGCACTTATTCACTATTTAAAACATAAATCCCGAGCTTTAATTTTTTCCGCATCGCTTCCACCTGCTTCCACTGCTAGCGTTTTAGCCGCACTTAAAATTATGCAGGAAGAGCCCGAAAGAATTGCCAAACTTTGGGAAAATACGAATTATATGTTAACAGAATTTAAGGCAATGGGTTATAATACCGGAGCAAGTTGCACACCGGTTGTTCCATTACATATCGGGAATATGATGATTACTTTCAATATGTGGCGGCGACTTGGAGAAGAAGGTGTTTTTATAAATCCTGTTGTTCCTCCTGCTGTTCCTCCCAATTCCTGTTTAATTAGAACATCTTTTATGGCAACTCATACTAAAGAACAGCTGGATATGGCTCTGGAAAAATTCAATATTATTGGCAGGGAACTGAATATCATTTAATTTATAATAGGTATCATCTCAAATTTTTTGAACATATAAAATAAGCCATATATGGAGGAACAAAATGGCAAGCAAGAGCAGTGTGGAATATTATTCCAACATTAAAGAAATGTCTCCTGTCCGAGCTATTGCCGAGACCTTGATGAATAACCATTTAGTTCGGAAAGTAGACATTCGCGAAGCATACGATTTGGCAAAAAAACAACCAGGTGTAAGTGTTACCGATTTGCCGATGTATCCGGAATTTGTTAAACTTCACCATCTTCCGGAAGATGCCAAAGTTATCAACGATTGTCACGGTAACATAATTGGCAGAACAGCAAAAGCCCGCAGGTTTTACCATCGGTTAAATCCTTCCCAGAAAAATAAGGTTGAGGGAGATTTCCGCGAAGCAGTTTGGCAAATGCAACATTATCCGCTTATTAAAGCCGAAGCAATTTTAGGTATGGATCAAGACCTGATGCTGAAAGCGACCTTTATTACTACTGAAAGCGACGCAGCTAATGTATTTTTTTGGCTGCTAAATTTTGCTCCTTACGAATCATTGAAAGAGCAATATGAGGCAAGCCTCAAGCTGCCTATTCAAGATATTATTCTGGTTGCTTTTAATGAATGGACCTGCGATGACGATTTTTACAATAATGTGGGGGCACCGCAACTGGCTTTGGTGGATGAAAAACACAATGTGATCGTAAACCTGGGTATGCGTTATTTTGGTGAACGTAAAAAAGGAACTTTAACTATGGCTTGGACTTCAGGTATTAGAATTGGAATGGCTGCCTGTCATGGCGGAATTAAAGAAATTGATTTCACAACCTGTATAAATCCTGAATACCATAAATTGGGTAAAAGGTCAATCGCCTTTTACGGCCTTTCCGGCACGGGAAAATCCAGCCATACCAATAATGCTGATAATGCAGGAACTTTGCCTGAGGGCTTTTCCAAGGTTGTTTTACACGATGATGCCTTCCAGATTGACCTGGAGAATAAGCTTTGTCGCGTTTGGGAACCTACTTTATTTGATAAAACTGATAGCCGTCCAGTAAATCATCCTGACTGGAAATATACTTTAGCTCTGATGAATCATACAGTTTTAGATGTTAACGGCAAACTTATACCTTATGGACAGGATATTCGCAATTCCAATGGTAGAGCGCTTTTTGACCGTTCACTGTTAGGAAAATATGTGAATCGCTGTGGTTTTCCTAAAGCATTAGTTTGGTTAATGAAGGATTCTGTATTGCCTCCAGTTTTACGATTGGAAAATAAATATCTGGCAATCGCAATGGGAGCTGCCTTAATGACTCAGCGCAATCGTGCCGAAAATGTTACCGAAGAAGAATTGAATAAACTCGTTTTTGAACCTTTTGCCAATCCTTTTCGGGTTTATGAACTCTATCGGGATGTGGAAGCATTTTTAAAAGTAGCTGAAACCGGTGCGGATTTTTATTGTTTCAATTCGCGTGGTTATTGGAAAGAATCTGACGATATTCTTGAACCAATACCCTTGAATACTTCGCTGACTCTGCAGACCGCTATTTTGATGGACCAGTTGCAATGGGAATCCTGGGATTTATTACCAGGAGCAATGATTCCTACCAGAGAGTCCGTTGAAGCCATTTTACCAGGTTATTACGATAAATATAATACCGAACTGCGCGGTAACTACGATAAATATATTGCCTTGCTGAAAGATAGATTTAGGCAAAGAAAGGACTTTTTACTTAGCAGCGATTTAACCGAAAGACCGGAAATTCAGGAAAAATTGATCCAGTCATTACAGGTAAATGCTGATTAAACTTATACACTGGCATATTTCTCAATAAGCATAATAAAAAAGAGTTGCCAAGTTCCCATTGGGTAAATGCCGAATGTATCCTTCTTTGGAAGTCCTTTAAATTATGTAGTAAAAAGTAACTTGCCCTAAGAATGTTTAATAGATAGCGGGATAATTCTCCCGCTATTCTTTTTTTATCCTTCCTTAATTAGCTATCGTGGAGCTATGGTGCTAATCAGTGGTTTTTTCCCGAGAAGCACCACCGTATCTCTACCATAACTAATAAGGCAAGGAGTGGGAAATAGTTTAGTAATATAGGTCAGGGGTTATTTGGGCGCAAATAAAAAAATATTTTGTAATGAATGCTTATGACCCAAAGGAGTAATGACAGCGGTCTCTACTTTATCAATAATTAATTACTACCGTTATTAGGTACTTTTGGGAAGGGGTTACACAATGATCGCTATTATTGAATTGACTACAGGGCTTTTAAAAATCTCAACCTTCTTAGCTACTCAGACCTTCTAAACCTTTTGTTCTGAATTCTTATCATTAGAAAGTGCAATAAATCCGCCTCCTAAAAGTAAGTCCCTTAAGTATAAAACTAATCCCTGTCCCGGTGTTATAGCAAGCTGGGGTTTACTAAAAACCACTTCTATATGGCGATCATCTATAGGGGTTACAACACATTCTGCTGGTGTATGCAAAAAGCGTATTTTAGCTTTTGCTCTGAATTTTTTTTCTGGTGCAGGAATAGACACCCAGTTCATATTGATTGCCTTGCATTGTTTTTGATACAAATTACTCTTAGGACCCATAACAATCCTATTTTTTTTTGCGTCTATTGCCAGGATATAATATGGTTCGGGTAAACCGCTTATCCCTAAATTTCTTCTTTGTCCAATTGTGTAATTGATAATTCCTTTATGCCTTCCAAGAACATTTCCATTTATATCTACAATTTCTCCTAGGACAAAGTCATCGGGCTTAAAAAGCACATCCCAATCGGAATTTTGTATAAAATCTTGGCTTTCTTTGCGGGAAACAAGTTCACTAAATCCCTTTTCATCCGCCATTTTTTTAATTTCCTGCTTGGTATAATTCCCTAAAGGAAAAAGGGTTTGTGCCAGTTGTTCCTGCGATAAAAAAGCTAAAAAATAGGATTGATCTTTATGCAAATCCTTCGCTATTCTTATTTGATAGCGGTTAAGGTCTTTATTAAACCTGAGTTTAGCATAATGTCCGGTAGCAAAATAGTCAAAGTTTAGCCCCAATGAATGTGCTTTTTCGGGTAATAAGGCAAACTTAATATAAGCATTACAGACCAAACAGGGATTAGGTGTTTTTCCTGCTTTGTATGTCTCACAAAAATAGGCAATTACCTTATGTTGAAATTCCTCCTGCAAAGGAATAATATGATGCTCAATACCCAATTTATTACATAGCTGTGCAGCAGACCTTATATTTTCTTTCTGTGCGGGACCAAAACAGCCACTTTTTAATGTGTTATCCATTTCTCTGCTCTCAGCATAAGTTTGCATTGTGATGCCAATTACTTTGTAACCGTCTTCTTTTAATAAATAAGCAGCCATCGCGGAGTCAATCCCTCCGCTGATTCCCACTGCTACACTAGTTTTATTTTGCATTTTATATCCTTGATCTTATTACAAATTATTATAATGCAAATAGCTAAAGTGTCAACTACTTTTTATTTGACATTAAGTAGCTTTGTGAATTTTAGGAAAAATTGAATATAAGTAAAGAGGACAAAACATTGTATAAAGAACCGTATACCTTTAATATCAACCGCTTTATGGACGAAAAGCGATTTGAAAAAATTAAGTCCTTTGCCAAAGATTTCCCTACTCCTTGTTTGATTGTGGATTTGGAGATAGTCCGTAATAAGTATTTGGAACTGCAGGCAAGTATGCCTGACTACAAAATTTACTACGCCGTGAAAGCAAATCCTATGCCTGAAATTATTATGTTATTAAATGAACTTGGTGCTAATTTTGATCTTGCTTCCCCTTATGAACTTGACCATCTATTGAATTTGGGAATTGAACCAACGCGTTTAAGTTTCGGGAACACAATCAAAAAAGTAAATGATATTAAGTATTTTTACGAAAAAGGTGTCCGTCTTTTTACGACTGATAGTAAGATTGATCTTGCCAACTTGGCAAAATATGCTCCGGGTTCAAAGGTCTTATTCCGGATTTTAACAGAAGGCACAGGTGCGGACTGGCCCCTTTCCCGAAAATTTGGTTCGCATCCTGATACAATATATCACTTAATAGTTAAAGCGTCCAAAATGTTTACAACCTTGGGGAATTTCTTTTCATGTGGGCTCTCAACAACGAGATATTGGTCAGTGGGATGATGCAGTAGCACGTTGTAAATATCTTTTTGATGCAGTTGCCGAAGAAGGAATTGAATTAAAAATGATTAATATTGGAGGTGGTTTTCCTGCTAACTATGTTGATCCCACTTTTTCTATTCAGGAATATGCAACTGAAATCCAGCGTTTTATAATGGAGGATTTTGGTGATAACTTGCCGGAAATTATTTTGGAACCAGGTCGTTCCCTAGTTGCAGATGCGGGTGTAATTATTTCTGAAGTTATCAATATAGCTCGTAAATCTAAAAATAACCTGTATCAATGGGTTTATTTGGATATAGGAAAATTTGGCGGTTTGATCGAGACCATAGATGAATCCATTAAATTCCCGATTTATTTTCCCAGGAAAGGATTAGCGGAAGAAATTATTTTAGCAGGTCCAACCTGTGACAGTATGGATATTTTATATGAGCATTATCGTTATCGGATGCCCGATGGAACAGTTCCCGGTGATAAAGTTTATATTTTTTCTACCGGTGCTTACACACATACTTATGCAAGTGTTAATTTTAATGGCTTTCCTCCCCTGAAAGCTGTTATTTTTGAAGAAAATAACAAAAGGAATTACCGATGAAATATTTACCCGTTGATATTTTGCAAAGTTTTATGCAAGAGGTCTTTATTAAATTGGGAGTGCCCGAAGAAGAGGCACAAATTTGCAGCGATGTATTAATTGCCAGTGACTTAAAAGGGATTGAATCACACGGAATCGGACGACTAAAAATGTATTATGATAGAATTAAAGCTGGAATTCAAAATCCTGTTACCAACATTGATGTAATCCGCGATAAATATGCTACTGCCGTTTGGGATGGAAATAATGGAATGGGACAAGTAATCAGTAAAAAAGCGATGCAGACAGCAATTGACAAAGCAAAAGAATATGGCTTAGGAGCTATTGCTGTTCGGAATTCTACCCATTTTGGAATATGCGGTTATTATGCAGAAATGGCAGTTAAACAAAATATGATTGGGTTGGTTTTTTCCAATGCCCGACCTTCAATTTGTCCTACTAATGGTGTTTCTCCCATTTTAGGGACTAATCCTATATGTTTTGGCGCTCCAACAGATTTGCCCTATCCTTTTTTATATGATGCTGCTACATCCATTTCCCAAAGAGGAAAAGTGGAACAACTGGCTCGTGAAGAAAAAGAAACTCCTCTTGGCTGGGCTATTGATTTGGAAGGAAAACCCTACACAGATACAAAAGGTCTGCTGATTGATTTATTAAAACAAAAAGCGGCAATGTTACCCTTAGGTGGAACCGAAGAAATTACCGGAAGCCATAAGGGCTATGGACTAGCAACTGCTGTAGAAATAGTTTGTGCAGCTTTGCAAAACGGGAATTATTTAAACGGATTAATGGGAGAAGATGAACAGGGTAAACCCGCTCCCTACCGTTTAGGACATTTCTTTATGGCAATTAATATTGAGTTTTTCACGGATTTAGAGGACTTCAAAAAAATAACTACCTCTATCTGTAGGGACTTACAAAATTCACAACTTTTTCCTGGTAAAACAAGAATCTATGTAGCAGGCGAAAAAGAATACGAGATAGAACAAAAAGTTCGTAAACAAGGCGTTCCTATCAATCCCAATCTGGAAAAAAATTTGCAAATTATCCAAAAGGAGCTAAATTTGAACCTTCTGAATTTTACTAACAACACCAATTTAGCTAAATCTTAAGCATATTTATTAATAGAGGATAAGTTTTATCTAACTGCTACGACCTTATAAAAACGATATGGCTGTTCCAGTAAAATTTGCATATCCAGCTGCAGACATCCGAATTTTGATTATTTTCTAGTATTACTTCAATGGAACGGGAAATTTTAAAAGGTTCCTGGATGTGGTTATATTGATTTGAACTGCTACAATGTTTCAGCAGGAAATAATTTTTAATGCTCTCATAAAGCCGACACAATGCTTTTATTTTCGGAATAATTGTAGACGAATGCTTTTTTATAGTTATTCACTTGACATTGGTAGGGTAATGAATTATCATATAACTAAAAACAAAATAAAAAAGGAGAAAAAAGTGAAAAAAGTTCTTGTTCTCACTTCAACCCTATTGTTGATCGGCATTTTGGGTGCAATTGATTTTAAATATGAAGGTGAATTGCTCACACGGGGTGCCGCTTACAACAATCCTTATAAAAATGACGGAGGCGATATTAACAGTCGTTTGCGAATGGGATTTGATTCCAATATCACAAATGGACTGGATTTCAGAGCAGCTTTCCAGATTGGAGAAATTTACTGGGGCGAAAATAATTCTGGTGGTAATGTAGGAACCAACGGAGTAAATGTAAAAACCAGTGAATTGTATCTTGATTATCTGATGCAATCCATCAATACAAATATTAAAATCGGACTACAATATTGGGCAGATCATCGCGGCTTGGTCTTAGATGATTATTTTGCTGGAGTAATGCTTAATACAGATTTTGAGGGTATAAATTTGCAAGCTGGGTTTCTGAAAAATTACGAGGGCTTTCATTATAAGCACGATGATTATACTGTTTTGCTGGGCTCTTTGGCAGCAACATCTCCAGTTGACTGGGGTGTGAATGGTTTTATTGGCTATAATGATATACCGGATGATGGTGAAGTTACTCTGTTGCCTTATGCAACAATAGAAGCAGGTCCAGCAACTATCGATGTTAATCCCTTCTTATGCTATCAATTTATTGATGGTGATGATGAAATCGGAATTGGGGCTTCCGTTAAAGCTGGTATAGATCTTACCTCTATTCAACTGGGAGCGGATGTTCTTTTTGCTTCTGAAAATGCTTTGGTTACATATAGTCCATATTACCAAAATGGACTCTTTATTTATGGAATTAATGCTATTCATGACGGTTTAGATTTATACTGGGACCGCAATTTGTACGATCATAATAAGGATGCTTTTATTAGTGCTGTCGGTTCAATCCGTTTTCCTGTAACAGATAAACATACTTTATTCGCTGCAGGTGGCTGGCTAAAAGACCTTGGGATGGAACTGAATGGAGGCATAGAATCCGAGCTGGTTAAAGATATGTTAAAACTTTATCTTTACGGTGCCTGGGGCAAAAATGATGATAGCGATGTGAATAACTATGCCACAGGAGCTTCCTTACAGCTCAATTTCTAAAAAAATATAATCCTGATATAATAATAACCCCGGTTTGTTATCAAACCGGGTGTTTATTTTAAAAAAGAGAATTATTATGAGGTGAAGAAAATTTTTACTTGACAGGATAGGGGAATTGGATGGTTTTGGAAAAAGTAATATAAGTATGGATATACAGGTGAAGAAATTAATATTATCTCTTCCCGATTTATTTGGATTTGTTGGCTTAAGACCTTCTTTCCAAAAGGAGGTTTTTAAGGTTTGGTGTTGCGTTTATGTAACATAATTTAGGTTATAAAAAATAGGGAGTGAAAATGAAAAAATCCCTTGTCTTATTTATATTTATCACTTTTAGCTGGATTTTGCTTTTAGCAATCCCTCAGCCGGTGCATATTGTTCCTGTTTCTACAGCGAAGAATAATCCCTTTGGAGTAGATTGTTTTCATCTTCAGGGCAGTGTTGCCTATTGTGTAGATAATACAAGAGGCATAATTAAGGCCTGGGATGCCAGTAAAAAGGAATTTTTACAAACTGTATTTGCCAAGCTTCCTTATGCAGGAAAGGCAGATGATATAATAGGTGATGAAACAACTTTATATCTTCTGGATTCCAAAGCTAGTTCCATATATTTATATAGCTACGATGGAAAACATTTAAGAACTATATCTTTCAAAGGTTCTCCAGCTGTTCAATTTAAAAAAGCTATCCGCATTCTGGTTGATTATCAGGGCTTTATTTATGTTTTAGATGCAGGGCGAAATGAATTGCTTTCTTTTACTAATGAAGGTATGTTTACCGGTAAAATTTCAGTTATGGCACCTCTATCAATGTGTTTGGGAGAAGATCAGATAATCCATATTCTAGTAAACAAAGGTAGAAATCAAGCGATTTTGCATTATGACAATAATCTTGTTCCTTCTGGGGGCTTTAATTTTTCTACTCCAGAAGGCAAAACGGATAAAATTGCCGATTTTGCTGTTAATAAATATAATGAGTATTATGTAATTTATGCTCTGAGCACTAAGATTGGCAAAACTGATTCTTCAGGACGCTTATTTCCCAAATCTACATGGGGTTCAAAAGACACAAATGTTTCTCTGGTTTCCTTTCAACAGCCAACTACGATTAAGACAGTTGATAATAATGGAAAAGTTCTTTTAGGGATTTTAGACAGAAAAGTCCGAACCGTAAAACTCTATTTGGATAGTGAATTTTTTTCAATGAATGTGCTGCAGAAACCTCCTTTTACGATGCGACCCAAGTTATGGGAAAGTAATGAAGTAAAAACAAAGGACTATCTTGTTAAAGACAATAGTAAATATTATATTCATTCCACTACAGTGCAATACAATAAAGCTAAAAAGACCACCGACGCTATTACCTGTAGAGAAAATAATAACACTATATTTAATATTTATGCCATAGCAGAAGCAAAAAGAGGAGTGAAAGGTTACGATGCTTTTGCCGTTTACAATAATAAATTATATGCTGTAGACAGTAAGTCCTGTAAGGTTTTTATTTATAATGCATTAACAGGTGATTATATTGATTCCTTTGCCGGAAAAGGTTCTCAAAACGGGCGCTTGAATATTCCGGTCAGCATAGCAGTTTCTTCTGATGGCTTAGTTTATATTGCTGATAGGGATAATTATCGGATTGCTATTTTCAACGAAAATTCAGCTCATATGGGTAATATAGACCTAAGTAATAAAAAGTTAAAACCCCAATTATTAAGGATTAGTGGTCAAACACTATATTTTATGGCAAATAACTCAGCTATCTATCAAATGTCGCTAAATGATGAAAGAACCTTGAAGCTTTTAGTTTCAGCCAATAA